>Ga0070741_10013266_pt1 | contig 14620 bp, 14 predicted proteins | sample Coa_R1_4_FD_66440 | JGI IMG/M metagenome (GOLD analysis project Ga0070741, IMG submission 66440) | Surface soil microbial communities from Centralia Pennsylvania, which are recovering from an underground coalmine fire - Coalmine... | ecosystem: Environmental > Terrestrial > Soil > Unclassified ...
AGCACACACCCCATCTGGCATCTAATAGGCGCAACCAGCGCCGGTCCACACGGCGCGCGCCCCGGCCGTCTAAGCCGCGGACGCTCGCATCGCGATCCTATGCGCACGGCCATGCCTCCGTCAATCGAGCGTGGTCGGTCAACCCAACAGCGCCGCCCCGCGAGCAAGAGCGCCGATTTGCACGACACCTTCTCGCGCGAAGAGAGAGCAGCTTGCGGACGATCGCACTCATCACTCGGCCCGCTCATCCGCAGACGACCGCCTTAGCGACATACGCCCCGTTCGCTGTCGCGGGCTGAATCCCGGATGGTTGACAGACTTGGGGTCTGAAGCCGTTCAGCGGGAGGCGATGTCATGCGGATTTGTGTTACTGGAGCGAGCGGGAAGGTTGGACGGGCAACGGTCGAGGAGCTGCGCGCTCACGGTCACGAGGTGACCGCAGTCGATTTGGTGACCGTGCGCGAGCACAGCGGTCCTTTGGTCGTCGGAGCAGACTTGACCGATGCCACGCAGGCCGCCGAGGTGCTCGGGGGGATGGACGCTGTGGTCCATATTGCTAACCACCCGGCGCCCGAGCTGGTGCCGCCGACCCGGACTTTCACCGAGAACGTGGCGATGAACTTCAACGTGCTAAACGGGGCAGTGGCGGCAGGTCTTTCACGGGTCGTGTGGGCCTCGAGCGAGACAACGCTCGGTCTCCCGTTTAGCGACATACCGCCGGAGTATGTGCCGGTCGATGAGGCGCATTACCCCCGCTCAACCACCGCCTACGCCCTGTCAAAGGTCGTGTCTGAGGCGATGGCTGTGGAGCTGAACCGTTGGTCGCAGATCCCGATGGTCGCGTTGCGCTTTTCCAACGTGTATGAGGTGGGCGAATACGGGCTGTTGCCGTCGCTGTGGGATGACATCCGCGCCCGGGATTTCAACCTTTGGGCGTATATCGACGTGCGCGATGCGGCGAGCGCTTGCCGTATGGCTCTGGAGGCCGACGTCTTCGGTGCCGAGAGTGTGATCATCGCCGCAGCGGACACGATCATGCGCCGTCCGACCCGTGAGCTGCTCGCCGAGCGCTTTCCGGATGTCCCTGTGCGTCGGGAGCTGGGCGAGTTCGAGACGCTGCTGTCGATCGACCGTGCGCGCGAGCTACTCGGCTGGGAACCGGCTCACAGCTGGCGCGACGAGCTCACCCATTAGGTCCCCCGTCACGCGAAGCGACAGCTCTGGCTTTCTTGACGATCGCCTTCGGCAACTCGCCGCCGTAGGCCCCGCGATCACACTGGCGACATCGCGCTGACCCGGGGCAGCCGCGCCACCGACGTGTTTTCGGCGATGGCGCGGCTGCTCCTCTCACCATGTAGTGGTAGAGATCGTCGGCGTTGCAGGCGCGCGAAGCTGATCCGTACGGAGTGTGTGATCTCCGTACGACGGCAATCACGCGGACTTTCTGAGCTGAGCTCGTCCGGTCAGTGGACCGCTTGGTTGGAGCGGATCAGGTTGTCCGTGTCGCGGGTCTGAGCCCCGCGCGACGTCCGACTGACCGCGACCCGGGTCAGCGCTTGAGCGAGGAGTGCGAGGGCAGACCGAGCTCGCGCGCTCGCGTCACCGCGTCGGTGCGGCTGTGCACGCCGAGCTTGGCGTACTCGCCTACCTCCCGCTGGCGGTGGGGATCTTCATCGCGGCGGGGGCCGCCGGCCAGCTGGTCACGCGCGTCGGCTTCAAGACACCCCTGATCGCCGGCATGCTGCTGGTCGCCGGCGGGCTGCTGTGGTTCTCACAGGTACCAGCGACCGGCGGCTCGTTCGCCGCGGACGTCCTCGGCCCCTCCCTGTTGGCAGCCGTCGGATTCGGACTGGCGTTCGTGCCCGTTACGATCGCCGCCGTCACCGGAACCAAGCCACACGAGGCCGGCCTGGCCTCCGGACTGATCAACACCTCCCAGCAAGTCGGCGGCGCGCTCGGGCTCGCGATCCTCGCGACCATCGCCAACAGCCGGACCCAAAGCGTGTTCCACGCCGGCGTCCACAGCACGGCCGTGGCGCTGACCAAAGGCTTTGACCGGGCATTCCTCGTCGGTGCCGGCCTCGCCGTCGCCGGAGCGATCCTTGCCGCCGTGCTGATCTCCTCACGCGACAGCCACGACCACTCAAAGGCGGCCCGCATCGGCGAGACCGCCGGCGACGACGCCGCAGCCGTTCCCGCCGCCGCGGGCTGAGCGCCTCAGCCGATCAGGCGCTCACAGACGCCAAACGAAGTCAGCTGGCCCACCGTCTCGTCGCGGGGCGCAGCTCCGGCCAGCCGGAGCTGCGCCCACTCCCGGGAGCGAGCCATGAGGCTCTAACCCGGCCGGCAGGAGTGTGCGAACCGCGATGGCACCTCCAAATGAACAGCTCGGGGTGCTTCTGGCGACGAGCGGGAGCTTCGACGCTCACGGTTCGAGACCCGCATTCGTGCTCGCTCGCGCACTGAACGGCGAGCGGCCTCGTGACCGCCCTGCGCCCGCGCGCGACAGCGGAAGCCCGGCGTTTGCGGGCCGCTGTGGTGGAGGTATCACGCGAGTGTCGTTTGAGTGATGAAGCGGTGGATGGCCTCGTTGGCGTGGTCCTGAAACGACGGGTCGGCCAGGTCGGGGAAGATGTCTGCTTGGTTGACCACGGGACCCTTCATCTTGCCGGCCGCGCTGGCATAGAACACGCCGCTTGACAGGGTCGGGTCGGTGACTCCGTCGACCAGTCGCCTTGCGCCCACGTCCAGATTGTGGGAGATGCCCAAGTGAGGCATGACGTATTTGGCCGCCATACGGAACGGCAATGCGAGGTCATTGGGTGCTTGGGTGCCGGTGGTGTTGCCGGGGCTCATGGTGATGAATCGGCGGTCGGGGTATTGGCGTGCCAGGTAGGCCATCCATAGGGCCCCGACCAGCTTGGCCTGCCCATAGGCCAACTTGACGTCAGTTTTGCGGTCGGCGAAATAGCTGCCGTCGATGACCGTGGCGAGTTCGTCGGCGGACTTTGAGACAAACGACGGCCGTTTGAACCCCATCTTCGGAAGTCCCCTGGCTGCTTCGCTTCCGGCAAAGACCGCCACCTCGTCGAGGCGGTCTTCGGCCAGAAGCGTCTCGAGCAGGACAACATGGCCAAGAACATTCTGGGCGAACATGTACGTGGCCCCGTCGGCGGTCACGGCCATGGGCGTCTTGCCGCCCATCCCACCGGCGTTCATGACCACCACGTCGATCGATCCGTCAATGCCCGCCAGGCCGGCGCGAACCGAGGCCGGATCGGAAACGTCCATGAGAACGATGTCGAAAATGCGCCGGCCGGTTTCCGTTTCGAGCTCGGCCTTTGCCGTCCTCGCCTTCTCTTCGTTTCGGCATGCTAGGTAGACGCGGGCGATCTCGGGACGCAATGCCATTTGCCGGGCTATCTCCTTGCCAATCCCGACGTTGGCGCCCGTGATCAGTACGGTCTTTTCCGGGGTTGTGCTCATCGTGATTCCCTCTCATCTTTTGTAGATCCAGCCAGGGTTGACTGAATGGCGCGGTCGACCGCGGGATGGATACGGCGGCTAGGCCCTGCTCGGTCTGTCCAAGCACAGCGGCCTGTTGCTCCCCCGGCGGCAGCAGCTGTTGTTATTGCATAACTGGAACAGATGCTCCACTCTCTCAGGTAATTTCTGGAATGTCAATACCATTTTGGGCGATATACTTTCCTAATGTCCTCAAGCAGCTCTGGTCGGCCGCGGTTGACCCGCAAGGGCGCCGAGACGCGTGCGCGGATCGTCGACGCCGCGGCGGAGCTGATCTACCAGCGGGGCGTTGCCGGCACGACGATCGAGGAAGTGCGCGACTGCGCACACGTGAGCAGCTCGCAGCTCTACCACTACTTCGACGACAAGCCGGCGCTGGTCCGCGCCGTCATCGAGCGCCAGGCCGACATGGCCATCGCCACGCAGGAGCGGTTCGACCTCAGCAGCCTCGACGGCCTACGGGAGTGGCGCGATTTCGTTGTCGATCACACCCGCGACACGGGCGGGCGCGGCGGTTGTCCGGTCGGCTCGCTCGGTTCCGCACTCGCGGAGACCGAGCCCGAAGCCAGGACGGTGGTTGCGGCGTCCTTCAAACGCTGGGAGGCCAGCATCATGGCTGGCCTTCTGCGGATGCACGCGCTTGGCCGACTCGCACCCGAGGCTGATCCGCGCCAGCTCGCGCTGGCCTTGCTCGCCGCGCTTGAGGGCGGCCTCCTGCTCGCTCAGGTCCAGCGCGACCCCGAACCGCTCGCGGCCGCGCTCGACGCGATGCTCACGCTCATCAGCACGCTCAGCAGCACCACGAGCACTTCGCTCGACCGCTGAGCCCTCGGACCGACGACCCACCGGAAGCCGTCCCGGAGCGTCTGTGTCCAGATCGGCTGATTTTGGATCATGCAAACCAGTTTTGCTAGGGGTCACGTCAGCAAGAATGGATGGTGTAATCCAATTACTGAAGGGATGTCGACATGGATCTGCAAGACAAGAAGGCGCTGATCACCGGTGGCACCTCCGGGATGGGTTCCGCCGCCGCGCTGGCGATGGCCGAGAAGGGCGCGTCGGTGATCATCACCGGTCGCGATGAGACCCGCGGCGCGAGCACCGTGGAGGAGATCCGGGCGGGTGGACACGATGCGGAGTTCATCGCCGCTGATTTCTCGGAGATGTCCGAGGTGGGGCGCGTTGCCGACGCAGCAGGCGAGATTGATGTGCTGATCAACTGTGCCGGCTTTGCCGCCCTGGCACCGACGGCTGACACCGACGAGGCGGCGTTCGACGGTCTGTTCCAGATCAACGTCAAGGCGCCGTTCTTCCTGGTCCCCGCGCTCGCCCCGAAGATCGCTGCCCGGGGCGGCGGATCGATCATCAACGTCTCAACAATGGTTGCGAGCTACGGCCAGCCAGGCATGGCTGCCTACGGCGCGTCGCGCGCGTCGATCGAGCTGCTTACCAAGGCGTGGGCCGCCGAATACGGGCCCCAGAACATCCGCGTCAACGCGGTCGCACCGGGGCCGACTCGCACCCCAGCGGTGGAGCCGAGGTTGGAGATGGTCAAGGAGTTTGCCAAGACGATTCCGCTCGGCCGGGTCGCTGACGTCCACGAGCTGTCTGACGTGATCACGTTCCTCGCGACCCCGTCGGCTGGTTACATCAACGGCGCGATCATCCACGTCGACGGCGGCCGCAGCGCGATCTGAGACGAGACGAGATGATCCTCCTCAACACCCCGGCGACGTTCGGACACGAGGCCACGCGGCTGCTGGCTCACGATCCTGCTCGCCCGCAACCCGGACAAGGTCGCCGGGTTGCGGGCAGCTCACGGGGACCCTTCAGCGACAACCTGCTGCATCGCGGCGACAGATGACGCGACGAGCCGTCCATCCAGGCACGCGTTTGATGCCCAAATCTGATGCCCAATTTTGAAAGCGCATCCGAATGGTTGCGTTTACTCTTCACAAAAGCCCCGCCTGAGAGGCTGTTGCGTAAGTCTCGGCGCGTGGCGGGGCCTGGAATCACGGAGACCGCTGGCGAGGATCTTCTTGTCGCTTTGGTCGCCTTGGGGTGTGCGTGCGGTGGAGAGCCTGTCGGATCGGCGGCTATGCGGTAACAGGCTGATGCCCGAACAGCCTTAGGAGGTTGTGGGCGGTGGTGATCAGCTGCCACTCTGCTGTCACGGCAGCGAGTCCACGCCGAGTGAACGTTCTGATCCCTCGGTTGTGTTTGGTTTGGGCGTAGATCGGCTCGACCATCCCGGCTCGTCGCCGATATAGCCTGCGACCGGCTTCGGTGGCGAGCATCCGGTTGATCCGATCGGCCTCAGGTCCTTGTCGCGGGCCAAGCGTCCTGGCGCGGGTTCGATGCGGATCGCTGGTCGGGACGATCACGATCGTTTTGTTCGCCCTGACCTGCGCGATCTGGTCGTGGTGCCAGTAACCGCCATCGGCAAGCGCGCATTTGATCCGCCCGTCGTGACCAACCCGTTCGAGGTTTGCGTGTGCGGCCTGGAGCATGGGCCGCAGCTGGTTGCTGTCGTTGGGAGAGTTCGTCACCCCTGCAGCGATGATCACCTGCCCTTTTCCGACGACCGCCTGAGCGTTGTATCCCTGGACCAGCGACCCGCGCAGATCCATGATTCGGCTATCAGGATCGGTCACATTGCGCTTGCTCTCAAGCAGTTGCGCGTCCTGCGGAGGATGCGGCTTGCGGCCGACGAGCCCCTTGCCCGTTCGCTCCCGATACTCCCTCCGGCGACGGAGCCTGCCCTCATACTCGGCCTGGCGAGCGGCGTGCTCGGCCTCAAGCTCGCGCGCGGCGCGCTCCAGCCGCTCCCGGCGCGTGACCGGATCGGCCAGCTCTGCCGGTAGCTCGTCGCCGCGTGCTTCTCCATACAGCTCATCCTCAGCGGCATCAACCGCGTCAGCCTCAGCCAAGATCTGCTCGATCTCCGCCCGGATCGCCGAGTAAGTGCGGTTCGACGACAGCCCCGCATTGGCGGCCATCTTCGTGCCGTCAATCGCGACCGTGCCGACCCTCACCATCCCCGCCCTCTGACACAGCGCCAACACCTCAACAAACAAGTCCGCCAACGCCTGCGCGTGACGCGCGCGAAACCGCGCGATGGTCGTGTGATCAGGCGTCTGATTAGCCACGATCACCCTAAACGCCACATCCTCCACACAGCGACGCTCGATCCGCCGCGAGGAACGCTCCCCCACCGCATACGAATACAAAAGCAGCGCCACCATCATCCGCGGATCGTGCGCTGGCCGCCCACACCCCGAGGCGCGATACACCGCATAAATCGCCTCAAGATCCAGCCGCTCGACCACATCCAACACAAACCACGCCAAATGCCCATCCGGCAGCCAATCCCGGACACTCGGCGGCATCAACCACACCTGCTCCCGATCACACGCCACAAAGTTCTCAGCCATGACCGGGATCGTCTTAAACCCGCCGGACAGAACCCTTTTGCAACAGCCTCCTGAGCGGGGCTTTCCTCAGAGCGGCTGAAGGGACTCGAACCCTCGACCTTCTGCATGGCAAGCGTCGGCAGCGGTCGACGGATCATGATCGGATCGTGATTTCTGCCGAGTTCATAGGGTTTTGTTGATTCCGTCGGCGGGCGTCCTGACCAGCTCGCGACATCGCGGGCTTCCATCAGGCTTCCACCCCACTGGAGCCCCGCGGAAGCGTGACGTCAGCTGTTAGACCGGGGCCGGGGTCGAAGCCCAGCGCCCGATCAATGCTTACGCAGGCTCGCGCTGTGCGACTTCGAGCGTGACGATTCGATCGGGAGCGGCGAGGGCCGACTGTGCCGCCGCTTCAAGCGCTTGCGGATCAAGCCCATACCGCTCCGCGGCCGCTGCCAGCGGTTCCGAGATTCCCATATCTGGATAGAGAACCTGAACCTCGACCGGCTTCCCAGCCGCCAGGGCGACGATTGCGCGCGAGTGCACCTCGTCGCTGCCGTCGGCGCTCTGGGCTTCAGCGATCGTGATCGAGATCGCGTTTGCGGTGCTGTCGTAGTCGGCTCGCATGCTCAGCTCTGAAGAAATGTCGTGATGACGAATTCTCGATCGTCGGCGGCGATCACCACAAGGATAGGTCTCCCATCCGCGGTCTCGCCCAGAAGACGAGGATTCCCCCGCTCATCCGGTTCGCTACTGCGAGGTTCACGAATCGTCGCGGCGACATCAGCCACGCTGATGCCATAGAGCCGCATTTCGTTCCTGGCGTGCCGGCTAAGCCTCACTACGAGCCATCGTCCCCGAGACGTCGGTCAGACCTCGGAGCATCGCGCGGAATCGAGCCAGCCAGTGCGCTACGCCCTATGCGCGGCCCCACCAGCTCTCATGGCTTCAGCAGGTCGCTGTACTCAGCGATCATGCGCGACCGGCGCATCTTGCGACGACGTGCATCTGCGAGCTCGCGAACGTAGACCGCACGGGTCACGTTGGCGTCCCGGTGGCCGAGCAGGAACCACGTCCGCGAGACGGCCAATGCCTCGGCCGTCGATATGGCGATTGTGGTGTCGATCAACTACGACGCCGAGGAGGCGTTGCGCGAGAGCGCGGGCGAGGTCCCGATATTCCGCGGCTACGTCCGGCTCCGCGGCAAGGGTGGGGGACCGGTGGAGTTCCGCTCGCCCGGAGAGGCCACCGACGCGGCGATGTCCCTGATCAACGCCGTCAAGGCCGCGCGGACCGAGTGGCGCGACATCCGCGCCATCCACCTGTTCATCGCCGCCCCGGCTGGGTTCGCCGCTCTGCTCGGTCAGCTCGTCAACGGGCTCGGGCCCATCCAGACATACGAGCACCTCCCCGAGGACGCGATCGGCCGCTACTGCCGTGCCGCCCTTCTGCACCCCGGCGCCTAGCACCGACGCGGGGCTGGCGGTGCGGGCCTGCCGCTCCCTGACACGCCTCGCGACCACAGCAGGTCTCGCAGCGTTTCGAACCGGGCGACGACCTCATCGAATGACGGATACGCGCCGTAGCACAGGGTTTGGCATTCCCGCGACAGACGATCGCTTTGGCCAAACGGCCACGATCGAACCGCGCTATCGCTTTGGCGACGAGTGGGTCGCTGGGCGGGAGCTGTCGGGCGCGATCGCTTCGCCCCGATGCCGGACCCGAGATTGGCGAACGGGAGGTGCGCGGCGGCGCGTGGGCCGAGACTCGCTCTAGCTTCCTCTCGGGTATCAGGAGCGTCGTGCGGTGGCTGGTCGTGTCCGAGAGGTGCCGGGCGGGCCGTACTGGCAGCGCTCGCCGAGACGGGCGCTGCGGGCCGAGGCCGGTGGTCTCGAGCGCCGCGGTAACTGTCCCCGAGTCTGCCAATGCTCGGGAGCGCAGAAGGCGCACCGCCGGCGGTTCGGCTACGCGGTCGGCGTGTTGTCGTGGCGCTGGCTGGCGCTATCCGGTCAACGCTGTCGGTGGCGACGATCGCGACGCTAGTTGCGTTTGATCATCCGACGGGGTCTGTCGGCGGTGTCGTTCTCTTTCCGCCGCGCATTCGGCGCGCCTCAGGCATTGGAGGCCTCTTCGGCGTCGTCGGTCGGGTCCAGAGGCGTCATATCGATGGATCGCAGGAGACCCTCGACGCCTCGTTTGAAGGTCCGTTTCGCAGTCGTCGAGCTGTCGAGAGAGCCACCGGTCATGGCGCCGTCCCGGAGCATCAGGAAGTGGCGCGCGGCGTTGCCCGGGTGTGAGTGTCCGGCATTGTCGAACGCCTGCCGAACCGCGTCGTAGTACCAGTGGCGATGGCTCGCAATGACCCGTCGGACCGGGCTGTCGGGGTCCTCGTACTCCGAGGCGGCATTGATGAACGCGCAACCACGGAAGCCCTTCTGCCCAAAGCTCGGAGACGACCTGCTCCCCGAGCGCGCGCACATCCTCAGGGCCACGCGCCTGGGTGGTGGCCGCGGTGATCTGCTCGGAGATCGCGTTGTGGACCCCTTCGAGATAGCCGATGACGAGGTCCTCTTTGCTCGGGAAGTGGCGGTAGAAGGTCGCGAGCGTGACGTGACCCTCGGACACGATCCGGTCGACGCCGACGCCGGAGATTCCCTCGGAGTAGAAGAGTTGTGAAGCGGTTCTGAGCAGCCTTTCGCGAGCCTCGGAGCGCTTCGCGGTACGGCGGCCGGTGCTGGAGAGCAGGAGCTTGCGCGCCCGGTCCGGCTGAGAAGCAACAGATGGCGCAGACGGCGTCGAGGGCCTCGTCCGGCCGGTGTTGAAGCGACGGCACCCGTGGGTCGCGGGGAGCATCCTCTCGGCCAGCGCCGCCTCCGGCTGGGGTACTCCCGATCCGGCGACGCCCCTCCAGGCCGTCACCGGCTCGGGAGTGGATGCCCTCCGGTTCGAAGATGGTCGATCGACCAGGGTGAAGACCTTGAAACAGCTCGGCGGCCGTCGCCGCGGTTCCCGCGGAGGTCGACGGGAGGCTTCCAGCAGGCTTCCATCGCGTCTGGCGAGCCCGCTTGCCCGCCACTCGGAGCGGGTTGGAACCTATGGATTTGCAGGAGCTCTTAAGAGCGGCTGAAGGGACTCGAACCCTCGACCTTCTGCATGGCAAGCAGACGCTCTAGCCAACTGAGCTACAGCCGCGAGAGGCGCCAGTATAACCCTGTACCGAGGGGGCTCAGCGCGCAGTCCAGCAGCATTCCGCAGCGCTAACGACCGCTCGGGTCCTACCTTGACGTCTTCCCGCCCTTGCGGTCCTAGCTTGACTTCTTACCGCCTTTGCGGCCGGCTGCTGCCTTCTGCGCACGGTTGCCGCCGCTGCCCGAGCCGCTGCTCTTGCGGCTTTGGCTGCTGCCGCTGCTCTTGCCGCCGCGGCTCGAGGATCCTGGCGAGTTGGAGATCGCCGCCGCGCGGGATTTGCTCATGCCCTTCTTGCGCAGCCCTTCGTACTGCTTGTCGTTCTTCACGCTTGAACCGTGGTCCTTGGCCACCACATTCCTCCTTGCCGGCTAGTCCGCTATCGATCTACCCGCTTTGGGATCGGAGACACCCGTTAGGACGCCGAACCCGCGCCGCGCAAGCTTCCTTTCACCAGGCCAGACCGCCCTCACCACGACGATGTCCTCGACCGCCTCCTCGCCCAAAAGGCCGCGGCCTCGCAGCATGTCCACGCGAGCTTGCATCCTCGCTCCCAGCGGCCCGCGCTGGCGGGCCACTATCCGTACCTCGTACCCCCGCTGGGCGAGTGCATCCACCGTAGCTTGTTCTGAGCACAGCGACGAGTGCACGATCAGGAGGGCACCGCCCGGCCGCAGGTGGTGCTGCGCTCGAGCGCAGATGCGGTCCAAAAACGCGCGCCCGGAGGTGCCCGCGTCCCAAGCTCGCTTGGCGCCGCGCCGGGGAAGCCTGTCGCTCGCGCTGACGAGGTAGGGGGGATTGGAGATGATCAGATTGAAGCGCTCGCCGGGGACGGCGGCGAACAGGTCTCCTCGCACGGCACGGACGCGCACGCCGTTCAGCCTGGAGTTGAGCAGGGTGGCGACGACCGCGCGCCTCGAGATATCCACAGCCGTGACACGGCCCGCACCCGACAGTGCCGCGACCACCGCCAATATGCCGCTACCGGCGCAGAGGTCGAGCACGCTCGATCGCTCGTCGAGGCACTCCTGCCTCAGGCTGTCTGCCAGCATGTACGCGTCGCTGGGAGGCCTCAGAACTCCGGGGAAGGTCACCAATCGCACGGCGTCGCCTGTCTATCCTGGCCGCCTTGGTGGCAAACCATTGACCCGAGAAACGTCACCGTGGCCACCCTGTGTGGGCGACCTACGCGCCGGCTTTGACGCCTCGGACCCCTACATGGTTGGGCTCGAGGACGAGGTCATGTTGCTCGCGCCCGACACGTTAGGGCTGGCCGCGCGGGCGCCCGAGGTGCTGGCTCGGCTTGACGGTGATCCCCGCTTCAAGCTGGAGCTCCCCGCCTCACAGCTCGAAATCCTGACGCCGCCGGTCGCCACAGTGACCGACGCGAGCGCTGCCCTACTCGAGGGCCGGCGCGACCTCGCTGAGGCGGCGAGCGGCCTGGTCCGGCTTGCCGCAGCCGGCGTCCATCCCTTCAGTCCGGGCATCGGTGAGCTCAACCGCCTGCCGAGATACGAGCGCACGATTCGCGACTACGGCCCGAGCGCCCGACGGCAGCTCGTCTGTGCGCTACAGGTCCATGTATCGGTGGGCGCCGCCGACCGCGCGCTGAGCGTCTACAACGCGGCTCGATCGTACTTGCCGCTGATCGCGGCGTTGGCCGCAAACGCCCCGTTCTATGAGGGAGAGGACACCGGGCTGGCGTCGGTGCGTCCCAAGCTGGGCGAGCTGCTTCCCCGCCAGGGCGTGCCCCCCGTATTCGAAAGCTGGGAGGCCTATGCCGAGACCTTCCGATGGGGCGCCGTCAGCCGCGCGTTTCCCGATGCCGGAAGCTGGTGGTGGGAGCTCCGCCTGCATCCGGGATTCGGGACGCTTGAATTCCGCGTACCCGACGCGCAGAGCTCGGTTGCCGACGCCGCGGCGATCGCGGCGGTCGTTCAAGCGCTCGTCGGCTGGCTCGGAGAGCGTCACGACGCCGGGGAGACGTTGCCGATCCTGCCGACTTGGCGTATCGAGGAAAACCGATGGTCCGCTTGTCGCGACGGGATCGAGGGCGACATGGCAGACCTCCGGACCGGTGCGCTCAACACCACTCGTCGTTGCCTGGAGGAGCTGTTATCGAATCTGAAAGCCTTTGAGACGCGCTTCCAGTCGCGGCGGGCGCTGGCACGTGCGCATGAGATGACTCAGGCGAACGGGGCGATCGCGCAGCGGCTCGCCGTCAGCCATGGGGGCATCGCAGCCGTGGCGCACTGGCTGGCCGAGCAGTTCCTTGCGCCGCCAGACGGGTAGCGCTGCTTCGGAGCCGCATCGCAACCAGGTCACGACAGCCGTGAGGACACTTCCAAGAGCCCGGGGTCCCATCAGCGAGCTTTTGCTTGAGGAACTGCCGCGCGGGATCCGCGAACTACCTCGCCTGCCGCCCCCACACGCCGGCGACCCGCTCGCCGACGAGGACCTCCAGCTGTCGCTCTACCTGTGCTACGAGTTGCACTACCGCGGGCTGCCCGGGGTCGACGAGCGCTGGGAGTGGGACCCGTCGCTGCTCTGCGTACGCGCCGCACTCGAGCAACAGTTCGAGGAGGCGCTGCTCGCCGCGGTCCCGCCCCCGGAGGAGGCGCCCGGCGCCGACGAAATCGATCTCGCCCTACGGGCGATCGCTGCTGAGGAGGGTCCGGCGCTCTCCTCCTATGTGCAGCGCGAGGCCACGCTGGCGCAGATCCGTGAGTTCGTCGTTCATCGCTCCGCGTATCAGCTTAAGGAGGCAGACCCGCACTCGTGGGCTTTGCCACGCCTGGCCGGAGCGCCCAAAGCGGCACTGCTCGAGATCCAGGCCGACGAATACGGCGGTGGGCGTGCCGAGTGGATTCACGCCGAGCTGTTCGCAAGGGCGATGCGAGCGCTTGGCCTCGACTCCACATATGGTGCCTACCTGAACCTGATACCGGGGACGACGCTCGCCACCGTCAACCAAATGTCGCTCTTCGGACTCCACCGCCGTTGGCGGGGAGCCATCGTCGGTCACCTCGCGATGTTCGAGATGACCTCCTCGCTCCCGAACCGTCGCTACGCAGATGGGCTTCGGCGACTGGGGTTGCACGGCGACGCGACGCTTTTCTTCGACGAGCACGTCGAGGCCGATGCGGTGCATGAGAACGTCGCCGCGGTTGACCTGGCCGGGGGTCTGGTGCGCCAGGATCCGGCGCTCAGCGGCGCGGTCTTGTGGGGGGCACGGACGCTGTCGTATCTCGGCGAACGGTGGGCGTCAGGGTTGCTGCGCTGCTGGTCTGAGGGCAGGACGTCCCTGCTCGGAGAGCTTCAGGCCGAGCCGCTCGAGCTCAGCGAAGCCGTCGGCCGGTGACCCGGGCGCGCCGGCGGCGCGGAATCCGATTCTTTTGTGGGTGCCGTCGCAGAACGGCCGGAGCCGCGACTTACCGCAGCGACAAAGCGCGATCGGATCGCGGCGGTTGTCGAGTGCCTGTCCCTGGTCATCGAGAACGCGAACCGAACCGCGGACAAGCAGCGGTCCATTGCGGTACGGCGTTACGAGGACGTCTCGCTTGGATTCCACCTCGCACTAGCTTCCCGAGAGGCGGCGGCCGAAATCAAGCGGTCAATAGCTCACGACCCGTGGCCGACTTCGGGAGGCGTCCAGTCCGCCTTCATCGAAAGTGGCGGTGTCAGACCACGGCGCACCAGCTCGTGACGCACTGCCAGCGTTATGCCCGCGGCGGCAATCACGATCCCCGCCAGGATCCGCAGCACATCCTCGATCGCGGCATGCAGCGGCACGCCGGAGACATGCAGGTCGCCGATCGCGCTCGCCGCGGCGGCCACGCCGACGCCGCCCGCGGTGACGATGATCGTGAGCATCACGCCCGAGGCCTCTCCGGCCCGCTCCGGACGGACGGCGGCTTGGGTAGCGACATTGGCAAACGTCCATCCGATTCCGAAACCAAACGTGGTCACCGCGAAGACGAGGATGTAGACGGGCCAGCCGTGCGCGAAGGTGAGCGCCATGAGGCCGCAGCCGGCCAGCACGCCCGCGCCTGCCATCACCGCGGAAGGGCGGAAGTATTTTCCAAGGCGGGCTCCAACCGGCCCCGACAGCGCGACCAGCAGCGAGGGGCCGACGAAGACGATTCCGGCGGTCAGCGGCGAGAGCCCGCGGACGGACTGGAGGTAGAGCGTCTCGGCGAAGACGATGACGGCGTAGCCGATGTTCGACACGGCTCCCATCCAGGTGACCAGCACGTACGGCACGTTGCGAAAAAGCGTCAATCTCACAAGTGGAAAACGAATCCGGCGCTCGAGGAGCACGAACGCCGTGAGCGAGGCCGCGGCGACGATGAATCCGGCGATCGTCGGCGCGGAGCCCCAGCCCCATGCGTGGGCGCGATCGATCGTGATGCTGAGGGCCGCGACCGAGCAGCCGATGAGGATCGCACCTGCAACGTCGAGCCTACGCGGCGCGGCCTCGTCGCGCGAGTTGCGGA
>Ga0070741_10013267_pt1 | contig 14619 bp, 10 predicted proteins | sample Coa_R1_4_FD_66440 | JGI IMG/M metagenome (GOLD analysis project Ga0070741, IMG submission 66440) | Surface soil microbial communities from Centralia Pennsylvania, which are recovering from an underground coalmine fire - Coalmine... | ecosystem: Environmental > Terrestrial > Soil > Unclassified ...
GCGATCGCATCCGGCGACGCCTCGCGAATCGGCCGCGAGCCCGCCAATCTGTTCTGGTTCGCCCACCACACCGTGTTGACGGCGGCGATGACGCGCCTTCCCGCCGTGCCCTGTCTTGCGTATGGCGACCCTGATGGACTCGAGCGCCAGCTGTGCGAGTTCCTGCTTCGCGGCATCGGCCTTCACGACGCCGCAATCCTTGACCATCTGACCCGCGATTTCACGCACGTCCCGGCCCAGCGGGCAGCTGCAGAAAGTGCATGACATGAATATTGCGACCGAAGCAAAACTCTCGGGCAAGCCGATCGACGCGAAGGGGCGCGCGCGCCCGGTGCGGTTGGGGCGCTGGTTCATCATCGTCGGCCTGCTGCTCGCCACCGTGGTCGGCGGCATCGTCTATTTCCAGTTCTGGAAGGACGCCTTCCTGAAGAACATGTTCGCGACGATGAAGCCGCCGCCGGCGACCGTGAGCGTGGTCGAGGTGAAGTCGGAGGTGGTGCCGAACCTGCTGACTGCCGTCGGCGGACTTGCCGCCGTGCATCAGGTCAACGTCACCTCGGATGTCTCAGGCCGTATCACCGACATCATGTTCAAGCCGGGCGCCCATGTCGAAGCCGGCGCGCCGCTGCTGCAATTGTTCGACGGGCCCGAGCAGGGCGATCTCGCGAGCTTCAAGGCGCAAGCGGTCGGCGCGCAGGCAGCGCTCGAACGCGCCAAGCAGCTTGCGTCCCGGCAATTCGGTCCGCAATCCACCGTCGATGCGACACAGGCCACCTACGACCAGGCGATGGCCGGCATCGCCAAGACCCAGGCCCTCATCTCGCAGAAGCTGGTGCGCGCCCCGTTCGAGGGCGAGCTTGGCGTTCGCATGGTCGAGGTCGGGCAGTTCCTCAACGCCGGCACGACCATCGTGTCGCTGACCGACCTTAACGAACTCTATGCCAACTTCACCGTGACGGAGAAGGACTCCGGCGCGCTCAAGGTCGGCCAGATCGTGCGCATCAAGGTCGACGCCTATCCGGGCAAGAGCTTCGAGGGCAAGATCACCACCATCGAGCCGCAGATCATGGCCGACACGCGCAACATCCGCGTGCAGGCGACCATCGCCAATCCCGATCACATCCTCAAGCCCGGCATGTTCGCGACCACTACCGTGGTGCTGCCGGACAAGCCGCCCGTCACCACCGTGCCGGAGACGGCGGTCGACTACACGCTCTACGGCGACTCCGTGTTTCTGATCACGGAGAAGAAGGAGAACGACGGCAAGGCCGCGCTGTCGGCGGTGCGCACCTTCGTGCAGACCGGTAACCGCGTCGACGGCCGCGCCGAGATCCTCAAGGGCCTGAGCCCCGGCGACCGCGTCGTAGCGGTCGGCCAGCTCAAGCTGCAATCGGGATCGCCGGTGGTGCTCTCGTCCGATCCGCCGCCGCCGATTCCGGCGAATCCACCGCGATACTGATTTGCTTTACCTCTCCCCGCGTGCGGCGAGAGGTCGAAATTCAAGCGCAGCTTGAATTTCGGGTGAGGGGAGTCTACCCGGGCGCATCTCTCCCGTGGTTTGCCCCTCACCCCAACCCTCTCTCCCCGTAAGGACGGGGAGAGGGAGAACAGGCAGTCGCTCCCGTTGATCGAGATGGTTTGGCTCTAGTTACCGGATACCCAGATGGCTTTTACCGATATCTTCATCAAGCGCCCGGTGCTGTCGGTCGTCGTCAGCCTGCTGATCCTGCTGATCGGCCTGCGCGCCGGCGCGGTATTGCCGATCCGGCAATATCCGAAACTGTCGAACACGGTGGTCAACGTCACCACCGTCTATCCCGGCGCCTCGGCCGACCTGATCCAGGGCTTCATCACCACGCCGATCGAGCAGGCGGTCGCCTCCGCCGAAGGCGTCGATTACATCACCTCGTCCTCGGTGCTCGGTACCTCGACCATCCAGGTCTACATCAAGCTCAATTTCGACCCGAACCAGGCGCTGACCGAAGTGCTCGCCAAGGTGAATTCGGTCAAATATCTCATCCCGAAGGAATCGAACGACCCGATCGTCACCAAGTCCACCGGCCAGACCACGGCGGTGATGTATATCGGCTTCTCCAGCGACGAGCTGACGGGCAGCGCGATCTCCGACTATCTGACGCGCGTGGTGCAGCCGGTGCTGTCGACGGTTGACGGCGTGGCCTCCGCCGACATCCTCGGCGGCCAGACCTTTGCGATGCGGCTGTGGCTCGATCCGGTCAAGATGGCCGGGCGCAACATCTCGCCGGGCGACGTCCAGGCGGCGATCCAGGCCAATAATTTCCAGGCGGCCGCGGGTCAGGCCAAGGGTTTCTTCATCGTCTCCAACGTCTCGGCCAATACCGACCTGCAGAACGTGCAGCAGTTCAAGCGCATGATCGTCAAGGCCAAGGACGGCGGCTTCGTGCGCATGGAGGACATTGCAACCGTCGAGCTCGCGGCGCAGAGCACGGACGCCAGCGTCGCCTTCAACGGCGAGCACGCCATCTTCATCGGCGTGCAGGCGACCCCGCAGGGCAATCCGCTGACCATCGTCAGGGGCGTGCGCGCGCTGTTTCCGGAACTGGAGCGCAACCTGCCGCCGTCGATGAAGATGAAGGTGGCCTACGACTCCACGAGGTTCATCCAGTCCTCGATCGACGAGGTCGAGAAGACGCTGGGCGAAGCCGTGTTGATCGTCGTCGTCGTGATCTTCCTGTTCCTGGCGACGTTCCGCTCGGTCATCATTCCCATCGTCACTATTCCGTTGTCGCTGATCGGCGTCTGCTCGCTGATGCTGCTCGCGGGATTCACCTTCAACCTGCTGACGCTGCTCGCCATGGTGCTGGCGATCGGCCTCGTGGTCGACGACGCCATCGTGGTGGTCGAGAACATCCACCGCCATCTCGAAGAGGGCATGCCGCCGGTGCAGGCCTCGCTGAAGGGCGCGCGCGAGATCGTCGGGCCCGTGATCTCGATGACCATCACGCTCGCGGCGGTGTACGCGCCGATCGGCTTCCTCGGGGGCCTGACCGGCTCGCTGTTCCGCGAGTTCGCCTTTACCCTCGCAGGCTCGGTGATCGTGTCCGGCGTGATCGCGCTGACGCTGTCGCCGATGATGTGCTCGGTGTTCCTGAAGAGCGCGGAGGAGGGGCGTTTTGCGAAACTGGTCAATCGCGTGTTCGGCGCGATGACGCGCTGGTACGGCCGCAAGCTCGACCGCTCGCTCGACTATCGCCCGGTCACCTTGCTGTTCGCGGTGACGATCCTCGGATTGGTCGGCTTCCTGTGGATGCACACCTCCAAGGAGCTCGCGCCCGAAGAAGACCAAGGCATCGTGTTCGCGCTGCTCAAGGGACCGAAATACGCCAACATCGATTATCTCGACTACTACGGCGAGAAGCTCGACAAGGTGTTCCAGAAATTTCCCGAGACCGACCTGCGTTTCGCGCTGAACGGCATCAACGGCCCGCAGAACGGCATCGCCGGCATGCTGCTGAAGCCCTGGGATGAGCGCAAGCGCTCGTCGATCAAGCTGAAACCGCTGGTGCAGGGGGAAATCTCCAAGATCGAGGGCGTCCAGGCGTTCGCCTTCAACCTGCCGCCGCTGCCGGGCGGGCCGGGCGGCCTGCCGGTGCAGATGGTGATCAACTCGACCGCCGGCTTCCAGGCCATCTATGAGCAGATGGAGAAGCTGAAGGACGCCGCGCGCAAGAGCGGCCTGTTCATCGTCACCGACAGCGACCTCGCCTTCAACCAGCCGACGGTGAACGTGAAGATCGACCGCTCCAAGGCGAGCGACCTCGGCATCAACATGGCCAATATCGGCAACACGCTGGCGACGCTGCTGGGCGGCAACTATGTCAACCGCTTCAACCTGGAGGGCCGCTCCTACCAGGTGATCCCGCAAGTGCCGCGCAACGTCCGCCTGTCGCCGGAATCGCTCGGCGGCTACTACGTGCCGACCTCGACCGGGCAGCAGGTGCCGCTGTCGACGGTGGTGTCGATCGAAACCTCGACCGCGCCGAACGCGCTGACCCATTACAACCAGCTCAACGCCGCGACCTTTCAGGCGGTGCCGATCCCCGGGGTGACGGTCGGACAGGCCGTCGATTTCCTCGAAGGCGAGGCGAAGAAACTGCCGGCCGGCTTCAGCCACGACTACCTGGCCGACTCCAGGCAATATGTGCAGGAGGGCAATCAGCTCGTCATCACGCTCGGCTTCGCCATCGTCATCATCTTCCTGGTGCTGGCGGCGCAGTTCGAGAGCCTGTGGGACCCGCTGGTGATCATGGTGTCGGTGCCGATGGCGATCGTCGGCGCGCTGATCCCGCTGTTCTTCGGCGTCGCGACCATGAACATCTACACCCAGGTCGGCCTCCTGACGCTGGTCGGGTTGATCACCAAGCACGGCATCCTGATGGTGGAGTTCGCCAACGAGCTGCAGCTCAACGAGGGCCTCGACAAGCGCTCCGCGATCGAGATGGCCGCGCGCATTCGCCTGCGTCCGATCCTGATGACGACGGCGGCGATGGTGACCGGCCTGATCCCGCTGCTCACTGCGTCAGGCGCGGGCGCGGCGAGCCGCTTCTCGATCGGCCTCGTCGTGGTGGCGGGCATGTCGATCGGCACGATGTTCACGCTGTTCGTGCTGCCTGCGGTCTATGTGACCATCGCGACCGACCATTTGGCCAAGCGTTCCTCGGACCGGACGCGGCAGATCGCCGAATACGATCTGGACCGGCAGCTCAAGCCGACCTGATCACTTTCGGCTTATACATCGCAGGCGGGAAACATCCTGCGCCGTCGGCGGTTCTGCCCGTGATATCCTGCCGTGGTCGGCGCCTTCGAGGCGTCCAGCAACGGGGTGGCGGGATGAAGCGACGCGAATTTCTGGCAATGCTCGGTGGCGTAGCCCTCGTTGGTCCGGCGACAGCACATGCCGAGAGTGGACGGACTTATCGCTTGGGCACGCTGACGCCTGTCGGGCCTATCAGCCCCGACAGCCCTAATGGAAAGATCCTGCTGAAGGCGCTGGCAGAGCGCGGCTACGTCCTTGGCCAGAACCTGACGCTGGAAGCCTACGGCGTGATGGGCGACATCACAAAGCTTTCCGGCCTGCTCCAGGGCATGAAAGCACATGCCGTTGATGTGGTCGTCATCATCGGCTACCCCTGCGCGGTTGCAGCCAAGTCAGTTGGCCTCCCGACGGTCGCGGCCTTCGGCCTCGGCGATCCCGTTGCGACCGGGCTGATCCAGAGCCAGGCCCATCCCGGCGGCAACATCACCGGTATTTCCGATGTGGCGGCGACGCTGACCACCAAGCGGCTTTCGCTGCTGAAGGAATTATCGCCTAAGCTCAAGAAGGTCGCGATGCTTTGGAACCGCGACGATCTCGGCATGACGCTGCGCTACGAGGCCTCTGCAAAGGGGGCGCGGGCGATCGGCGTCGAGGTGGAGGCGATCGGCGTCCGCGCGCCCGACGACTTCAACGAGGCATTCTCGGTCATGTCGGGCGATCCGCCGGACGCGATCCTGATGGTCGCGGATTCCCTGACCAATCTTAACCGCAAGCGGGTGTTTGAGTTCGCCGCCGCTCGGAAGGTTCCGGCGATCTACGAATACGACTTCCTTGCCCGGGACGGCGGCCTGATGTCCTACGGGCCCGATATCACGGAGTCGCTGGAGCGCGCCGCGGCCCTGGCCGACCGCATCTTCAAGGGAGCCAAGCCGGCTGACCTGCCGTTCGAGCAGCCGACGCGTTACCCTTTTGTCTTAAATCTTAAGACCGCGAAGGCCGCCGGGTTCGAGATTCCGCCGACCCTGCTGGCACTTGCCGACGAGGTCATCGAGTGACTTGCCGCGTTGCGGCAAGAGACAAGCCCGGGCCTTCTTGCTAAATTGCGGCCCGATGAGCATTTCGCTGCACCCGGACACGCCGGAAGCACGTACGCTGGCCGCTTCGGCTACGGCGGACGAGGCGTCCGCGGCGACGCCGAAGAGGGGAAGAATCCGCAGCCGGCTGTTCACCAAATATGTCGCGCTGTTCGTCGCGGTGGTGGCCATCGCGCTGGCGTCGAACGGGATTTTCGAGGTTTTCTTCTACTATCGCGAGCACAAGGCGGCGCTGATCCGCATTCAGCGCGAGCAGGCCGAAGCCGCCGCCGCCAAGATCAGCCAGTTCATCAAGGAAATCGAAAGCCAGCTCGGCTGGACCACGCAGTTGCCGTGGTCGGCAGCCTCGCTCGAAAACCGGCGTTTCGATGCGCTGCGCCTGCTGCGCCAGGTGCCGGCGATTACCGAACTCGCGCAGATCGATTCGACCGGCCATGAGCGGCTGCGGGTGTCGCGGCTGGCGATGGACGTGATCGACAGCGGCCTCGACCTGTCCAAGGATCCGAAATTCACCGAGGCCGTCGCCCACAAGGTCTATTACGGACCGGTCTACTTCCGTCGCGAGTCCGAGCCCTACATGACGCTGGCGCTGGCCGGCACCCGCAAGGACGCCGGCGTGTCCATCGCCGAAGTGAATCTGAAGCTGATCTGGGACGTGGTCTCCAACATCAAGGTCGGCGAGCACGGCCACGCCTATGTGGTGGGCTCGCAGGGCCGGCTGATCGCGCATCCCGACATCAGCCTCGTCTTGCGTAACACCGACATGTCGAAGCTCGTGCAGGTGCAGGCGGCGCTCGCCGAACAGCAGGCGCTCGCCGAGCAGGCCGAGCAGACGGCGCAGGCCGCTTCGGGAGGGCGCCCGGGGCCGCAGGCGCAACCGGCGCCGCCGCCGAAGGTGGCGGCCATGGAGTCCCGCCTCGACTCCCTGCAGGGCGCGCTGAACATCCAGGGCCAGGAGGTGCTGACCGCTTATGCGCCGATCCAGCCGCTGCGCTGGCTGATGTTCGTCGAGCTGCCGGAGCAGGAAGCCTACGCCTCGCTCTACGCCGCGCTGCAACGGCTCGCGGTCGTGCTGCTGGCGGCGTCGATCTTCGCGGTGCTGGCCGGAATCTTCCTGGCACGCCGCATGGTCGGCCCGATCCAGGCGCTGCGCGCCGGCGCCGAGCGCATCGGCGGCGGCGATTTTTCGCAGCACATCTCGATCAAGACCGGCGACGAGCTGGAGGGCCTCGCCAACCAGTTCAACGACATGGGCGCGCGACTGCAGGAATCCTATGCCGACCTCGAGAACAAGGTCGAGCAGCGCACGGCGGAGTTGACCGAATCTCTTGAGCAGCAGACGGCGACGTCGGAAGTGTTGCAAGTGATTTCGTCGTCGCAGGGGGAACTCGATCCGGTCTTCCAGACCATGCTCGAAAGTGCGACCCGCGTTTGCGGCGCAAGTTTCGGCACGATGAATCTCTGGGATGAAGGGAAATACAACATCGTCGCCACGCACAATATTCCGGCCGCGTTTGCGGAATACCGGCAGCGAGCGCCGATTGTTCCGACTCAGGGATCATCGCTGGCGATGGTCGTCGAAACGCACCGGCCGGTCCAGGTCCCCGATCTCAGAGACAGTCCGGGGTACAAGGCAGGGGTCACCAACGTTGTCGGGCTGGCGGATGTCGCTGGCGCCCGAACAATTCTCGTCGTGCCGATGCTGAAGGATGACGAGCTGCTGGGTGCGATCACAATTATTCGCCAGGAAGTGAAGCCCTTCACAGACAAGCAGGTCGCGTTGGTCGAGAACTTCACCAAACAGGCCGTGATCGCCATCGAAAACACGCGGCTGCTGAACGCGTTGAAGGATCGCACCGAGGAGCTGTCGCGGTCGCTGGACGATTTGCGCACCGCGCAGGACCGCCTGGTGCAGACCGAGAAGCTGGCCTCGCTCGGCCAGCTCACCGCCGGCATCGCGCACGAGATCAAGAACCCGCTGAACTTCGTCAACAATTTCTCGGCGCTCTCGGCGGAATTGATCGACGAGATGAACGACGTGCTGAAGGACATCAAGATCGACGACAAGACGCGCGAAGAGGTCGACGAGCTGACGCACATGCTGAAGGGCAATCTCGAAAAAGTCGTGCAACACGGCAAGCGCGCCGACTCGATCGTCAAGAACATGCTCTTGCACTCGCGCGAGGGCTCCGGCGAGCGCCGTCAGGCCGATATCAACGCGATCGTGGAGGAGAGCCTCAATCTCGCCTATCACGGCGCGCGCGCCGAGAAGAGCGGCTTCAACATCACGCTCAAGCGTAACCTCGATCCCGACGCCGGCGCGGTCGATCTCTATCCGCAGGAAATCACCCGCGTGTTCCTCAACCTGATTTCCAACGGGTTCTATGCCGCCACCAAGCGCAAGGAGTCGAGCAATGGCGATTTCGAGCCGACGCTCAGCGCCACCACCAGGAGTCTCGGCAACCGCGTCGAAATCCGCATTCGCGACAACGGCACGGGTATCCCCGAGGGCGTGAAGGAAAAGATGTTCAACCCCTTCTTCACCACCAAGCCGGCGGGCGAGGGAACCGGGCTGGGACTCTCGATGAGTCACGACATCGTGGTGAAACAACACGGCGGCAAGATCGACGTAAATACGGAGCCCGGGGCATTTACCGAATTCATCATTACGCTGCCGCGAACCCTGGCGGCGCAGGGCAATACTGGAGGCACGCATTGAGCGCTTACATTCTCGTCGTCGATGACGAACCGGATGTGGAGTCGCTGTTTCGTCAGCAATTCCGCCGTGATCTGCGGTCGGGCCGTTTCCATATGGAATTTGCGCCGTCGGCGCCGATCGCTATCGAGCGCGCCGTCGAACTGCGCGATCCCTCGCTGATCCTGATCCTGTCCGACATCAACATGCCCGGCATGAGCGGGCTCGAGATGCTGCCGCAGGTGCGCGCCAGGCGCCCCGACGTGCCGGTCATCATGATCACCGCCTATGGCGACGCGGATACCAGGAAGAAGGCGATCGAACGCGGCGCGGAAGGTCTGTTGACCAAGCCGATCGACTTTTCGCTGCTGCGCCAGGAGATCGACACCAGGCTCGGACAGGCGGCATGAGCGTCACAATTCTGTTCGTCGACGACGAGCCCGATCTGGAGGCTCTCGTCCAGCAGAAATTCCGCAGGCAGATCCGCGACGGCGCGGTGAAGGTCGTGTTCGCGCATGACGGCCTCGAGGCGCTGGCGACCATCGAACAGAACCCCGCCATCGACATGGTGGTGAGCGACATCAACATGCCGCGCATGGACGGGCTGTCGCTGCTGGAGAAGTTGCAGGAATTCGAGGGCGCGGCGCGGAAATCGACCGTCATCGTGTCCGCTTATGGCGACATGAGCAACATCCGAACCGCGATGAACCGCGGCGCGTTCGACTTTCTCACCAAGCCGATCGATTTCGGCGATCTCGAACTGACGATCGGCAAGACTGTCCGTCATGTCGAAATGCTGCGTGAGACGCGCCGCCGTCAGGCCGAGGCCGAACGTGCGCACGCCTCGCTGTCGCGCTATTTCTCGCCGCAGGTCGCCAAGCGGATCGCCTCGAACGGCGCGACCGGCGACATGGACGTCCAGTGGCGCGAAGTCGGCACGATTTTTACCGACATCACCAGCTTCACCACCCTGGTGGAATCCACCGCGCCCGAAGTGCTCGGCGTGCTGCTGAACGAATACGTCGGCGGAATGACCGGGATTATTTTCGCCCATGAGGGCACAGTCGCGAAAATCATCGGCGACGCAATTCACGTGCTGTTCAACGCGCCCGGCGATCAACCGGACTATGCGTCACGCGCTGTCGCCTGTGCGCACGATCTCGATGCATGGGCGCAGGATTTCAAGCAGCGCTGGAACGCGAAGGGCGTCAATTTCGGCGCGACCCGCATCGGTGTGCATGCCGGTCCCGCGCTGGTCGGCAATTTCGGCGGCAGCAACTATTTCGACTACACCGCCCATGGCGACACCATCAATACGGCCGCGCGGCTCGAGTCCGCCAACAAGCATCTCGGCACGCGTATCTGCGCGAGCGAAACCGTTGCCAGGGGCGTCGAGAACTTCAAGGGCCGCCCCGTCGGCGACATCGTGCTGCGTGGGCGCAGCGAGCCGCTGCGCACCTTTGAACCGTTGCGTGACGAGGCTTTTGCCTCGCCGGCGACGACGCAATATTCGGAGGCGTTCGCCAAGCTCGAGGCGGGCGATGCCGGCGCCATGCCGGCGTTCGCCGCGCTGGTCGGCATGCATGCCGACGACCCGCTGGCGGGCTTCCATCTCAAGCGATTGCTCAACGGCGCCAAGGGCGTCCGGATGCAACTGGAATAGGATTCAACGATATGACAAGCGATTTTGCGCCCGGCAATTACCGGTTCATCCCGGCTGTGTTCCAGTATTCGGCGGGATCCGCGGCGTTGCCCGGTTACGAGATCGAGCGTGTGTGCTTCCACACATGGCTGCCGCTGGCGGATGGCTTTGCGGCGGCGGCGAAGTACATCAAGGGCGCCGGGCGGCCGCTGACCGCGTTCTGCGCCTGCGAATTGCGCTCGCCCGCGGCCTTCACCGACGAGGGCTTCCGCAAATTCAACGAACATTACGTCAAGACGCTCGGCGAGTGGGGCATCTACGACGGCAAGAGCAATCCGGTGGCGCGCAGCAATGTCTGCCCGGAGATCGATCCGCCTTCCGAGCCCTCATTCTATGCGTTCTCGTTCACGCGGCCGAGCGCCAGCGCGACGCCGAGCTTCGTGATATCAGGCAGCGGCGAAGCAAGGGAGGGCGGCGCGTCCTATGCAGAGCGCACCGTGCGCTATCGGGACATCAGCCCCGACGGCATGAAAGAGAAGGTGAAGTATGTCGTCGGCGCCATGGAGAGCCGCATGGGTGCCTTCGGCCACGGTTGGAAGGACGCCACGGCGTCGCAGGTCTATACCATCCGGGATTTCCATCATGTGCTGGCGGACGAACTGGTGAAGCACGGCGCCGTGCGCGCAGGACTGACCTGGCATTTCGCGCGGCCGCCGGTGATCGATCTCGAATACGAGATGGACTGCCGCAAGGTGATGCGGGAGACGGTGATCTAGCCGCGGACATCGGGCGCGCGACCTTGATTCGCAAGGCGACCTCGGACGAAATTCCTCGCATCATGGAGATACGCGCCGGGGTGCGCGAAAACCGGCTGCGCGATCCGTCGCGGGTCAAGCTGGAAGACATCCGCTGGTACGTCGACAATCCCGGCCTGTTCGTCTGGGACGAAGATGGTGTGATCGTGGGCTTCTCCGCTGCCGATCCACGCAATGGAAACATCTTCGCTCTATTCGTGGATGAGAAATATGAAAAGAGGGGCATCGGACGGGCCCTCCTCGCGCGAGCCTGCGACGTGCTGATCGAAGCGAAGTGCCCGCGCATCTGGCTGACGACATGGCCGGGAACGCGCGCGGAGCGCTTCTATCGCAAGGCTGGCTGGCGCGTGACAGGCAGCGATGACGGCAATCTGGTGTTCGAGCTCGACGTCGCCGCCTGAGAAACGGGCGGGTCCCTAGCGCTCCCTTGGATCGAGCGCATCGCGCAGGCCGTCGCCGACGAGGTTGAGCGACAGCACCACCAGGAAGATCGCAAGTCCCGGCCAGATCGCCATCCATGGCGCGTTGGTGAGAAAGCGTTGCGCGGCGTTCAGCATGCTGCCCCAGGACGGCGAGGGCGGCTGCTGGCCAAGCCCCAGGAACGAAAGTGCGGCTTCCGCGATGATCGCGGTTGCGACCGACAGCGTCGCCTGCACCAGCAGCGCCGGCATGATGTTCGGCAGGATATGGAACAGCGCGATGCGCCAGCGCGGATTGCCCATGGCGCCCGCGGCCTCGACGTAATCCTCGACCTTGACGCTCATGACCTGGCCACGGGTCAGCCGGATGAAGATCGGCGTTGCGGTAACGCCGATCGCGATCATGGCGTTGCCAAGGCTGGGCCCCAGGAACGCCGCCAGCGCAATCGCGAGAATCAGGAACGGGCAGGCCAGCATGGCATCGGTGATGCGGCTGATCAGCGCGTCGATGAAGCCGCCGCGATAGCCGGAAATCAGCCCGAGCGGCACGCCGACCGACAGCGCGATGCTGACCGAGATCGCGCCGGCGAGCAGCGAGGCGCGCGTGCCGTAGATGACGCGGGCCAGCACGTCGCGGCCGAGTTCGTCGGTGCCGAACCAGTGCTGCGCCGACGGGGCTTTACGCACCAGCGACCAGCTGGTGGCGATGGGGTCGAACGGCGCGATCAGCGGCGCAAGGATCGCAAGCAGGAGGAAGATCGAGAGGACGACGAGGCCGACGACGGCGCCCTTGCGCTTCAACAGGCGCCGCAATGCGCGCCGCGCCGGGCTTTCCAGCTCGTCATGCGCGCCGGCGGCGGAGATCGCGTTGAAGGTGGCGTCGACCATCAGCCTCTCAGCCTTGGATTGACGAGGATGTAGGCAATGTCGGCGATCAGGTTCAGCGTGATGTAGATCGTCGCGGTCACCAGCACCACGCCTTGCACCACGGCGTAGTCGCGGTTGAAAACGGCGTCGACGATCAGCTTGCCGAAGCCGGGAATGGTGAAGATCTGCTCGGTCAGCACCGCCCCCGACAGCAGCGTGCCAAGTTCCAGCGCACCGAGCGTGATCACGGGCGTGAGCGCGTTGCGCATCGCATGCTTGAGGATCACGGAGCGCTCCGAGAGGCCCTTGGCGCGCGCGGTGCGGACGTAGTCGCTCTCCAGCACCTGCAGCATGGCACTGCGGGTGTGGCGCATCAGGACCGCGGCAATCGCATTGCCGAGCACGAAGGCCGGCATGATGGTGGAGGCGAGGCTGGCGCGCCAGTTCTCGAAGGGCGACACGTAGCCGGACGCCGGCAGCCAGCCGAGCTCGATCGAGAACAGGAAGATCAGCATGATGCCGAGCCAGAAATTCGGCGTCGAAATGCCCCACAGCGCGAAGATGCTGGCGCCATAGTCCCAGGCGGTGCCTTTCTTCACGGCGGAGATGATGCCGGCGGGAATCCCGATCAGGAACGCGATCACGATCGCCATCGAGGCGAGCTGCAGGGTGACCGGCAGCTTCTGCGCGATCAGGTCGCGTACCGGCACCTTGATGCGGAGCGACTCGCCGAAGTCGCCGGACAGCACGCCCTTGACCCAATAGACATATTGCACGGGAACGGGTCGATCGAGGCGGTATTGATGGCGGATCTGTTCGATTACGGCAGGGTCGCGCTCCTCGCCGGCCATCACCAGCGCGGGATCGCCGGGCAAGAGTTGCTGCAGCGAGAAAATCAGGATCGACACGAAGAACAGTGTCGGAATGAGCTGAGCGATGCGGCGAGCGAGGAAGTTCAGCATGGGGTACCCAAGTAGCGCACCAGCGCCCGCATTCCGTTCTTATCCCTCCCCCCGCGAAGCGGTGGGGAGGGTGCCGAGCTCGGCAGCGCATTTGCGCGCCAGAGCGAGGCGGGTGGGGGGTGGTCATTGCGGAGACGCCCCCCACCCCGACCTTCGCTTCGCTCAGGTCGACCCTCCCCACCACTCGCTGCGCTCGTGGGGGGAGGGAGAAGAGTGCAGAGGGCGCGTCGTGCGGACACGATCGTCATTCTCACTTCAGCTTCAGCCCGATCACCCGCACCAGGCCGTCGGGCATCTGCTTGTAGCTTTCGAGCTTGGTGGTATGCGCGATGATGAGACGGCGATGGAAGATGTAGAGGATCGGCTCGTCTTCCATCTCGAGCCTGGTCAGCTTCTCATAAATCGCCTTGCGCTGGGGCAGGTCAGTGACGAGGCGGGCGTCGTCGAGCGCCTTGTCGGCCTCGGCATTGGCCCAGGCGCTGTAGTTTTGCGGCGCATCCTTGTGCAGGAACTGGTAGGCATTGCCGTCCGGATCGATACGTCCGCTCCAGGCCAGCATGAAGGCCTGGTATTCGCCGGCTTCGGCCTGCTTCAGCGAGGTCGCGAATTCGGTGACGCGGATCCTCATGTCGAAGCCGGCCTCAGCCGCCATCGATTGCACGACTTGCGCAACCGCCTCGGTCTCCGCGCCCTTGGGCACCATGAAGTCGACGGCGACCGGCGGCGTGACGCCGGCCTCCTTCAACAGCGCCTTGGCCTTCTCGACGTCACGTCCGCGGATCGGAAAGGCCTTCTGGTAATAGGGATGATCCGGATTGACCCATTGGTTGCCGGGCTTGAACTCGCCGTTGAACACCACTTGGTTGATGGCCTCGCGGTCGATCGAGAGATCGAGTGCCTGCCGCACCTTCGCCGATTGGCTGAGCGGCCCCTTGTTCTTGTCATGGCCGATATTGAGGGTGATGCCCTGATAGCCGAGCTCGATCGCGGTCGAGAGCTTCAGCCGATTGTCGGCGCGGACATCCTTGATGTCGGTGGCAAGCACGCGCTCGGCCAGGTCGAGCCCGCCGGATTTGAGATTGGCGAGCCGCACCGTGGCGTCGACGATCGGCAGGAATACGACCTTGTCGATGAAGACGTTGTCCTTGTTCCAGTAGTCGGCGAACTTCTCGAACACGATGCGGTCCTGCTGCACGCGTTCGACGAATTTGTAGGGACCGGCGCAGACCGGATGCAGGCCGAACTTGTCGCCTTCGGCCTTGGCGGCCTTCGGCGACATCATCATGCCGGCGCGGTCGGTGAGCTGCGCGATCAGCGGCGAGAACGGCGC
>Ga0070741_10013269_pt1 | contig 14618 bp, 13 predicted proteins | sample Coa_R1_4_FD_66440 | JGI IMG/M metagenome (GOLD analysis project Ga0070741, IMG submission 66440) | Surface soil microbial communities from Centralia Pennsylvania, which are recovering from an underground coalmine fire - Coalmine... | ecosystem: Environmental > Terrestrial > Soil > Unclassified ...
TCCTGGACCAGGTAATCGAGTGCTTCGGCCACTCGCATTTTACGGCGTCGAGTCTTCTGGCCGAACAGCGTGGGCAGCATGTCTTTCAGATTGATGCCCATCTCCTCGATGCCTGCGTTGGTGGTGATCTCGAATGTCGGGCCGCGGTCTTTGACATCAAGCTCGACCATGCGTTCGTCGAGCTTGCCTTCGCGGAGGCGCTCGCGCAACTTTTCGCGCGTGCGCTCAATACTCTCGCTGGCCTCAGGCTGAGGCGGCATCAGCAGATCCAGGATCCGCTCCTCGGCATTCATCTCGGCGCGGTCGGCCACCTCGTCCAGGCGCTCTTCACGGATCATGTCTATAGCGATGTCCACCAGGTCGCGGATCATCGATTCCACGTCGCGCCCGACATAGCCGACTTCGGTGAATTTGCTTGCTTCCACTTTAAGGAACGGTGAGTTGGCCAGGCGCGCCAGGCGGCGCGCGAGCTCTGTCTTGCCGACGCCAGTCGGACCAATCATGAGGATGTTCTTGGGAATGACCTCTTCAGCCATTTCCGGCGGCAGTTTCTGGCGGCGGATGCGGTTGCGCAGGGCGATGGCGACTGCGCGTTTGGCATCGGCTTGCCCGACCACGTGCTTATCCAATTCGCGAACGATCTCACGCGGAGTCAGTTCGTCCAGCAGCGGTTCTTCATCCACCGATTGGCCGGGAAGATAGATCACCATGGCTACTCCAATTCCTCGTACGTAATGTTCTCGTTCGTGTAGATGCAGATCCTGGCGGCGATTTCCATGGCCTGTTGGGTGATGTGCTTGGCGGAGAGCTTAGTATTGCGGAGCAGGGCGGTAGCGGCCGAGAGGGCGAACGGGCCGCCCGACCCGATGGCGGCCACGCCTTCGTCGGGCTCGATAACATCGCCGTTCCCGCTCACCAGGTAGGTGCTGCCCTTATCAGCGACGAGCAACAGGGCTTCGAGATGGCGCAGCACGCGATCCGTACGCCACTCCTTCGCCAATTCGACTACAGCGCGTGACAGGTTGCCGTTGAACTGCTCGAGCTTCGATTCGAAGCGTGAAAACAGGGCGAAGGCATCGGCGGTAGAACCGGCAAATCCGGCTAGAATCTTATCGTTATAGAGCCTCCGTAGCTTTTTCGCCGAGCCCTTGATCACTTCGTGGCCCAGCGTCACTTGTCCGTCACCGGCCATGACTACCTTGTTGTCGCGACGGACGCAGAGCACCGTCGTCGACCGGATTCTTTCTCGCATTGTCCGTGGAACTTTATTCTATCGCACCGGCCGAATGTATCTGCTCCACATCACCCCGAAGAGGTGAAAGGCGCGGGGGCGGCGGCGCCCCGCGAAAACTCGCACCACCTCGATGGCCGCCCAGATCCAATACGCCACGGTGACCCAGAGGTGAATGTGCAGCGCTAGGAAACCGAGGATTCCGGGGCCCGGCGGAACCGGCGAGAAGGCGAACTGAACGAGCCACAAGCCGAATAGTCCGCTTGCCTCCCACCAAACCAGCTGCATGTCCGCCAGGAAGATCGCGCCCAAGAACGATTGGCCGAGCGTCATGAGGAGTTCCAATTCCTGCTGAGTGTCGAGGGGAATTGGCGAAGCAACGCCGCTGCTCAGCGAATAAGTAATGGGCAGCATCGCGGCTAAGAGCGTCCACTGGTTGATATTACTGGAAACCATGTTCATGAGCGCCATGGATGCACGCTCCACCGTACGCGCCCAATAGAATGCTGACACTTTCTCGGGAAATTCAGAGACGAACGGAGCCACCCATTGGACGAAGACGAAGTTCGGGACGCCGAGTGAAGCCGAAACGGCAAGCAGGCTCGCGAGGAACGGTTCAGCCATGTAATAGATGAGCGCACCTCCGGCCACGAACAGAGCAACGATGGTCGCGGTGCGGGCGGCGGGACGCGCGGTGACGATGGTTCTCGGGACGAGTTCCAGGTCGTCGATGCCTTCGGCTTCGGTTGCAGGCATCCGCCGAAGGATGAAGAGATAGGCAAGGTAAATCAGAATCAGGACAGCGGCATCGATGACGGTGAGCGACGCCTTCCACCACACGACGAGCAGGTAGGACATGGCCGCGAGCAGACCGACTACCTCGACGCAATGCTCATCGGCGAGCGTGATGTGGCGGAGAGCTTCTTTACCGCGTGAGCGACGGAAGAGGGCGGCGGTGCAATAGATCATCGGCCATCCCAACCCAGTGAGCAGGCGCAAGGCGCCGGTGAGATTGGCCATTAGGAGCGGCACCTGCTGTTTCCATGCCAGGACGGCTTCGACGGCGAACTCCGGCAGCGTTTGCAGCCAGGCCAGGATGGCGAGCGCGAAACCCTGCGCGATAAAAAACTGCGCCGATTCCGCGGCCCAGGCAATGAGCATGGCGGCGACCAGGATGGAGGGCGCGCTCCAGAGGATCGAAGACGGGTTGACTTCCGGGATGGCGGCAACCGACAGGAGCATCAACGCGAAGACATAAGGTGGCGCAGGCGATTCGGCTGCCCGAGGTCCAGCAGGCAGGCGGAGCCGCTTGTCCCACTTATTGGAACCGAACACCAGCGTCCCTGTTCACGACCGAGTGCTTTTCGAATTCGGAGCGTTTGGCCGGGAAATCGGTGCGAAAATGAGCGCCGCGGCTTTCTTCGCGGGCCAGCGCCGACCGCGCGATCAAGAGCGCCACCTGATGGATATTCCGCAGCGCAGCGCGTTCACGCGTGGGCTCAGCGGGGGCGAGTTCGCTCCGTTCCAGTTCCTCGATGGCTTGGCGGAGGCCGTCGGCGCAGCGCACGATCCCGCAGCGTTCCCAAGCCAGCTGCCGGACATGAGAGGCGTGGATTCCGGGGACCTCGAAAGCGGCGGCTTGGGCCTCGTGAGCTTGCCGGCCGGCGACTGCTTCCCGCATGGCTCGTCCGGCGCGCGCCCCGAAGACAACGCCCTCGAGCAGAGAATTGCTAGCGAGCCGGTTGGCGCCGTGGACACCCGTCGAAGCCACCTCGCCCGCCGCAAACAGGCGCGGGAGGCTGGAGCGGCCGTCCAGATCGGTGCGGACTCCGCCCATGGCATAGTGAGCGGCCGGCCGCACCGGCGCCGGCTGCCGGATAATATCCACGCCATAGTGCAGGCAGGTCCGATAGATCCGGGGAAAGCGGTCCCGCAAAAATGAGGCATCGAGGTGCGTCAGATCGAGCCAAACATGCGATGTGCCGGTGCGTATCATCTCTGTGACAATCGCTCGCGCGACGACGTCGCGCGGCGCGAGCTCTTTGAGCGGGTGATAGCGTTCCATGAAGCGCTCGCCGGCGAGGTTTCGCAATGTGCCGCCTTCGCCGCGTAGCGCTTCGGAAAGCAAAAAGCAGGGAGTATCCTCGACGTGCAGCGCAGTGGGGTGAAACTGAACGAACTCGATATCGCCGATCTCGGCGCCGGCCCGATAAGCCATGGCTACACCATCGCCTGTCGCGACGTCAGGATTCGTCGTGTTGGTGTAGACGCGCCCGAGGCCCCCGGTAGCAAGCAACACGGCGCCGGCGTAGATCGGGGTTACAATTCTTGCCGCAGCGTCATAGAGCTGCGCGCCGGCGACGCCGTCATCATTAAGCAACAGATCGGTGGTTGCGGCGTAACTCCGGAAAGTGATTTGGGGCAGGGAAGCGGCCTTTTGGTGGAGTGTACGGGCGATTTCGCGCCCCGTCGAATCTCCATGCGCGTGCAAAATGCGGCTACGGCTATGGGCCGCTTCGCGAGTAAAGGCCAGATTGCCACCGGTGCGATCAAAGGCGGCTCCCCATTCGATCAATTCTTGGATCGCCGCCGGCCCTTCCTCGACCAGCCTGTGGACTGCTTCTCGATCACACAGGCCGTCCCCCGCGTACAGCGTGTCCTGCTCGTGCAGTTCGACTTCATCATCATCGCTCAAAGCCACCGCGATGCCGCCCTGAGCGTACTCGGACGATGACTCCTGCAAGCTGTCTTTCGCCACCACCAGAACGGCGCCGGCCTCGGCGAGTTCAATGGCCGCGCGCAAACCGGCAACCCCCGCTCCGATTACCAGAAAATCGGGATTCATCTGCTACTGCGATCATAGCAGGGGCAATTCGTGGTCCTGCACGGCGCGCGTGATAAAATAGGCGCGTCTCCACACACCCATGGCCGGCAATTCCATTAAGACCGCTCCGCAGATTGAATATCTGCCCTATGATGACGCGACGCAGATCGCGCGCCAGATTCCGCGGTATCCGCGCAGTTACACGCGCAACCCGGCGCAGCCGCTGATTCGTCGGCCACTGACGCTTTCCGAGCGGACCGGGCCGATCGATTTGGTTCGTCGGATGAACGCGAATGATCATGATCTCTCGCGTCCCGTACCCGACGGTCCTCGCGCGATGGGACAACTCATTCACGTCGCAGGGCGCGTGACCGATGAAGATGGCGCTCCTATGGCCGGAGCGGTTCTCGAACTGTGGCAGGCGAACGCTGCAGGCAAGTACATTCACGAGGCCGATCGCCATGAAGCGCCGCTGGACCCGAACTTCACGGGCTGGGGACGGATCGTGACCGGGAAAGAAGGGGAATTCGAATTCGTCACGATTAAGCCCGGGGCCTACCCGGTAACCGAGTCGGACTGGTGGTGGCGACCGCCGCACATCCATTTTTCGATTATTGGGCCGAGCTGGATGAGCCGGTACATCACGCAGATGTTCTTTCCCGGGGAGCCCCTGAACGAAGCCGACCTTCTCCTCAATGGGATTCTCGATCCGGAAGCCCGGCAGCGAGTCATTTTCGAGTTACAGCCTACGAAAGTCGGCGTGCCGAACCTGATGAAGTTCCGGCAGGATTTCGTGTTGCGTGGCAAGCGCGCGACGCCGGCCTTGGCTTGAGATGAGAAAGCGGAGCCGAATGGCATGATTCCATCCTCGTATTCCACGATCGGACCGTTTTACTTGAGGCCGTTGATCGACGGCTGCGAAGATTTGACGCAACTCGATGGCCACCGGGCGTCCGGGCAGCACATTCTGCTCGCCGGCCGAGTGGTGGAAGAAGGCAATAAGCCGGTCCTGAACGCGGTGCTGGAAATTTGGCAGCCGGACGCAAACGGAGTCTTCCGGCACCCGCTCGATCCGCGGGCTTCACAAGCGGATCCAGGTTTTTGCGGCTGGGGCCGGGCGCGCACCGACAAGGAAGGACTGTTCCAATTCCGGACCGTCCTGCCGGGAAGATCGCGCGAAGAAGATGGGCTGATCCGATGCCCGCACCTCAACCTAATGGTGATGGCGATAGGGCTCACCCGTCGGCTCGTAACCACGGTCTTCTTTGCCGAGTCTCCAGATTCCGTGAAAGATCCGGTGCTTGATTGTGTGGCAGACGTCTCCGCGCGCCGGCGCTTGTTTGCTGTCCGGGATCATGCGGGCGATTCAGCCGGCGTTCCCAGCTACCGTTTCGACATCGTGCTGCGCGGCGACAACGAGACGCCGTTCTTCCTGGATTGAGATAGCGCGGACCGGGTGACCGCGCCACTCGCGATATCATCGAGATTGATGACTATCGCCGAGAAGATTCTTTCGGCTAAATCCGGCAAGGGCGCGGTGGCGCCCGGAGAAATTGTCGAAGCCTATCCGGACCTGGTGATGAGCCACACCGCCACTTGGCGGTCGGCCAGTGTGATGAAACGCATCGGGGCGACGAAGCTCTACGATCCGGAGCGGCTGGCTATTGTTCTCGATCATATTTCTCCCGCAAAGACTGAAAAATACGCGGCGGACCAGCAGACCTCGCGGAACTTCGCCCGCGAGCACGGTGTGCGCAAGTTCTACGATGTGGATGCCGGCATTGCACACCTGGTGCTGATGGAGGCGGGGCATGTCGCGCCGGGCGATCTGATCGTCGGCACGGATTCCCACTGCACGATTTACGGAAGCCTGGGCGCTCTCGGCACTGGAATCGGATACACCGAGGTGACCTCGGTATGGATCACCGGCAAGCTGTGGATGAAGGTGCCGGAGAGCGTCAAGATTCTGCTGAACGGCAGTTTCGCGCATGGTGTGTATTCGAAGGATTTGATGTTGTACCTGATCGGCAAGCTGGGCGCCGACGGATGCAGCTACAAATCGGTGGAGTTCTACGGCAACTCAATCCCGGATTTGACGGTCTCCGCGCGCATGACTATGGCCAACCTGGCTATGGAAATGGGCGTGAAATGCGTCTTCATTCCGCCGGATGAAAAGACCGCCGAATATTTGCGTGGCCGCTTGCCGGACGGACGCTATCAGCCGGTCTACGCCGATAAAGACTCCGTGTACAGCCAGGAAATTGGAGTCGATCTGGCAGAGCTGCAGCCCATGGTGGCGTGCCCGCATGAAGTCGAGAACACGAAGCCGATCGGGGAGGTGGCCGGTACCCATATCGACCAGGCTTTTCTCGGCTCCTGCGCCAACGCCAAATATGAGGACCTGGTTGTCGCCGCCAAGATCCTGGAAGGCCGGCGCGTCCATCCCGGCGTGCGGTTGATCATCACTCCAGGTTCCAAGAAAATCATGCTCGAAGCGATGAACAGCGGGGTGCTTCAGACGCTGATGGAGGCCGGCGGCATGGTGACCAATCCCGGCTGCGGCGCGTGCGCGGGCGACGGTGGGATGCTGGCGGATGGCGAAGTCTGCCTCTCTACGGCGAACCGGAATTTTCTCGGCCGCATGGGCAGCGGCAAGTCGTCCATCTATCTTTCCAGCCCGGCAACGCTGGCGGCCTCCGCCATCAAGGGCGAGATCGCTGACCCGCGGGAGTTCGAATAAATAATGGAATCCGTCATTCAGGGGAAGATTTACAAATTCGGCCACAACGTTAATTCCGATGTGATTATTCCCGGCCGGTATTTGATCTATATCGACAAAGAGCGGCTAGGCCAGCACGCCTTCGAGATGCTGGGCGAAGGCTTTGGTGACAAGCTTCGGAGTTTTGACATCCTGGTGGCCGGGCGGAATTTCGGGTGCGGCAGCGCGCGCGAGCAGGCCGCGACCGCGATTCAAGGTCTCGGCATCAAGGCTGTGGTGGCGTGTTCGTTCGCGCGCACGTTCTACCGGAATGCCATCAATGACGGTCTGCCGATTGTCGAGTGCCCGTCTCTATACGAAGCGGTGAACGAAGGCGATCAAATCCGCATCGATCTGGCAGCCGGCAGGATCGAGCATCAGGGCAGGGAACACTCTTTTCCGCAAATGCCCGAGTCGGTGCAAAAGATCCTCCAGTTGGGTGGGCTGGCGGAGTATTTGAAAACTCAACTGGCAGGGCGTTAGGTGTCCCACCTGACTGAACCGCGCAACACGTCTACAGCAGAGTTCTGGGGTCGGTGATGCGCCCGTTAAGAGCCGCCGCCGCAACCATCAGGGCTGAGCCGAGATAGTGGCGCGCTTTGGGGTGTCCGTTGCGTCCGGGAAAATTGCGGGCCTGGTTCGAGACCATCACTTCGTCTTCAGCCAAGGCGCCCATGTTGAAGGCTTGGTTGGAGCCTGCGCTGGGCGGAAAAATATTGGCTCCGGCTTCGAACAGGGTTTCGATGAGCCCTTCGCGAAGCGCGGTGCGAAAGATTCCACGCGATGCCGGGACGACTTGCAAGCGCACATCGGGGTGGACCTTCCGGTTTCTGAAGACAGCTGCCAACTGCCGGATATCGCACAAGCGGCCGCCGGTGCTTCCGCCGACCTCGGCGACATTCACCGGCACGCCGGCGACCTCCTGAACCGGTTTCACATTGCCAACGGTCGGTGGGCAGGCGATCTGCGGCTCGATCCGGCTGACGTCGATTTCCAGCACATCTTTGTACTTGGTGCCCACGTCGTTGCGGGGAAGATCGAACGATGTCTGACTCGAAAACGCGTGCACGAACTCGACCGTTTTTTCGTCGGGACTAACATATCCGCACTTCGCGCCGATATCGATCGACATCAGCGGATAGAGCAGGCGATCCTCGATGGAAAGCGATTCCATGTACGGACCGGCGTATTCGACAGCCTCGTAAACCGCGCCATCTTCGCCGATGCGTCCGATCATGTGCTGCACGATATCGCGCGGGCCGACGCCCGGCTGGGTCTGGCCGTGAAAGTAAACCTGCTTTGTTTCGGGCACGCGGAACCACGCCTTACTGTGCGCGAACCCGAGGGCGGCCATGGAATTATTGCCAACGCCGGTGGCGAACACACCGAGTGCGCCATAGATGGGGGTATGGGAATCGCAGCCGATGATAATCTGACCGGGCGCCCACAATCCACTTTCGATCACTGCGTGATGCACGCTGCCGCTTCCGGAATCGAGCACATGGCGGATGCCGTGGCGGGCGGCGAACTTGCGGACATTGGCCAGAGTCTCCGCCGCGAGCTGCGTCGCGGGAGAAAAATTATGATCGAAGACGAAGATGATGCGCGAGGGGTCGTGGACCTTGGGGTTCTCCATCTCGGTCTCAAGCACCTTCATGACCATGTTAGAGCTGATGTCGTGCATGACCATCAGATCCACGTTGACCACCACCACATCTCCCGGTTCCACGTGTTTGCGGCCGCTGCCGGTTGCCAGGATTTTCTCGATCATGTTCATAGGAGCTCGGCTCCGTGGGCATAGCGGCGGTAGGTGTCGCCATGGAAGAGGCGGAGGCCATTGTGCGCGGTTTCCCAGCGGGCCGCAAAGATTGCGCTTTCGCCGGATTCGTAGGGGTAGGGCCCGGAGAGAGCTTCGGTGTAGGCGCCGGATTGCGGGTTTGGCAGGCCCGAGGCGTCAATTCCCGGTTGCCCCACTGCGCGCACAATCTTGGCCCAGTGGCCGCGGTATTCCAGGGCAACCGAGACGGAGAACGCGTCCGTGAGCTGTTCTCCTCGGGCCGGGGCGGGCGGGGTGCGGCCGTTCGTGAGGAGGATCACAAGGTCTTCGGCGCCGGCTCGGCGGAATTTGCGCTCCAAACAACCGGTGAAGTCGTGATCGAGACGGCCGGCGCCGTGTGGAAGTTCTTCAACCAGCCCTTCTCGTGCCATTTGGGCAGCTTGGCGATGCATTGAGATTTCCCATTCGTCCGGTGAGTCCGAAAACGAGAGGTCTTCAACTTTGCCCGCGAGCGGACTGTATAGATCGTAGGGGAAACTCGTAAAGTCCATTGCCCCGATGCGCGTCCAGTTGCGCTCGGCGCAGAGTTGCAGCAGGCGCTGAGGCAGGTTGGGGCTGGGAAGAATTTCCTCGAGAATCGTCACGGATTTGATCCAGGGGTACACGCGCGGAGAGAGTCCGCACAGCAGCACCGGCGGAGCTTCGCGTGGGATTACCAACAGGGCGCGATTCCAGTACGGCATGAAATTCGAGAAGTGGCGGACGCGATTGGAGCGCCATACGTCGGTGTACACGACCAGCGCCGGCAGGTCTCGATGTGCGAGCAAGGTGCGCGTTGCGTGCAGCCGTCCATCAAAGGCCGCACGCGGCAGTTCGGATTGATCCCAGGTGATCCAGCCTCGTTTCACTTTTGAAAGAGTTTCCTTTCCGTGTGATTCAGCGGAGCGCAGCCATTGGCCGTAACCACCAGCGAATCGCCGAAAACCATGTAGCCCGAGAGCGGCAAATACGTGTTCGGATGCGCGATCAGAGTCATTCCTTCCTTCACGGCGTAGTTCACGTCTTCGAGGATGTAGGGGTTTTCATCGCAGTGCAGACCCAAGCCGTGGCCGCGGACGCGCGTATATTTGGGCCCGGTGTATTCGCCGTAACCGTACTTGCGGAACACGTCATTCTGCACACGCGCGACATCAGAGATGTTGACGCCGGGTTTCACAAAATCTTCGGCGGCTTTTTGGGCTTCGGAAAAAATAGCGAAGGACTCGCGCTGTTTATCGTTAGGCTCCCCGAACACCAGCGTGCGGCAGATCTGCGCCCAGTAGCCCTCTACTTGTGGAGTTAACTCGGTGGTGACCGAATCGCCGGGCCGGAAACGGCGTTCGGTGGGCGGCTTCATACCGGTAACTTCCGTGCCGCCTGAGGCGATCAACATGAAGTTGTCTTCGGCGCCGTTGGCTTTCAGAAAGCCCTCAACTTCGGCCACCAGCTCGTATTCCGCCATTCCGATTTCAATTACGTTCGCGAAATGTTGATAGCCGCGGTCGGCGAGGTCGGCGGCTTTGCGCATCCGCTCCATTTCGCGAGGCGTTTTGACGCGCCGGATTTCCTCCACGTCGAATGTCGCCGATACGGCGTTGGGGAAGGGCTGAACGAAACGCGCCTCCATCATTTCCATACCAGCAATGCCGATCGATGCGGGGCGGGATGCGAGGCTTTTCACGCCTTGCGAAAAATCGGCAGTCGCCGGGCAATCTGTGATCAGTTCGGCATCCCAGGGATCGGACATTACGGCGCGCACCTTGCCGGAGCGGTCGAGCACGGCGAGCGCGTGTGGACCGGAAAAATTCACGTTGATAAGACAACGGAAAAAATCTTTGCGCCAGGTGTGGCCATAGAGGAACAGGAGGTCCCAGCCGCGCTCGGCCATGAGGGTTGTTAATTGCGAGAGGCGATCGTGATTCAGCATAGGTGAGGAGTACAAGACGGGCGGCTCGGAGACCTGCGCCGCGCTATGGCGAAACGTCCTCCAGGAACCATTCGGTTGGGATTTCCCGGCCCAGTCCCATGGATCGCGCGCGGTGGAGTACGGAGGAGCCCAGTGCGGCGAATTGCGTGCCCGCGCCGGTGTTGTTGTTGAATACCGTGACCTGGTCCGGATGCGTCCGGCCTGGAGCCTTACCCGCTACCAGATCTTGTACCTCCTGGATTGCATCCCAGGTCTTGATACCTTTTTGCGCGACTTCCCAGACATCGGGTGATTGATCGAGCCGAGCGACTTCCTTCGAGTGCACCACGTAGAGATCGGCGCGGCGAATCGTCTCATCATCGATCTCACGGCGCTTGTTGCTGGCGTCGGCGCCACCAATCGAGCAGACGTACATTCCCTTTTCGACCAAGTGGCCGTCGAAGACGGCGTCCCACGCAGCGGTCGCCGCCTGGACGAAATCACAACCTGTCACGGCCTTATCGGAGCCATCGACGGCTTCGACCGAGCGATCCAATTGCGCACTCTTCTTGCGGCAGAATTCGCGGCAATGTTCCTGGTTGGGGCTGTAAACTTTGACGCGCTCGAAGGGGAACTGATGACAGAGAAAGTCGATGTGGGCATCAGCCTGCCACCCGCTGCCAAAAAGCCCGAGCGTCTTCGGCTTCGCCGCCGCCAGATATTTGGCGCCCACCGTGCTCAGCGCCGCGACGCGCAGCTTTTGAATCACGCCGTCTGGCATGATCGCGATCGGCTCGATTTTCTCAATGTCGAAGAGAATGACCATGCCGCAATACCGGCTGCCGGTGGCGACCGGCAGAATTCGGCGCCGTTTCACTCCGGCAGTGTACGAGAACCCGGCCATGTCGGATGTGACGCGCAACGCCCACACGCCGCTCGAAACCCCGCTGCCTTCCTGGGATTTGAAGCGGTAATGGAACCCGGGGTGCTCTTTGGATTCCACCGGCATGTAGGTTTGGCTGCGAGCCCGATTGATCGCCAGTCCTTCGGCCAACTCCCGGTAGATGGTTTCGGTCGCCGCAATCGCGTCTTCGGGCGTGAGCGCGCGCTCCACGTCGTCATTGCTCAGAAGTAGACTCATGATTGGGCCAGGAAGAACTTGGAGCCGCTCTTCAGCAGAGGGATCAGGCCTCCGGCCTGGACCATTTCGAGCAGGAACTCAGGGGGCGGCGTTCCGCGCAGGGACTTGCCGGAGGTGAGATTTTCGAAGACACCGCCGCGAATGTCGACGCGAATGCGATCGCCGGTATCCACGAGGCCGTGCACTCCGGGTACTTCGAGCAGCGGCAATCCAATTTCATGACCGTTGCGATAAAAAGTTCGTGAAAACAGTTCGCAGACAATCGCGCTGATGCCGGTGGCCTTCAACGCTTTCGCCGCAATCGCGCGGCCGGAGGAGCAACCGAAATTGCGGCCCGCAACCAGGATATCGCCTGGCTGAACCTTTTTCGGGAACTCCGGGTTGACCGTTTCCAGAACGTGCTTGGCCATTTCATTGATGCCGCGGAGCGTGATGGCCGTGGGGGTGATCAGGTCGGTCGGGATATTGTGACCAAACTTCCAACAATTGCCTTCGAGGATCAAGATATCTATGCGCTCCTTTTGACTTCGGCCAGGGAAGACTCCGATTGCAGGGAAGGAACAGCGACCGCGCGTGTCTGGCGTCCGCTCACGAGCAGGAGCAGAAAGCCCACGCAAGCCAGAACCAGATCGAGAGTGAACGGTAGGGAATACCGGTGCGTCTGGTCGAAGAGATAGCCGGCCAGCAGGCCGCCGCTCGCGGTACCGAGGCCGAAGAACACTAACAGGAGCCCCATCACCGCGCCCACTTTGCGTGTACCGAAGTATTCAAAGACAATCGTGGGCGACGCGTTGAATATGCCGCCGTATCCGAATCCGAAGACGATGGCCACCAGAAAAATCACGTCCGACGCGGGTGCCACGGTGAGCACGCCTGTGACGCCCAACCCGACGTAAAGCACGCTGAGCATCATCGCCAGGCGCGCGGAAAAGCGGTCGGCGGTGGCGCCGCTCAGCAGTTTGCCCACAGCGCTAGCCCAGATGGCGATGCTCAATGTGAGGGCCGCGCGCCGCGCCGTTACACCTTCGCCGGTCAGATACAAAACCAGGTGCTGCTGGATGGCGAGCATGGCGTGCGCGGCGAAGAAGAGGCTCATTCCGAAAATCCAGAACATCGGCATACGTATCAATTGGCCCGCGGACGGCGCAGTGCGCGTAGTTGCTCGGTCCTCCGGGCGGGGCGCAGCGACCGGAGAACGCCGCACGATCAGCAGCGTCAGCAGGAACGGAATGGCGAGGCAGCACGCCAGGTACAGGAACGCTCCGGGGATACCGCGCTCGCGAATCTGCGTGGTGGCCACCAGCGGTGCGATGCCACCGAGGCCGATTCCAGCGTTCACGAACCCGACTGCGATTCCACGACGCTGCGCGAACCAGGGCGCGACCAAAAGCGAATTCGGCAGAATCGAAACCGCCGACGTACCGAGTCCCAGTAGGATGCAGAACGCGTAATACTCTCCAAGAGAGCGAGTCAGGGAGAGTAGTGCCAGAGAGAGCGCGCCGGCGCACATCCCCGCGAGCAATACGGCTTTTGGAGAGTACTTATCGGCTAGCCAGCCCACCACCGGCGACATGATTCCGATCAGCAGCAGAACGATCGAGCCGCCACCCGCGACGCTGGCGCGGTTCCAGCCGAATGCGCGTACGAAGGCGGGGTAAAAGACAGGGAGAGAGAATAGGCCGAACGAAAAGGCAACCGCGAGGGTGCAGAACGACGAAACGAGCGTAAGCCAGCCTCGAACCGGGAGCGATGTGGGCATACTCGGGTTGGTGCAGCGATTCTACCACGCCAGCGGAAAAGACTGAAGATATTGGATCTTCTGTTGATATGTCATCGGTTTCTGCCTCATAATTAAGAAACAACTAGCAGAAAGGCCTGACTGGCAGTGGCAGGTATGGTGTGTCCCCATTGTGAACTCGCGCATCCGTCAGGGACCGCCTCGTGCTCGCGGTGCGGGCGGACTCTGTCGTCACCGGACCTGGATGACACGTTGGGGTTCGACAATTCCGATGCCCCAGCTGCGTCTCTCAAGCCGGCGCTGCCCACTGTAGCTTCGGGTGTCATCACGCCGCCACCGGCTGACCAATCACAGGTGAGAACAGCTGTCCAATTTTCGGGCGTGTTTTCTTTAACGCTGCAGCCCGGCACTGATTTTGGCCCGCGCTACCGGATCGAATCGCTGCTCGGCGAAGGTGGCATGGGCACCGTTTACAAAGTGTCGGACAAAGAACTCGGCCGAACGGTGGCGCTGAAACTGGTGCGCACCGAGTTTGCCGCCAACCCTGCCGCCATGGCGCGTTTCCGCCAGGAATTGCTGCTGGCCAGCAAGATCTCACACCGCAACATTCTGCGTATACATGATCTGGGTGATGCGGGCGGCATGAAGTTCATCACGATGGCCTATGTCGAAGGCCAGGACCTCGGCAAAGTACTGGAATCCGGCCGCCTGCCGCTGGATCGGGTCCTAAGCTTCGCCAAGCAGTTGTGCAATGCGTTGGACGCCGCGCATTCCGAAGACGTGGTGCACCGCGATTTGAAGCCAAACAATATCCTGATCGACAAGGCCGGCAATCTCTTCGTGATGGATTTCGGGCTAGCCAAATCTATCGAGACCGAAGCCACCATGATGACGCGGACCGGCCAGATTCTGGGCACGCCGCGCTATATGGCACCCGAGCAGGTAGAGGCCAAAGCCATCGATCATCGCGCGGATCTCTACTCACTCGGCCTGATTTTTTACGAGATGGTGGCGGGCGAGATTCCGTTCCAGGCGGATTCGGCGATGCAGTTAATGTACCAGCGGGTCACGCAGGCACCGAAGAACGTGAAGCTGGCCAATCCCGAAGTTCCGGATTACCTGGCTCGCATCATCATGCGCTGCCTGGAAAAAGATCCGGAACTGCGGTATCAAAACGCGCGGGAGATTCTGGCCGATATCGAAG
>Ga0070741_10013270_pt1 | contig 14616 bp, 13 predicted proteins | sample Coa_R1_4_FD_66440 | JGI IMG/M metagenome (GOLD analysis project Ga0070741, IMG submission 66440) | Surface soil microbial communities from Centralia Pennsylvania, which are recovering from an underground coalmine fire - Coalmine... | ecosystem: Environmental > Terrestrial > Soil > Unclassified ...
GCCCACCGACCCGCAAATTGCCCACATCGCCTACACCGCCGGCGTGCTCGACATCGAGGCCGCCCAGCAGGCCTTGGCCAAATCGAAGAACAAGGATGTTCTTGCCTTCGCGCAGCAGATGGTCGGCGACCACACCTCCGTGAACAACCAGGCGCTCGCCCTGGTCAAGAAGCTCAAAGTCACGCCGGAGGATAATGCGACCAGCCAGAGCCTGACCAAACAGGCCGACGAGACCCGCAAGAAATTGGCCGGCCTCGACGGGGCGGCATTCGACAAGGCCTATGTCGATAACGAAGTGGCGTATCATAAGGCCGTCAACGCCGCGCTCAGCACGACGCTCATTCCGGACGCGCAGAACCCGGAGCTGAAGTCGCTCCTGCAAAGCGGCCTGACGCTCTTCCAGGCGCACGAGAAGCATGCCGAACAACTCGCCGGTCAACTGCACTAGTGCATGAGCCACGCATTCAGGAGTTCGTTGACATGGCGAGCGTCGCGCTGAGCTATGAAGCCCTGACTGATGTCGATCTGGCCGGGCGGATCGCTCAGCGCGACCCCCTTGCCGTCCGCCTCGTCCTGAAGCGCAATAATCAGCGCCTCTTCCGCGCGGCCTGGGCGGTGCTGAAGGACCGCGCCGATGCCGAAGACGCTGTCCAAGAGGGCTACCTCAAGGCGTTTGCCGCGATCGGCAGCTTCACCGGCGCCTCATCGCTCGCGACCTGGCTGACCCGCATCGTACTCAACGAGGCGCTCGGCAAGAAGCGATCGTCGCAGCGGCGAGCGCGCCTGCTTCAGCAACAGTCGGTGGCTCTCATGGACGACTACCGGGAACGACAGACGGACATCTCGGCCGAGCCCTCTCCGGAACAGGAGGCCGCGCGCCGTCAGGTTGCCAAGCTTCTCGAGCGGGCGGTCGCCGAGCTCCCGGAGCCGTTTCGCGTCGTCTTCGTGCTGCGCGATGTCGAAGGCCTGAGCGTGGAGGAGACGGCCGAAGTTCTCGGCGTGCAGCCCCAGACGGTCAAGACCCGTCTGCTGCGCGCGCGAAGGCGGCTGCAAACGATGCTCGCGCCGGCGTTGCAGGACGCGCTCCAGGGCGCCTTTCCCTTCGCCGGCAAGGCGTGCGATGCGCTGACCGAACGCGTGATGGCGAAGCACTTGGCCTAGCCACGGGCAGGAAGCGCTCAGTGCTTCTTCTTGGTGGTCTTATACGCGGTCTTCTTCTTCTTTGCCGTCTTGACCGTCTTCTTCTTGGCCGCGGTCTTGGTCCCCTTGCCCGTCAGCTTGTCGGCCTGCGCTTGCGTCATCTCGCCGGCATCGACCAGCGCCGCCACGCAGGCATGGGATACCTTCTTGATATTGCGCGACATGCAGGCGCGAAGCGCCTCGCTGCCTAACCCATACTCGCCGCAATAGGCATGATAGTCCCTCTGGCAATCGCGCTTCTCGCGATCGGTGATCTGCGCGGCGATGGCCGGAAGGAACGTAAGGCAATAGGCAAGGAGGACGGCACCCGAAACGATGGTGCCAAGCTTGGCTGACATGTGGTCGGACCCTGTCTGGTTGCGTGACGCCGACACGTTAAGAAGCCGAGCTATGCGGCGAAACCGTGTCACAATTCGGCCCGGACGGCCGGTCAACCGGCGCTGATCAGGGCCCCTGTTGTGGGAACCAAACGAAGCGTCCGTCGCGCGATTGTCATGCAAGCGTCGCAAAAGGCCAACCCGGTGGTGACGCGCACATGGAATTCTATCGGAGACGGGGGTAGGGATAAAAGGATTGCCTTTGTGCCCCCTTGCGATTGCGTGCCGCCGCGTTCAGACTGTCGGCAAAGCGACGATAAGACGCTTAGGGGGGATGGGGATGACGCGCACCGAGGTGGCTTCCGCAAGCGACCATCATTTCGGCCTGCTCGACAAGGAGCGGATCATCGCGCCGGCCGATTATAACCGCTGGCTCGTTCCGCCTGCGGCTCTCGCCATTCATCTTTGCATCGGTATGGCCTACGGTTTCAGCGTGTTCTGGCTGCCGCTCGGCCGTGCCGTTGGTGTGAGCCAAGGATTGGATAAAGCCATCCCCTGCCCCGGCGACGCCACCACCTTCTGGGGTAAGGTCGCCATCACTGGGCACGCGTTGTTCGCCACCGACTGCGACTGGACCCAGTTCGATCTCGGCTGGATGTTCACCCTGTTCTTCGTGCTGCTCGGCGTCTCCGCAGCGATCTGGGGCGGCTGGCTCGAGAGGGTAGGTCCGCGCAAAGCCGGCGTCGTTGCCGCGATCTGCTGGTGCGGCGGGCTGCTGATTTCGGCGGTTGGAGTTTATGTCCACCAGCTTTGGCTGATGTGGCTCGGCTCGGGCATCATCGGCGGCATTGGGCTCGGGCTTGGCTACATCTCCCCCGTCTCGACTCTGATCAAATGGTTCCCCGACCGGCGCGGCATGGCGACCGGCATGGCCATCATGGGCTTCGGCGGCGGCGCCATGATCGGCAGTCCTCTGGCCACGCTGCTCATGAACCATTTTGCCACGCCGACCTCGGTTGGCGTCTGGGAGACCCTCGTCGCGATGGCGGCAATCTATTTCGTCTTCATGATGGGTGGCGCGTTCGGCTACCGGCTGCCGCCGACGGGCTGGAAACCGCTCGGTTGGACGCCGCCGGCGAGCGCCAAGGCGATGATCACCACCGGCCACGTGCATCTCAACGATGCCCACAAGACGATCCAGTTCTGGCTGATTTGGTTGGTGCTCTGCCTCAACGTCTCGGCCGGTATCGGCATCATCGGCGCCGCCTCTCCCATGCTTCAGGAGACCTTCGGCGGGCGCCTGTTCGGCGATCCGACGGTGGGCTTCGCCCAATTCGATGACGCGCAGAAGGCCAAGGCAGCCCTCGTCGGCGCGGCCTTCGTCGGTCTATTTTCGCTGTTCAATATCGCCGGCCGGTTTTTCTGGGCATCTCTGTCCGACAAGATCGGCCGCAAGATGACCTATTACACGTTCTTCGTGCTCGGCTTCATCTGCTATGCCGCGGCGCCGACGCTCGCCACCCTCGGCATGCTCGGCCTATTCGCCGCGGCCTTCTGTCTGATCGCCTCGATGTATGGCGGGGGCTTCGCCACGATCCCCGCCTATCTCGCCGACATTTTCGGCACGCAATTCGTGGGCGCCATCCACGGCCGTCTGCTCACCGCCTGGTCTACCGCGGGCATCGTCGGGCCTGTAATCGTCAACTACATGCATGACTCGCGCAAAGCCGAAGGCATTGCGCCCGACCAGATCTACCATCCGATCTTCTACGTGCTGGCCGGGCTCCTCGTCGCCGGCTTCATCTGCAACCTCCTCATCAGACCGCTTGCCGCCAAATGGTTCATGAAGCCCGAGGAGGTCGAGGCGCTGCAAACGAAGTCGGCGCGCGACCGCGCCATGCATGCCGTCGAGATCAGGGCGCGCGAAGAGACCCATCCCGGCATCCGACTGCTGCAGCCGATCGGACTCCTCTTGGTCGCCATCGCCGTGGTGTGGTGGATCACGTTCTACACGAAGCAGGCGGGAGGGATCGGCGGCGTTTGGGAGTGCCTGATCTATTCCGCAGGCCCGTGTCTCGACGCCGTTGCCAAGGCGGAAGCCGCGGGCTCCTTCGCCTATCATCCCTTCCTCATGTGGATCGGGCTTGCGCTCTGGTTCGCCGGCATCGTGTTGAGCCCGCGCCGCCTCGAAGTGGCGCCGCTCGCCTGGTTCGCCGTTGGACTTCCCTTGCTGTGGGGCATCTGGATCACCGTGGATAAGGCGCTCGTCCTGTTCGCCTGACCGGACGCTGATGAAGGGGCCTTCCTCGCCAGAAGATCCTTTTGTGCTGGCGCGAGTGATATGGTGGCGTGAGGACTTCGCGACACTACGGCTAGGGCCGCGTTACCATCAGGGACGCAAGATCTGGCGGGCCCTGCCTCCTCGCTGTTCAGAATTTCTTAATGTGGCTTTCAGGGCCTGTTCACGGACCAGTCATGCGGTATCCATCGCCGATCGCCATTATCCTATGCGTGAGTTCACCGAACTTGAGAATTTCACCGCGAAGGAGACGAACATGAGAGAGTGGCTGAAACCCGAGATCACCGAGTCCGAGGCTGGCATGGAAGTGACGAGCTACCTCCCGGCCGAGCTCGACCGCGCTTAATTCGCCGCGGTTCTTTCGAACTTTCGATAAGATGGCGGTCCTCACGGAAGTGAGGGCCGCCATTTTGCCTTTGTGCGCTCCGATCCGCCCCCTCCGTGAGCCGCCTCTAAGCTTGCCTTCCCCTTCTGCCCCCGCTTGGGCTAGATAGGCCCCGCGTCAATCTTGGGCCGCGTCGCGATGGGGCTTTTCCGAAGCAAAAGCGAGACTTACCCCGCCGCGACCATCGCCGCCGATATCGAACGCGGGCTGATCGCGCGCTACCTCGCCCGCATCCTCGAGCGCGGCGACCTCCCCTTGCGCGGGCTGCTCGGCGTGCTGCGTTGGATCAACGAGCGGCGCGATTTCATGAGCTTGCCGGTCCCCGACGAGCTCTCCAACCTGCTGACCAATTTCTATTCCGGGCAGTTCACCTATGCCGATCTCGACCAGCTTTATCGCCGCGACCGCGAAACGCTGATTGCAACTTTGCGGCAGATCGCCGAGCCGACCCCGCGGCCCGAGCCGCTTGCGACCAACATCGAATTTCTGGTGCGAGAGCTCGGCCTGCCGCCGGCGGCGCTCAAGATCGTGGGCCTCGTCGCCTGCGCTGCCCGTTACGACCAGGTGCAATATCTCTGCGACACCCTGGCGAGCCTTTCGGGATCCATCACCCGCAACGTTGCCATGCTCGTCGGCGAGCCGGCACGCAGCATCGAGTCGCTGATTTCGCCGGCCGGCGAGCTTGCGGCTTGCGGCCTGCTGCAGCTTCGCGAAGACTCCAATCATATCAACGGCAGGTTCGGGGTTCCCTGGCGGATCGATGCCTGTCTCGATCGCGCCTTCCCGGACTTTCCCTCGCTCAGAGCGGCGCTCCTCGGCGATCCGCTCGAGGCTTCGCTCAATCTCTCCGACTACGACCACGTCGCCGAGGATTGCGATCTCATCAAGCGCCTGATCGAAGGGGCGAGCGCCGAAGGTGCGCGCGGCATCAATATCCTCCTGTTCGGCCCTCCCGGCTCGGGCAAGACCGAGCTTGCCAAGCTCGCCGCAGCGGCGGCCGGCGTCAGCCTTTACGCCGCCGGTGAGGAGCAATATGCCGGGCGCGAGACGAGCCGCACCGAGCGCCTCTCCGATCTTGCCTTCTTCCAGCGCCTGCTCGGCGGTGGCCAAGGCACGGCCATCCTGTTCGACGAGTTCGAGGACGTGGCTTGGCAGCTCATCAATCGCGGCGGGTCGAAGCTCTATCTCAATCGCCTGCTCGAGACGAACCCGGTGCCGGTGATCTGGACCTCGAACAACATTTTCGAGATCGACGCCGCCGTGCTCCGCCGCATGTCGTTGATCGTCGAGCTGAAGGCGCCGCCCGTGCGCCAGCGCGCGGTGATCTTGCGCCGGCTCGCCAATCGCTACGAGGTTCCACTCGAGGACCACGAGGTGCAGGAGCTTGCCCGCCGCCTGCCCGCAACCCCTGCCGTGCTCGAGAACGCGCTCCGCGCCGCCAAGCTGTCTGGCGGCGGCAAGGACGCGCTCGAGCGCGCGGCGTCCGGCATTATCCGCGCGTTGTCCGGCGGCGGCGCGCGCCCGGCCGTATCGGTCACCGACTTCGATCCCGCGCTCACCTGCGCGAGCATGGACTTGATCGCGCTCACCAAGCTTATCGTTCAAAGCTCGAACCTCGCCTTCTCGCTCTGCCTGTCCGGCCCTCCCGGCACCGGCAAATCGGCCTTCGCGCGCTATCTTGCCCGGCGCCTTGGACTCGAGGTCTTGCAGAAACGCGCCTCGGACCTGCTCGCGCCCTATATCGGCCAGTCCGAGAAGAACATCGCCGAGGCGTTCGAGAGCGCGCGCGAGGCGCAAGCCATGCTCATCTTCGACGAGGCCGATTCCCTTCTGTTCGACCGCAGGGAGGCGGTGCGTTCGTGGGAGGTGACCCAGGTCAACGAGATGCTGACCTGGATGGAGCACCACCCACTCCCCTTCTGCTGCACCACCAACATGATGGAACGCTTCGACTCGGCCTCGCTCAGGCGCTTCACCTTCCACATCCTGTTTCATTACCTCGATGCGAAGGCGCTCGCGCGCGCCTACGCCATCTTCTTCCAGATGACCGAGGTGCCGCCGCACGGGCTTGCCTTCACCAACCTCACGCCGGGCGATTTCGCCCAAGGCCGCCGCCAGGCCGACATGCTCGGCATCGCCGAAGATCCCGACCGCGTCGTCGCTCTTATCGCCGAGATCAGCCGTAAAAAGCCCGGCAGCCCGCGCGCCTCGATCGGCTTCGTCCGCGAGCCGCAAAGCTGAGAAGCGATGGACCCGTTTTTCACCGCTCTTATTGCCGTGGTGATCGCCTTTCCCGTGCTTGCGGTGGCGGCCTTCCTCATGGCGCTCGCCAATCGCGGCCGGCTGAAGCGGCTCGAACACCGCCTGGTAAGTCTCGAAGCACGCCTCGCGGGGCCCGCCGGCGAGGCATCCCTTGCCGCAGCCCCCTCGGAAAAACCGCCGCAGACCGTCCCCGCGGCCAAGGAGCCCGAGAAGAAGGCCGAGGAGACGGCGCCGCCTCCGCCCGAGCCTCAGCCCAAGGCCGCGCAAGCGCCGCTTCCGGCAGGACCCGAGGTGAGCCTCGAGGAGCGCTTCGGCACCCAATGGGTGGTGTGGGCGGGCGGCATCGCGCTTGCGCTCGGCGGCTTCTTCCTCGTGCGCTATTCGATCGAGCAGGGCTGGTTCGGCCCCGGGGCGCGCGTCATTGTCGCCGCCATCGTCGCGCTCGCGCTGGTCGCGGCCGGCGAATGGACGCGGCGGCGCGAGATCACGACCGGGCTCGCCGGCCTTCCCAAGGCGCATATCCCGAGCGTGCTCACCGCGGCCGGCACGGCAATCGCCTATGCCGACGCCTACGCGGCCTACGCCCTTTATGACTTCATCGGTCCAGGCGTCGCGTTCGTCCTGCTTGGCCTCGTCGCGCTCGGCACGCTCGCCGCCGCCCTCCTGCATGGGCGGGGTCTCGCCGGCCTCGGTCTGATCGGCGCCTTCCTAACCCCGCTCATCGTCTCGACCGAGGCGCCGAACTATCTCGCGCTCTATCTCTATCTCGCCGTGGTGACGGCTGCCTCCTTCGCGCTCGCCCGAGCCCGGCTTTGGCGTTGGCTCGCCATCACCGCCGTGATCGCGAGCGTACTTTGGACGTTCCCCGGTATCGGTGAACTCGACTGGCTGCCCGAGCACGTGTTCCATATCGGGGCCGGCTTCGTGCTCGCCGCTGCGCTCATCGTCTCGGGCTTCCTGTTCGGGCCGCCGTCCGAGCGGGGAGAGATCGACCTCGTCTCGTCGGGCGCGCTCGCCGCCTATCTCTTCGCCGCGATGCTGCTCGTGCTGTCCACTGGCCACGACAGCCTTGCACTCCTGCTCTTCTGCGTTCTTGTCGTCGGCACGCTCGCCATCGCCTGGCGCACCGATGCGGCGGCGCTCGTGGTGCCCGTCGCCGCCCTCTTCGTCGCCGCCATCTTCTGGCACTGGTCGATCGATTTCGATGTCGCCCTTCTCGGCCTTCCCAACGGGCCGGTGCCCGACAGCCTGTGGAAGCCCGAGCATTATCTGTTCGGCACGCCGCTCTCGCTCGGCGCCGCCTTCGGCGCGCTGTTTCTCGCGGCCGGCTTCCTCGCCCAGGGACCCGGGGAGCGGCGCGTCGTCTCGGCGCTATGGGCCGGCTCAGCCGTGTTCGCGCCGATCGCCATCCTGATCGCGCTCTATTACCGCATCGCGGGCTTCGACCGCTCGATCCCGTTCGCCGGCGCCGCCGTGGTCCTCGCCGGAATCTTCGCGCTCGCGACCGAGCTCATCGCCAAGCGTGAAGGCGAAGGCGAAGGCAGGCTCGCGAGCGGCATCTTCGCCACCGGTTCGATCGCTTCGCTTGCGCTTGCTCTCAGCCTCGCGCTCGAGAAGGGCTGGTTGACGGTAGCGCTTGCGCTCATGGTTCCCGGCATCGCCTGGGTCGCCGAGAAGCGGCCCCTGCCCGCCTCCCGCTGGCTTGCGGCCGCGATGACCATGGCCGTGCTCGGCCGCATCATCTGGGACCCCGAGATCGTGGGCGGCGCGATAGGCGCGCAGCCGGTGTTCAACTGGCTGCTCTACGGCTACGGCGTCCCGGCGGCGGCCTTCTGGCTCGGCGGCTACATGCTCCGCCGCCAAGCCGACGACGTTCCGACCCGCCTCGTCGAGTCTGCGGCCATCCTCTTCACCGTGCTGCTCGTGGTGATGGAAGTGCGGCACTACGTGACGGGCGGCGATCCCTACACCTGGGGCAACGCGCTCGCCGAGACCGCGCTCGACGTTTCGCTCCTGCTCGCCGTGCTTATCGGGCTCGAGCGCGTGCGGCTGAAGAGCGGCAGCGTGATCCACGACTGGGGCGCGCGCTTTCTCGCCGTCCTCCTCATGCTCACCATCGTGTCCAAGCTCGGCGTCGACGCCAATCCCCTGATCATGGGCGATCCCGTCGGCCCGCCCTTGGTCAATCTGGTGCTGCTCGGCTACGGCCTGCCTGCCGTGCTTCTCGCCATCCTCGCTTATGTGACGCGCAAGACGCGCCCGCGCTGGTACGGCCTGACGGCGCTCGGCGTGGCGCTGGCGCTCGCCTTCGCCTATCTCACGCTCGAAGTGGCGCGGCTGTTCCACGGTCCGGTGCTGACCGCGGGCGAAATCTCGGATGCCGAGCAATACACGTACTCGGCGGTCTGGCTCGGGTTCGGCGTGGCGCTGCTCGCGGCCGGCATCTTCTATCGCTCGCTGCCCTTGCGCATCGCCTCTGCCGCCGTGATCGTGCTCACCGTGCTCAAGGTGTTTCTCGTCGATATGTCCGATCTCACCGGCTTCTACCGCGCGCTTTCCTTCCTCGGCCTGGGCGCCGTGCTGATGGGGATTGGCTGGTTCTATCAACGCCTTCTCTTCCCGCGCCGCACGCTCGCGGGCGAATCGCCCCAGGGGTGACAGACATGCGCGCCCCGATTATGGTCCGCAGGCTCCACCCGCGAGCTGGCACGGCTTCAGCCCCACAAGAACGAAGGTCTATCCGCCCATGGCTTGGGTCTATCTCTTTTTGGCAGGACTGCTCGAAGTCGGCTACGCCTCGACCATGAAGCTGACCGAAGGCTTTACCAGGCTGTGGCCGACGCTCTTTTTCGCCTTCTGCATCGTGACGAGCTTCGTGCTTCTGACCCGCGCCGCCCGCGAGATTCCCATAGGCACGGCCTACGCCGTTTGGGGCGGAATCGGCACGGCAGGGACTGTCATCGTCGGCATTCTCGCCTATAACGAGCCGGTCACCGTGCTCCGCATGGTCTGCCTCGTCATGCTGCTCGCCTCCATCGTCGGACTGAGACTTGCAACGCCATCATGAACGACACCAAGACCCAACTCGTCGACAAGACCGTTACCGGCAACTACTTCGAGGATTTCGCGCTCGGCCAGGAGATCGTGCACGCCACGCCCCGCACCGTCACCGTGGGCGATGTGAGCCTGTTCACCGCGCTCTACGGGTCGCGCTTCGCCGTGCAGTCCTCGGACGCCTTCGCGCAAAAGATCGGCTATCCCCGCTCGCCGATCGACGACCTGCTCGTGTTCCACGTCGTCATCGGCAAGACCGTCCCCGACATTTCGCGCAACGCCATCGCCAATCTCGGCTATGCCGAGTTCCGCTTCCTCGCCCCCGTCTATCCCGGCGATACGCTCGCCTCGACCTCCACGGTGATCGGGCTTAAGGAGAACTCCAACAAGAAGAGCGGCAACGTCTATGTGCGCACGACCGGGCGGAACCAGCGCGGCCATCCCGTGCTTTCCTTCGCCCGCTGGGTAATGGTCAACAAGCGCGACGCCAATGCGCCGGCGCCTACTCCCATCGTCCCCGACCTTGCCGCAAGCATCGAGTCCGAGACGCTCGGCGCCGCACTTCCCGCTCTCGATCTCGCCGACTACGACTATGCGCTCGCCGGTTCGCCCAAGCGCTGGAGCGACTATGAGGTTGGCGAGAAGATCGACCACGTCGACGGCCAGACCATCGAGGAGGCTGAGCACCAGCTCGCCACCCGCCTGTTCCAGAACACCGCGCGCGTGCATTTCAACCAGCACGTCGAGGGCAAGGGCCGCTTCGGCCGCCGCCTCGTCTATGGCGGCCATATCATCTCGATCGCCCGCAGCTTGAGCTTTAACGGGCTCGCCAACGCTTTCCATATCCTCGGGCTGAACGGCGCGCGCCACGTGGCGCCCTCTTTCGCCGGCGATACGATCTATGCCTGGAGCGAGGTGCTCGACAAAGCCGAGCTGCCTGGCCGCTCCGACGTCGGGGCGCTGCGGCTCCGCACCTTCGCCGTCAAGGACCGCGCGTGCGCCGACTTTCCTGGCATCAAGTCCGACGGCAGCCACGAGGACGGCGTCGTTCTCGACATGGATTACTGGGTCGCGCTTCCGCGTTAGGAGTTGGCCATGGGCCGGAAGCTTCTCGTCCTTGGGGCGGCGGTTACCGCAGTCTTGCTGCTCGCGGTAGCGGCCTCGGGCGAAGACGAGCCGGTGGTGGCGAAGGCCTTTGCCGTCGTCAAGGATGCATCCGGGAAGGAGGTTGGCAGGGCGACCTTCTCGGCCACCCCGAGCGGGACGCTCATCGACTTGAGCCTGACCGGGATTTCCCCTGGGGTGCATGCCGTGCACATCCATGCGGCCGGCAAATGCGAGCCACCCGACTTCAAGTCCGCCGGCCCGCACTTCAATCCCGACCAGACCAAGCACGGCATGATGAGCCCCGAAGGGCCGCATGCCGGCGATCTGCCCAACGTCCACGTGCCGGCCGACGGCAAGGTCGAGGTCGAATTCTTGAACCCGATTGTGACGATCGGCCAGGAGGCGGCGCTGCTCGACGCCGACGGTTCGGCGCTTGTCATCCACGCCGGTCCCGACGACTATAAGACCGACCCAGCCGGCAATTCCGGCGACCGCATCGCCTGCGGCGTCATCACGCGCTGAGCGCGGCGCCCCTTCGTTGCCCATCGCGACCTTGCCGCGCGGCGGTCCCCTGTGTCTAATTGTCAGGGCAAACGGCACAACCGGAGTGATACCGGTGGCAAAGAGAAACTTGAAGGCACCTCTCGCGCTTGCGCTCGGCGTTTCCCTCTGGGCCGCCGCATCGGCACAGGCCGCATCGTCCGTCGAGGGGACCTGGACCGGCACCGCCTATCAAAACGAAGGCGCCTCGGGCTACACGGTCATCATCACCATCACCTCGACAGAGGCCGCGACGCGCTACCCCGAGCTCAACTGCAACGGAAAGTTGACCCGCGTCGGCGCCTCGGGCGACTACGTCTTCTTTGCCGAGACCATCGTTCGCGACGAGCCCGGTGGCGGGGGCCATTGCATCGACGGGACAATCACCGTGGCGCCGGCGGCCGACAAGCTTGCCTGGGGCTGGTTCGGAAGCTTTGAAGGGAAGGCCTATACGGCCTGGGGCCTGCTTTCGCCGCGATAAGCCGCCTCGATTGCCCTTAGGCCGCCTCATGCGTTATGAAGGCCCGAAAGCCTGGGCAACCACAGCAGAAACCATGGAAAACGCCAAGCTCGCGGCCAACCGGCCGCTCTCCCCGCATTTGCAGATCTACCGTCCGATGATGACGATGCTGATGTCGATCGCCCATCGCATCTCGGGCGCCGCCAACGCCATCGGTTTCCTCCTGCTCGCCTGGTGGCTCGTCGCCATCGCCGAGGGGCCTCATGCCTATGCCAAGGTCGAGCACTTCTTCGCCGGCATTCCCGGCCGCGTGCTTCTCTTCCTGTTCAGCTGGTCTCTGATCCACCACATGCTCGGCGGCATCCGCCACCTCGTCTGGGACACCGGCCGGGCGATGGACAAGACGAGCATCGAGGTGCTGGCCTGGCTCACGATCGTCTCCTCGACCGTGCTCACCATCCTGGTGTGGGTCGCGGGCTACGCTCTGAGAGGAGGCGCCTGACATGGCGACGCCTCTCAAGCACGTGCGGGGCCTGGGCACCGCCCATCGCGGCACCGACACCTTCTGGCGCCAGCGGGTGACGGCGCTCGCCAACATCCCGCTGACTATCTTCCTCATCCTTGCGATCGTGAGCCATATCGGCTCGAGCTACGAGGAGGTGGGGGCCTATCTCGCGCACCCAGTCGTGGCCCTGGCAATGGTCGCGCTCATCGTCTCTGCGGCCATCCATCTTCGCATCGGGCTGAAGGAGATCATCGAGGATTACGTGCACGCCGAGGGCTTCAAGGTCGCTGCCATCGTGCTTGCCACCTTCTTCGCCTATGGCGTTGGCCTCGCCGCGCTGTTCGCCATCATCAAGATCAGTCTCGGAGCCTGAAGCTAGATGCCGCAAGACGCCACGCCCAACGCCGCGCCAAACGTGAACGGCCGCGCCTATCCCATAATCGACCACGCCTATGACGTGGTGGTGGTCGGCGCCGGCGGTTCGGGCTTGCGCGCCGTGGTCGGCGCGAGCGAGGCGGGCCTGAGGACTGCCTGCATCACCAAGGTGTTCCCTACCCGCTCGCACACCGTGGCGGCGCAGGGCGGCATCGCCGCGGCGCTCGGCAATATGGGCCCCGACGACTGGCGCTGGCACATGTACGACACGGTCAAAGGCTCCGACTGGCTCGGCGACCAGGACGCCATCGAATATCTCTGCCGCAACGCCCCGCAAGCCGTGTACGAGCTCGAGCATTGGGGCGTCCCCTTCTCGCGCACCGAGGACGGCAGGATCCTCCAGCGCGCGTTCGGCGGCATGACCACCGAGTTCGGCAAAGGCCAAGCCAAGCGCACTTGCGCCGCCGCCGACCGCACCGGGCACGCCATGCTGCACACCATGTACGGCCAGGCGCTGCGCCATTCCGCCGAGTTTTTCATCGAGTATTTCGCCATCGACCTGATCATGGACGACGAGGGCCGCTGCCGGGGCGTGATCGCGCTCAACATGGCCGACGGCAGTCTGCACCGCTTCCGCGCCCATCAGACCATCCTCGCCACCGGCGGCTACGGCCGCGCCTATTTCTCCTGCACGAGCGCGCATATCTGCACCGGCGACGGCAACGCCATGGTGTTGCGCGCCGGGCTTCCGCTCCAGGACATGGAGTTCGTGCAGTTCCACCCGACCGGCGTCTATGGCGCGGGCGTGCTCATCACCGAGGGGGCGCGCGGCGAAGGGGGCTTCCTGCGCAATTCCGAAGGCGAGAAGTTCATGGAGCGCTATGCGCCCTCCGCGAAGGATCTCGCCTCGCGCGACGTCGTCAGCCGCGCCATCACCATCGAGATCAGGGAGGGGCGCGGGCACGGTCCCGACAAGGACTACATGCACCTCCACCTCGATCATCTCGATCCCGACCTTCTCGACGAGCGGCTGCCGGGCATCTCCGATCTCGCCCGCATCTTCGCCGGCGTCGATGTCAAGAAGGCGCCGATCCCGATCATCCCGACTTGCCACTACAACATGGGCGGCATCCCCACCAACATGCACGGCGAGGCGATCGCGCCGAGGAACGGCGACCCCGACGCCGTCGTGCCGGGGCTGATGGCGCTCGGCGAGGCCTCATGCGTCTCGGTGCATGGCGCGAACCGGCTCGGCTCGAACTCGCTGATCGACCTCGTCGTGTTCGGCCGCTCGGCCGCGCTCCGCTGCGCCGAGCTGATCAAGAAGGACAGCCCGATCCCCGAGCTGCCGAAGGGCGCGGGCGAGAGCGCCATCGAGCGGCTCGACCGCTTCCGCTATGCCAAGGGCGGAACGCCGACCGCCCAGCTACGCTTGCGCATGCAGAAGACCATGCAGCGCGACTGCGCCGTGTTCCGCACCAAGGAGGTGCTGCAAGAAGGAGTGAAGGCGATCAAAGAGGTGTGGGACGACGCCGCCGACATCAAGACCACCGACCGCTCGCTCATTTGGAACACCGACCTGATCGAGACGCTCGAATTCGACAACCTCATCGCCCAGGCCGCCGTCACCGTTCAGGGCGCGCTCGCCCGCGAGGAGTCGCGCGGCGCCCATGCGCGCGAGGACTTCCCCAAGCGGAACGACAAGGATTGGATGAAGCACACCCTGTCCTACGCCGATTACGGCACGCACACCGTGCGGCTCGACTTCCGTCCGGTGCACAATTTCACGCTCTCGAACGAAGTCGCCTACATCGAGCCGAAAGAGCGCGTGTATTAAAGGCCGGTCCGTGCCGGGAAGCGGCGCGGAAGCGCCGCATCTCGACGGGTGGCTAACGCTAGGCGTTGCCCCTCTGACGCGCCGCGAGCATCCGGTCGAGCACGGCTTTTACCCCGTTGAAATTAAATGGCTTGGGGAGAAGGATCGGATCTTTGAATCCGGCTTCCGGCGCTACGCCTGCGTCTCCCGTGGCGAAGGCGAAGGGGATTCCGCGCTTCTCGAGTTCGGTTGCTACCGAGAATGAGTTCTGTCCTGCCAGATGGACGTCGAGAATC
>Ga0070741_10013271_pt1 | contig 14616 bp, 12 predicted proteins | sample Coa_R1_4_FD_66440 | JGI IMG/M metagenome (GOLD analysis project Ga0070741, IMG submission 66440) | Surface soil microbial communities from Centralia Pennsylvania, which are recovering from an underground coalmine fire - Coalmine... | ecosystem: Environmental > Terrestrial > Soil > Unclassified ...
GAGAAATATCCATTTCAGGTGAGGTGGACCGACCATCAGCCGATTGGCGCGATTTTGCTGGCCAGTTCGGGGATAAAAGTGGCGACAAATCCTAGGCGCTGGATCATGAACTTCGGAAAGATCGACATCACGACGGAGCAGGGGAAAGCCGATTTCCGGACGGCATTGCTCAACTTGGCCGACCAAAGCATTAACGTGCTGAAGGATGTGAATGCCCAGGGAATGATCACCTGGGACCCGGAGGGTCAGGAATTTGCCGAGGCTACGTACTATGGTGATCCGCGATTGGTCCCGACGCTGGCCCCGGAGATGGAGCTTAAACTTGGAGGGATTGCAGCGATCGATGAATATTTCGCGAAATTTCGGAGTGCCGGCTTAAAAGTTGGAGTTTGCATTCGGCCTCAGCCGATCGGGATGAGTAATGGCAAACCGGTGCAGGGTCTGGCGGACGACGAGCACGCCGCCGGAATCCTGAAAGACAAAATTGCCTACGCCGTCAAGCGCTGGGGCTGCTCGTTATTTTATATCGATTCAACCACGATGGGTCCGCGCCCGTTGAACCCCGATGTTTTTAAAGCGGTCGCTGATGCATATCCGGATGTTTTGTTGATTCCTGAAAATGAGGCGATGCGCGATTTTGCGTATTCCACGCCTCTCAACTCTTACGTAAAACATAAAGTGACTTCGACTCCGGAAGGAGCCCGTCTGCTTTATCCAAGGTCATTTAGCGTGTTGATGACACCGGAGGGTGATCGCCCGGAAGATCATGACGACTTGGTCGATTCGGTCCGAAAAGGCGATATCCTTCTTTTCAACGGCTGGTATCCGAATCGCGGGGCCGAAAAGGTCAAAAAGATTTACGCAACTGCTGCCGCGGCTGGAACAAAGGTTACAACACCGGCTCTTCACAGTGAATGAGCCAATCGTTTGCTCCGAGAAATCTGACAGCTATCGGGTTACGCAAAGCCGTGACGACTGCGCTGCATGGTTAGATATTTCAAGTGAATCCTACCCAAACCGGTTCATGAAAAAAGTATTGATTGCTATCGTGGTTCTCGCCGCAAGCGCTAATTCCCGCGTGGATTCGGCGAGTAACGCAAAAGTCGTGGATGTTGCAAATCTTGCGACGGAAGGCGACGGATCTGCGACCAATCCATACAGCGGTTGGGAGAATCTGAAGCCCCTCCCTGAAACCGAGTATTATTTTAGGGAAGGCAAAACTTTTGAGTACTTTCATTCTCCTAACTGGTTAGTGCCTGGTATTGCGTTACGGGGCGGGGCGGGAACGACGCTGAAGTACGGAGGTAACGGCGACGCTTTCATCATGGACAACCCCGGAGGTGAGAGACCGAGCTCTCGCAATTGGACCAAGAACGTCCGGGTTGAGAATCTGATTATTCAAGGAAATACCAATACGAAAAATGGCATGTTTCTGCGTGGAATCCGGGATGGCCTATTCCGGCACATCTCAATCCGCGATGTTTCCGGCGCGGCGCTTTATACGGAAGGGCTTGTTACCAACGTGTTTGAAAATGTCCGTTGTATTCGTGGCGAAATGCCGAATGCGACGTTTTATGTCACCCCGCGGTACGGAGCGGTTCTGGGCACGCGTGGCGTTTCTGATTCCACGACGACTACGACTTTCATTAATCCGGTCTTCGAGGGAACATCAGTGGCCGGGATCTATATCATGACGGGTTGTCAGAATAATACCTTTATTAATGGAACATGCGAAAACAATACGGGAAGGGGCATGCAAATCGATGGATTCTACAACGTTTTCCAGAATATGGATTTCGAAACCAATTCGATTGAGGACGTCAATATAACGGTGGGACGCAATCAGTTCTTGAATTGTCTTAGTACCGGCACGGTCAACATTAACAAGAACGCTCAACAAACCGTCATTTTGGGGGGTAAATATAATAGCATCACGATCGATGGATCATCCTTACTCACGAGCCTAATTGCGGTAAATTATGCTAGCTTAGCCGATGCAAGTAAGACGGCGATTCTAATCGGGAACGTTGCGGCAGGCTCTTCGGTATATTCGACCTTCGCGAATAACTATCTTCCACGTGTTGTGAAGATTCCCTTTGCGGAGATCATAAATACGGATGCGGCACGATCCTCATTCTTTAACATTGAGCCCCTCAAATCGGATTTCACTCTTGCTAATCCAACTAATCCGGCCGACGGACAAACCGTCGTTTGGCGTTTTAGGCAAGACGCAATCGGGGGGAGAAAGATCACTTATGGCGATAAATTTCGAATGCTTTACGGGGGATCACTGCCGACGTTGGCAAGTGCTCCTAATGCAGAAGATCGCGTTGTTGCGACCTACAATTTGCGCAATGAGAGCTGGGACGTCCTAGAAAGCGGTAACTCTGGCAGCGATTCCAGCTCAATTTATATTTCACTGAGCGCCGATGATAAGGGGAACATAACGTGGCCATTCACTGCCCAAACGAAGGCCCAACGTGCAACAACGATTCTAACTCATCCCATAAGCACGATTGTTCTTACAGGGCTCACAAATGGCGCAAGCGGCCAGATCATTGTAAGACAGGATTCAGTAGGCGGGAGGACCGTCGCGCTCCAAGCAGGTAGCATTGTGGAAGGCGGAGGAGGAGGGATTGTCACCTTAAGTGCCTCTCCAAACGCGATCGACATCTTAAGCTTCACTTATGATGGTAAGAATCTTTTGTGGGAAAAGCGCGCGAACTTTAATTGATCAGGATTTCAATGCTTCAATAGATTCGTCATAACCTGCATCCGGCAAGGCAGGTGGACGGGATTCCTTTGTGTCTGACCCTATTATCATCGTAGAGAACCTTGGAAAAAAATATTTGCTGCGCCATGGACGTAGGCAGAGTTACACAGCCCTGCGCGACGTCCTAGCAGACAAGGCTAGATCTCTTTTTATGGTGAGCAGCAAGACCACCGCTCTTCCACTTGGCGATCGAGAGGACTTTTGGGCTTTAAAGGGTGTTTCCTTTGAAGTCAAACAACGCGAAGTCGTGGGGATTATCGGCAAAAACGGGGCGGGAAAGTCCACGTTGCTAAAGATTTTGAGCCGAATTACCGAACCAACAGAAGGTCGGGTAAGAATCAAAGGTCGCGTTGCCAGTCTATTAGAGGTCGGCACCGGATTTCATCCGGAGCTGACCGGGCGCGAAAATATTTATCTCAATGGCGCCATCCTTGGAATGCGGCGAACCGAGATTCAGCGAAAATTTGACGAGATTGTGGCGTTCGCCGAGATCGAGAAATTTCTCGACACTCCGGTCAAGCGTTACTCTAGCGGCATGTACGTGCGGCTCGCCTTCGCTGTCGCCGCGCATCTCGAGCCCGAAATCTTAGTCGTCGACGAAGTTCTTGCAGTGGGCGACGCCGAGTTCCAAAAAAAATGTCTCAATAAAATGCACGACGTGAGCAAGGGCGGACGCACTGTATTATTCGTCAGTCATAATCTGGCTGCTGTGGATACGCTGTGCGACCGAGGCCTCGTCTTGGATTCAGGGTCTGTCGTTTTTGATGATAGGGCGCGCGATGCGACAAAATATTATCTAGAAAGTGTCGTGTCGAAAAAAAGGGACAGCTTTAATGAGCAACGCCGTATTATCAGGGGCAATGGACTGGGTATCTCTTCTCCGATTGTCGATCTTACTGGGAAGCATCACGGCGCCGCGGATTTAGTCCTAACGTTTGAAGTCGAATCGGATAAACGACTCAGCAACATCGGCTTCGGTTTGGCGGTAACGACGGTAGATGGCATCCTCGTTTCTAAACTTGCTCCCGCTGTCACCAACTTTGTGATTCAGCGAATTGATCAGCGCGTTCGGCTTCAGGTGTGTATTAGGGACATTTTACGTTATCTCGCCGGCGGCCACTATTTAATCGACGTCTGGCTTTCCATTCCTCGAATCGAGATACTGTTGTATGCGGAGCGAATTGGGGAGTTTCACCTCCCGCCAACTGATCCCTTCGGCGTCGGGGCTGAATTCAAGCACCCTGACAGCGGGTTTGTGCCTCTCGATACCACTTTTGAGACTTTCCGTAATTAGCGTGCGCGGCAAGTTGCCGTCCTTGCTCGGCCAATCATTATGGTGATATACGTTGCTTCTTATCCGCGCTCAGGAAATACGTTTTTCCGAATATTGATTAATCGCATCCTTGGGAAAAAAACGTACGCGGTAGACGTCTTGTTCGACCAACTTGGCATCACGGACGTCATCGGCCACGAGCCAATTCCCGGCACCATCGCCGAGCTCAACGCACGCGACGATTTGTATTTTGTAAAAACGCATGATCTTCCGAGCGATGATCTTCCAGCGATCTATTTGATGCGCGATGGACGTGATGCTGTCGTTTCCTTTGCGAGATGGTTTTGCTCATTTCAGCCGGATCAATCTGTCCAGGGAAAGCTAAAGCGATTGTTGGGGCGGGAATCCTTCGACGCAAAACTTAAGGAAGTCATCGAAGGAACGTTGTTTGGCGGCTGGAGCAACAATGTCCTGGCATGGGCGCGTGATCGAAAGGCGGGCGCGACTTCAGTTGTGCGGTTTGAGGAATTGATTTCGGATCCTCTTTCATCCTTTGAACGAGCGCTCTCCGAACTGCGCGTTCCGCGCCCGGTATCTAGCGTTACTTCAATTCCGACGTTCGAAGAACTGAATCAACTGGCGCCTGAGTTTTTTCGGAAAGGGCGCACCGGTGGTTGGCGACAGGAAATGGCTCCGGAGCTTTGTAAGTTGTTCTGGTCAATTCACCGGCAAGGAATGGAATTTTGTCAGTACGGAAGCGGGGATGATGATTAGCCATTCAAATAAGGAAGAAAATCGAAGCCAAAGACCCGAAGAGTCGTCAGGAATCTTGAGGAAGATGGCCCGTTCTGTTCGAAGGCTCGTCAGGAGCTGCGCGACAAGCCTTCTCCCGGAATTGCGGGAACTGGGCGAGCCGCTCGATTGGAAACAGCTGAAAATTGTCTTGGTCGACAGCACGGTGAGCCCAACTGCGCGGGTTTATTGTCCATCGCTGATTGTAAGATCGAGCGTCGGCGATTATACCTACATAACCCGCGGGGCGGTGATTTATAGCACGTCGATTGGCCGTTTTTGCTCGATTGGACCTAATCTTTCCTGCGGCTGGGGAATTCACCCGGTTGATGCCTTAACGACTGCTCCAATGTTCTATTCGACCGAGCGCCAGAATGGCGTCAGTCTGAGTGAAACTAATAAGATCGCCGAGACCGAACGTATTTGCATCGGAAATGATGTGTTCATTGGAATGAATGTTACAATACTGGACGGGGTAAATATCGGAGATGGTGCGATCATTGGTGCCGGTGCAGTCGTGGCAAAAGATGTCCCACCGTATGCAATTGCGTACGGTAATCCACTTCACGTTAGTCGTTATCGATTCCCCGAAGGACAACGAGAAGCACTTCTTCGAATTCGATGGTGGGAATGGGATTTCTCTAAACTAAAAGAAGTAGAGGAATTGTTCTTCAATGTTGAAGAATTTATTCGGAGGCACGACTCCAAACCATCTAGTGACGGGTAGGTTGGAGCGGGGCGCTAGGTCTGTCCATCGTCTCGCGAGTGTTCTAAGATGCATCAAAAATGGAGCCAAGCACACTCCCGCCTGTAAATAGCCGTGCACAGCAGTTGCCAAAGCTAGCCTACATTGGTGACGTCCCGGTCGAGTCTTCCTATCACGGATCCCTTTTGCTTTACCGCCTCTTACAAGATTATCCGATGGCAAATTTGCGGATCGTTGAAGGCAAACTACTGCGTTTATCCGCTCCTGAGCGACGACTGACAGGAGTTCAATATCAAACATTTTCCCTGGGACATGAAAGACTATTACGAACGCGGTTTCATAAGTTCTATTCGGCGATTCTTTCATTAACAGCTGCAAGACGCGCAAAGCAGATTGAATCTCTGCTACGTAACTTTTCGCCCAAAGCCGTGCTTACCGTTACCCATGGATATTCCTGGATGACTGCGGCCGTGTTCGCAGCGAGACATCAATTGCCGCTGCATCTGATTTGCCACGACGACTGGCCGCGTATTGCTGATTTACCGGACGCTGTTAAAAATTGGTTGGATTCGGTGTTTGGAAGAGTTTATCGGCAAGCAGCATCCCGATTTTGTGTTTCACCGGCGATGAGGGACACATATCGCGCACGTTACGGAGTGGCAGGCGAGGTCTTGTATCCTTCGCGCAGCCCCGATTGCACGTCGTACGATGCACCACCACAGCGCCTCACCAGTAAGAGCTCTCGATTCACCATTGCGTTCGCGGGCACAATCAACTCTGAAAGTTATGCGAATGCTTTGGTTGTGCTGGCTCACGCTCTTGATGAGATTAATGGGAGGTTGCTGATCTTTGGCCCAATCAGTCGCGAAGAGGCAAAGAGACACGGATTAGTCCGCGAGAATATTGAATTGCACGGTCTTCGACCGTCGGCTGATCTGCTCGAGCAATTTCGAAAACTAGTAGACGCGTTGTTCGTGCCAATGTCATTTGATGAAAGGGAGCGCGCTAATATGGAAAGCAGTTTCCCGAGCAAGCTCGCAGATTACACGGCGGTCGGGCTACCGATCCTGATTCGCGGGCCAGAGTATTGTTCAGCCGTATCTTGGGCTCGGGAGAACCCTGACGTAGCCGACGTCGTAACTTCTAAGAATCGCGAACCTCTGGCAAAAGCAGTGCGACGGCTTTCCGAGGACAGCTCTTACCGGATGACTCTTGCGGTGCGCGCCCTTGAGGTGGGTCAGCGTTATTTTGCGGCTGAGGCCCTGCAAAGAATTCTATACAGATCCCTGCGCGAAGGACCAAAGGCATAACCTTTTATGCCTGAATTTAGTGTCATTATTCCTGTCTACAACGGGGCACTACTCCTAAGAGAAGCGTTAGATTCTGTCTTTCACCAGAATATCTCAGATTTTGAGATTATTGTCGTCGACGACGGGTCTACGGATAATTCCCTTGAGATTGCGCGTTCATATGAGGGGAACGTACGAATATTGGAACAACCGAATCAAGGTCCCGGAACCGCCAGAAATTTGGGTGCTCTGCATGCTCGGGGCCGGTATCTCACCTTTCTCGACAATGATGACGTTTGGTTTCCCTGGTCATTGCAAACATTTCAGAGTGCAGCACAGAGAGTGGGGAACCCACCGGTCATGCTCGGAACAGCCGTGCGGTTTGATGTAAGAGATGAACTGCTAAAATGTGTTCCAAATAATCTTCGTTTCGAGGAACACTCGGATTTTTTGAAGGCAAGTCAGCAAGCATTCTTTTTTGGATCGAACTGTTGTATTCGACGCGATGTTTTTATTGATGCAGGAGGCTTTTCGGCCGACGCAAAGGTATTCGAGGACCAAGATTTCGGGCTTCGACTCGGTACCGTACATCCATTCGTTGCGATTTCGGAGCCCCCGACTCTTGGCTATCGGCGAACTGAAGGAAGTTTGACAAATCAGTTGGATCAGGCGGTTAAGGGAATAAATATTCTCATTGGGCGCGAGTGCGTCGGAATGTATCCGGGTGGCGCTTCTCGAAAATGGGAAAGGCGAAATTACATCTCGTTTAGCGTGCGCTCGCTCAGCATTGCTTTGCTGAAACAGCGCAGAGTGCGTGAAGCATGGTTGTTGTATAAGCGAACGGTACTGTGGCAGCTGCGACTTGGTCGCATACGCTATGTTGCCGCGTTCCCAGTGCTGTGGTCGATGGCTCGATTTCGCTAACAAATTGCCCATGTACAGGCCCATAACGGCGATTGTGACAGCGCACACGCGCGTTGTGGAAATATTAACGACTCTGAAAACAATCCAACAATGCGATCCCGCGCCCGAGGAAATTATTGTTCATGTAGACGGAAATCAGGAGCGCTGCGAACAGGCAATTCGAAATGCGTTCCCGGAAATTCAAATCTTAAGAAGTAAAGACCGCATTGGCCCAGGTGGCGCGCGCAACAAGCTGATCGCCGCCGCGAGGAACGACATCGTAGCAAGCTTCGATGATGACTCGTATCCTCTCGATAAAGACTATTTCGCGCGAGTACAAGCCCTGTCTGAGCAGTTTACGGACGCCTCGATTCTCGCTGCAACTGTTTACGAGCGTGGCGATGACCTTTCTGACGAAATTTCGGATGAGAAATGGGCTTCGGACTTTTCGGCTGGGGGATGCGTTTTTCGACGCTCGTGTTTTCTGCCTACAAATGGATTTGTTCCCCTTCCAATGGCATATGGAATGGAGGAGGTAGATCTGGCACTGAGACTTCACGCAGGCGGTCAAAGAATTCTTCGATCAAAAACACTGCGCGTGTATCATGATACCGACCTCCGAAGACATTCAGATTCTGATGTAACAGCCGCAAGCATCGCCAATCTGGCATTGTTGGCATATTTGCGATATCCTCTCTCACTGGCTTGGCTCGGTGTCGCGCAAATTGCCAATCGTATTCGATGGCTAATAAAGCATCGTCGATGGCGTGGAATTTTCAGGGGACTGATTATGATTCCGGGTTATGTGCGAAGATATCGTCATTATCGCCAGAAAATTAGAGCGGAGTTTGTGCGCTCATACGTGGCGCTCCGACACATCCCCGTTGATGCGAAGAGTTGAATAGCTCTCGATTTTCGTCCGATTCTCGACAATTTATAGTGTGCGTCGCATGCCATTAGCCGCTATGGCAAAATGTTTCCTTAACCGGACCACTTTACTCTGGTGTCTGGAATAGCTGCACGTCGCGGATGGATTTGCAGCCAAATTGGCGCGCGAGAACAGTACGCGATCGCGCGCGGTCTTTATCAAAAAAAAGTCCTAGAGTGGCTGTTGACAGACGCGTGGGTTTCGCGAGCAAATCCATTAGGTTTGTTTCGGCAGAGTTTGCGCGAGCGGTATCACGCTGCCGTCGCGAACGATTGTGTAATGTCGTGGAACAGTTCATTAGTTGCTTTCGAGCTAGCCGCGCGCATGAAAGGGCTGTCCGGCTGGCCCCTGATCATTGCTCGCAATAAGTGGTTTCAACGCAAGGTCGCGAACTACCTTGTGAGTTATTCGTTATCAGTTAATGGCGATCAGCGGATCCTGTTCAGCTATAGCTATGCAGCGTTGGACCCATTTCGATTCGCGAAATCGCGCGGCTGGAAAACGGTCCTGGGTCAGATTGATCCGGGTCCGGCTCTCGATCGTATTGGGAAATCACTCGCCGACGCAGCCGGCATACATCACTTTTCGCCTCCTTCCAGTTACTGGGATGAGTGGCACCAGGAATGTGATCTCGCTGACAAAATCGTAGTGAACTCCGATTGGTCGCGAAAATGTCTGATGGAGGAAGGAATCGATCCGGTAAAAATTAAGATCATTCCGCTCAGCTATGAACCACCCCCGGAGACGGAACATTTCCATCGGGAAATTCCTTCGCGCTTTACTTCGGAACGTCCGTTACGTGTATTATTTCTCGCACAAATCACCCTCACGAAGGGTACTTTGCCTCTGCTCGAAGCAGCGCAGCGTATGCGTGGTCGACCGGTGGAATTCATGATGGTTGGGCCTGTGCAAGTCGATTTGCCGGCGAATTACCGTGATCTTGAAAACGTGCAATGGTTTGGTGCAGTGCCGCGGAGCGAAACCAGCAGATTTTTTAAGGAAGCCGATGCTTTCATTTTTCCGACGTTCTGTGACGGATTTGGTCTTACTCAACTAGAGGCTCAAGCCTGGAAATTGCCAGTGTTTGCATCGAGATTTTGCGGGGAAGTTGTGAGTCACGGACACAACGGGCTAATTCTTAATGAAGTTTCAGAGGAAAATATTTGTCAGATGATTCTCTCGATCCTTGAGCGTCCGGAAGAGCTGGCAAGCCTTGCAGAACATTCTTCGATAGGAGACGGCTACTCCACGAGCGGGATCGCTTCTAAACTACTTCTGCTCGCATCCCACTTGTGACCGATCCTATTACACACGGTGCAGATGATTCGACAGGGAGTGATGCAGCACCCCTTCATCCGCTTCAGTCGATCCTAATTCTCCTCATTTTTGGAACGACAGCATCGGTGCTTGTTCCCGAAGACGTCCAAGCGGTGGGAGCGCTGCGAGTTTCGTCTTTCCTTCTTGCGGTCGGCTTGATTGCGGGGCCATTGTGGCAGAGCAGGCATAACCCAAAGTTGCTGCTTAGGGCCGAGCATGTTTTGGCGTACGCGCCGGTTTTCTGGCTGCTGCTCGATCCAATTCAGGGCGCCTACCCGATGCCTGGATTCAGCGCTGATCAAATCCGAATTACATTCGTTGCGATTGGTGTCTTTAGCTTCGGAGGGTGGCTAGGAGCATTTCGCCCCTCTGCCTGGTTGCTGAAGCGTTTACCCATGGCAGTGTTCGATCAATTTTCGGCGAACACCTATTTTGGTTTCGGGATCGTTTGCTTCTGTCTCGCTTTCCTTCGCTTTGCGGTTCCCGCGGAGTTCGATCTGTCCCTCATGTTTAATTCATTGCTAGAGAATCGCTGGGCTGCTCCCTGGGCTCGTGGACAAACAGGCGGCTGGGACGCATTCCTCGATCACTTAAGCTACTTTGGATACATTCTGCCCTTGTTGACTGTCCTGCAAGCGCGCCGGTCGGGATGGTTTCATCCGAGGACTGTCGTTACTGCAATTTGCGCTATTCTAATTACATTATTTCTGGCCCAGGGCGGAAGTCGTCGCATTATTGGTGTGGTCGCTGGCAGCGCGATTGTTTTCTGGTTCCTGAGCCTAAAAAAGGTTCGCTTCGGATCGATCATTACCTTTATCGCCTTACTTGTTTTGATTGCGGTCTCGCTGAACTCGATTCTGGAGTTCCGAACAAAAGGCTTAAACGAAACTGAATTGGAGCTAGCGAATGTAGCGAATGACGAGGACAGTCTTGTCTTTATCAACGTGGACGACAATTTCCTTCGTCTGAGTCAGATCACTACGATTTTCCCTCAACAGGTCAACTACACAACCTGGCGCTATCCGCTCTGGGTAGCAGTGCGTCCAGTACCCCGTGTGCTCTGGCCAAGCAAGCCGATGGATCCCGGATTCGATCTGGCCGAATTTCTCGGTTTGCCGCAAGTCTCCTTATCGTCTTCGGTTGTAGGGGAATTGTTTATCTGCGGTGGTCTTCCAGCCGTTTTACTGGGTGGATTTTTTTACGGGAGAATTGCTGCGGCTTTCAGCCCACTTGTTTCGAGTCGATTCGGAACGAACGCTCTCCTTCTTTATAGCGCAAGCCTGCTGATGCTTTTCGCGGGCTTCCGCTCCATGCTCGAGTTAGTCCTGATGAGTTACATGCTTTTGGTCTGGATCGTACTTTGTAGTCTCCGACCGGCTAGGAAATAATGAGGCGCGAGGCTTTTCCTTCGGTCGCCATTGTCACTTATTCTGCTTCACCGTACCAAGTTGAGCTATTTAATGCGCTAACAAGGTCCGGCTGCGCGGTAATCGCGATCTACCTTTGGGAATCAGAGCAGTCAAGACAGTGGAAGCCTTTGGAACGACTGCATGATTTCATTTCTCTCGAAAACGATAAGTCGAAATTGGAATCGGCACGAAAGGCCGTAATTGAAGCGAACCTGTCGATCTTCAACTTTTATACCGATCCATTTGCGCAGCACTTACTGAATCTTCGAGTTCACGCGCGTAAGCCGTGGATCTTTTGGGGCGAACGTCCCGGATTTCATGTTTCACCCCTTCTTGGTAAGATTGTGCGCCGATGGAGCCTGCGCGCATTGCACCGATCCCCAGCGCCGATTTGGGGAATCGGGCACTGGGCCGTAGAACAGTACAAAAAGGAATTTGGACCGCACCATCGGTATGCCGACGTTCCCTACTTTTCTGACTTACGACGGTTTGGAGATAACCGAACAACAGCCGCGACGACCACAAGATTTCTATTCTCCGGCGCGATCACAAAACGCAAAGGTGTCGATATGCTTGCGAAAGCATTCGGACAGCTCGCGAAAGCCTATCCGGACGTGCAATTGATCGTCCTTGGTGAAGGCGAATTGCTTGGAGAGGTGAAAAGTACTTTAGTAGAATGCGCTGATCGAGTTCGTTTTCTCGGTTTCAAAGATTGGAACGAATTGCCTTCCGTTTATCATTGCGCAGATTTTCTTTGTGCGCCCTCGCGTTACGATGGCTGGGCGTTGGTTGTACCGGAGGCGCTCGCTTCCGGTTTGCCTGTCATAGGTACTGATCGCACTGGAGCCGCCATCGAGTTTATTAAAACAGGCACGAATGGCTGGCTGATTCCAGCGAACGATGACAGCGCGTTGCTCGGGGCGATGAGAAGTGCCGTCAATCTGACTTGTGAAGAGCGGCAGCGCTACTCCGCGAACGCAAAAGCGACTGTCGCAAATCACCAGCTGGAGGATGGTGTGAAAAGGATTCTGGCTGAGATCAATGCCACGCTCGCGAATTGGAAGTGAATCGCGATATGCTCCGCGTGCTTCACGTAATTCCCTCGGTGTCTCCGGTTCGCGGAGGGCCAAGTCACGCTGTTCTCGGAATTGTCCGGAAGCTGAATTCTTTGGGTTTGAACTGCGAAATTGCAACGACGGACGACGACGGTTCGAATACTCTGGGTGTTCCGTTGGAAGCCCTTACGCAATTTCAAGGTTGCCCCATACGATTTTTTCATCGCTGGAATGCGCCAATCGCCCCATTGCGTGAGTTCGCTTTCTCGTGGCCGCTTCGAACATGGCTCGACGAAAATATGGCGGAGTACGATTTAATTCACGTCCATGCACTTTTTTCATATCCCTCAACGATCGCTATGTGCATAGCGCGACGTAATCGCATCCCTTATGTGGTACGGCCATTGGGATTGCTCTGTGAATGGTCCCTGCAACAAAAGCCCCTTAAGAAACGTTTTTATTTGAATCTGATTGAGCGTCGTAATCTGAATGGCGCTTCCCTCCTCGAGTACTCGGCAACCGAAGAAGAGCGTGAGGCTTCGCCTTTAAAGCTAAAACCGCCTTCAGTTATTTTTCCTCTCGGATTTGAGTTGCAGGCAAAAGTTCCAGATGCCCGCCGCCGATTGCGCGCGAAATATAATATGCCCGAGAACATCTTTATTATCGTTTTTCTTTCCCGGCTGCATCCGAAGAAGGGAATCGATCTCCTCTTGCGGGCGCTGGCACTGGTGAAAGATAGGCCATTCGGCTTTGTCATCGCCGGCTCCGGACAGAAAAGCTACGAAGAGGGAATAGACCGTCTCGTTTCTTCGCTTGGGTTGGACGAAAAAGTTCATCGAGTCGGGTTTGTGGATGGGGAGGAAAAAGCGGTTACCTTACAAGGCGCAGATGTTTTCGCGCTGACTTCGCATTCGGAGAGCTTCGGAATTGCCGTGGCCGAAGCAATGGCCGCGGAGTTACCGGTTCTGATCACAGCCGGCGTTCCTCTGGCACAGGCGGTCGTCGAACACGATCTCGGATGGGTTGTCGATCTTGAAGAGCAAGCGATTACCGAAGCCGTAGAGTCCGCTTTGGCTGATCCTGTCGCAGCAAAGAACAAAGGAGTTCGCGGGTCCGAGTATGCGAGAAATCATTACAGCTGGGATGCGTTCGCTCCGCAACTTATCGAAATGTATCAAGCCTTAACGGCATGAGGCCCTCATGACTGATCAGCCGTACCATCAGTATCCTTTTCAAGATGCGCTGCCTTCTCACATGCATCACCATTTCATGCGGCCACTGCGTGCCTTGTGCGGTGAATTGAAGGACAAGCGGATCCTCGATATCGGATGCGGGAACGGCTTTACGGCTGGTCAGGTCGCGGCCCACTGCCGCGAGGTCGTGGGAATCGATTTGAGTGAAAATGGAATTGCCATTGCACGCAAAACGTACCCGAGTGTGCGCTTCGAATGCCTGCCCGTGGATGATAGCATCCTGGTAAACCTACAGTGCAACCCCTTCGACATCGTGATTAGCACAGAGGTCATCGAGCACGTTTATGATCCGCATAATTTCGCACGAAGTTGTTACACGGCCCTTCGGCCCGGTGGACGCCTTGTGATTTCCACGCCTTATCATGGTTACCTGAAGAACCTGTTTATTTCGCTGTTAAATCAATGGGATCGGCATGCAAATCCACTTTGGCGCGGGGGGCATATCAAACTTTGGAGTCGCAATACCCTCTCCGCGCTCTTGCGTGAGACTGGTTTCATTGGTTTGCGTTTTTGCGGAGTTGGCCGTGCGCCGTACCTCTGGATGACCATGTTGATGGCCGCAGACAAACCACCGGAGCCGTGAGTGAAGATCGAGATCACGCCTTTAATTCTGACCTTCAACGAGAAAGAGAATATTGCGCGCACGCTCGCCCGTCTTTCGTGGGCGAAAGAAGTAATTCTCATCGACAGCGGAAGCATTGATGGTACCCCGGAGATCGCAAAGGCCGTTCATCCCGGTGTCAGGATTCTGACTCGGCCTTTCGATACACATGCAAAGCAATGGAACTTCGGCCTACAACAAGTTCAAACGCCATGGGTTTTGACGCTCGACGCTGATTACGAGTTGTCACAGGAGTTGGTTGAGGAAATCGAAAGACTCGATCCCAACCCGCAGCTAACCGGCTACGAAGCGCGTTT
>Ga0070741_10013272_pt1 | contig 14614 bp, 17 predicted proteins | sample Coa_R1_4_FD_66440 | JGI IMG/M metagenome (GOLD analysis project Ga0070741, IMG submission 66440) | Surface soil microbial communities from Centralia Pennsylvania, which are recovering from an underground coalmine fire - Coalmine... | ecosystem: Environmental > Terrestrial > Soil > Unclassified ...
GTGAGGTGCCGCGCAATCCAGGGCCGGGTCAAGGTGTGACATCTGGTTCGCTGACGATTCGGCGATTCTGCGCGGCTAACAAACCGGCGACCGTGAACAGCAGCGCATTGACGAACTGGTAATTCATCACCACGAAAGTGGCATTGAAGAGGTAAACGAGCACCATGACGCGCCACAATGGCCGGAACTGCGGAATGAGAAATCCGAAGCTTCGCGTTTTGGTCGGCTGGGTGCGTCCGAGTCGCAGCAGATCGATAATCACCCACATATATAACGCGAGCCCGAGCAGTCCGTGCTGGACGGCGATTTCCAGGTAGGTGTCGTGCAGGTAAAAGGCCTCGACTTTGAAACCACTGATTCGTCGATACAGTTCGGTTTGAATTTCATCTGCGGGCCAGCCCAGCACGGGCCTTTCGGTAAACATCTGCCAGCCCGCATCGTAAACCGCGACGCGGTATTCGAGCGGACCGCCGTCCTTAATACGCGCCAGTAAGGTGTCGCTGCTGGTGATGCCGGCAACCGCGAGCATGCTTATCGCTACCGCGGCGACCACAGCCGATCGCATGCGGCACTTGGCACGACCGTAGATGAAGAGCACGATGATGACGGATCCAGCGAAGGCCAGCCACACCGCACGGGTTTTCGTGGCAATGATGGCAACCGGCAATGCGGCCAGGACGAGCCAGGCGAGAACGCCTCTTAGCCTGCCGCGCCGAATTGCATTCACCGCGACAAGCCCGAGCAGATTCAGGCTCACGCCGTTGGCAACCGCCTGCAAGAACGGTCCGCGGGCCCGGTCTGCGTGAATGCCCAGGCTTGAATCCAGAATGTAGCGCGGGAAAATGAGTGCAGTTGCGCCGGCCAGCGACGCCATCGCTGTGAAGCACAGGTATCCGAGGACCAGCAGGGCGAAGCTTTCGAAGGTCCGCAGTGAGGCTGGAGTCTCAAAGATGTAGCCAGCTAGAATATAGAACGCGAGGGGGACCACCCACTTGGCCGCGAAGACGCTCCAGTTCTGCGCTTCGAATGGTTGACCAACAAGGTTTGCGAGGCTTAGCCCTAGCAGCCCCAGCATCGGCCAAGTGACAGCAGGCGGAGCACGAAGCGGCAATCGCAGCACACAAATTCGCGCCAGCACCGCGAGCACCAGCATGGCAAACAACACGCGATCAATTGCCATGAACTTTACGTCTGGCGGCCGAAACAGCATCACTGTCATCGTCAGGATGAACAACAACGGAGGCGCAGCCACGATGGCTTGTATAGGCAGCATGGCAACCGCGATCAGAGACTCGCCCGCGCTGCGCAGCGGGTCCCTGGCCGGAAGCTGTATCGCTGATGACATGTATGTCAGGACTGCGCGCGTACGGCAGGTTCATTTTTGTGAGGGGTTGGACGGCTCGGCGGTAGCATTCGCCGTCCCTTCAGCTGATGAAGTAATGTCAACTCCCATAAGGGCGTCCTCGACCTGCATCCTGTACCAGTTTGCTTCTTCGGCTTGGTCACCACACGCACAGCTCCCATCACGTTCCCGTTCCTTTCACGACGACCAACATTGTTTTCCATAAAATCTGCAGATCCAGCCAGAAACTCCAGTGCTCGATGTACTCCACGTCCAAAGCCATGCCGCGAGTAAAGGACGCGTCGGTACGGGCCGTGATCTGCCACAGGCCTGTCAAGCCGGGGATCATGTCCAGGCGGCGCAGGTGCGACAGTTCGTAACGACGAAAATCGTCTACCGGATGTGGACGCGGACCGACCAGGCTCATCTCACCATTCAGCACATTCCAAAGCTGCGGCAGTTCATCGATGCTGTATCGCCGCAGAAAACGGCCTAGGTGAGTGATGCGCGGGTCATTGGCGATCTTAAAGAAAGGCCCTTCGCGTTGATTCCAGACCCGCAGTGCGTCTTTCCGCTGCTGCGCATCCGCCACCATGGTGCGAAACTTCCAGCAGGTGAAGACTCTGCCTTTCTTGCCCACGCGCGGGTCCGAATAAAATACCGGACCCCGCGAATCCAGCTTTATGGCAATCGCCGTGATCGCCAAGAGCGGTCCGCTAACAATGAGTGCAGCCATGGAGGCGACAACATCCAGAGCTCTCTTCATCAGCAGTCCGAGCGCAGGAATGTTCTCCTCGTGAATGCTCACGAGCGGAATATCGTCAACTAAGTTCAGCCCCGCAGAATGCGGCGCGAATCCGAGCAGATCGGGGATGACCCTGATATCCAGCCGGTTCTGCCGCGCTTCGCGGATCACCATGCGTGCAACGGCCCGATCTTCAGTGCTGCTCAAAATGATTTCGTCAATGAAGTTCTGTCGCGCGATGCGGGCCAGGTCGGTCAGCCTACCCAAGACGTCGCCACCAAGCGGCCCCCGGTCGACCACGAACCCACGGATGATGTATCCCGAACTGGGATGCTTTTGAACCGCTGCGGCAAAAGTCCGGGCCGCCGGTCCCGCGCCCACCATCAGGATGTTTCGTCCATTCCGGCCTTGCCTAATTCTGCGTGCAGCCACGTGGCTGATCCAGACACGCCAGCCAATCAGAGCAAGAACGTTCAACGGAAGAGCGGCGAGCAGTACGATGAGCGAATCTGCCCCCACCCCGCAGACCAGCATATTCCCCACCACGAGAATCGTGGCCCACAAGATGGCCTTCACAACTGTGGCATTTTGACCATGTGAGTCTGGAATAAGTTCCGCGTCGTAAGATCCCTCGGAATAGGCCAATAACGTGACCAGCGCCGCATGCAGAGGCGCGAATCCTAATCCCGACAGAGTCGAGAGGCCGGTAGTCAGTTCGTCCCTGGTCAGCCCAACCACTCCACAGAGATTCCGGGCAAAAATCGCGTTCGCCATCAGCATTGCGGCGTCAGTTAAAGCACTCGCAGCAATTCGCACTCCGTGGCCGTGGATCTTGGGCCAGGGCAGAGCAGCGTTAAGGAATCCTTGTAATGCGCCGGCGCCGGAAGGACCCGAAACACTGGCTAGGCCGGGCTTAGTCCAGAACTGTCCGTCCACACCCGCCGACTGAACCTTTTTTCGAGCCGCCGAGATGTTGTGGGAGAGATCGCCGGGAATTACTCGCGAAACCGCTGCGACTGGGGCCTCAGGTAGTCTTCCTTTGACTGTGGCTGAAGGCGGCACGGTCAAGCCAGTTCCAATTCGTATCCTTCGACGCGGACGGCGACAGAGCGCTGGATGCACTCCAGGGAAATGATCAAACTCTTTGTTTTTTCCGCCAAGATGCCTTCCAGTCCATCCAGGCAACCACCACGAATTCTTACCTTCTGTCCTACTTGCAAGAATGGATGCAAGGCGCATGGGACTTTATGGGAAAGCAACGTGCGCAGATCTTCTATCTGTTTTGCGGGAACCGGCACCGGCTCACTGCCGAAGGTCACCAGGCGTACCGCACCTTCCGTGTGCAAGACCTGCATCTTCGATACCGGCGAAATCGATATCCGGACGAAGACATATCCGGGGAACAACGGTACGGATATTTTCTTCTGGCGATCGCTCCAGTGGTGAACTTCGTTCAACAGCGGCAGGAAGATCTCGACTCCCTTCGCGCGTAGATGAGCGGCTACTTTTTGTTCCAGGCGATAGCGGGTTACGAGAGCATACCATTGCGAATCTTCAGCAACCGGCAGCGGGCATGATGTTACCGCATGCACCCGCGGCCTACTATCCCAATAGCTCCGCTATTAGAGCCACAGGCCCATTTTGGATTTATTTCTTCGAACATCGCAGGCACCCTTCAAAGGCGAAGGGCTTGCAGCCCCCAAAGTGGAACCGCCATCATTCTATTCACAGGCGCTTGTAAATTCCTTCCGGAATTGGAAACGTGCGATCTGTCAGCACTGTTCCGAGCAGACGCGCGTTCGCGCCTTCCAATTCCTGTTTGGTTTTTTGAGCTACCCCGCGGCGCGTTAGATTAGCCTGAATGACCAGAATGATTCCGTCAGTCAAGCTTGCCAACAGCGAAGCTTCGGTGTAGAGCCCCGCGGGCGGGGCATGCAGTAGCGCGTAATCGAAATCAAGTCGCAGCTGTGCCAACCTCCCGCGTAACCAGGTAGCGGCTAGCGCAGGATCGTTGTCACCGACAAAAACTTCCAGTGGCACGAGCCATAAACGATCGGAAATCTGGCGGGAGAACATCCGCAGCAACCCGGGAGTGACAGCAGGAGTTGTGTCGGCGGCGGTCCTCCCACAAACTTGATCTAACGTTGAAGTCCGCCAATCGGTATTGATGACAGCCACTTTGCCGGGAACTTCAGCGGCAAGTTCCTCACCCACTTGCAGGCAGATGCCCGCGACCTCCCCATGTTCTTCAATGGAGCTGAAGACAACCTGGCGTGCGGGCTTTGGCCAACCGGGAAAGAAAATCTGGCGGACGAGGTGGCGGATCTGTTCGGCAGCGTAGTGATCGCTGCTCCAATGCGGCGAAACCAGTTGGACCGCATTGGTGGACGGCCCTGCTTCATGGCGGGCGACATTATCTATGACAGAAAATTTGCCGTTCACGCACACCTCGCCTTCCTGGGCAAGGAGGCCAGCACTGTCGCACCGAGATAACTCTCAATATCTTCCGGTGTGCGGAATGATGGATCGAGATAATCCGCCGCGAATCCGGCGCCTATACTCAACGTGCTTGCCGCTAGAAATGCGATTACGATAAATTTCCAGGCGGATTGAGCCGGAAGCGCGGGAACTGCGGGTGGCTGTGCGATCGCCGCATTCAGGATGCCTTGTTGATCCAACGCATCCCCGATCCGCGCTTCCTCGCGCTTACCTGCATACAGCAGATATTTGTCTTCGGCAGCTTTAAGGTTGCGCAGCAGGTGCTCTTGCCGGATGCTCGCAGCACCTAACCGGCTAGCCGATTCGCGATAATCGATCGCTGCCTGGTCCGCCGCTGCAGCCCGTGCCCGCAATCCGCTAAGTTCTACCTGAGCCTTCATCAATTCCGATCGTGACCACTCGAAATTCGGATCTTTGTCGGTAGTTTCATCCTTAATTGGAGTCAAGGCTTCAGCTGCGATGGCCGCCTTGGCGTCGGTGATTTGTTGTTCAACCTCGCGCACCAGCCGATACGACGGACTGAATTTCGTCAGCAGCTCGGTCCGCCGCAATTCCAGCTCAAGCAGTTTCTGTTTCATGAGCTGTAGCAGGAGAGGATTGTCGGCCGTACGCACTTGGGTGACGGTCCTGGCAGGCAGCGAGGCCAGTTCATTCTCCAGCTTCTCAATCCGTCGCCTGACTTCGGCCATGTTGATGTCCAATTGTTTACGAGCGAATTCGTTCTCGCTGAGCTTCTGCAATGTGAGGTCCCGTTCCAGCGCGGCCGAGACGATTTGGTTGGAAGCGCCAAAGTCGCCCAGTTGCGCTTCGGCATCGACCAACGCTTTGCCCGCCTCGCTGATCTGTTGCTCGAAGAAGTTCGATTCTCCCGACGGACGGCGCAATTGCTGATGCTTCTCCAGGTACGCACTGGCCAGGCACTGCAGCACCTTCTCGGCTTGGAACCGGTCGGAAGACGCATAGGTCACCGCGATCAATGCCGTCTTCCGCAACGGTTCCACCTTCAAATGCCTGGCCAGCTTTCGCACCGCACGAGCAACCTGCACCTCCTCATCCCGATTGTTGAAGCCCCAAAAACCCTGCGTAGGTGGGTCTGCCAGGCCCGCGCGGCGGACCACCTGGTCGAGGATGTCGTTATCGCCGAGCAACTGCACTTCGGAGTTCAGCTCTTCATCACCGACGCCCTCGGGCTGTAACAGCGGAGCTTGCGTCGGTGTTGGCGTGACCACCGGGTCAACCCGGCCCTTGCGGACCAGAATCTTCATTTCCGCCTTATACGTGGGAGTGAGAAGGCCGTAAGCAATCACAATCAGGAATGCGCCGCAGAATGTGAGAATAACGATTCGCTTTTGGCGAAACAGCACCGCGGCCAATTCACGTGCGCTCGGAGCAGCGACACGAAGGCTGCGACTATTCCTCGGCTCTTCCGGCATATATAAGGTGTTTGTGAGCTAGCGAGTTGTGTGGTCTGTTCACGACATTCGACCAGTTCCGGGGAGGGCTGGGTCCGAGCGATACCACTTCAGCCGGCTGGGTGAGCTCAGAACTGACTAGCGTTTCCGTAAAAGCTCAGGTATGAAGCCGGGAAATATTTATCGATCTTTGAAAGTGTGTTTTGCGGGACAAAAAGCATGTCACCCGGTTTCAGGTGAATGTCTTCAGCTAAATCGCGCGACTTCAGCATTTGTTTAACGTCGACCAGATGCGCCTGTACTACTCCGTGCGAAGTTCGACGGAACAGTACGACCTGCGAATGTTTTGCATGATGAGTGAATCCGCCTGCGATTCCGACCGCCTGCGTGAGGGTGATGTCGCTGCGCAGCTCATACTTCCCAGGATGCGCCAGCTCACCGTTGGCGATGAAATATGGCGTGTCAAACTGTCTCAAAACCACGGTGATCTGCGGATCGTTCAATGCGCTGGAGTATGCCTGGCGCAGCTCACCAGATAGCTCCGGAAGCGTCATGCCTTCCACGTACATGGCGGGCAGATCTTTCAGGCTGATATACCCATCCGGTTGCACGGTTACGGTTTGATTGAATTCCGGGACGAAATTGAAGGTGAGTTCGAGCACATCATCGTGCCTCAACCGGTAGAGCGGACGCCGTTCCCCCGTCCAGGCTGGACTCTTTACGCCGTCCGCTCCTCCGGGTTTTGTGACTGCCGCCGGCCCAGCGTTCCCTGTGGCTACCCTTGGCCGTTCTTCCTGGGCGACAGCCGTCACCAGCACCTGCTGCACTAAACAACAGGTAACAAGCAATACCGGAACTTGCAGCAACCGCGTCATCTTAGCTGCCGCTCGCTCTGTTCGCGGCATTTTTGCTGTGCAGTTGGTAACTTAGCCGTTCGAAGAGGTGGCAACAAGCCATGGAAAGTGCCATCTCCGAAAGTAGATAGTTACGATGTGGTTAACTGCTTGAGAGATTCCGCGCGTTCAGACCGCAGCCGGTGCTATGCAAGTGGCTTTTGCCGGAAACCCGAGAGACCACTTCGTATGTTACGGCGTCTCAAGCGTACCCACTTTCGTTCTATGTCCGAAAGTGGGCGTTCGAAGCTCTGGGATCAGCGCTGCGGTAGGAAAGCGTGAAGCGAGACAATGTGTTTTCGCCGCGTCTGGCGCGAGTTTGCCGTGATCTGCCCTGACGTCAGGCTGCCGCTATTCAGGTGCACAAGACAAATTATCCACACGGATTCAAACTTGCTGCGACGGTAAATCTGTCACAAAAGCTAGTGACCCACGTCGCATACGCCAATCGGCGTTTTCCAGATAATAACCTGCCAGTGAGGCCGTATGGATAGTAAGCGCGCAGCGAACGTCTCCACGACCATAGGTGTGCTCGTCGCCGATTCGAAAAAGACCGAATCACAACTTCTAGTGAGCGCGTTGCGCCGCCGTCCGGAATTCGAAGTTGTGGCATGTGAACTAGGTTCAGAAGCCATACTGGCTGCCCTTGACGCTCATCGCGTACAGGTTGTTGTTCTGAATCTTGGGCCAACTACCCACACCTGGGAACACATGAGCATTGTGAGGAGGTTGCACCTCGCATATCCGGAACTCGCTAAGGTGCTGCTGCTCGACCACTACGATCGCGACACGGTGATACAGGCATTTCGCTCCGGCGTGCGCGGTCTGTTCTGTTTCGCTGACTATCCCTTTCGGCTTCTATGCAAGTGCATCCACACGGTCCGGGAAGGCCAGGTCTGGGCCAACAGCGAGCAACTCAGATATCTACTTGATACGGTGACTCACGTCCCCGCGCTGCGCGTGGTGAACGCAAAAGGAATCAAGCTGCTTACTCCGCGTGAGGAGCAGGTGGTCGCCCTGGTTGCTGACGGACTCAGTAACCGCGAGGTGGCCGACGAACTTGCACTAAGTGAAAGCACGGTGAAGAAGTATCTGATCAATATATTTGACAAGCTGGGTATTTCAACCCGGGTTGAGCTGGTGCTATATGCGGTAACGTATGGCCATAGCCAGCAGGCCGAGTGGGTTGCCGGAGGAGTGCGGCAGTAAGTCCCCACAGGAGGTTCGCCGGGAATGAGTTTCTTCCGCTCGGACGAGTTCAGAAAAGTTACTGCACGCAAGAAGCACAATATCCAATTCTCGGTACATTTTTTCTTGACAGTAAAATCGCGCAGAGTAACATGGCGCGCGTAATTAGGTTCCTTTTCGACATTACATCCGGCATTTCCTCCCCCGTCTCCGGCCCTCGAAACCGATCACGAATGTAGGCCCTCGTAAACCGATTTTCTGCAGGGGAGTCCGTGACTACTGTCATGCAGTTGATTATCTGGGAAGTTGAAGCGCTGCTGTTCGCGTTTGCTGCGGTGTTCATCATTCAGCTTCTGGATGGCACCATTCATACTCGCGGATTGCTTCTGGACAAGGATGGCACCGTCAGCGCTGTGCGCGTGCAGATGCTGCTTGCGACGATTGCTGCGGCGTATGAGTACGTCTCTCAGCTGATGAAAAATCCCGCGCAGTTTCCCCAGATGCCTACAGACTGGTTAACTCTCTTTGGCGGCAGTCAGGCCATTTATCTCGGACGCAAGCTCTATTCCACCTGGTTCAGAAAGAAAGCATAGGAGGAACCATGCAAGCGCACCCTTACATGACGTCCCTGCAGTACCTTGAGATCATCGTCGGATATCTGGTTTGCGGAATTGTGGCGGTGTTTGGAATTGTGCTGGTTTGGAGGGTTGCATCGGACGGCTCGCTGGCGGACCTGCTCGACGATCCTGACTCTGGAAAAGCCAGCACTTCGCGATTCCAGCTGGTGATTTTCACCTTCGTGGTTGCCCTCAGTTTCTTCCTGGTCGTCGTCTCGAACGTGAAACTGCGGCAGAGCGGAGGTGTAGTTACAGATACCGGCATGCCTGACGTACCTGGAGGAGTGCTGGCGCTGCTGGGTATCAGCGCGAGTTCGTACCTGGTAAGTCGTGGGATTACAAAGAGCGGAAACGGAAACGGCTCTACCTTTGAGGCGAAAACCGAGGTCAAAGAGAACACGAACGAGCCTCCGCCCGCCGGGCGCATTTAAGAGGATCCCAGATATGGTGAGACGACGAGTGAGAAGGACGAGAGTCGCAACATCAACCCGCTCGCGACGAAAGCCCGGCGGGTTAGCTAAGGCAGCCACGCTGCTGCCACTGGCGATTGGGCTTGCCGCCAACGTGAGTCCGTCACGCGTGAACCGCCGCCCACAAGCGGCGGCGACGGCAATTGTAGGTCAAGCGTGCACGCTGCCTTTCGACGCCATCAAGCAGAGCCATTCGATCGATACTTCCTGCCCCATGGCCGGAACCGCGAGCTCGAACGCTCAAGCTTTACAGAACGAAGCGAAAAACAATTTTTGCGCAAAGGGCCCGCCCGTCAACTTGAACCTGCGTGATTTCGCACAACTGCAGCAGGCTGCCGAGACAGCTGGAATACCGTTCGGAGGTGACAACAGCCTGCCCGAGGATCGCGATGCCTTGCACAACATTGCGTCCCTTTCCAATGGCCGACGAATCGGTGAAGGGACGGTGGTGCGAGTTGCCGCATTCGTCATGAACGCACGCAACTCCAACACCAGCAACGGTGAGTCGGTGAACTGTAAGCATCCGGGTATCGAGAACAACGACATCCATATTGTTCTTGGAGAAAATCCCGTCGCCGTGGGACAGAAACCCACCGAGGCACAGGAATGCCAGAGCATCACTGCGGAAATGAGCCCGCATTTCCGCCCCGATACATGGACTCGAGCCAACCTTCTCGTCAACAATCAAAAGCTTTATCGCTTCACCGGACAGCTATTTTTCGATGCCGCGCATAAGCCGTGTGTGGGAACAACTGGACCGAATCCCAAGCGCATGGCGATCTGGGAAGTACATCCTGTCTATGCCGTCGAGGTATGTAGTGATGGGACAAGCTGTACCGTGGACAAAGATGCCAACTGGGTACCACTTGATCAGTTTGTCGGCGGCGAGCCGCCTACCACGGAAACCAGAGTGCTACCGCTGGACCGGGACTGGATGCTGTTTCGCGGCTCCGCTCAGGGGCGCAACTCACCGTGAGCAGGTCTTAGTTCGGCTCGTGCAACCACGTTCCATCTGAAGTTCGTTCCGTGCCGGCTTGCGTATATACTGCGTGGCCGGAACCCATGATCACCGACAAGCATTGTGTCTTTGTGGCGGGTGGGACGGGCTATGTGGGGCGTCCTCTCATTGAACGTTTGCTGCAACGCGGCCACACTGTGCGGGCGCTCGCGCGTCCGGGTTCCCAAGGGAAGGTTCCGCCGGGATGCGAAATCGTGCTGGGAAATGCGCTCGACGCTTCCACATATTCCGACCGCATTCGTCCGGCGGACACGTTTGTGCAGCTGGTAGGAGTGGCTCACCCTAGTCCCGCGAAGGCCGCGGAGTTTCGTAGCATCGATTTACCCTCAGCAAGCGGCGCAATTCAAGCTGCCGCTAAACTCAGCATCGAACATTTCATTTACGTTAGCGTGGCACATCCTGCACCCGTAATGAAGGCCTATGTCGAAGTTCGCACCCACTGCGAACGGCTGATCCACGAGCGTGGACTGAACGCGACGATTCTGCGCCCCTGGTACGTGCTCGGTCCGGGGCACCGCTGGCCGTATTTGCTCATTCCGATCTACTGGCTTGCTGGCCTGTTTCCGCTCACTCGCGAGGGGTCGCAGCGGCTCGGGCTGGTAACCCGGGAGGACATGATCAACGGGTTGGTGCAAGCGGTGGAATATCCGGTGCAGGGAATCCGCATTATCGAAGTGCCGGAAATCCGCGCCAGTCGCGGTGTTTCCCGCATGCGCTCCGCCAGTCCGGCGTGAGTTTCCGCGGCGAACCAAAGTAATGCCAAAACTTACCAAAGCGCGTGAACTAGGGACATCTACTCGCTCCCTGACGCCGATGAGATGGTTGAGGTCGAAACGCATAGCCACATGGGAACCGACGACTACTTGGACGACCTGCATATTCGCATCCTGCGCGTCACCGAAGATCTGCGCGCCATTCAGCGGGAGTTGAATTGCGCCGCCATGGAAGCGCCCGGCGATCCGGAACTCATGGAAGCACTGGCGCAGTTGCCGGAAATGGAATCGATCCAGGTGTTGCGTTCGGCACTCGATCAGATGCGTCACTTCCTGTGGTTCTACATGCAGGTGATGGCCAACGATTCCGACTCGGCGGACGAATTCCGGCAGATGCTGCGGCGAAAGTCGATCCCCGAGGAAGCGATCAGCACGGATGCTTCGTTGCTGGAGAAGCTGAGAATGTCGGAATCGACGCTGCTGCGCTATTTGTGCGACGTGAAGAACCGCAAGCCCAACTAACCTCGTTATTATTCCCGCGTAACCGACTTGACCAAATTCCGGGGATGATCCACATCAAGCCCGCGCCGTACAGCCATGTAATACGCGAACAACTGCAGTGGAACGATCTCCAGGATGGGCAGCAGAAGTTCTGGTGCCTGTGGAATGAAGATGGTCTGATCGGCAATGCGGGGAACTTCGTTGTCCCCTTCGCAGGCAATTGCGATCACCCGGCCTGACTGCTCTTTGAATGCGCGGATGTTCGCCAGCGTCTTCTGATAACGCATCATCGAGCCCGCGTCGTTAGGATCACGCGCGGCAAGCATGACCACCGGGAGCGTTTCATCAATCAGGGCGTTAGGACCGTGTTTGGTTTCCCCCGTGGGATAACCTTCGGCGTGAACGTAGGAAACCTCCTTCAGCTTCAGCGCGCCGTCCATGGCAACGGGATAGTGAATGGCGCGTCCGAGAAAAAGAAAGTCGTCGACTTGGTGATAGCTGTCGGCGAGGCGTTCACATTGTGAAGCGCACTCCAGAGTCGCGGTAATTTTGTCCGGAAGCTCGAGCAATTCTCGAATGTGAGTGCCGGCTTGCTCCTTATTTAATGTGCCGCGCGCGTCCGCCAGATACAGGGCGAGCAGGTAGAGAACTGCCATCTGCGCGGTGAAGGCCTTGGTAGACGCGATGCTGACTTCCTTACCGGCAAAGGTATAAACCACGCCATCAGCTTCCCGCGCGATGGTTGACCCCTGCACGTTCGAGATCGCAATCGTCCGCGAACCTTTGGCCTTGGCCTCGCGCTGAGCGGCGGTCGTGTCGGCGGTCTCGCCCGATTGCGTAATAACAATGGTGAGCTCACCGGTGCCGATCAGCGGATTGCGGTTCTCGAACTCGCTGGCGTAATCGACATCCACCGGCAGGTGAGCCAGGTCCTGGATCATGTACTGTCCGGCCATTCCGGCATGACGGCTGGTTCCGGAAGCCACAATGTTGATGCGGCGCAGCGCCCGTGCCTGATCAGACGTGAGGTGAGCGTCTTCCAGCGTGATCGTATTTAGCGTGATGCGCGGAAGGATTGTGTCTCGTAGCGCCTGCGGCTGCTCAAAAATCTCCTTGAGCATGTGATGAGGAAAGCCAGCTTTATCGGACATCGCGTCTCCTCAGGCAGTAGCGCCCGCTTGAAATATTTTTCCGCCCACAATGGTGTTGGCTACCTCTCCGCTTGGACTCATGACCACGATGTCGGCCCGGCAGCCCGCGGCCAGCTGGCCCACCCCGTTGAGACCAGTGGTCCGCGCCGGATTCAAGGTTGCGGCTTGCACGGCGTGACGCAGCTCCCAACTGCCGAACTCCATCACATTGCGCACCGCACGGTCGAGCATCAGGACGCTTCCGGCCAGAACGCCGTTCGCCAGACAACGCCCGTCCTTGACCTCAATATTTAGTGATCCCAGCTGATACCGCCCATCGGGCATGCCGGTCGCAGCCGTGGCGTCGGTGATCAGCACAGTGGCGTCGGGCCCTTTCGCGCTAAGAAAAATCTTGACTACGGCAGGATCGACGTGGATTCCGTCGGCAATGATGTCCGCGCTCATCGCGGAATTGCTCAGGACCTCACCGATAATTCCGGGGTCGCGATGACCCAGCGGCCGCATTGCGTTGAACGTATGAGTGGCATGGTGAGCGCCGGCACGAACCGCAGCTCGAGTACTTGCGAGATCTGCGTCAGAGTGGCCGAGGCTGACGCAGACTTCGCGGCGAATGGCCTCGGCGATGAGCTCGAGTGCTCCGTCGAGTTCAGGGGCGATGGTAATCATCCGAATCTGGCCGCGAGAGGCCTGCCAAAATCGTTCGAATACCTGAATGCTCGGCGGAATGAGATCTTCCGGCGGATGCACACCACGCCGCGCATGGCTGATGAACGGACCTTCGAGATGAATGCCAAGCGGTCGCGCGCTCGTTCGGTCGCTTGGCGATTCGATCCGCGCGGCCAGTCTTTCAAGCGCCGCAAGGGTGGCGTCAACCGGGGCGGTGACGGTCGTCGGTAAGTAGCTGGTCACTCCGTGAGTTGAGAGGAAGCGTTCGATGTTCGAAAAAGTGCTCGGGTCGGATTGCATCACGTCGGAGCCGGCTGCGCCGTGCATGTGAATGTCTATGAGGCCGGGAGCGAGGACGGCGTCGCCGAAGTCGACCGTACGACACTTTGGCAGCGCCCGAGATGCGCGAGAGGCGATCTCGGCGATGGTGCTGTCGTCGATGAGGAGCAATGGGTCGTTGATTGCGTCGACCGGCGTCAGCAGCGTCTTGGCAGTGATTGCCAGCATTGAAACGTTTTACTACCGCGAAATACGAGGAAATGTCAGCCGGGACATTGTATCGGAAAGTGCAATAAATGCCGCAAATATCGTAGCAGTTCAGTTTGGAAATCGTGGCACCTGCGAGTGTGGCACAGTGCGTAAGCCCTGCACTACTACTCTCCCCGGTGGTGGGGCGATTGCCTTTGAAACTCGGTCGTTGGAAGTCAGAGATTCGCTACGGGAATGCCTTTGCGAATTCGAGAATGGCGTCCCGACCGGCCCTTGAAAGGCGAGAGATGGCAAATCCTGAATGCTATAATTTGAGGAGATCAGACAGTGTTGCCTTCCATTGCGGGTGCAAACGCTCGCAAGTCTGGTCGCGATGTTCTCGCCGATGTCGGGGAGTGGCTCAGCCTGGTAGAGCACCTGGTTCGGGACCAGGGGGTCGGAGGTTCAAATCCTCTCTCCCCGACCAATCTTTTCAACAGCTTGGAAGAACGTACCGGTTTTCTGTCTACACCGCTGTAGACGATTTCGTAACGTTGCAGGCGGCCTTAGCGCCGCAAGAGCCATTCCTCCCTGGTCGCTTATACTTAATCATACATTCGTGAGCAGAGGTGAACTGCATGTTAACCAAATTCACGATCAATGGCGGGAGCGTTCCGGTAACACAGCAGGCGCGCGAGGACGTATTGAACGACCGGCTGCACACTGCGCCGATACGACCCCGACGCCGAGCAAACAGCGCGCGAAGCAATTCGTCGCTACTTAGACACTAATACTCAATTCACAGCTGCTCACATCGCTTGCACCGGGAACGGCGACGAGTGGCACCTCGAATTCGAACCACTCTATGCGGCTATGTTGGCGGAGACGGGCGATCCAAGGCAGGCTCATGAAGAAGCGGCCAAATTCCTGG
>Ga0070741_10013273_pt1 | contig 14613 bp, 23 predicted proteins | sample Coa_R1_4_FD_66440 | JGI IMG/M metagenome (GOLD analysis project Ga0070741, IMG submission 66440) | Surface soil microbial communities from Centralia Pennsylvania, which are recovering from an underground coalmine fire - Coalmine... | ecosystem: Environmental > Terrestrial > Soil > Unclassified ...
ATCTGGCTCGGGCCGCGCTTTCCGCGAATCGCTGGCGCGCCGGTCCATGATCATTCGGCGCGCGTTTCCAAAGCTCCGGAGCCTACGGGGCTCGAACCCGCAACCTCCGCCGTGACAGGGTTGTGGTGAACGCAGGAGGTGTCACACGGGCGATGTCACGGTTTTGTGGGGCGAAGAGGAGGAAAGGAGGCGAGACGTGATGACTGGTGTGTTTGTGTTCTCGGTTCTGTGCGTTGGTCTGTTGGTTTGGCACGTGGCTTACACGGTTGGCTATCGGACGGGCGCCCGGCATCAGGAGCAGAGGAGCGCGGCAATTGCGACGCGCAGGGTGCGAATGTTCAACGGAGGATACGATGAGTGAGGCGTATGCAATAGAGCGCACGTCAGAGGAGGGGATGCTGTTTCCAAAGGACGTGATGGATGCGATCACGGAGGAGGAGCGGCGCGGGGAGTACACGCTGGAGCGGCTGAGTGAGGCGCGCCCGGGCGTGATCGAGATGGTGTTGGAACTGACTGCGCAGGGCTACAGCACCCGTCGGGTGTGCGAGGTCTTGAAGCCTCTGAGCAGGAACACGGTGGCCGCCATCCTGGGGAAGTACCCTGAGCGGCTTCGTGAGATGAAGTACCAGCTGGCGGCGAAGGTGCGAACAGCCGCCGAAGCGCAGCTGGAGCGGCTGATTGAATCGCCGGAGAAGGTGCCGCTGCAATCGGCCATGATCGGGGCATGCGCGTTGATTGACAAGTACCAGCTGTTGATCGGCGAGGCGACGGGGCGGCTGGATGTGAACTACGTGGACGTGAACAAGATGATCGAGCAACTGAAGGAGCTTGCGCGTGAAGGTGAGAAGGTGATCGAGGCGGAGGTGGCGCCGTGCGGATCGCTTACGGATGGCGAAGGAGGGGTGGACAGATGATGACATTGATCGCACTGACTTGGGAGGATGGGATCATTTTGACGCTCAACCTCACGTCGGTGACACTCGCAATCGTTGCGCTGGCTGGAAGCTGGAGTGAATGACCGAAGGAGGCGGGGATAGATGACGATGTTGATCGCATTGACGTGGTCGCAGGGGATCATCCTGATGCAGCTGATCAATCTCGCGGCGACGGTGCTTGCAATCGTCGCGGTGACCGGAAGCAGGCGTGAGTAGGATGGTGACGGAAGAACTGCAGCTACCGCCAGTGATACCGCCGCCACCGTCGCACCTTGCTGGCGAGAAGCGGGCCAAATACGTGGAGATCGCGAGGCGGATCGCGAAAGCGATGGAGGCGGACCCGCTGCGGTACGGGTATGAGCCAGAGGTGTGGAAACTGGCGGACCGGAAGCTGGCGGAGTTTCGGGCGAGACACCCGAAGGGCGTTCTGATTCATCTGGTGCTGGGCGGACATCGTGCCGGCAAAACGGAGTGGCGAGCGAAACGGACGGTGCAGGCAATGCTTGCGAAGCCCGGTTACAAGGTGTGGGCATGCCAGGCGACACAGGAAGCGAGTCGCGAAGCGCAGCAGTCGAAGATATACAAGTATCTCCCTCTGGAGGTAAAGGCGGAGTCTGGACGCCTGCGCGAAGGAATACGGATGAAGGTGAACTACTCGCCATGGGGCGGGTTTACGCAGGATGTGTTTGTGTTGCCGACGGCTGGCGCGCCATCGGAGTGCAGATTCAAGTTTTACTCGATGAACCCGCGCTCGCTCGAGGGCGCGGAAATTGATGAAGGCTGGCTGGACGAGGAGGCGCCGCTGGAATGGCTGGACGCAGTGCTTTACCGATTGGTGAGCCGGAACGGAACGATGTTCCTCACGTTCACGCCGCGCTGGGGTTACACGGAGACGGTGCGGGCGGTTCTGGACGGCGCGGTAACAATCGAGGAGAGCGATGCGGAGTTGCTGCTCGTAAAGGACGAGAACGGGAACGTGCTGGGTCACGAGAAGGTGCCGCGCGTGCAGGAGAATCTGGCGGTGGGCATACCGGGGCAGCGGGCGAAGGCCTGCATCGTGTACTTCCACGTTAACGACAATCCGTTTACGGACTACGAGATTGTGAAGCGGACGCTTGAGAACGCGTCGCGGGACAAGATTTTGAAGGTGGCGTACGGGGTTCCGAGCCGGCGCGCTTACACGAAGTTCCCGATGTTCCGCTCGACGGTGCACGTGATGAGCGTGAACGCGTTTACTGAGATCGCGAAGCGGACGGAGATGACGCGCTATCACCTTGTTGATCCGTGCTCTGGCAGGAATTGGTTCATGATTTGGGTGGCGTGCCCGGCGCCGGGTCAGTGGATCGTTTACAGGGAGTGGCCGAGCACCGGGCATCAGTGGGCATACATTCCGGGTCACGGCGACCTCGGGCCGTGGACTGTGCCGGGGACCGGCAAAGCGATGGACGGCGACCGCGGCCCTGGGCAGGACTGCCTCGGATGGGGTCTGGAACGTTACAAGGAAGAGATACTCCGTGTTGAAAACGGGGAGGAAATTTTCGAGCGCTACATTGACGCGCGATACGCCAATAGCCCGACGCAGACTCGCGAGGGATCGACGACGTTGATCGAACAGATGGCGGAGCTCGGGATGGATTTTGCGGCGATGGTTTCGGAGAAGCGGATTCTGACCAGCGGCGAGAACGACGGCTCGCTGGACATGATCAATGGCGCGCTCTACTACGACACGGCGATTCCACTGGGGCGGTTCTCGGCTGAGCTTGGACGCGTGAACGAACCGCGGCTAAAGGTGCTGGAGACGTGCCCGAATGTGATCTACGCGCTGCAGAACTGGACGGGCGAGGACGGCGCGCACGGCGCGTGCAAGGACCCGATTGACGTCCTGCGCGGCCTCTTTTTGAGCGAACTGGATTTTGTGGAGAAGACAGCAATGGCGCCGCGCGTGCCATGGCTGAAGCAGTTCGGATACGATGAAGAATAGAAAACAATGGATGTGAGACCAAACGAACTTGGGCATTACCCGGCTGGGTTTCCGATTGGCGCGCTTGCGCCGATAGGCGGCGGATCGGTTGACTCCGAGGTGATGCGGAACATCGAAGCCGCGACGGACAAGCCCGACCTGTCGATGATGCGCACGGCGCTGAACCAGGCGGTGACGGACGCTGCTTCGTACATCGCGCGCTGCGATTACGCGCGCGACTGGTGGTATGCGAGGTGGCCGGGGCAGACGATCGATGGTCGCAAGTGGGGTGACGACCTGGAATCGGTGTGGCCCTGGCCGGGAGCGAGCGACACGCGCGTGCGCATGGTGGAGAAAGTGATCGGGCAGTACCGGACTCTCGCGACGTATGCGTATCGAAACATGAAGGTGCAGGCGCGTTCGACGCGACCGGCGGCGACAATAAGGCAGAGCCAGGTGGCGACGACGCTACTGAACTGGATGTTGTTTAGCCACATGCGACAGGAGATGCACAGGGAACTGCGACTCGCGTGCAGCTGGAAGCTTGGGTACGGGTCGTCTGTGCTGGAACTGGTGTGGATGCAGATGCGGCGTCTGGACAGGATTCAGGTGAACGTCTTGTCTTTGCAGGAGTTTGTGAACGAGCCGGCTGTGGCGTCGTTTTTGAATGGCCCAGGCGGGAATGATGCGCTGTCGAAAATCCCAATCGGGGAGAATCTCTCGATAGACGATCTGCAGCAGATGATCATGGATTCGACGTACGAGGATGACATGGTGCGCCTGATCAGGTCGGTGAGTCAGGACTACCTGACGCGAGCGGAGGCGCGTCGCAAGCTGGAAACGCTGAGGGAGGCCGGGACAGTGGAGATTCCGGTTCCGTACGTGTTCGAGAGCAGGCCAAGGGTGTGCGCTCTGCGACCGATGGTGGACGTGATTTTCCCGGCATGGACGGATGACCTGCAGCGCGCTCCGTTCATAGACAGGGTGGAGTTCGTGAGCGAGACGGAACTGCGCGACCGTGTGGCGACGGCCGGGTACTCGAGCGAGTTTGTAGAGGAGGCGTTGAAGAGACGCGGGCCGCAGTTGGTTAAGCCAGACCTACTGCTGGCATCAATGTTCGAGCGCGGCCAGAGCATCAACAGGCAGTACGAGAGCAGCATCGAGCTGCACCATTTCCATAGCCTGGCGCATGATCGCGGCGTTCCGGTTCGGTTCTGCACCGTGTTCCACATGGCGGTGGATGTGCCCGCGTACCATGCGCCGGAGGAATACGAGCATGGACAGGCGTGTTACCACCCGATGAGGCGAGAGATTGAGAGCAGGCCGATTCTATCGAGCCGCGGTATTCCGGAGATTGCGTACACCTGGGAGCAGGAGATCAAGAAACAGCGTGACGCAAGGACTGACCGGGCCGATCTCGCGCTGAGGCCACCATTGATCACGACGTACGACAAACTGCTAAAGACGAAGCAGCTTTTCGCGCCGGGATCGATCTGGCCGATGCGTCGGTCCGACGAAGGGAAATGGTTTCTGCCGCCGCCGTGGGACAACGGGTCGATTGAGATCGAGCGCACAGTCGAGGCGATGGTGCGCGAGTATTTCGGAATTTTTGGCAATGACCTTGATCCGTCGCTGAAGCAGATGCGGCAGGAGGAGTTCGTGGACGATACACTGGCGGAGTTGCGACCGGTGTTCCAGCAGATGATGAAGCTGATGCAGCAGTATCTGCCGGATGCTGAGGTTGCCGCCGTAGTGGGACCGCTGCAGCGGCCGTTCCATGTAAGCAGGTCGGATATCCAGGGCGAGTTCGAGATTTCGGGGACGGTTGACCTGCGGAACGCGGACCCGGAATTTTTGAAGGAGAAACTGCCGTTCCTGATCCAGTTGGCACAGCTGGATGACATGGGCCTGCTGGATAAGGCCACGATGCTGCGCATCGGCGCTGAGGCAATTGACTATACGCTGGCAGACGAGCTTGTGCGTGACACGACGCCGGCGACGATGGCGGAGGCCCAGGATGAGCAGCGCGCGATTGATCTGATAATCGGGAGCGGCCAGGATCAGCCGCTGCCACGGATGGGCAATTTCCGCCTGCGCTTGCAGACGCTGATGGACAAGGTGCAGTCGATACAGCAAAACCCGGCGACGTCGCGGATTGTGCAGAACAATCCGGACATCATGAAGGTGATTGCGACGCGCGCCCAGTATTACCAGAGGCAGTTGCAACAGCAGCAGAACGCGCTGATCGGGCGGATGCAGGTGAGCGAAACATTCACGAAGAATGCGCCGCAGGCTCAGGATTACAGCCCGATGTATCCATGACGAGGAAGAGGAAATCACCGACGTGCCGAAGACCGAGCCCGACCTACGAAGGAGAGGTTGCGGCCCTGGCTGTTGCCGAGGACGAGCCGTGGTGGACGTGCGTGAACGGCATCCTGGAGGCGTTGGAATGGGAGGTCATCGAGGAGGCGCGCCAGGCCGTGGGGAATACTACGCTTTGCGTGAACGCGCTTGGCGCGAGCGAGGGTATAGCGCTCGCGAGGCGAAGGCTTTCGGAGCTGAGGGAACAGGCCTTGAGAGGAATGAGGGAGAGACAACAATGAGCGCCGCGCCGCCTACAAAGCCACTGTGGAGGAGGCGTGAGGTTTTGCAACGGACTGGCTGGAGCGAGTGGTATCTCGATAAGCTAGTGCGGTGCGGCCTGGTGCGGGTAGTTCGTCACACGCCCGGATCGCGTCTGATGTATTACCGGAGCTCGATTGAGGCAATTATCGAGGGCCCGGGCCCGGGCGGAAATAACGGCGATGAAGCGGGTCGTTGACAAATGGAGGGTGTGCCCGGGCTGCGGTCGCGAACTCGGATTCAACCCGGTGCCGCTGGAGGCGCTGGACCTGGTCGAGAGCATCGCACGCGTGGATACTGCGCTGAAGATATTGAAGGACGTGCGTTCGTGCGATGAGTCGTGGGCTTGCCTGAAGGTGCTGCGGCAGCTGCGAGAGTCGTTGAACCGGGAGCTGCTGGACGGGTATGTGTCGCGCGGGGCGAGGCCGATCCGGGGCCGGGAGACGGAGAAGCGGGTGCGAGAGATTTGTGGGGAGCTTTTGAGGGCGATGGGTGTTGATGGGATGCCCGCGCGGGAGCGGCGACAGAATGAGGAACAAATGTGGGAGGTAAACGATGCCGAGAGGATATGAGAAGATGCGGGATGCGTTCAAGGCGCAGGGCATGAGCGATAAGGCGGCCAAGCGGAAGGCCGCTCGCATCTGGAACGCCAAGCACAAGGGCGCGCAGTCCGTCGGGCGCGGTCGTGGTAAGAAGCGGTCCAGATGAGGGTGCATCATCGGCTGCCTTACCTGTGACGACGGATGGGAGTGGGAGAGACTTTATGACGACTATTGGTACGACGACGCTGATGGCAACTGGCACACGTCACACACAAACACTGAAACCGATCCGGAGTGGCACCCGACCCACTGGTTGCCGTTACCTGTACCACCATTGCCGCTAAAGTTATGAGTCAAATTGCTAAAGCGGTCAAGCGGAAGGTCGCTCGCATCTTGAACGTAAGGCACAAGGGCGCTCAGTCCGCAGGACGCCACGGATTGAAGATAAGGCGCAACGACGAGAAAGAGATAGACGAAATCTTCGTACGCGATGCCAACCATGTTCACGTTGAGCAGCTTTCGGATACGTGCTGGTGGATATACGTCGCACGTAAGGACGGAAGCGCGTTTATGATTCACTTATGGACTCAGGTGAACGCTCCAATCCTGTGCAGCATAGAAGACGAATAAGTCGGAAGTCTATGAGTAAAGTCGCAAAAGACGAGCATTGGACAAACCCAACAGTCTTGACGTGGGCGCGCGACCGAATGGGCATGACACGGAGGGAGGTTGCCGAGCAATCATGCCGTCTTTCTCCGGCTCGCTATTACGCCAGAGTATCAGAACAGCAGCTGGAGGAGTGGGAAACAGGCAAGTCGGAACCAGAACTTCGGCATCTGGAGACGCTAGCGGAAATTTATTGCTGTCCCGTGGGCTATTTCTTTTTGGATCACATTCCCGATAGTCCGGCGATTGGCGCCTGGATTCTGAAGTCGCTCCGGGCGGGCGCGAAATTAACCGTGGATTCGGGTGAGTGTTTCGTTGCCGCAATATCAAGGTCCGATAAACCACTTGTAGCCGCCGCCGCCAAAACCGCCCTCGGAGCGCTAGCTAAGCTTGACGACATGCTTTGTGACGAGGCGGCAAATGAGATGATCGAAAATGGACTGGCATAGGCCATCATGATCGAGCTGAACCCGGAGTACGAGCGACTGATCCAAAAACGAACCGAGGTGACGCTCGGAATGCCAGTGTGAACATGTAACTTCTCGTGTTTTCTGGCGCTTTTCCGTGTTTTCTCGTGTTTTCTGGTGTTTTCTGAAGGTTGGGATTGTAGGGCTTGGCGGATGGTCTGTAGGTTGGGCGGGAGATGAATTTTCGGGTGCTTCTTGAGTTTGACCCGTGTGGCGCGGTGTTTGCGTCCCGAATGCGAACTCATGTCTTCCCACTTGGAGGGTTAATCCATGGATAACGATGGCGTCATAATCGAGCCATCCGGCGATGGGCAACACGCCGCGGCTGGCGCTTCGGGCGCGCCGGAATCTGTTGCGAAGACTACAACGACAACGGCTGGGTCAGTGGCGACGCCACAAGCAACGCAGCCCGAACCTGGGACAACCAGCGTGGGCGCGTTGATGGATGCGCTCGGGATTCCGGAATCGGTGAGGGAGCACCTCTCGGTGAAGGATGCTCAGAAGGATGAGAAACCGAGCGCCGAGTCGGCTGCTGCTGATGAGGAGGCGGAGCCTCCGCAGTCGGTGGCAGAGACGGACGAGGCAGGCGCTGCTGAGGAGCAGACAGACGAGCAGGAACCGCAGGAGCAGCAGACGCAGGAGCAACAGCGGCCTAACAAGTACCAGAAGCGCATCAACAGGCTTACGCGGCAGAAGAGCGAGCTTGAAGAAGCGCTGAGGGCGAAGGAAGCGCAGCTGGAGGAACTGCGGCAGAAGCTGGAAAGCCAGGAGCCGCAGAAGCTGGCTGCCGCGCCGCCTGGGCGTGGTCCGCTGGCGTACGTGGCAGACGAGCGCGAGCTGTCGCAGGAGGTGCAGAAGGCGGAAGCGCTGATGGAGTTCTGCGACGAGCATCCGGACGGCGTGACGGTGGACGCCGGAAAGACGACGGAGCGTTTCGTTGACTCGACCGAGATTGCCAAGTGGCGCAGAGCGGCCGAAAAGGTGCTGCTGCACGCGCCGCTGAGGCGAGACGAACTGCGAGCGCATAACGCGCAGCGCCAGAAATCGGACGAGATCGCGATGCAGATATGCCCGCAACTGTTCGAATCAGGTTCGGAGGAGAACAAGGCGGCTGCTGCGCTGCTGCGGATGGTGCCCGAGGTGGCCGGACGACCGGATATCAATCATCTGGCTGCGCTGGTTATCGAGGGGATCAAGGCCGTGCAGGCGCGATCTGCCGCGAGCGCGAACGGGGAGAAGGTCGCAGCGAGCGGAGCAAACGGATCGAGCGCTGGCAGGAGCAGCGATGTGAAATCGCGGTTGCTTGCGGCGCGCGCGCCTGTGGCTCCTCACGTGGCGAACCCGCCGGTGGACAGGTCGGAGTCGTTGTCTGGTGTGAAGAGGCTGAAAGAAGCCGTGGATAAACTCGTGGAAGAGCCCGGGACGGACAGAGTGAAGCGCATCGCTGATGTGCTTGGCGCGCTGGACTCGGCGACTGGAGCGGCGGGGAGCCGTCGCAAACAGGTCGTGACGTGATCCTAGCGCGAGCGGCTCTGTTTTAATCGAGGCTCCGACTGCGGGTCAACTTTTGGGGGGTAAGATAGAATGCCAGCATTACTGGAGCCCGACCTGGTAGGGAAACGACAAGACCTATCGGACCTGGTGTATGTGGCCGACGTGAAGAAGACCGTGGGCCTCGCGAGCATCAGGAAGGGCGAGAAATTGCGGAACATGCTCTATGACTTTGTGGTCAAGAGCTACGGGGCGCGCAAGTTTGGAGGCGTGCCCGATGGGAAGGACGTAAGCGCGTTCGATAACCAGAGCACGAAGAGGCAACTCCAGGCTCGTGGGCAGGCGTTCAGGCGCGCGCCGATGGTGGGCTTTGTGGCTCAGGAGATGAGCGAGCAAGGCGGCCTGGCGGGCACGCCGAACGCGATGAACGAGGCGCGAGCAGACCAATTACTGGAGCTTGCGCGCGACATCGAGAGGGCTATCTGGAGCAACACGGACAGCCGGCCCGATGATGGCGCAGTGCTTGGCTCGTTGTTCCGGGGACTGGGCAGATGGATATACGACGGGGTGGCGACGTTGACGCTGGATCCCGCCGATCCGTCGCCGGCGACCGGGTTCTACGAGCTGCCAATTCCCGTGGATGTGCGAACGCCGTCGAACCAGATTTACACTGGTTCGATCAGTTCGATGACGGAGGCGCAGCTAAACGCGCTGATCCAGGCGAAGTACGAGAATACCGGAGCAAGTTCTGATCTTCGTGGTTTTGTGACCCCGGTGATCAAGAACCAGATCGGGTTCTTCTCGCGATATCAGCCGAACGTGACCAACTACACGTCGGCTGTGTTTGTGACGAGCGGAAAGTACGATGGGAAGACGCTGTTTGGCGCGTCGGTGGACGTGTACCAAAGCGACTGGGGAACATTTGAGCTGTTCCCGGTGCTGGTGGACTTCATGCCGACGCCGTACACGGCGTATTTTCTCGACATGGACCAGCCTCGGCTGCGCAGCAACGGCACGTGGGAGACCGATCTGCCCGATCTGGGCGGCGGTCCTCGCAAGGAGATCAAGAAGATTTGCTCGATCTTTCCTGGCGACCCGCGCGCGCACTGCAAGATCGCCGGAACGGCGTAGAACGAAGGGAGGAAGGAAATGCTAGTTCGACCATTAACTACGAATGAACGGGCTGAGTTCCACGGGTTCACGCACCTGGCGATTGTGACGGCCGATGACCTGACACAGGCGACCGCGAACACGGCACAGACGTTTACGCTGATGCCAGTGCTTAAGGGTGACGTGATTCTCCGCGCGATGGGGATACCGGTGGTGCCGTTCCAGAACACGAGTGATTCCGGGTTCAACTCGGACACCGTAAGCCTGGGCGACGGCGGAAGCGCCACGCGGTACTACGCCGCGACGGAAGCGAACGCCAACGGCGCATATGCGCCAGTGCTTGGCAACACGCCGTTTCTGTACACCGCGAACGATAACCTCGTGCTGACGGTGAACAGCATGGCGGCCAAGAGCCTGGTGAACATCAACCGCGGCGAGTACTGGGTTCTGTTTTCCCATGTTCGCAGCAGCGTGCTGACGAACGCGCTTGGGCGACAGAGGATCAGTAAGCCGTGATTCGTGATAGGTGATTCGTGATGCGGATTCGTAATACGGGATTCGTAATACGGGATTCGTAATACGGGATTCGTGATTCGTCGCAAGAGGAGGAGCAATTGCCGGGGATCGCAGGTAGCCGAGGCCGGGACGGGCAGAGGCCTATCGCGCTTTGGGTGTGGCGCGAGTCGAGCTATCGCGGCCCCGGCAATGTTCCGCGTGCACGAGTTACGAACTACGAGTCACGAGTTACGGGTTACGGCTTGCGTAATACGTAATACGTGATGCGTAACGCGTAATACGTAATACGAGAAGAGACAGGGAGGTAGAGACGATGGCGAAGAAGTGGATACAGAAGGCGATCAAGAATCCTGGAGCACTGCACAGGTCGCTGGGGATTCCGATGGCGCACAAGATACCGATGGCGAAGCTGGAGAAAGCGGCGCACAGCAAGAATCCGAGGCTGGCAGGGCGCGCGAAGCTGGCCATTACGCTGCGTCATCTTGGATGAGGACGGAAGAGGAGAGGGCTTTTGAGCTGGTGGTGGGCGCCGGCCCGCGAGCGTTCTGGCCGGATACACCGACAGAGGTTCGCCTTGAGATCGCGAAGAGCAAGAGCCTCTCCTGGTACAAGGACGCACTGGTGCGGCTGGCGCGCCGCCAGCGCAAGGTGATGTTCGACGAGATTCGCGAGGTGGCACGCCAGAATCGCAAGCTGGAGAAGGAAATGAAGGCATGCAACGGCATAGGGCTTCCGGACAGCCGGATACCGCTGGGCGTTTATCTGCTGTTTGAGGCGATGTACGGGCATGGCTGCTGGAAATGGCCGGGGTTTCGGGAGGACTTCCTGAAACATCATCCGGAACTGCGTCTGCGCGTGAGGCGCGGGACGCGTGGCCAGGAATATGGAGGATAAAGGATGAATGTAAGAGTGACAAACGAGGCGCTGCTGGTTGGCGGGACAGGCCGGCCACTTAGCAAGGTCTATTACGCGGCGCGTCTCACGGCCAATGGCACGACGACCGTGGAAACGACCACGTGCTACGTGTCGAGCATTGTGGTGAGCGTGAGCAACGCCGGCACAAGCGAGTCGCTAACCGTGCAGAACAAGGAGGCGCCCGCGAAGGTGATCTACAGCGTGCCGGCGCTGGCGGCTGGGACACCAGCGCCGCTGGCCCTCACGGACGTTGCGCCGGTGATCGCGACGAACGGTCTGGACATCGTGATGAGCGGCACTGCCGCAGGCACGGTGGACGTGTTTATCACGTACTGGAAGTGACATGAGGCAAGATGCGCACGGTGACGTTCAGGAGCGTGTATGAGGCGATACTGCGGAGGCACGGCCTGGACCCGCGCGCGCCGCTGCCGCTGGATACGCTGCACGCGGTGGTGGAGCACATCAACGAGCGCCTGCGATTTGCGTGGAGATATTTCGAGTTTCCGGAGTTGACGATCATCGAGGAGCGAGCGTTTCGCACGATATGGAACTCGACACGGCAATTTTACCGGGTAGGCGCGAATGGGAAGCCAGACGAGCTGTTCTATATCCCCACGATGAGCTATTACGTCGTGCGCTCGGACGCCACGAGTGATCCGCCGCCTGGCACGCTGCCGACGAACACGAGCTTTTTCTCGCCACTGACCCCGGTGGACACGTACATTGATCTGGACCAGACATGCCAGCGCCCGATAGGCGACGTGATCACTGTGTGGAACTCGAACCCGAGGGCGAATGGCACGTGCCCGGTGGTTGTGCCCCACAGAATATCTGAACGCGGGATAGAGGTGCTGGGGTTCTGTGGGTCAACGGTGTTTGTGAAGTACCGCCTGCGCCCGGAGCGGTTCACGGCGTCGCCGTACATCGCCGACAAGCAGTACAACAAGGGCGATCTCGTCTATTTCGCCGCGAGCGGCGAGTGTTACGTGGCGTTGACGAGTTCGGTGAACCAGACGCCGCCAAACAGCCCGAGCTACTGGCGCCAGTGTCTCTTCCCGGAGGTGCTATCGAGTTACGTAAAGGCGGCTGCGTTTGCGGATGGGCTGATGGAGTCTGACCCGAGCGAGAAGGACGCAGCCCTGCTGGGATCGCGGTCGAACCGCGCTGCGATGGCGCTTGCGGAGGCGGATGCCTACCTTGAGAGGGAATGCGACGCAATAATTGCCGGTGGCAACATTTACAGATACAGGCCGTTCGGGCGCGGACCGCACGGCTATTACTGTATGTGCGGGTACGCGGCCGGGACAGCTGTGACGACGTTGACGGACAAGTGCTTCGATGGGGCGGCATCGGTGGTGATGACGCCAAGCCTGAACTGGGAGTACCACCCCGAGATTACGGCGATTACGGGGACCGGATCGGATAAGCTTGTGTCGATCCCGACCGTTGCGAAGGCAGTGAACACCATGGTCGAGATCGTTATAAGTGTCGGGGGAACGCCACAGAGACAAACGTGGCGGTTGCGGTCGGGAGCCGCTGCCGGTGGCGATGCGGGACAAGCAGCGCCGCTGGATTATGACCCCACTACCAACAATAAACATTGGGAACGTGTGGCGTGAGATGAATGGAGTACTCAACACAAACAGCTACATCAGCCTCGGGATCGCGCTTGCGATCATTAGCGGCGTTGTGTGGATAAACGTGAATGTGGCGAAGCTGCAGACGACAGCGGAAATGAACAAGGAGGAGCTGGCATCCGTCCAGGCGCGGCTGCGCGCTACGGAACTGTCGCGCGAGAGCTGGGGATACCAGGACATGTATCGGTGGGCATCTCACCTGCAGCGCGATAATCCATCGCTGAAGGTGCCAGAGCCGCAGTACGAGAAATGAAACGCTGGGAATACAGGACCGTCTTCGAGAGCCAGATAGAAAGGATGGGCGACGAAGGATGGGAATGTTTTTGCGTTACTGAATTTCGTCCGCCGTACACAGGGAGCGTTACGCGCCTGTATCACGTGCGGAGGGAGAAAGGCGAGGAGAAGGAGCAGGAGAACAAATGAAAATGAGAGTAGCTGCAATGGCGGCATGCGCGGCGATGCTTTGCTCGTGCGCGGTGCTGCAGACCGACCAGGGGATCGTGGCGACGGTGGCCGCGGCAACCTCGGCTGGCTTGAAATATTCGGTGCACGACCCGGCCAGGCGCCACGTGGTGGCAAACTACGTGTACGTGTATGCCGGAGCGCTGCGGACCGTTACCGGAAACCCGACGCCGGATCAGCTGATTGATCTGATCAACAGCTTTATCCCGGCAAACGTGCGCGCGCAGTATCCGGAGCTGGCGTTCGCGGTGTCAATCGTGGTGGCCGAGTACCAATCGCTGTACAACAAGTATCACGATAACGTGGCGACGTTGTACCGATACCTGAACGACGTGGCGACCGGACTTGAAACTGGCGCATCGGGTTTGTGACGGGAGGTGATGGGAAATGTTTGACTGGTTACAGGGCTACAAGACGTACATCGTGGCTGCCGGAGCGATCCTGACGGCGCTGGGCGCGTACCTCAACGGGTCGATCTCGCTCAGCGACCTGGTGAGCGCGATTTTTGCGGCGCTTACCGCAATGACGCTGCGCGCTGGCATAGCGAAGGTGGGCAAGCAGTGAAGCGAAAAGCGGAGAGAAACAGGACAAAGGCTACGAATGGGCGACGCCGGGCTTCGCGGCGTCGCCGCGCTTCTGGTCCGCAAGATTACTGGAAGCGACTGGCCGGAGGGACGCGATGATTGCGAGCATATGGACGGCGCTTGTGATAGCGCTGACGGGAAACTGCAATTCGGATGGCACATCCGGCAGCGTGCAATCGTGCGTGGACGCCGGCGCCGACACGGTAACGCTGCCGGCCGGGACGTTCACATGGAGCGCTCGCGTGAATGTGTCGCGACCTGTCACACTGCAAGGCGCTGGCGTTGGACAGACGATTATCAGGGACGCGGTGCAGAACGATAAGCTATTGCAAGTGACGCTCGTGGCGAACAAGCTTACGCGGATCACTGGCATCGAGTTTCGCGACGGCGGACGCACAAACGTGCAGCCAGCGCCGGCGGGGATCATCCACGTGGATGGAAGTAACACGGACGGGAGCCGGTTTCGTATGGATCACTGCAAATGGAATGATCTGAACGGTTACATGGTGACGGACACGGTGATCGGCGTGCTGGATCATAACGAAGTGGTGATCGGCAATCACGTGCTGGAATGGCTTTACCCGTATTGCTCGCGCTGGAACGGCGCGAACTATGGCGATGGCAGTTGGGCAGCGCCGGTGAACTGGGGTTCGGGCGATTTTCTGTTCATCGAGGATAACACGCTCACGAGCACAAACACGACGTA
>Ga0070741_10013274_pt1 | contig 14612 bp, 15 predicted proteins | sample Coa_R1_4_FD_66440 | JGI IMG/M metagenome (GOLD analysis project Ga0070741, IMG submission 66440) | Surface soil microbial communities from Centralia Pennsylvania, which are recovering from an underground coalmine fire - Coalmine... | ecosystem: Environmental > Terrestrial > Soil > Unclassified ...
CGGACAATGGGTGCGGCTGGTCGTACCGGCCAGTGCCGTCGGCCTCGAAGGCAGTACCCTCACCGGCATGGGCTTTAACCTCTTCGGCGGCCGCGCTACCTGGGATGTCGCGGGTAAAGCGGCCTCTGCACCATAGCCCTGCTTTTCACCGCCAGCGCGGGCACCCCGCCGTTTTCCTGGCAGTTTTTTAACTGTCGCGATCGATCAACAGGCTCCATGCGCCCCAAAAACGGACGGTGGCTCGCATCATCCCAGGTTTCATTCCTTATTTTGCGCTCTGCATATACGAATTCGGCATCGTCTGTCGTCCGGCTTTTGGCCAATAGTAGCTACGCCCCTTCTTCAAGAATTGGAACGCGCGGGCGCAGGCGATCAAGGTAACCACCAGGCCAAGGATGGCCGCGGGGAGGTGACTTAGCTTTCGCATTCCTTTCAACTTCCAGAGCCGTCGGAATCGAAATGTCAGAATGCCCGGGAAAAGCCGCCAGAAAAAACGCACGTGCGCCAGGTGCTGGTTGAGGAGCTTCCTCAGCCATTCCGGGTCACTGCGTTCGCGCTGCCTCAGCAATTCCGCCAAATTTGCACGTTCCTCCTGAGGCAGGTTTTTGAGATATTCCACCAGCACATGGACCGAGGTCTGCCCGATCATCTGACGCTTCTGGTTGTTCAACACCTCTGGCATCGAAAGATAGGCATCATAGACATGGGCCGCATCCAGCGCGGTCACCACGCGGCCGGCATCCAGGTTCTCGTTGAAAAAATCGGTGCAAATCGCCGCCTTGAAAAAACCGTCGTCGTTGGCGCTGAGATCGCGGGGCAGATACAAATTCCGCGCGATGCAGGCCCGCATGCAATAAAGCTGACCGCTGATGCGCCCCTCGATGGTTCCGGTCATGCTGGACGTAGCGAGCGAAAGCCGGTCCCGCAGCGTCTTCTTCTTCTTAAACTCGATGCTCTTGTGCTGCCGGCCGGACGAAACACAGGCGCGGGGGGCCTGTTCCAGCGTGGCCAGCAGGTTATAGAGTGTATCGCGGTGATGGAAAATGATGTCAGCATCCATCAAATAAATAAAACGCGTTTCCGGCGCGGAAAACTCATGCACAAAACGATTCCACGCATTATTGCGGCCCGGCTCGGGAATATCCACGACGTGCGTGGTGATGACCTGCGCATACGGATGCCTCCGTTTTAACTGCCGGAAGAGTTCGCTGGCCAGGGCCGCCGTCCGGTCAGTGCAACCGTTGGCAATGCAAAAAAGTTCACAGCGCTCGTGGCGCAACGCCAGTTTCTGAAAAACCGACTGCTGAAACAATGATACCAAGGCCTGCCTGATGGACTCCTCTTCATTCCAAGCCATGATTCCCAATGAAAAGCAGATGGGCCGGGTCTCTTCCTCGTCATTCGGCTTTTCTTCCGCGATACAGGGGAGCGTCATCATCAAACAGACTAGAGTGCTTAGTGATATGCGCTGAGTGGGTAAACACCTCCTGGCTGGATGGACGCCACCCCATCTGATTTGCCCGGGCCTGACGATTGAAAGGGAACTCCCCCCTTTATTTGCCCGCGCCAAGCGACTCGCCGACGGTGCCGATGCAAGGTGTGCTCTCGATGATGCCGTGGGCGATGGCATAGCGTGTCAGCCCGGCGACATCGTGAATATTGAGTTTGTTCATGGCCTCCTGCCGGTGTTTCTCCACTGTTTTTATGCTGATACACAGGTCGGAGGCCATCTGCTTGTTGCCCTTCCCTTCGGCCACCAGTTGGAGCACTTCCCGCTCGCGGGGCGTGAGATGCACGGCGGATTTTTGATTGAGCGGTTTACCTCCCTTGAGGAAAGACTGCCGGTAACGATCCAGCAGTCGTTTGGCAATGGAGGGGCTGAAGTACGCATTTCCCTTGTATGCCTCCCGGATGGCTTTGATGAGATCGTTGGCCGCAGTCTGCTTGATGAGATACCCGACGGCACCCGCCTCGGTCAACTGATGCACATACGCATCGTCGCCATAAGAGGACAGGACAAGTATCTTGGTCAGCGGCGCCTCCTTGCTCATCTGGCGGGTCGCCTCGAGCCCGTTGAGCTGCGGCATCGCAATGTCCATGACCACGATATCGGGCGCCAGTTTCGCGGCCATTTGCACTGCTTGGCGTCCGTTTTCCGCCTCACCCACAATTTCCATGTCAGGTTCGGTTAGCAGTAGCGCATGCAGCCCCTGCCGCACCACCGTGTGATCATCTACCAAAAGGACAGTTATTTTTTTCATATAATAGATTTCGTCAAAACATCGGGATTGGATTCATGCGGGGACGCCAAGTCCTTGCTTCCATTCGGAGCGGCTCCGTTATTCGGCATAAAAGGCTATGGCACGTGCACCTTCGTGATATTCTGGACCTCAGAACCGCGGTTTCTTTTGGCCACGCAGGCGGGCGGCAACCGAAATGGCGGACCATTCATAGGGTTTGGCAGGTTTCGGTTGGGTCTATTGGCCATTCAGCTCAAACAGTCACCTACCTCAAATGCAGATAATCGTCGTTTGATCCTTACTTATGCAGGGTTATCTAACTATGAGCGAGTAGGTCTTCACCCACCATGGGAGCGCGGGAGACAATGCCCGGATGGATTTCCAGCTCTTAATCGGGGGTTCGGGTGCCGGCGACAGCTTGCATCGATCTTATCGAAGTGCAAATAGCAAGGGCCTACCTTTTTGACGGGTTCGGTTCGCCCAGCCGCTGATTTTGGGTGCTTTGCTGGGACCGTTTTGGGTCGGAACCCACTCATGCCGCAGCCACAAGGATGTTACCTTTGGGTGACGAAACAGCATGAGCAAACAAGCATCATCCAGGAGCCGGACATGAAAGTGTTGTTCGTGCACGATCGATTTGGCGCCCTAGGAGGCGCCGAGGCCAGCCTTCTCGCCATTGCGGGAGAACTGGTCAGACGCGGTCACGAAACCGGCCTTCTCCATGGTCCCGACACGGGAAAACAAGAGGACGACTGGCGGGAAGCGTTCAGTCCTTGTTTCCCGTATTCTAAAACGAACGGAGCAACGGATCTTGAGTCCATTTTGTGCGAGTTCAAACCGGACATTATTTTTCTGCACAAAATGGCGGATCTTGCCATGGTGGAGGCACTGACCGCTTGCGCGGTGCCGGTAGTGCGGATGGTTCACGACCACGACCTCGTCTGCATGCGCAGCTACAAATACAATCCGATCACCCGGCACATCTGCACGCGGGCGGCATCGGCTTGGTGCGTTTTTCCCTGCGGCGCCTGCATCACGCGTAATTCCGGTCCCGGGCTTCCGCTCAAGTGGGTCAGTTACGCGGCCAAGCGCCGGGAAATCGCCCTCAATCGGAAATTCGAGCACCTGATCGTCGCCTCGCACTACATGAAAACGGAATTGCTCCGTAACGGCTTTGCGGCCGAGCGCATCGCCATTCAAGCACCCGTGCCACGGATGGCCGACGTGTCATTCAAAAGTTCATTCGACGAGCGGAATCTCATCGTTTATGCCGGTCAGATCCTCCGCGGCAAAGGCGTGGACGTGTTGCTGGAATCACTGGCGCTTCTTACGATGCCATTCGAGGCGGTGATTCTCGGCGAGGGCAACCACCGCACGTATTGTGAACGTCTGAGCCGCCGGCTGGGCCTGCATGACCGGGTGCATTTCATGGGGTTCGTCTCGCAGTCGGAAATCGTACGTCACTATCAAGAGAGTTCCGTCGCGGTCATCAGCTCGATTTGGCCGGAGCCATTTGGCGCGGTGGGCCTGGAGGCCATGCGGTGCGGACTGCCAGTTGTCGGGTTCGATGCCGGTGGCATCAAGGAATGGCTGATTGACGGTGTAAACGGGTACCTCGTGCCATGGATGGACCGCGCGCAGTATGCCCGTCGCATCGGAGAACTGCTCCGGAACAAGGTGCTGGCCCGAAGTCTGGGCGAACGCGGCCGCCAACTGGCCAATGAGCGTTTCGGCTTCTCGAACTATATCCGTGGTTTGGAAGCTTTGTTTGCGCGTGTCGCTGACACGCGCCCCAGCCTTGTTATCCAATGAAAAACGTGCGCTCAAATCAATTGGTCGCCATCGTCGGCGGAAGCGGTGCTGGCAAAGGCTGGCTGGTCGAGCGCCTTGGCCGACTGCTCGGCGAGCAGGCATGTCATCTCTCCTTGGACAGCTTTTATCGCGATCGCACCCATCTTGCCCCAAGTCGACGCAAAGGCCTGAACTTCGATAGCCCGTGCGCAATCGATTGGGACCGTGCAGAAAAGGCTCTGCACGATTGTCAGGCCGGCCGGGCCACACAGGTGCCTCGCTACGACTTCATCACCCACCGCCGGCTGCCCGCGGCCGTTCCGTGGCAGCCCAAACCGTTGGTGCTGGTGGAAGGCCTTTCACTATTGCTGCGCGTGTCCATCCGGCGGTTGTTCAATCTCAAGATCTATCTCGATTGCCCACCCGAACTCCGCTTGCGCCGGCGCCTGCTCCGCGATGTGGCGGAACGTGGACGCAGCGCCGGCGCGGTGAAGCACCAGTTTCGGACCACGGTCATTCCGATGCATGCGCGCTATGTCGAGCCCCAGCAGCAGTGGGCCGATCTGATCCTGGCCCAACCCTTCAGGAAAACGGATGTCCTCCAGCTCGCGAGCCGCCTCTGGACGCTGCTCACCGCCACCTCACCGCTCCAAGCATGGATGCGCGTCCCGTTTCACAGCGAACTGCTCAACCTTTTGGAATGCCATGACAACCCCATTTGACCCAATTCTCCAGCAACGATTCTTCGAACACGTCGCTTCGTTGCAAACGCCGTGGGGCCGCTGGAGCCAGCACGCGCGCCTGCGCTGGCAGCGCCTCGCCTGGCGGCGTTCCTTGGGCGGAGCCGCCTTCGCCAAACGCGCGCTCGATGTGATGGCCAGCTTCTGCGCCCTCTCGCTGCTTAGCCCGCTTTTTCTTCTCATCATGATCGCGGTTCGATGCGAAGACGGTCGCCCGGTGATTTTTGCCCAAACGCGGGTCGGACGGTTCGGCCGTTTATTCAAAATGTATAAGTTTCGCTCAATGCACTTCGACGCCGAAAAACGGCTGGAGGAACTGCTCGCCACGAATCACCACAATCACGGAGTCACATTCAAGATTAAGGATGACCCGAGAATCACCCGGGTCGGCAAATGGCTGCGGAAATTCTCCTTCGATGAGCTGCCCCAGTTCTTCAACGTCCTGCTCGGCGACATGTCTCTCGTCGGCCCGCGTCCACCGGTTCCGCGTGAGGTCGCACTTTACTCGCTTGCCGACCGGCGCCGGCTGGCCGTGCTACCCGGCATCACCTGCATCTGGCAGATTAGCGGTCGCGCCGAGATCGATTTTCCCGGCCAGGTCAGGCTCGATGTGCGCTATATTGAAACTCAGAGCCTCTGGCGGGACATCTGGATTCTTGTCAAAACCATTCCGGCTGTCGCGGCGGGGAGCGGGGCCTATTGATGAAAGCCCTGCTCATCTGTCCTGGCCGGCGGCCCGCGGTTGCGCTCCTCGCCGAGACATGTCCGCTAGCCGTGGCGCCGTTGCTGGCCAAATGCCTTGTCGAATATTGGATTGAGTATCTTGTGGCGCTCGGCGTGCGCGAGATCTTGATCGCAGCTTCCGACCGGCCTGCCCAGGTCAGGGCCATGGTGGGCGATGGCACGCGCTGGGGACTGCCCATCGAGATCATGGCGGAAACCCATGAGCTCTCCACCGAGCAGGCATCTGAAAAATATGGTGTGCCTCCCGATGCCTTGCCCGAGGTAGTCGTGCGGATGGACCATCTGCCCGGCCGCCCCCGACTCCGTCTTTTCGAAAGCTACGCCGCCTGGTTCGCCGGGCTCCAGAACTGGATGCCACGGGCGCAAATGATCGAGCGGATCGGACAATGTGAAGTGCAACCCGGGGTCTGGGTCGGGCTGCGCACCCGTATAGATCCGACGGCCCAACTGATTGCTCCCTGTTGGATCGGCAGCTACGTATCGGTCAACAGCGCTGCCGTGATCGGCCCCGGTGCGATTCTCGAGGATGGTGTCATTGTCGCCGAACGCGCGAGTGTGGTGCAAAGCGTGATTGGGCCGGCTACGTTCGTCGGTCCGAAAAGCTGGGTCGAAAATTCGATCGCCCACCACCACACCCTGATCAATTGGACCACTAACTCGTGCCTGCGCGTACCAGACGCCTTTTGGCTCAGCTCACTGCATCAGCCGCTCACTGTGATCCGCCCAACAGTGCAGCCCCGGCCGATGAAAATCAAAAACGATGCCCAAAAGCTAAGCATCATCCAGCTCGACGAGCTTAGCGCAGCCAACTCGATGCGTTTTCGAGAGGAGGTTCGCGCGGCCTTCTCGGCTCTGCATTCGATCATCGAAGTCGATCTTTCCCATACGCGATTTGTCGACAGTTGCGGGCTGGCCACCCTGTGCAGCTTGCATCGCAGCGCCGGCGATCGCGGCATCAGCCTGAGGTTGTTGAATCCCGAACCGGCCGTCCGACAGTTGCTCGAGCTGACGCAGATGCATCGGTTTTTCGAGATCGCCCGGACCGAACCCTCGTGGCCTGACATGCCGAAACCCGCGATCACACGATTCGCGCCCGTTCCGGCCCTGGTCCCGGCACATTAGCGCAACGTTTCCATGAAAACTGTCCTGCCATTGTTCGTTTTTGTCGACGCCTGCGGCTGGGAAATCATCAAGGATGATCCCTTCGCCCGTGCCGTCGCCCCCTACCGCCACAGGCTCGAATCCATCTTCGGCTTCAGTTCGGCGTGCATCCCCTCGATTCTCTCCGGCCACCGGCCGGTCCGGCACCGCAACTGGTGTTACTTCGTCTATGATCCCGTTCGCTCACCTTTCAAGAACCTGCGGGCATTGCGATGGCTGCCAAAGGCAATCACCAGCCGTCGCCGTTTCCGGCGTTGGCTTTCGCTTTTCGTCAAGGCGCGATTAAAATTTCGCGGTTACTTTGACCTCTACAATATTCCCTTCCGGTACATCTCCCTGTTTGATTTCACTGAGAAAAAGAATCCGTTGCAACCCGGTGGACTCAACCGTGGGCCGAATATTTTTGATCATCTGAAATCCCGCGACATTCCCTATCATGTCAGCGATCCGACGAAAGGTGAACGGGAAAATCTGGACGCATTGTCACAGGAAATCACAAATGAAAGCATCGATTTCGCCTTTCTCTATTGGCCAGCACTGGACGGATTGCTACATCGGGTCGGCAACGATTCACCGGCCATCCCCAAAAAACTCCGGAATTACGAGCAATGGTTGGATGAGCTTTTGGCCACGGCGCACCGGCATTACACCGAGGTTAAACTCTACCTCTTCAGCGATCATGGAATGGCCAATTGCGACGAGTTGGTGGATCTCCAGTCCCGGGTGAAAAAACTCGGGCTCAAAATGGGCGTCGACTATGTCGTTGTTTACGATTCGACGATGGCGCGCTTCTGGTTTTTAAACCAGCGCGCGCGCCACGAGATTCCAAGGTGCCTGGCTCAGGTCCCCCAGGGGCGGATCCTGGCTGATGCGGAGTTGAGGAAACTTGGGACGCTTTTTCCCGACCGCTATTTCGGCGAGATGATTTTTCTGATGAATGAAGGCGTTCTGATCGTACCGAGCCACATGGGCGAACGCCCGATCCGCGCCATGCACGGCTACCATCCCGCCGCGCCACACAGTTACGCGGCGCTACTGAGCAACCAATCGGACATTCCGGCAGATATAACGGCTATTACCGATATGTATAAGCTCATGGTCCGTGATGCGGATGATGCAGGGGTACGGAACCATTCGGCTTATTCTCCGACCGCCGCCGCATTTGCCAGACGGGACATGGATCCACGGGCCAGCATAGTGTCGCCGCGCACGCAAAGCGCCTTTTCTCCCGACTCAAGGTAAATCGATCGGTGCTCCTGGCCGCATAAGTGACAGGTCAGACGTGTAATTGAAGGCATCGTGAGAGTGCGCGGTCAGACATGATATCCGCCGGAGGAAAACCGCCATATGGGGTATATGGCCCCATAGTGGCGGCGGCAGCGGAGGGCTATCTTTCACCCATGAATCTACTAATCCTTCTCCTTGTTCTTTTTCTCCTGTTTGGCGGCGGCGGTTTTTATTTTGGCGGGCCTGCCATCGGCGGCGGAGCCATTGGCCTGGTTCTCTTGATCTGCCTTATCGTCTACCTGATGGGCGGCTGGCGCACGAAAAACTGACCGGATGGGATGGTCGTGAGCGCTGCCCTCAAAAAGTGAAAGAGGCATATGAGTATGGCGTGGCGCAATCGCCTCTCGGATCGATTGAAAAACAATGACTCTTACCGCCCATCGCCAGCCCGCGGCCGCCGCTCCGCTGATGTAATCCTGGCATGATCGCGCTGCCCCCCTTTCCCGAAACTCCGGGGGCTTCGCGCCCGCCGATCCATCCCGCTGGCCAGACAGACGTTTCAGAACAGGGTGGAGTGCCGGACGCCGAGCTGGTGCGCCGTTTTAACGGCGGGGATGACCACGCTTTCGTCGAGATCATTATGCGCTATCGCAAAAAAATGCTTTCGCTCGCACTTTCTCTGATCAGAAACCGCGCCGATGCCGAAGAAATCGCCCAGGATACCTTCGTCCGGGCTCATCGCGGCCTGGGGCGTTTTCGCGGCGATTCATCGCTTTCCACCTGGCTGCACCGCATCGCGCTCAATCTCTCGCGCAACCACTACCGGTATTTTTTCCGGCGTTACCGTCATGCCACGCTCTCGCTCGATACGGCATTCAACGATGACAGCCAGATGACCATCTCCGACCTGATCGCAAGCGATGCTCCGAGCCCTGCACACGCGGCAACGAACCAAGAATTTCTCGCGCATGTCACGGTGTGCATGAAGAAGCTTAGCAACGACCAGCGTGAGATTCTTATACTGCGTAACGAATTTAACCAACCTTACAGCGATATTGCCGAGAAGCTCGGAATCGACATGGGCACGGTGAAGAGCCGCATTGGACGCGCCCGCAAAAATCTTCGCCAACTTCTGGCCGAATCATATGCCGGGGCTCAATCGGACTCCTTGCCTTCCTATCAATGGTTTGAATCCAGCCGGCCCGCCGGCTACTCCGTTGCCACGGGCGGTTGATCCCGATACGCGTGCCGGTCACGCAACCCAATTTATCCTTCCAAAAAAATCATTCACCTTACGATAAATGAATTCGACCGCGCCACTCACCGGCTCACATCTGCGCATCTACAAAACAATCTTCCAGCATCCGGTTTCGCATAACCTGGAATGGCGCGCGGTCCGCTCCCTACTCGGGAAACTCGGCCAAATCACAGAGGAACCCAATGGCAATCTGAAGGTGACACGCAATGGACAAACTCTGGTCTTGCATCCATCCCGCACAAAAGATGTCGCCAAGACGGACGAGCTCATGGCCCTGCGTCACTTTCTCGAGAGGTCGGAGAGTGCACCGCCCGAAACGAACGGAGAAGAGGCCCATTGGCTGCTCGTGATCGATCACCATGAGGTTCGCATTTTCCGTTCTGAAATGTACGATGCGATCCCGCAACGTATCCTGCCGCACGAGCCGGAAGACTATTTTCGCCATGCGCACAACTCGAAGGATTTTTCGCAAGGGAGGGAAAAGCCGGATCCGAACAGCTTCTTCGAACCGGTGGCCAGGGCGCTCCCGGCCTCCGGCCGGCTCCTCATCTTTGGCACCGGTACGGGCACGAGCAGCGAAATGGACCAGTTCATTGCATGGCTGAAACTTCATCACCCGCAGCTGGCCGGACAGATTATCGGCTCGCTGGTTGTGGATGAGAACCATCTGACCGAGGGCCAGCTTCTCGCAAAAGCGCGGGAATTTTATGCGAACGTCCGGGTGGCTTAGCGTCGGGGTGAACCATGGAAGCCGCCTCTCATGGCCGTAAAATTCCAGGATTATTACGAAACGCTCGACGTGCCCCGCGCCGCCTCAGCGGAGGAAATCAAGCAGGCCTTCCGCAAACTCGCGCGTCTCTATCACCCCGATGTGGCCAAAAACAAGGTCGCTGGAGAGGCGAAGTTCAAGGAGATCAACGAAGCCTACGAAGTTCTGGGCGATGCGGAGAAACGGCGGCGTTACGACGAACTCGGCGCGAACTGGCAGGAAGGCGACCGCGGCCAGGCTCCTCCCGGGGGCGGTCATCGTGGCTGGACACACTCAACCCGAAGTGAGTCCGCCTTCGAATTCGATGGCACCGGCTTCAGCGATTTTTTCGAATCGTTCTTCGGTGGCGGACGTGACGGTTTTGGATCGCCCCGCCCATCAGCAGGACGCACGGATAACGAGGAGGAAAAATTTGCGCGCCAAGGCCAGAATGTCGAAGCCGACCTTCTCGTCACTTTGGAGGAGGCCTTGCGTGGTGCGCAGCGGAAAGTGACTTTGCGGCGGCCGGCCAACAATGGACAGAATGATCGCACCGACACCTATCAGGTGCGCATCCCGCCCGGTGTGCGCGAAGGCCAGCGCATTCGTCTCCCCGGCCAGGGCGGGACGGGACTGGGAGGGGGTACCGCGGGTGACCTCTATCTGCGGGTACGCTTTGCACGTCATCCCGATTTCAGTGTGCAAGCGGCCGATCTTTATTGCGATCTCGACCTTGCGCCATGGGAGGCGGTGCTCGGGGTGCGGACAAAAATTTCGACCCTCGACGGCCCGGCTTCGCTCCGCGTTCCGCCCGGCACCGTGGCCGGCCGCCAGCTGCGTTTACGCGGACTCGGCCTGCCGCGCGAAGGCCGTGGTCGTGGCGATCTTTATGCCACGGTGCGGATTCAAACGCCGGCCTCAGTACCGGTGGAAGAATGCGGCCTTTGGGAGCAACTGGCCCGCACTTCCACCTTCAAACCACGAAGCGAACCATGAGTGAGCCGGATTTCTCCGAAAAATACTCCCTGACGCTGGTTCGTATGACTCCGGCGGAGCCCGCGACGTATTCGCTCGAGGCTACCGCCAGCCTGGCTGGCATGCATCCGGAAATGCTCCGGTATTACTGCCGGCTCGGCCTCCTCGGTGAGGGGCGGGCACGGCCGGGGAGTGAACTGATTTTCGACGATGATGCGCTCTATGAATTGCGGCGGCTCGAGCATTACCGCCGGCACCATGGGGTAAACCGAAAGACACTCCGGCTGATCTCCGACCTGTGGCGTGAGATCGAATGCCTGCAGACGGAACTCCGTTTTCGCCGCGGCCCATAAACCCGGCTAGACGGCAATCGTCCGTGCCACCGCCGAAAGATTTTTTCCGATGCCGTATAACACCCCATAACTCCCCGTAGTCGTCCCGTGCACACTCATTGGCATGGACAAGAATCTCCCCAACAATGGCATTTTAACCGAAAATTTCGCCCGCATCGGCCCGGTGACTCGTGAGATGGTGCACGCACGCGCACACGAACTGGCCTTGATCGCCGGTCATGCATCGCCACACGTGTCGCAGGCCGATTATGAAGAGGCAAAACGTGAATTGATGGGCATATCGAATCTGGACCAGCAGGAAATGGTGCTTGATTCGATATCCGAGGCAAAACGCTGGGATACCGTGCCAGGCTCAACCGGGTGCCAAGCGCCGGAGTCCGCCAGCGAAGACGAAGATGACGAGGGCCGAAGCGAAAGCGCACAGCTCGTCGAAGAGGGCATCGAGGAAGCTGAGCGCGATCAAATTCACCAAGCGGCTCGGGCGGCGGAAAAAAGGGACGGACGTGAGCTATGAGTCTTCCGACTCATGCCGGATAGAGGCGGCCCGCATTATCTTAACGTTATAAACAAAATAAAAAAGGGGAAATATGAACAAGGACAATTCCATCGTGGCCATCTATCCATCGCACATGGCGGCCGAGACGGCGATCAAAGAACTGCAGCAATCCGGTTTCGATATGAAGAAACTGTCGATTGTCGGACGCGATTATCACACCGATGAGCATGTGGTCGGTTACTACAATGTCGGCGACCGGATGAAGCACTGGGGGAAAATAGGAGCCTTTTGGGGCTGGATCTGGGGATGTTTATTCGGCTCCGCGTTCTTTTTGATTCCTGGCATCGGGCCGTTGCTCGTGGCGGGTCCGCTCGTCGGTTGGCTGGTCGGGGCGCTTGAAACCGCAGTTGTGGTCGGCGGCCTGAGCGCGCTTGGAGCCGGCTTGTATGGCCTCGGCATTCCCAAGGACAGCATACTAACATACGAGACCGCGCTCAAAACCGACAAGTTTGTCCTGATTGCCCACGGTTCCATAGACGAAACAACCAAGGCCAGGGAAATCCTCAATCGCACCAAACCGGAGAGACTGGATCATCATCTAATAAACGCACCTGCACCCCAAGTTGCTTTAGTTTGAAAAGGGACAATCGTAGATCATGAATCGCGAGACTCATCTGATTGCGCCTGCACTGGAATCGACGGCGCAGGCGCTTTTGGCTTCAGGCAAAGGCCTGTTAGCCGCGGATGAAAGCTTCCCGACCATCGGGAAGCGATTCGCGGCTCTCAATATTCCGTCCACCGAGGAGAATCGCCGGGCCTATCGCGAACTGTTGTTTGCGAATCCCGGCCTGGGCGAATTCATCAGCGGGGCGATCCTGTTCGACGAAACGATCCACCAAAGCACGGCCGACGGAGCCTCCATGGTCGAGACTCTCACCCGGCAAGACATCATCCCTGGCGTCAAAGTGGACGGGGGCACGATCGCGCTGCCCGGCTTCGCCGGCGAAAAAATCACTCAGGGGCTCGACGGGTTGCGCGAACGGCTCGCCGCGTATCGGAAACTCGGCGCACGCTTCACTAAGTGGCGCGCGGTGATTGCCATCGGCGAAGGCCTGCCCACACGGACATGCATTGAAGCAAACGCCCGCGCGCTCGCACTTTTCGCGGCGCTGAGTCAGGAAGCCGGTCTGGTCCCGATTGTGGAGCCGGAGGTTTTGATGGACGGCAACCACACCCTCGCACGCTGCGAAGAGGTCACCAGCGTCACGCTGAACACCGTGTTTGCAGCGCTCTTCGATCATCGCGTCGCGTTGGAAACAATATTGCTCAAGACCGGTATGGTACTGTCGGGCAAGGAGTGCCTGCAGCAGGCTGACGTGGAAAATGTGGCCGCGGCCACGATCCGTTGTCTGCGCCGTGCGGTGCCGGCCGCCGTGCCGGGCATCGTGTTTCTTTCCGGCGGACAAAGCCCTCCCCAAGCCACCGCCCGGCTGACAGCGATCAAGCGCGCGGGCGCCGCGCCATGGGTGTTGACGTTTTCGTTCGGCCGTGCGCTGCAGGAACCGGCGCTCAACGCCTGGCGCGGAAAACCCGAAAATGTGTCGACCGCGCAAACGGCACTGCTCGATTGCGCCCGGCAGAATAGCGCCGCGGTGAAAGCATCCCCGTCGGATCGAAACGAACTTTTGCCCGCATGAGCACGCCAGCGTGCAGGCCCACCGGATAGACAATACTGCCGAAAACGAAACCACCGGGACGACGTGACCAAAATCGACCAAGAAGCCGACCCGCCGGAAAACCCGGAAGGGTGGATGCTGGTGCTCAACGCCGGCTCCTCGAGCTTGAAGTTTGCCGTCTTTCGCACGCGCGGCGCCGTGCTCCACCGCGTCCTTTCCGGCTCGCTCGATCGCATCGGCCAGACCGACTCGGAGTTCAGGGTCAAATCCGGCGTGCACTCAGCCGGCACCTCGCGTCGGGTGGGCACGGCGCACCACGCGAATGGGATCGAACTGATCCTCGCCGAACTAACTAAGCTCTTCCCCGCCTCGGAAATCGCCGCCATCGGCCATCGCATCGTTCATGGCGGCCCGCATTTCACCGCGCCGCAACTTGTGACGCCAGCAATGCTCGCGGCGCTGCGCGCCCTGAGTCCGTTCGACTCCGAACATCTGCCGGTCGAGATCGAGCTGATCCAGGAACTCCAACGAGGCCGGCCGGAGATGCCTCAGATTGCCTGCTTTGACACCGCGTTTCATCACGACCTGCCGCTTGTCGCGCAACGACTGCCGATCCCGCGCCGCTATGCGGCTGCGGGAATGCGGCGCTACGGTTTCCACGGTTTATCCTATGAATTTCTCCTGGGAGAACTGAAGCATTTAGGTGAGGTGGCTGCCACCACCGGGCGCATGATCCTCGCCCACCTCGGGAACGGCGCCAGTCTCGCGGCTGTTCGCGACGGTCATAGCATTGACACCAGCATGGGCTTCACTCCGACGGCCGGCCTCGTCATGGGAACCCGCAGCGGCGATATGGATCCGGGCGCCATGGCTTACTTGGCGCAGACAGAAAAGCTCAACGCCGCGCAGCTCAATCATCTGATAAACCATGAATCGGGCCTGCGTGGCATTTCCGAAACCAGCTCGGATATGCGGGAACTCCTGGCTCGCGAACTCACCGATGTGCGCGCGGCTGAGGCCGTGGCGGTCTTCTGCTACCAGACAAAGAAATGGATCGGTTCGTTCGCCGCCGCACTCGGGGGACTCGATGCGCTGGTCTTCTCTGGAGGCATCGGGGAACACAGTTCCGTCATTCGCGCCCGCATCTGCGAGGACCTGGGATTCCTCGGTGTGGCACTTGATGCCGCAGCCAACGCAAAGAAC
>Ga0070741_10013275_pt1 | contig 14612 bp, 10 predicted proteins | sample Coa_R1_4_FD_66440 | JGI IMG/M metagenome (GOLD analysis project Ga0070741, IMG submission 66440) | Surface soil microbial communities from Centralia Pennsylvania, which are recovering from an underground coalmine fire - Coalmine... | ecosystem: Environmental > Terrestrial > Soil > Unclassified ...
AGGGCGGAATCGGCCTGGTGCTCACCGCGGTGATGATCCTGATTTTCCTCGGGAGCGTGCGCGCGACTGTGGCAGTCATGCTGTCTATTCCTCTTTCGGCACTGGCAGCCTTTATGGCTCTGGACGCCGGAGGAAGCACCATCAACACCATGGTGCTCGGCGGACTTGCATTGGCGTTCTCGCGCCTGATCGATAACTCGGTCGTGGTTTTAGAAAACATCTTCCGTCATCTGGAACTAGGCGAACCGCCGGAGGTTGCTGCCGAAAAAGGTGGACGGGAAATGGGCTTGCCGGTGCTTGCGGCCACGTTCACCACCGCGATTGTTTTCTTTCCAGTGATCTTCCTTTACGGCGTGAGCCGTTTCCTGTTTACGGCGCTCGCCCTTTCGGTTGTGCTGTCGCTGTTTGCATCCTATGCGGTGGCGATGACAGTGGTGCCGCTCTTCTGCGCCAAGTTCATTCACAAGCTCGAAGCCGATGAAGAAGAAGGACACGACCGGCGCCGCTCTGCGTTCGGTCGCTTCGTTCATTGGTTCAACCGTCAGTACCAAGCGATGCTCGGCAAATACGATGTGGCCGTTGGAAAAACGCTGCTCCGACCGGCGGCGAGTGTGGTCGGCATCCTCGGCGTATGCCTCTTCACCTTCGCATTTTATCCACTGCTCGGTGTTGCGTTCTTTCCCAGAACGGACCCGGGACAGTTCATGATCAACATCAAAGCGCCCACTGGGACTCGGCTCGAAGTTACAGACCGCTACGTCAAGAAGATTGAAGATGAGATCCGTGACGTTGTCTCGCCCCATGACCTGGGCGTTGTTGTCTCGAACATCGGCGTGCAGCCGGGATTTTCTTCGATGTACACCAGCAATTCCGGCCAGCATACAGCGACAGTGCAGGTAAGTCTCAAAGAAGGACACTCGATCGGTAGCTATGAATATATGAATCGCGTGCGCGAGAAACTGGCTGAGGATTTGCCGGAGCTCTCGACGTATTTCCAGTCCGGCGGATTGGTAGACGCAGTTATCAATCTCGGGCTGCCGGCTCCGATCGATGTTCAGGTCGGCGGAAACAATCTGGACGCTGCTTATAAAACCGCGCAGCAGCTTGCGACTAAAATTCGCGGGTTGAAGGGTGTGAATGACGTTCTCATTCCACAGGACCTGGACTATCCGGCACTGAAGGTCAACGTCGATCGCGAAATGGCTTCACGTCTCGGCCTTTCATCACGCGAGGTAGTGGACAACGTAATTACTGCGCTCAACTCCAACCAGATGATTGCGCCAAGCTACTGGGTCGACCCCAAAACGGGAAACGATTACATGCTTACAGTGCAGTATCCCGACGCGCAGATCAAGTCAATGAATGACCTGAAGCAGATTCCGTTGCGCTCGGCCAGAACCGTCGATACAACACAGCTCGGAGCAGTGTCGAACATTGAACCGATGCTCGCTCCGACCGAAGTAGATCATTACCAGCTTCGGCGCGTGATCGACGTCTATGTCGCTCCTTCGGGCGAGGACCTCGGCGCCATTGCGTCCAAGGTCGATCGCATTATTCGCGACTCCAGGATTCCCGACAACGTAAGAGTCACAGTTCGCGGCTCAGTAGAAGGCATGCGGCAGTCGTTCAAGAGCTTCGGCATCGGGCTGATACTCGCGATCGCTCTCGTCTATCTGATCCTGATGGCGCAATTTGCGTCGTTCATCGATCCGCTGATTATTTTGCTGGCCGTTCCGCCTGGTATCGCGGGCGTAATCATCTTCCTGCTGATTACCCACACCAGCCTCAACGTCATGTCACTCATGGGCGTCATCATGATGACCGGAATCGTCGTATCCAACAGCATCTTGATCGTGGACGTAGCCCGCAACCTGCGTCGCGATGGCAGGCCGATTCAGCAGGCGGTCTCGACAGCATGCCGCATGAGATTGCGTCCGGTGCTGATGACGTCACTCGCGACCATTCTGGGAATGATCCCAATGGCTCTGGCGCTTGAGGCAGGAAGCGAGCAGTATGCGCCGCTGGCGCGCGCAATCATCGGCGGGTTGACAGTGTCAGTGATTGTGACCGTCTTTCTCGTGCCTGCAGCGTATCTGCTAATCCATCGGCAAGAAGAAACGGAACCGCCGGCCGTAGCCGGTGGATCGGTGCCGGGCGCTTAAGCCCATCGCCGAGTACTTCGTGAAGCTGCTCTTGCCACACATAGTTTGCGAACTGATATGAAGAACCACTCATATTGCTCGACTTCCATTCTTGTCTTCCTGCTTTGCTCGATGTATGGAAGCGCTCAGAGTCCCGCGCCCATGCGCCTGACTCTCCACGATGCGGAGCAACTGGCATTAAGGAACAACCCACAAATCACAGTCGCGAAGTTGCTCACATTCGCGCAGCACGAATCTACACGCGAGACGCGCTCAGCCGAGCTTCCTACCGCGACAGGAAATCTCACCGCAGTCGATGCTCATTCTGGCACCCGTATAACGGCTGGAGTGCTGAACAATCCAAGCGTCTTCGAGCGAGCCGGCGCCGGCGTGAATGTGGGCCAACTCATTACGGATTTCGGACGCACTCACAACCTGGTCCAGTCAGCAAGTCTGCGCGAGAAAACACAGCAGTTCGAGCGGCAGGCGACGGCAGCCGATATCACCTTGGCCGTGGATCGTGCTTTTTATTCTGCGCTCGCTGCCCAGGCACAGCTTCTGGTTGCTGAGCAAACGGTCAACACGCGCCAGACAACTGCTGATCAAGTACAGGCTCTCGCACAGGCAAAGCTCAGGTCGGACCTCGATCTTAGTTTTGCTAACGTGAACCTCGCGGAAGCCAAGCTGCTGTTGCTCGATGCCCAAAACAGGAAGGACGAGGCATTTACCGGCCTCAACGAAGTCCTCGGCTTCGAGAAACCCACAACGTATCTGCTGGTGGACGAAAGCGGCAATGCATTCTCCGCTCCACCTGCGAACGAAGAGGACCTTGTCTCTGAGGCTCTCCGCTCGCGTCCTGATCTCGCCGCTCTCGATGACCAGTGGCAAGCGCAGCAGCACCTCGCGCGGGCGGAGCACGAGTTGAATCGACCCACGATCAGCGCTCTGGCTGCAGTTGGTGGAACTCCGGTGCGTGCCGACCAGATCACTTCTTCCTGGTACGGCGCGGCCGGCGTGAACATGAGCATTCCAATCTTCAACGGCTTCTTGTTTTCAGCGCGCGCCCGGGAAGCGGATTATCGGGCTTCAGCTCTGCAGCAGCAGGTTCGCGATCTGCGCGATCGGATTGCGCGAGATGTACGAGTTACCTGGTTGCAGGCAAATACAGCCTACGAGCGAGTGAGTGTCACCCAGCAACTGCTCAAGCAGGCGAACCTTGCGCTCGATCTGGCGCAGACGCGATATCAACTCGGGCTTGCATCAATTGTCGAGCTAAGCCAGGCGCAGTTGCAGCAGACCGACGCCCAGATCGGGAATACCAACGCTCGTTATGAATATCTCTCTACGCTATCTGCTTTGAATTACCAGTTGGGGAAATAGTTGGGTAAGGTGAAGCCGGTGCCCTCGGCTTCCTGGAGCATTCTTCAGAACCTAAACCGTTAATCTCCCGATTGCAAAACAAATCGCGGAATCGCGAAATCAGGAAATCACGAAATTGCCCGGGCGAGGGCGCCCGGCTCCACGTTATGTGAGCCGCGGTTGAGGCCGAATTGGCAGCTTCACCAATTCCGTGCCGCGAAGCACTATGATCTCGATTGGCTCGCCGGGAGCGACTTCCGTAAGCAGTCGATGGAGATCATCGACACCTGACACGGAACTACGGCCGAAGCCAATGATTACATCTCGCTCACGCAGCCCCGCGCTTTCGGCCGGAGAACGCGGTTCGATAGAAATGGCCATAGCTCCCGTACTCGCCTTCAACGAATAGTGACGCACAATACGCGGATGAATCGGAACGTCTTGACCGGCGACGCCTATGTAACTTCGCTCGATTTTCCCATTCCGGATCAACCGAACGGCGATGAATTGCGCCGTGTCGGCTCCGATTGCGAAGCAGATTCCCTGGGCGCCCATGATCGTGGCCGTGTTCACGCCAATCACTTCGCCGCCCGAGTTTACCAGCGGACCACCGGAGTTGCCGGGATTTAGTGCGGCATCAGTCTGAATCACGCTATCGATAAGCCGGTCGGTGCGCGAACGCATGCTGCGTCCGAGCGCGCTCACCACTCCCGCAGTCACCGTGTGCTGGAAGCCCAAAGGATTACCAATAGCAATGGCAACTTGTCCGACCACAAGCGGGCGTCTGCTGCCCAGCGCGGCAAACGGGAGTTGACCAGATACGTCAACGCGAAGCACCGCGAGATCGGAATCGGGATCATCCCCGATCAGCGTGGCGTGGCACGTCTGCGCGTCAGCAAATGTGACGACGATCTCCGAGGCGTTATGGATCACGTGGCTGTTGGTGAGAACAAAACCGTCGGGCGTGAAGACAAATCCGGAGCCGCTGCCTTCGCGCTCGCCTCCTCGATCACGCGAAGAACTTCTCTGGCGAACAGAGATGTGAACGACCGCAGGCCCGACCTTCTCCACCGCGCAGACCACTGCGCGCGAGTAGGAGTCGAGGAGTTCAAGGTCTTCGAGAATCGCGCTGTTCGAATTAAGGGCAGCCTGCGCTGGAGAATCGGAATCGAGCTGGGCAAACGCTGGCATGCCCATGTAGATGCTTTCCAGCCATGTTGGATTCAAACGGGAAGAGCGAACACGAAGGTCACGATGGCAAAAACAGTGTCACGAAAGTTAACTACTAACCGGGGTGTAGTAGCTGTCGCCTGCACAGCTTCGGCAGAAAACCTGATGATCACGAACGATTTCACGACGAAAGTTGATGCCTTCGCCGCATTTGGAGCAGACGATTCTTTCACCTTTGAACCCGGGCAGGTCCTCGGGGCGGACATCTACCTTAACGTTCTGAAAATCGAAGAGGCCTTCATCGCCCATTTCACGATACGCGAGCATCTGCTGCGCGTTCTTGCTTTCGAGTTCTGGATGAAGGCGTCGCGCTGCTTCCTTGGATGACTCTTTAGCCGAAACCCGAACTGCACGCCCGGATTGAAGATCGACGAAGGTTGCCGCCATTTTTCCCCAATCGAAGAACTTGAGCGCGCGTTTCCCTAATCGGCACCCAGTGACAACGGCAATTGCATCCGTTGCGCAGCGATCTATTTCAACGTATGTGACGAGCCGCTTGCGATCAGCGCCACGCGGATCTTGAATTCCCAATCGGGAAAGCCCTGCCATTGCCATGCGGACGCCGAGAACTTGCCCGGCACAGAGATGGCCGTGAGCTAGTTCGGCTTCACGAAGATAGATCTCGAGCAGTTCCATGCGCGCGATACCTACTACTGCTTGCCGCCTTCCTTCTGCTCGCCCTGATCTGCCCCTGGCTCCGGTTCACTCGACCTGCCGCGAACGGAGAAGCTGCGTTTTTGGCCGTCGAGAGGTTCGAACGTAACCCGTACAGGCTGCTTTTGCCAGACTGGCGCCTTACATTCCGAATCGGGCTCATCGCCGCCTTTGGCCTCCCCGAGCGGCGTTCGCAGAATCGGTTTGCGCTGGCCAAGCTGCTCTACGACCGCATACAGCTTCTGTCCGTCGGTAACTCCGCAATAAGCGGCGTAATCGCGAAACCAGCTCACGACTGAATAGAAGGGATCGAAGTCGGGAAGGTTGATTTTCGACACCCGCCCCGAGCTGCGATCCACCAAAAGCCAGCCGTCGCGCTGCCATTTCCAGTCCGGACGCGAGGTGAGTGCGTCGTTCATGCGATAAGCGCGGCGCACCACGAAGACGTGATCCGTAACATCATGCGGCTGATCGATGGTGAACTCGCGCGAGCGGCCATCGATGTTCAGTGATCGAATTTTCATGTCTTGCACCCGATCGGCCTCAGGTCCGAGGAAAAGTTTCACTTTGATCCATGGTCCGAAGGTGACGAGGTGCGCTTTGGCGGAATGAGCGAGCGTTGCGGTGAAAATTACGAAGTAGATCGCAACCAGGAAGCTATTGCGCATGTTGATATTAAGGTAAACTTGGCTGTCCAGTCGTTCGGCGGTGCTGGCACAATAGTAATTCAGTCTTGAGGCACCATGGTGCAACTCAGAGATGCGCATTTTGCCTCACATCTGTAGATGGCATACATGCTCCAGGGCTCTCGCAACGGCACGCCGCGCAAGTTACAGACAATTCTGGTGGTTGACGACAAGCTCGATACCCTGCTGCTGGTTCGCGAGCTACTCACTTCACGCGGATACAACGTCACGACTGCGTCCGACGCTGACGAAGCCCTTGAAGCCATTCAGGCGGAGAGGCCCGATTTAATTCTGCTGGACGTCATCATGCCGGGCCGCTCTGGCTACGACCTGTGCAGGGAATTGAAAGAAGATCCCGCCACGCGACTCATTCCGGTAGTTATGATTACCGGGCTCAGCGATCGCGCCGATCGCATTCGCGGCATCGAAGCCGGTGCCGATGATTTTCTCTCCAAGCCTCTCTATCCAGAAGAGTTATATGCCCGCGTCAAAAGCCTGCTCAAGCTCAAACACTTTACCGATGAGCTTGAGAATGCGGAATCTGTCTTGTTTACCTTGGCTTTGGGTGTAGAAGCTCGAGATCCCTTCACCGGTGATCATTGCTCGCGACTGGCCCATTACGCCAGTGCGTTAGGACGACATCTTCACTTGGACAACGAGAATATCGTCGCCCTCGAACGCGGCGGATATCTCCACGATTTGGGCAAAATCAAAGTTCCGGACGAGATCCTGAAAAAAGGATCAGAACTGACACACGACGAGTGGGACATCATGAAGCAGCACCCCATTGACGGCGAAACCATCTGCCAGCCACTGAAGTCCTTCCGCAAAGTTCTCCCAATCATCCGGCATCATCATGAGCACTGGAATGGATCGGGTTATCCGGATGGACTCGAAGGTCACGCTATTCCCGTCCTGGCGCGGGTCCTTCAAGTGGTAGATGTTTTCGACGCGCTCACCACGGCTCGTCCCTACAAACCTGCCCTCCCCACTGTTCAAGCCAAGGACACCATGCTGCGCGAAGCCAAACGCGGTCTTTGGGACTATGAACTCGTTCGCGAATTCTTCAGCATGCTGGAAGCGCAACGCCGCGCCGCCTGAGCGCAGGGGCACATATTGCAAAATCAATTCGGAAACGGGTTGCCTGCATCATTCCCGAAAGCGAGATCGATTCAATCCCAGTTCCGTTGCAACTGACGTACAATCGTGAGCGTCTAAGACTCAGGTACCGGATTGGCACCAATGCCTGCTCCCTTTTACAGCATCATCATCCCCGCATACAACGAGGCCGAACGCATCGGCGCCAGTCTTGACCGCATTCTCGGCTACATAGCTGAATCGCGGTGGTCGGCAGAGATTATCGTCGTCAACGATGGCTCCCGCGACAATACCTCGCAGGTAGTTCAAGAATACTCGCGGCGCGATCCGATCATCCGTGTGCTGGAGAATCCCGGAAATCGCGGCAAAGGCTATAGCGTCCGCAATGGAATGTTGAACGCCTCGGGGCAAGTTCTGCTGTTCACTGATGCCGACCTGTCATCGCCCATCGAAGAAGCGAACAAGCTTTTCGCCCTGATCGAGAGCGGCGAAGCGGATGTTGCCATCGGCTCACGCTACCTGCAAAGCGAACTCCAGACTCGCAAGCAGCCGCTCTATCGGCGCATGCTCGGACGGGCGTTCAATGGGGCGCTGCGCACGATTCTGGGGCTGTCTTACGTCGATACCCAGTGCGGATTTAAAGCTTTCAATCGCAAAGCCGTTACGACCATCTTCCCCAATATGAAAATCGAGCGCTGGGGATTCGATCCGGAGATCCTCTTTCTTGCACGCCGTTACGGGCTGCGTGTGGCGGAAGTGCCGGTCTCATGGGCGCACGATCATCGCTCCAAAATCAGCCCGCTACGCGACGGTACTCGGATGTTAGGCGAGCTTCTCCGGATTCGGATGAACTCCATGGGCGGCAAGTACATTTCCCCCGCCGCTCAGGCTCGCGTCGTGACGAAGACCGCCTGATTCCACAGCGCCGTGATTGTTGCCTTTCTCTCCCAACAATCCTGAAGTTCTCGCCTTAACAGTGAAAGCCTTAACAGTGAAATAAGGAGGGATTACTTGCGCAATTTCTTCAAAGTTACCTTTTTCTGCCAAAAATCGACGAAATTTGTGAAGGGGCAGGGAACTGAAGAGGGAATGGGCGGGGATTGTTCTCAAATTCCCGTATGCTGCTGATATGAAAACATTTAGAGGCGGAGCCCGGCTGTCTCAGCAGCACCCGGAGAATTTGGAAACGCTGAGCAGGGAATTGTTGGCAAGAACAGGTTGACTAGCGCACAAAGTGAACGGAAGAAGCGGCTACATTCCGTGGGTTTTCGCCTTCTTAGGTGCGACCATCTGCCAAGCTTCGTGGATGTGAGCGCCTAATTCATCATCGTCAACCTGATCGAGATCGACGCCAATCCAGCCGCGCACGCCTACGTACGGAGGTTTGAAGTAAGCGGCGGGATTCTGGCGAATCAGTAAGGGCTGAGCTCCCGGTGTAGCCGGCAGCCAGACAGCAATGTGGCCGTCGTTGTGATGGTTGTCCGCGAACATGGCATAGACCTTCTTGCCCACGAAAAAAGTGGGCTCGCCATGGGATAGCTTTTCGGTTGTTCCGGGCAGGGCCATGCAGATCCTGCGCACACGCCGAATGTGCTTACCGTTGTCGTGCTTGGGAGCTGGACCTTTCATCGACAGTAGTCCGCTCTCCGCCGTTCCGTTACTCTCCGTAGGGAACCCAGATGTTCTTCACCTGGACTGCATGCTGCAGGAACCAGCGGCCTTCGCCTTGGTCGTTGTTGAACCAATCGATGGCGCGGCCTTCATTGGTGAAAACCTGTTTTAGATTTCCGATTGACAACGTTTTCACCTGCGCAGCCGCACTTTGATCGGAGAAGCACCAGATGGCGTCGATATCATCGTGCTCGGCAAGCACTTTCGCGAGTTCTGACGCTCGGCCACTGACGATGTTCACCACGCCTCCAGGCAGATCGCTGGTATCGAAGAGTTGATACAAATCGCCAGTGATCAGCGGATAGCGTTCTGACGGAATCGCTACAACTGTGTTTCCCATCGCAATTGCGGGCAATACCACAGATAGGAATCCAAGCATCGGCGCTTCTTCAGGAGCGATTATTCCTACCGTCCCGATCGGCTCATTCATGGCGAGAGAAACATTGCGGAACGGTGGATTGTGTACCGCGCCATCAAACTTATCGGCCCACGCCGCATAAGAGAAGATGCGCTCGATGCTGCGCTCGAGCTCGGCCGAAGCCTGCTTTTCGCCTACAGCTCGCGCCAACCGCGTGGCAACTTCTGTCGCGCGTTGCGACAGGTTCTCTGCCATGTAGTACAGGACCTGAGCGCGATTGTGTGCCGTCGCCTTTCCCCATGATTCCGCTTTACGCGCAGCTTCGACTCCATTGCGAATGTCTTTGCGATTTCCCAGTGGTGCTTCACCGAGTAGTGTGCCGTCAGCGCCATACACCGGGAAACTATATCCCGAATCGGGACGAGCCTGTTTGCCGCCGATGTAAAGTTTCACGGTTCGATCAATACCGGGAGTACCTGCTGACGGTTCTTCGTCCTGTGCCGCTGCCTGCTGTACGTTGCCAGCTCTCTTCGGAAGCAAGGGAGCTTCTTTGAACCACGACGGCTCGAGATACTCGAGCAGCCCTTCGCGTCCGCCTTCGCGTCCGTAGCCGCTCTCGCGATAACCCCCGAATCCGCAGGCTGCGTCGAAGAGATTTGTGCTGTTCACCCATACAACGCCAGCTTTGATTTGCGAGGCGACGTGCAACGCGACATTGATGTTCTCGCTCCACACGCTCGCGGCAAGGCCGTAGGTCGTATTGTTGGCCAATTCAATAGCCTCACGCAGCGTGCGGAAAGTCATTGCCGCCAGCACGGGTCCGAAGATCTCTTCCTGCGCAACCGTTGAACTGGGATGAACGTTGGTCAGCAGCGTCGGCGGATAATACAGTCCCGCAATTGGAAGCTGGGTGCCTGGCTGGCAGCAGGTCGCACCTTCTGCGACGCCTTGATCGACTAAGCGGCGAATGCGTTCAAGCTGCACCGGTGCAACGATTGCTCCGATATCGATGGCTTTGTCCAGAGGCGCGCCCACGCGGAGTGTCTCCATTCGCGCGCGGATTTTGTTCACCAGCGTGTCGGCAACGCTCTCCTGCATCAGCAAACGCGAGCCCGCACAGCAGACCTGTCCCTGATTGAACCAGATGCCATCGACGAGCCCTTCTACTGCGCTGTCGAGATCGGCATCATCGAAGATGATGAATGGAGACTTGCCGCCGAGTTCCAGCGAAAGTTTTTTGTGACTGGCAGCGGTGGTTTTGCGAATCGCGCGCCCAACTTCCGTCGAACCGGTGAACGCGATCTTGTCCACCTCTGGATGCTTGACCAGTGCTTCTCCCGTACGACTATCGCCGGTAACGATGTTCACCACGCCCGCCGGTAGCCCGATCTCCTGACAAATATCAGCAAATGCCAGAGCCGTGAGCGGCGTGAATTCCGCGGGTTTTAGAACGACTGTGTTGCCCGTTGCCAGAGCCGGAGCGATCTTCCACGCAAGCATGAGCAGAGGGAAGTTCCACGGAATCACCTGTCCTACAACGCCACAGGCTTCGCTGCCGGGAAATTCCTCTTTCAGAATCTGCGCCCACCCGGCGTGATGATAGAAGTGACGTGCAACCAGCGGGATATCAATGTCGCGGCTCTCCCGAATTGGTTTGCCGTTATCCAGGGTTTCCAAAACCGCGAGCCGCCGTGAATGCTTCTGCACCTGTCGAGCCAGAGCATAGAGGTAGCGTGCCCGCGCGTGCGGCGTGAGCGAGTTCCAGGATGGGAAAGATGCGCGTCCTGATTTTACTGCGGCATCTACATCTTTCGCGCTGCCCTGAGCAATCGTCGCAAGCTTCTCGCCTGTCGAAGGATCGCTTGTATCGAAGTACTCGCCTTCAACGGGCGCTTGCCATTTTCCATCGATGAAGTGCCCAAACTGCCGCTTGTGGCGATCGAGCCAGCTCAGCGCCTCTCTCGGATCCTCCAGCGCTGGGCCGTACTCCATAGTGGCGAATTTTTCCGCGATTTTAGACATGAAATTAGCAGTCAGCTATCAGCAATCAGCCGTCAGTGGTCAGCAGCTTTTTCTGAGTGCTGACTGCTGATTGCTGAATGCTAGTCTTTTTTCCTCACGCAATCGGATGACGGTAATCCGCCGAGTAACGTCCAGTTCCGTAGTATTCGAGCTGTCGTTCTATATCTGCCAGCATTCCGCTCGCGCCAAAACGGAACAGGCTAGCATCGAGCCAGCGGTCCCCTAGCTCTTCCTTCATGAGCATGAGCCAATCGAGGGACTGCTTTGCCGTGCGAATGCCGCCGGCCGGCTTGAATCCCACAGCCATGCCAGTGTGCGCGACGTATTCGCGGATGGCACGGACCATGACCAGCCCCACAGGCAAGGTGGCATTAACGCTTTCTTTTCCGGTCGAGGTCTTGATGAAATCCGCGCCGGCCATCATCGCCACCATGCTGGCACGAGCAACGTTACGCAGGGTAACCAGGTCCCCCGTGCTCAAAATCACCTTCATGTGCGCCTTGCCGCAAGCTTCCTTGAATGTCGCAACTTCATCGTAAACTGCCTGCCATCGGCCACCGAAAACGTGTGCGCGCGTGATAACGACGTCGATCTCCTGCGCTCCCGCAGCGACGGATCTGCGAATCTCTCCTACGCGCTCAGCCAGCGGCGAAAGCCCAGCGGGGAAGCCGGTAGAGACCGCCGCGACATTGATGCCGGTGCCCTCAAGTGCATGCAGTGCCGTTTCAACGAAGCTGTGATAAACGCAGACCGCAGCGACCTTCAGTCGAAAATCTTCCAGCCCGAGCTGCTTCATGAGGCTCTGCTGCACAGGTTGCTTGGCCTTAGCACAGAGGCGGAGGACGCGCTGCTCGGTATCATCGCCGGAAAGGGTAGTGAGATCCATGCAGGAGATTGCGCGCAGCAGCCATGCAGCCTGCCAGTCTTTCTTTACCGTGCGCCGCTTGGTCAGCGATTCGGCTCGACGCTCCACCGCGCTGGTATTCACGCGGACGTCTTCCACCCAATCCAGATTGAGCGGTACACCGCGATTGGGCTGCAGTTCACAAGCCTGAGCAGGCGTTTCCGTTACGCGAAATTCGACATCGGTCTTCACTGCGGTAGTGTGCTCCGAAGCTATTCTGTGACCGGGGAGGTCGAGAGTTGTGGCTAAGACTTAATGATACGCCGCGGTAGGTAGCCATTTGCCAGCACAACGTTAAAAGCCGTGTCATCCTGAGCGCCAGCATTTGGCGCGAAGGACCTTGTGTTTGCCTTTTAGGGTCGGAGCAAGATCACGCGCTAACGTTCGCTCTTGGGACGAGTCCAACGCTCTTTGTGACCGTACCCTCGCGCTCTTGTTGTACACTTTCCCGTTTTCGCTTTCACAACTGATTGACTCGAACGGCGGCGGACGTGCCGCACTAATTAAGGAGCAATTCTGATGCGTAAAGGACTAGGTCTGGTGCTGGCGCTCGTTTGCAGCACGACCGTTCTGTCGGCTCAAACTGCCGACGAGCTTGTAGCCAAGAACCTTCAGGCCAAGGGTGGTCTGGGGAAGATCAAGGCCATTAAATCGTTGAAGTTCACCGGCAAGTATCAGCAGGGAAGCTTTACGGCGCAGGTTGCTGAAGAGGCCAAAGCTCCCGACTATCTCCGCGAGATGTTCACCATTCAGGGCATGACGCAGATTCAGGCCTACGACGGCAACGTAGGCTGGCAAATCTCGCCTTTTGAGGGGCGACGGGATCCTGAGATGTTGGGTGAAGACGATCTACGCGATATCAGCGAAGATGCCGATTTCTACGGCCCGCTGGTCGACTACAAGGAAAAAGGAAACACGGTTGAGTATCTCGGTCACGACACCGTCGATGGAGACGACGTCTATCGGCTGAAGGTCACCCTCAAGAATGGCGACATCGTTTACATGTATCTTGATCCCGATACCTACATCGAGATCCGCACCGATCGTCAACAGTTTATTCGCGGCGCCGTCCGTGAGACGCAGACCGATCTGGGGTCCTATAAGCAAGTCGACGGAGTGTACTTCCCGTTTTCGATCTCGAGCGGCCCCAAGAACCGTCCGAGCCAGAAGGGGACGGTCACCATCGACAAGATGGAAGCCAACGTTGACATTCCCGATTCCCAGTTCAAGATGCCGAGCGCGCCCGCCGCGACCGCAAAGCCGGCAGGTTCAAAACCGGGACTCGAGTAGCCAGGAAAGTCCCGACATGAATGCTTGCTTGAAATACAACCGCAACACTCACAAACACTGTCATCCCTCGTGCAGCCGCGAGACACGTGAGGCACCCGGCAAATCGTTTTTGCTGCGCGGGGGATCTGCTTTTGAGTCGATGCGCTCGAACAGCAGATCCCCCGCGTCGCAAAGCCAATTGTTCCTGATTCGATACTGCTTCGCGTCGACGCGAGGGATGACAGTGCGTATAGAACCAACTGGTCGTGCGCATCGCCCCTCAACAAATCAAAAGAATTGCCCTATTTACCGAGAGGACTTCTTCACGATGATGCTTAGTCCCAGTAAGTATTTTCACCTGTTTTTCCGACTCTTCCTTCTTGCTCTTCTAGTTTCTCTCAGCCTATTCGCGCAGCAGCCGCAGCCCCGTCCTGTGCGCTTCGACGCAGGTACCATTTCGGGACTGCCGGCGCGCAACATCGGTTCCGCGACCATGAGCGGACGCGTCGCTGCAGTCACCGCCTATAGCGATCAGGGCCGTCTTACGGTGTTCATAGGCGCCGCGAGTGGCGGCGTTTGGAAATCAGTGAATGGCGGCAGCAGCTTCCGTTCTGTCTTTGACCAGCCGGATGTGCAGTCGATTGGCGCGCTCGCCGTTGATCCCACAAATACGAAGACTGTATGGGCAGGCAGCGGCGAGAGTTGGATGCGAAACAGTGTCTCCATCGGCGATGGCGTCTACAAATCCACCGACGGCGGTGAGAACTGGACGAACGTCGGGTTGAAAGACACTGAGCACATTGTCAAGATTCTGGTGAATCCCAAAGACGGAAATTCCGTTTTGGTCTGCGCGACCGGGTCCGCGTTTGCCGATAACGATGCGGGCGGCGTTTACAAGACCACAGATGGCGGCCAGAACTGGCGCAAGGTGCTCGCCGGAGCGAATCGCTCGACCGGCTGCGGACAGATGTCCGCGAGTCCGCAGGACCCGAACACGATCTATGCAACCACCTGGGATTTCCGACGCCAGGCATGGACCTTCCGCTCCGGAGGTCCTGGAAGCGGCATCTTCAAATCCACCGACGCCGGCGAGCACTGGAGCGAGATCAACGAGAGCAACGCCAAAGGTCTGCCCGCGAAACCTTATGGACGGATTGCCATCGCCGTAGCTCCGTCGAAGCCGCAGACGATCTACGCGATGATCGAGTGCAAGGCCAGCG
>Ga0070741_10013276_pt1 | contig 14611 bp, 14 predicted proteins | sample Coa_R1_4_FD_66440 | JGI IMG/M metagenome (GOLD analysis project Ga0070741, IMG submission 66440) | Surface soil microbial communities from Centralia Pennsylvania, which are recovering from an underground coalmine fire - Coalmine... | ecosystem: Environmental > Terrestrial > Soil > Unclassified ...
CGCCATCACCCCGTCCGGTGCTCACGAGCTCGTCCGGGCCGGCCACGTGGTCTACGTCGAGAAGGAAGCCGGAGTCGGTTCCTCGATCCCGGACGACGACTTCATCGCCGCCGGCGCCGAGATCCTCGGCAGTGCGGACGACGTCTGGGGCGAGTCGGACCTCATCTGCAAGGTGAAGGAACCGATCGCCGAAGAGTTCCACCGGATGCGTCGCGACCAGGTGCTGTTCACCTACCTGCACCTCGCCGCGTCAGCGGAGTGCACCAGAGCTCTGGTTGAGTCCGGGATCACCGCGATCGCCTACGAGACCGTGCAGCTGGCCGACGGCTCGCTGCCGCTGCTCGCGCCGATGTCGGAGGTCGCCGGGCGGCTCGCGCCGCAGGTCGGCGCCTACCACTTGATGCGGCAGGGCGGCGGACGAGGCGTCCTGATGGGCGGCGTGTCCGGCGTCTACGCCGCAAAGGTCGTCGTGCTCGGCGCAGGGGTGTCCGGCATGAACGCCGCCGCGATCGCGCTCGGCATGCAGGCCGAGGTGCTGCTGCTCGACCGCAACATCGACAAGCTGCGCCAGGCCGACCGGATCTACCAGGGGCATCTGCAGACGATCGCCTCCAACAGCTACGAGGTGGACCGGGCCTGTGTCGACGCCGATCTCGTCATCGGCGCCGTCCTCGTCCCGGGAGCCAAGGCACCGGTGCTCGTCAGTGACGATCTCGTCGCCCGCATGAAGCCCGGCAGCGTGCTCGTCGACATCTCGATCGACCAGGGCGGCTGCTTCGAGACGTCCAAGCCGACCACGTACGCGGACCCGACCTACGTCGTCGACAACGTCACGCATTTTGCCGTCACGAACATGCCGGGCGCGGTGCCGCAGACCTCCTCGCAGGCGATCTGCGCGGCGATCCTGCCCTACGTGCAGCGCCTCGCCTCCGACAAGCACTGGCGCAAGTTCGCGCCGCTCGCCAAAGGCATCAACGTCGAGGACGGCAAGCTCGTTCATCCGGCGCTCAAAGGAATGAAACTTTCCTGAAAACAATAGCCTGTCTTGCGGTTTTAATGTAGATTCACGCGGTGGCGCGCGAAGCGAAGAGCAAACTCGGATCGGTTCCCGGCGATGCGATGCAGCGCCGCCTGCGCGAGGCGGCGCTGTTGCTGCTCGCGCCTGTAGCGGCCTATTTGCTGCTGTGCCTTGCGAGTTACGATCCCGGCGACAACAGCTGGTCACATGTGGCGAGCCAGTCGCACCAGGTACGCAATCTGGGCGGCGCCATCGGCGCGTGGACCGCCGATCTCATCGCCTACCTCTTCGGCTATCTCGCGTTCGCGTTCCCGCTGCTGCTGCTCGTGTTCGGCTGGGTGCTCTATCGCGGCCGCGAGCGCAGCCAGGATTCGCCGCTGGAGCCGAGTTTGCGCCTAATCGGCGGCGTGGCCTTCTTTGTCGGCGGTACCGGCTTGGTCCAGCTCCACACGGGCAACCCGATGGCCTTGCCGGAAGGGGCGGGCGGCGTGCTCGGGCAGCACGTGGCGGGCTTGCTCGAACGCGGTTTCGGTCCGCTCGGCGCGAGTTTGTTCCTGCTGGCGATCGTGCTCGTCGCGCTGACGCTTGCCACCGGCTTGTCGTGGTTCGGAGTCATGGATGCGATCGGCCGCGGCGTGCTCGTCGGCTTCGATTGGCTCGGCTCGGGCGTGCGCAAGGCCGGCGAAATGCGCGCCGCGCGCGCGGCGCGCAGCGAGCGCGAAACGGTGCGCAAGGTCGAAACCGTCAAACAGTCCAAGCGCGAGCCGATCCGCATCGAGCCGACCCCGAGCGGCGTCGAGAAGAGCGAACGCGCCGAGCGCGAACAGCAAATCCCGCTGTTCGTCGGTATCGCCGATTCCGACCTGCCGCCGCTGTCGCTGCTCGACGAGCCGCAACAGCAGGTCAAAGGCTATTCCGACGAGACGCTCGAAGCGCTGTCGCGCCAGGTCGAGCTCAAGCTCAAGGATTTCCGCATCGATGCGCAGGTCGTCGGCGTCTACCCCGGTCCCGTCATCACGCGCTTCGAGCTGCAGCCTGCGCCCGGCATCAAGGGCAGCCAGATCAGCAATCTCGACAAGGACATCGCTCGCGGGCTCTCCGTCATCAGCGTGCGCGTCGTCGATGTGATCCCGGGAAAATCGGTGATCGGCCTGGAGATCCCGAACGCGAATCGCGAGATCGTCTATCTGTCCGAGATTCTGCGTTCGGAGAAGTACGACAGCGTGAAGTCGCCGCTCGCGCTCGCGCTCGGCAAAGACATCGGCGGACGCCCGGTCGTCGTCGACTTGGCGAAGATGCCGCACTTGCTCGTGGCGGGCACCACGGGTTCCGGCAAATCGGTCGCGCTCAACGCGATGGTCCTGAGCCTGCTCTACAAAGCCACCGCGCGCGACGTGCGCATGATCATGATCGACCCCAAGATGCTGGAGCTCTCGGTCTACGAGGGCATCCCGCATCTGCTCGCGCCGGTCGTCACGGACATGAAAGAGGCCGCGAACGCGCTGCGCTGGTGCGTGGCCGAGATGGAGCGGCGCTACAAGCTCATGGCCGCGATCGGCGTGCGCAACCTCGCGGGTTTCAACCGCAAGACCAAGGATGCGATCGACGCCGGCCACCCGCTTTCCGATCCGCTGTTCAAGGCACCCGAGAACACGATCGAGCCCGTGACGGTGCCGACGCTCGAGCCGATGCCGTACATCGTCGTCATCATCGACGAGTTCGCCGACATGATGATGATCGTCGGCAAGAAGGTCGAGGAACTCATCGCGCGCCTCGCGCAGAAGGCGCGCGCGGCCGGCGTGCACTTGATCCTCGCGACGCAACGGCCCTCGGTCGACGTCATCACCGGCCTCATCAAGGCCAATATTCCGACGCGCATCGCGTTCCAGGTGTCGAGCAAGATCGACTCGCGTACGATCCTCGACCAATCGGGTGCGGAGACCCTGCTCGGGCACGGCGACATGCTGTACCTGCCGCCCGGTACCGCCACCCCCGAACGCGTGCACGGCGCCTACGTCGGCGACGACGAAGTACACAAAGTGGTCGCGCATCTGCGCAACCAAGGCAAGCCCGATTACATCGAGGGCGTATTCGGCGACGTGCAGTCGCTCGGCGACGGCCGCGTGATCGGCGAGTCGGGTCTGCCCGAAGAGAGCGAAGGCGGCGAGGGCGACTACGACGAGCTCTACGATCAGGCGGTACGCATCGTCACCGAATCGCGGCGCGCTTCGATCTCGGGCGTGCAGCGACGGCTCAAGATCGGTTACAACCGTGCGGCGCGTCTCATCGAGCTCATGGAGCAACAAGGCATCGTCAGCGCACCGCAGCACAACGGCAACCGCGAAGTGCTCGCGCCGCCGCCGCCGGAGCTATGATCGTTTTGACGCCTGTAAGGAATTTCCTTACACTGCGCGCATGATTTCGAGCAAGCTCACGAGCAAGGCGCAAACCACGATTCCGCAACCCGTGCGCGTAGCGCTCGGTGTGCGCGACGGCGATGAGATCGAATACAAGATCGAAGGCCATCGCGTGATCCTGACCAAGGCGCGCAAGGCGCCCGCCGATGATCCGTTCCGCACGTTCGAGGAATGGGGCAGCGACGCGGACCGGCGCGCCTATGCCAAGCTTTGAGTCGGGCGACGTCGTCAAGGTGCCATTCCCTTACGCCGACCGCGCGACGCGTCAGCGTCGGCCGGCGCTGGTCGTTTCTCGCAGCGAGCTCGCAGAGGGGCACGGCCTGCTCTGGGTGCTCATGATCACGAGCGCGGACAATCGCGGCTGGCCGGGCGATGTCACCGTGACGGATCTCGGCGCCGCGGGTTTGCCGGCACCGTCCGTGGTGCGCACCGCGAAGATCGCGACGATCGACGCACGCGATGCCGAGCAGCTCGGCAAACTCGCGGCGCGCGAACGCGCTCAGGTCATGCGGCGCGTCGCCGGCATGCTCGGCACGTGATTTCGGCTTCCCCAAGGATCGGTTCGACCATGCAATATGCTCTGCTCCCGTTTTTGTTCTTCTGCGCCGCGGCGCATGCCGCAGGTGCGGATACTGCGCGCGCGCGTCTCGATGCATTCGCGCACGGACTGAACGCACTTTCCGGCGAATTCGAGCAAGCCGTGCGCGGCCCGAACGGCGGCGCAGGCAAGACGAGCCACGGCACGCTCGCGCTCAAGGCGCCGCGGCAGTTCCGCTGGGAAACGACCGCGCCGTACAAGCAAACGATCGTCGCCGACGGCGAGCGCGTCTGGATCTACGACCCGGACCTCGAGCAAGTCAGCGTGCGTCCGCAAGGCAGCGAGGAGGCGCATAGTCCCTTGACCGTGCTCACCGACCTGTCGCAGCTCGACCGTGAATTCGCCGCGTCGGAGCAGGGCGAGCGCGAAGGCTTGGCTTGGCTCAGGCTCGTGTCGAAGGACAAGGAACCGCAGTTCGCGTATTGCGATCTCGGTCTCGATGCGAACGGCCTCGAGCGCATGCGCTTCGAGGACACGCTCGGCAATCGTACAGAAATCCACTTTTCCCATTGGCAGCGCAATCCGGCGCTCCCGGCCGACACGTTCAAGTTCGTGCCGCCGAAGGGTGTCGACGTGATCGGCGACCCGACGCCGGCCGCCGAAACGTTCCCGGTCAAGAACTGACGCCGATGCACGAGTCGCGCGCCGACGGGCGCCTTGCGCTCGCGCCGGGCGAGGTACATGTCTGGTATTGCTGGACCGCGGCGTGCCGCGACCCTGCGCTCGTCGCGCGCTATCGTTCGCTGCTCAGCGCCGACGAGCTGGCGCGCATGGAACGCTTCCGTTTCGAAGAGCGGCGCCACGAGCATCTCGTCACGCGCGCGCTATGCCGGCTCACGCTGTCGCGCTACGCAGCGGTCGAACCGGCCGCTTGGCAATTCGACGCGAACCGGCACGGTCGGCCCGAAATCGCGGCCCCCGACCCGGGGATTCCGCTGCGATTCAACTTGTCGAACACCAGTTCGCTCGTTGCCTGCGCGGTGACGCTCGGAACCGACGTCGGCATCGACGTCGAGGAAACCGACCGCCGCGGCGAAACCGTGGCGATCGCCGAACGCTACTTTTCGGCGAAGGAAGCGGCGGCGCTGCTCGCATTGCCGGCGGAGCAGCAGCGCGAGCGGTTCTTCGCGCTGTGGACGCTCAAAGAGGCCTACATCAAGGCCCGCGGGGCCGGGCTTGCGATTCCGCTCACACGCTTTTCGTTCGACTTCACGCCGGCGATCGGCATCGGTTTCGACGAAGGTTTCGACGACCGCGCCGACACGTGGCATTTCGAACTTCATCGTCCGGGGCCTGCGCGCATGCTCGCGGTCGCGGTGCGCCGTGCGCCCGGAGTGCCCAACGTGATTCGAATACGCGATATCGTGCCGGGCACCGAGTGAATCGCCCAGCGCCGTTCACGTATCATCCGTGAATGCCGCGCCGCCGCCCCGCCGTCGATCCCGGGCTCTTCGCCGAGTCCGATGCGCTCAAGCCCCTCGCCGAGCGCATGCGGCCGCGCTCGCTCGACGAAATCGTCGGCCAAGAGCGCCTGCTCGGTCCCGAGACGCCGCTTAGGCGCGCAATCGAAGCCGGGCACGTGCATTCGATGGTGCTCTGGGGGCCGCCGGGCTGCGGCAAGACCACGCTGGCGCTCCTGCTCGCCAAATATGCGCGTGCGGAATTCCGCGCCATCTCGGCCGTGCTGTCGGGCATCGCCGAGGTGCGCGAAGCCTTGGCCGAGGCGGAAACGCGATTCGCGCAAGGCACGCGCAGCGTGCTCTTCGTCGACGAAGTGCATCGCTTCAACAAGGCGCAGCAGGATGCGTTCCTGCCGCACATCGAGCGTGGGGTGATCATCTTCGTCGGCGCCACCACCGAGAATCCCTCGTTCGAGCTCAATTCGGCGCTGCTGTCGCGCTGCCGCGTGCACGTCATGGATGCGGTACCCGTCGAGGCGATCGTCGCCGCGCTCGAACGCGCACTCGCCGACCGCGAACGCGGACTCGGAACGCGCGCGCTCGAGGTCGGCGAGGACGCGCTGCGTCTCATCGCGCAAGCGGCGGACGGTGACGTGCGCCGCGCCCTGACCTTGCTCGAAATCGCCGCCGATGTCGCCGTCGACGGGCGCATCGATGCGACAACGCTGCGCCAGGTGCTCGCCGATCGCACGCGGCGCTTCGACAAAGGCGGCGAGCAGTTCTACGACCAGATATCGGCGCTGCACAAATCCGTGCGCAGCTCCGACGCGGATGCCGCCCTCTACTGGTGCACGCGCATGCTCGACGGCGGCGTGGATCCGGTCTATCTCGCACGGCGGCTCGCGCGCATGGCGATCGAAGACATCGGGCTCGCCGACCCGCGCGCCGTCGCGCTGGCGCTCGACGCATGGGACGTCTACGACCGCCTCGGCAGTCCCGAAGGCGAGCTCGCGCTCGTGGAAGTGGCTATCTACCTGGCCATCGCGGCGAAGAGCAACGCGGCGTACGCGGCATACGGCGAAGCGCGTGCGACGATCCGCGAAACCGGAACGCTCGACGTGCCGATGCACCTGCGCAACGCGCCGACGGGTCTCATGAAGGACCTCGGCTACGGCAAAGGCTACCAGTACGACCACGACCTCGAAGGCGGCATCGCCGTCGACCAGCAATGCCTGCCCGACGCGCTCGCCGGACGCGAGTTCTACCGGCCCACCGAGCGCGGCCTCGAAGCGAAGATCGGCGAAAAATTGAAAAGTATACGCAGCGCTCGGCGGCACGCGCGCGGACACGGAGGCGAGGGCGCATGATCGCCGCCTTGCGCACGCTGCCGCGGACGGTCTGGCTGCTCGGGCTCATCAGCCTCGTCAACGACAGCGCCAGCGAGATGATCTATCCGCTCGTGCCTCTGTACTTGACCAGCGTGCTGATGGCCGGACCCAAGGCGCTCGGCCTCATCGAAGGCATCGCCGAGGCGACGGGCAGCTTGCTCAAGCTCGTCGCCGGGGTGTTCGCGGATCGCACGCACCGCATCAAATATTGGGTGTTCGCCGGCTACGGTGTGGCCGGATTCGCGCGGCCGCTCATCGCATTCGCGACGACTACGGCCGGCGTCCTCGCGTGCCGCTTCGCCGACCGCGTCGGCAAGGGGCTGCGCACGGCGCCGCGCGATGCACTGCTCGCGTTCGCGGTCGCACCCGAACGGCGGGGGCTCGCGTTCGGCTTCCATCGCGCAATGGACAATTTCGGCGCCGTGATCGGCCCGCTCGTGGCTGCCGCGCTGCTCGCGCTCGGGCTGCCGCTGCGGCATATCCTGCTGTGTGCCTTCGTGCCGGCCGTGCTCGTCGTCGTGCTCGCGCTCGCCGTGCAGGAGCCCGCCCGCGAGCCCGCGCTCAAACCCGTCCCGTTCACGTGGAATCTGCGCGAATTTCCGCCGGCATTTCGCCGTTATCTGATCGTGCTCGCGCTGTTCGTGCTCGGCAATTCCTCGAACATGTTCCTGCTGCTGCGCGCTCGCGAACTCGGTTTGAGTGAAACGGAAGTGCCAATGGTCTGGGCGCTCGTCTCGTTCGTCGCGGCCTTGCTGTCGACGCCCTTGTCGGCGCTTTCGGACCGTATCGATCGGCGTAGTCTCATCGTCGGCGGCTGGCTCACGTACGCGGCGCTCTATCTGCTGTTCGGGCGGTTGCCCGCGAAGCCGTGGCTGCTCTGGCCCATGTTCGGCGCGTACGGCGTCTTCCTCGCCGCGACCGAAGGCGTCGAGAAGGCGCTCGTGGCCGATCTCGTGCCGAGCGCCGTTTCGGGCACGGCGTTCGGCTGGTACAGCCTCGTCACCGGCGCGCTGCTGCTGCCCGCTTCGGTGCTGTTCGGCTGGCTATGGGCGAGCGCTGCACCGTTCGCGGCGTTCGCGTTCGGCGCGGCTTGCGCGCTTGCGGCGGCGGTGCTGTTGCGGTTCTGGGTGATGCGGCCACCGTTTGCGCCGCGTGCGCCGGAACCGCGATAATTCGCGTCTCCCTGAGTTTTCTCTAGGTATCGCCATGCTCGATCCCGCCTTGCTGCGCGGACAACTGGACAGCGTCGCCGAGCGCTTGAAAGCGCGCGGTTACGCGCTCGATAAAGCCGCGATCGAAGCACTCGAAGCGGAGCGCAAGAAGGTGCAGACCGAAACGCAGGAGCTGCAGAACCTGCGCAATACGCGCTCGAAAGCGATCGGCATGGCCAAGGGCAAAGGCGAGGACACCGCGGCGCTCATGGCCGAGGTCGCGGGCATCGGCGACAAGCTCAAGGCCAACGAGCAGAAACTCGCGGAAATCCAGGCGCAGCTCGCAACGATCACGCTCGGCATTCCGAATCTCGCGGATGCTTCCGTGCCGGCCGGCAAGGACGAAACCGAGAACAAGGAAATCCAGCGCTGGGGAACGCCGCGCTCGTTCGATTTCGCGGTGAAGGACCACGTCGAACTCGGCGCGCGCCACGGCTGGCTCGACGGCGAGACCGCGGCCAAGCTCTCGGGCGCGCGTTTCACCGTGCTGCGCGGCGCGCTCGCGCGCCTGCACCGTGCGCTCGCGCAGTTCATGCTCGATCTGCACACGCGCGAGCACGAGTATCTCGAATGCAACGTGCCGCTGCTCGTCAATGCGCAGACGATGCAGGGAACGGGGCAGTTGCCGAAGTTCGAGGAGGATTTGTTCGCGACGGCGGGCGAAGTGCGCCGCTACCTGATTCCCACCGCCGAAGTCTCGCTCACTAACCTGGTAGCCAACGAGATCCTCGAGGCCGACAAGCTGCCGCTGCGCATGACCGCGCACACACCGTGCTTCCGCGCCGAGGCGGGCAGCTACGGCAAGGACGTGCGCGGCATGATCCGCCAGCACCAATTCGAAAAAGTGGAATTGGTAACAATTTCCACACCGGCCGAAAGCTACGGCGAGCACGAACGCATGACGCGCAGCGCCGAGCGCGTGCTGGAGCTCCTGGAATTGCCGTATCGGCGCGTGCTGCTCTGCACGGGCGACATGGGCTTCGCGGCGGCGAAAACCTACGATCTCGAGGTCTGGCTGCCGTCGCAGAACACCTATCGCGAAATCTCTTCGTGCTCGAACTGCACGGATTTCCAGGCGCGACGCATGCAGGCGCGCTGGCGCAATCCGGAAACGGGCAAGCCGGAGCTCGTGCATACGCTCAACGGTTCCGGCGTTGCGGTAGGCCGGGCCTTGATCGCGGTGATGGAGAACTATCAGCAGGCCGACGGCTCGATCGCGGTTCCGGCCGCGCTGCGGCCTTACCTGGGCGGCGCCGCGGCCATTGCGTGAACGGGCGGCGCTTGCGGCGCCGCCCGCACGCGGGATTCACTGCACCGAGAACGGATATACCCAACCCGGGTACCACGGAGAGTCGCTGGCCATGTAACCGTAACTCTGTCCAGACGAGGCATAGCACGTCGGGTAGGAGTGCGCGCCATCCGCCCTCCCCGGGTAGAGCACCGAGCCGACATTGATGAGCACCGCCGACTCCTGATACTGCGGCATGTAAATCGCGTATTGCGGACCATAGTTGAAGATGACGCTCGGCTTGGTCGCGCCGATGGTCCAGCCATTGATGATGTATGGTGTACCGGCGCAATTCGGTTGCTCGTACGCGAGATAGCCATTGGTGGCGCCGATGCCGAGTTCTGGCCCTTGGACCTGGCCGTTGACATCGAGATCGCCGAACATGATCGGCACCGCGATGCGCTCGGTGCCGACGTACGCCAAGGCGATGGCTTGGCCGGCGGCCGGCAAGCCGAGGACCGAACCCACGAGCGTATGGTTTGCATCGAAGAGTTGCAGCGCGGGCCCTCCCGCTGGACCGATCGGGCCCTGGGGGCCGACATTTCCTTGCAAGCCTTGAGCGCCGGTCGCACCCGTGGCGCCGGCGGCACCCGTCGCGCCGCGCGGGCCTGCAACGCCTTGCGGACCTTGGGCACCGGCGGGCCCTTGCGCGCCGGCAGGCCCCTGCACACCCGCGGGTCCGATCGGCCCTTGTGCACCCACTGCGCCGGCGGGACCGACCGGACCGGCGGCGCCCGTGGCGCCGGCCGGCCCTGCCGCGCCCTGCGGACCCGCGACGCCGGTGGCGCCCGCCGGGCCTTGCGGACCGGCAGGACCGATTGCGCCGAGGGTGGCGATCGAACTCGTGTTGTTGCTTCGCGAGCCGATCTGCACGTACAGCGCGTAATCGCCGGGCGCGAAGCCGGCGGGTAGGGTGGCGACGAGCTGGCTCGTAGTCTGCGAGGTCACGGTCAACGGTGCGGAATTTCCGATCGTCACGACCGGCGTGCCGCCCGACAAGTTGTTGCCGGAAATCGTCAACGTGCCGGCACTCGCCGACGAGCTCTGGATCACCGGCGTGGCCGCTTGCGCGACGCTCGCAAACGAGCCCAGTGCGACCGCACAGGCGATGGAAAGCGTGGTGGTGCGAAGCATGGATATCTCCGTGGTGGTGGGCGCCGATGCCGAACCGCATAAAAAAACGCGGCCCCGGGGCAAGGGCCGCGTCAGCAATGCGTGTTGCAGCGTACGAGGGTGCTTATCGCAAATTGGCGCCCGACAGGATCACCACGGTGCGCGGAACCTCAGGCGGCGAGCGCCACCGGTTCGGCGACCGCACGGTGAGCCGCCGTCATGGCATGGCTGCGGTGTTCCGGGCCGTGCGAGAGGCCCTCGGCGCGAATCACGTCGACGTCGGTGATGCCGATGAAACCGAGCACGCCCCGCAAGTACGTTTCCTGGAAATCGAGCGCCGCAGCAGGGCCCGCGGTGTAGACGCCGCCGCGCGAAATCACAATCACGGCTTTCTTGCCCCTGGCCAGCCCCTCCGGCCCGTTTGCGCCGTAGCGGAACGTCTTGCCCGCCACGACGATGCGGTCGATCCAGGTCTTGAGCTGGCTCGGGATCGCGAAGTTGTACATGGGCGCACCGATCACGACGACATCGGCGTCGAGGAATTCGGCGATCGCGGCGCGGTCGGCTTCGACCTCGCGAGCCAAATTCGCGTCGCCCGGCAGACCCGAAATATTGCGCGCGGCGAAGACTTCGCCGGTCAGGTGCGGCAGCGGCTCGCGCGCGAGATCGCGGTATCGCACTTCGCCGTGCGGATGACGCTCCCGCCATGCGGCGACCCACGCGGCGCTGAGTTCGCGGCTCGCGGAGCCGTCGCCGAGGATGCTGGAATCGATGTGCAGAAGCTTCATGGCCTTTCTCCACGCGGCCGAGATGTTCGCCGCTTCGTGGACGGATAAACTATGCGTGGAACGATGATTCGATAAGTCCGTGAAATCCGGACCTTCGGTTCCATTCCTGGAACGATGCGGGGGATTGCATGCAGGATCTGAACGATCTGTTCTATTTCTCGATCGTCGTCGAGAAAAACGGCTTCGCCGCTGCTGGCCGGGCGCTCGGCATCCCGAAATCGCGGTTGAGCCGGCGCATCGCCCAGCTCGAGGAACGCCTCGGCGTACGCCTGCTGCAGCGCTCCACGCGCCGTTTCGCGGTTACGGACGCCGGCCAGCGCTTCTACCGTCATTGCCAAGCGGTGATCGCCGAAGCCCAGGCCGCCGAGGAAGCCGTCGCCCAGCTCACGACCGAGCCGCGCGGCCTCGTGCGCATGAGCTGCCCCGTGTCGATCACGCAGAACGTCATGGCGGGCCTGTTGCCGGAGTTCGCGGAGAAATATCCACAAATAAAAATTTTGCTTTTGTCGACGAACCGCCGCATCGACCTCATCAACGAAGGCGTCGACATCGCGTTGCGCGTGCGCTTCAAGCTCGACACCGACGCCGACCTCGTCGTGCGCACGTTCGGCCGCAGCCACTCGCTGCTCGTGGCGAGCCCCAAATACCTCGAAGCTCACGGCCGTCCCGAGAAGCCCGAGGATCTGGCGCGCTTCGACACGATCAGCATCGCCGAGCTCGAGTCGCAGGCGTGGGAACTGAGCCGCGATGGCCGCAGCTACCGCTTCGAGCACCAGCCGCGCCTCATGTGCGGCGATTTCCCGCTTACGCTCGCCGCAGCGGTGCGCGGTCTCGGCGTGGCGCTGCTGCCGGAAAGCGTCTGTTGCAGCGCGCTTCGCGAAAAGCGGCTCGAAGTCATTCTGCCCGAATGGAGTCCGCCGCAGGGCATCGTCCACTGCGTCTTCCCGTCGCGGCGAGGGCTCCTGCCTGCCGTGCGCGTGCTCATCGACTGGCTGGCCGAAAAGCTGCCGCTCGCGATCAAGAGCCAAGTCGTCGGCATCTGATCGCCGGTCGCCACGCGAAGGCGGCAGCAGGTAGAATGGCGGCTGGAAAAACGGCTCGGAGCAGCATGCGCAATGTCGTCGTGGTGATCATCGCTGCATGGCTTGCGGCGTGCGGCTCGGGCGGTGACGAACGTTTCGCAGCCGACGAAGTGCATGCGCGCGAAAACGCGGCGAGCGCGGCCGGCAGCGCGTACGTCAAGCGGTTCGATGCGGCGATCTTCGAAACCGAGGTCATGAATTCGCTGACGAAGTGTCTCGCCGGCGGAGGCAAGGATTCGGTGCGCGTGCATGGCTTCGTGCGCTTTCGCGACGACGGCACCCATGTCGCCGAGTTGCGTCCGCGAGGCGTCGAGGCGTCCTGCGTTGCGGACGTGCTCGCCAACGCCACGGTGCCTGCGCCGCCGAGCGTGCCGTATCTCGTGGAATTCGCCGCGGGCGGGGAGTTCGGCAAACGCTAGCGCGAGCGGTAGTGCGAAGATCAGGAGAGATGGCCGAGCGGTTTAAGGCACCGGTCTTGAAAACCGGCAGAGGTGCAAGCCTCTCGTGGGTTCGAATCCCACTCTCTCCGCCACACTTGCGTCGTCCCCATTCTGGTCTATGCTGAAGGTCGCATGGGAAACGTGGCCACTTTCGATCGATTGGATTTCGAGTAGGGGAGCAGGGTCTCCCGACCTCGCCGAGTTACTCAAATCGGCTGCCGAAAATCATGTCCATGGTGCCAGTCGGGCCGAACTGCACATGATCGAAGTTGAAATTCGCGCCGGAATCCGCGGCATACATATAGATGTAGGCACCATTGGTGTTTGCGGGCAGGGCTACGCTCGTACTCGAAAACGTTGTCCAGCCGGTCGTCGTTACGAAATAACGTAGATCAGTAAGATAGAAAGTCGTGGAGCAGCTTGCGTCTGAGAACGCAAAGACTTCTATCTCGATATCGTTGCCCGGATTGCGGAGTACGTTGATACTGAAGTCGACATTCTGCGCAGCGGTAATGGGCATGCAGCTCGAAAGCAGCGCTCCGCCGTTGGAAGAAGTCGACACATGACAAGACGGCGACGCCGGATCGCCGGTCGTGGAATCCGACGACAAGAAAGTGGGCAGACTATGAGGATCCGCCATCCAGCCTGATACGTCCGTGTCGCAATCCGGGTTCTGGACCAGATTTGCCGCCTGAACCGATGTGCATTGCAGTACCAGACTAGCCAGCGCAAGACTCACGATGCGAAGTTGCACGGTAACTCCAATAGTCGCTAGTAACCTTCAGATACGCGAGGGCGAACTTGAAGCGGACACTGCAGCGATAGCAATCTCACAGCAAATATGGGGAATGAGGCAACAAGGGAGGATTGTTGCCTTAGCCCAGCCTCTATGCGAAGCGAACTCAACCGTATACAGCAACCTGAACGGCAATGATGATATTGCCGTTTTGTGAATGGATCAGCTGCTTGCGACGGTCCAGAGGAGCAAATTCCCTGACAGCGCAATGCGTGAGCATTCGCAATGACAAGGACGGGGTGAGATGAGCGAGTGGTTCTTGGTCGTTCCGGCGAGCAACTCGACGGACTACCGCATCGAGACGCACACCGATGGCGGCACGGGCTTGGTATACGCGGAGTTGTTCTACCCCGCGGCCGGCTCGACCCCGCTGGCGCGTTCGCACGCTGTTTATGCGAGCCATCAAGAGGCGCATCAGCGCATCGCGGAGGCATTCGCGTCGGTGTTCGAATTGCACAATGCAAGTCTGCCGGTCGCCGCGCACGGCTTGCACCTGCGACGTTAGACCATCGGGACGACAGACCGGACGGCGGTTCGTTCGCCGTCGATCGTGTGCGCAAAAGCGGTCACTCGAGAGCGCCATTTTCCTACGCGGAATTTCCGTTTGCTTTGTTGCTCCGCCTTCGTCACGGGCATAGCATCGAAAGCGCTTGGGGGCACGCATGGTTTGATCAATTCGAACTGGGAGAGACACGAAATGTTCACGAAAAGAATGGGTACACGTTGCGCAATTTCGGCCGCGTTGAGCTTGTCGGCCATAGGCTCGCTACCATCCGCCGTCGCTGCACCGGGCGACGCGCTCGAGCAACAAGTGGAAATCGCCGCGCAAGTCGCGGAAGCGCAGGCACGCGAAGCGTGGCGCGCGAACATGGTGCATACGGAAGCGCCAGGGGAGGGCTGCTTCCGCGCCGACTATCCAAGCATCGAATGGGTCGCCACCGGTTGCGAGACCGTAGTGCCGCAAGCGACGCCGCGTCCGCCCCGACCGGTTGCCGGCGGCAAGGCGTTGAAAGGCGAAGCGCAGACGACGGGCAACGGGCACGATTACGCGATCCAAACCTCGAGCCTCATC
>Ga0070741_10013277_pt1 | contig 14610 bp, 19 predicted proteins | sample Coa_R1_4_FD_66440 | JGI IMG/M metagenome (GOLD analysis project Ga0070741, IMG submission 66440) | Surface soil microbial communities from Centralia Pennsylvania, which are recovering from an underground coalmine fire - Coalmine... | ecosystem: Environmental > Terrestrial > Soil > Unclassified ...
CAATAACTATTAAGAGCACAAGATCGAAATCACCGAGCGCGGCGAATGCTCCTGACGCCAGGAGCACAAGCCCGATTGGCAAGGGCACGCCAACCGAGGCGACGAAAATACTCACCCACAATACGGGATAGCCGTACAATTGTAACCAGCTTATTAAGTAAGGGAGAAGTGTGCTCAAGCTACAGACCTCCCCTGAGGATCGGGTCTGGCCGTTGGTTCAGGCTTGCCTGCTGGCGGTTTTGGCTTACCCGGAGGCTTTGGCGTAGGGGAGGGTAGAGGATGTTGCTTACGATAATCAAGGATTGCGACCTGTATCTTATGAATAACTGTCTCAACTGGCTGCTTCGTATGGATTGCGATTTCGTTCAGTGTACTATGCTTGGTAGTCCGATCCTCCTTCGTAATCTGTAACGCTTTGTAGAGATAGCTTTCGGGAACATGGTAGATGTGTGCAACGTAAGGGATCGTCATCCAGCCCTCAATAATACGTACATCGCCTTTTTTGGTCATAGTTTGCTGCTGCTGGAATTGTTGTATCGCTCCCATCGCAGCCCTTGCTGCAATAATGGTACCGCTTAATGCCAGCACTAGCATAGCAGCAGTGATGAGAAAGCGGACTCTTAGACTCAATTTGCACACTCCAACATTATCTCTTGACGTAGCACCTTCCATTCTCTAGAATAATACCTGATATGGATACTACTGTACACCCTTTAAACGTCAAGATAACAAGAATCGATGCTACATTGCCCTTGCCTACATATGCCACATCAGGCGCGGTAGGCTTTGACTTGTTGTGCCGTGAGGATACCGAGATCGCTCCGCGCAAACTGGCGCGTATCCCCGGCAATGTTATTATACAAACCCCACCGGGCTATATGCTACTGATCACGATGCGTAGTAGCACAGCGCGCCGCAAAGGCTTACTCATCCCCAATGGCGTAGGCGTCGTTGACCAGGATTATTGCGGCGAGGGCGATGAGGTCATGGTTTCCGTCTATAATTTTCGTGAGGAAGCCGTCCTCGTTCAGCGCGGCGAACGTATTGCGCAAGGCATATTTGTTCCGGTCTCACGTGTCGTATGGAACGAAGTTGACCGCTTAGGCCCGGGCCGGGGAGGCTTTGGAAGCACAGGTGCATGATGCCATTACCAGATTATTACGCTATTCTTGAGGTACCAACCAATGCAACGCTTACGCAGATCAAGCGTTCCTATCGTCGTCTGGCGCGTCTCTATCACCCCGACCTCAACAGACATGCCTCCGATGCCTACATCAAGCAGCTCAACGAAGCCTACGATGTACTGAGCGATGTCACAAAACGTGCAACCTATGATGTCAGACGCCTCGAAGAGATGAGGCAAATGCTCATCCTGGAAGCCCTGCGCCGTCAGCGTGAAGCTGCACTGCGCGAAGCAAACATGACCTGGGCCGAAGGCTTCAAAGGCTTCGTGCGCGAACTCAGAAAAAGTATGCGTGACGAATAGCGCGCACGCGTCCCCTCTGCGTTAATGTTGTGCTTCCTCGCGTCGTGCCTGCAAGAACGAGAGCACGAGCGAGCCCACCAGCACGCCGACCAGAACGATCTCCATTGTGCTAAACGTCTTTTTCTTCTTTTGCATTGTTTATCTCCTCCATTGCTGATCGTGAAAGGAGCTTCTTTCCTGCTATGCAGGCTGGTTGTCTCCTTCTGGGAATACAACGTTTTCGTAAAGAGCTGAAGCAGAAATGCTGATATCAAGACTATTCAGTTGCACATCATCGTCAGGTCCAAAGGTCTGAAGCATCCACAAGTTATTTTTCACACGTCTGAATAGCTCAATTGATAGACGTTCCGAGCCTATAAGGACATATTCTTGTATTGTTGGGCACGCACGATAAAATGCAAATTTTTGTCCCCGATCAAACGCCTCTGTACTTGACGAAAGTACTTCGACGATCAGGCGCGGAGCATGTATGGTATCATCATCCCCTTGATTTCGCTCGTTGCAACTGACAGTGGCATCCGGGTAAAAATAACGGGTCTCAGATACGTATACACGTATATCTGAGTTGTAGACGCGGCAAGGCGTACCTCGTAGTAATCTATGTAGAGTACTTGTTACATTCACTCCAATGATTGAATGATTGACACTTCCTCCTGCCAGCATTCTTACTTGACCGTCGATATATTCATATCGTGCATCCATACTGTTTCGATCAAGTTGCAAGTATTCCTCAACAGTCATAAATGGGCGAGAAGATTGGGCCGTCATATCATACCTCCCCAGAAACTACAATGCCAGGGAAATCTAGTGTTCTGCTCTGTCTTGTTTCGTTGATTTGCGCGAGCCAGATCATCTCTATTATACCATGTATTTCTTTTTGTCTCTCATGTTTATGGTAAGCACTGTGTTTCATGGTTTGATCCACAATTCTCTGCCGCCTCCGTAGTCGTGAACGAGGCGAAAATGTTGTTTGACCCAGGTATGAAAAGCAGCTTGCGTAGCAAGGCGACCAGTATAGAACAGCACCGCGTGTACCTCCGGCTGCTGGGCCTGCTCGATCAATTGTTGAGACGTAACATACCCTGTCTGGATGCGCACGTTCGAGGTATCCACTAATGACGGCGGCGTATTGCGGTCCGCCAGACCGACCAGAAATTGTGCATCCGTAATCACAAACTGCCCCGGTTGTAGCACCTGTTGCAGTTCTTTTGCGACTCGTATTGGTCCCTGCGTACTCTCGGAAGCTGTCTGCGCCTGATCTGCGCGATAGTAAGACATATCAGCCCGCCCATTGATTACCCCTACAACAAGGACCATTACCAGGCTCAGTGCTGTCGTCACATTGGCGAACAGTACGGAAGCTTTCTTTTCAAGTTTGACCGGACCCATCCCTATTGCAGCCAGAGCCACCATTGGCGGAACAAGTACAATCAGATGGTGAGGGAACAGCGGAGCGTAGCGCCAGAGCATAACCGTCGTTGCGCCAAACCAGGCAACCAGCGGAATAACGCGCCAGTCTCGCCTCAACAGCGCCACCACCGTTCCCAGCAGCGCGGCATAAGTGAGAGGTGAACCCAGCAAAAAATTCTCTATCATTCCCTTATTGCCTGCCCGGCTATAACTGAGCACCCTGGAGGCATCCGTGTGAAAAGAAACCGCCCCCTGCCACATCTGCGAGAACGAGCCTGCAAACGGTAAGAGCACCAACGCGCTCGTCACAATAAAGACTGCGATGCCGATCAACAACGGTCGTGCGCCTTCCCAGCGTAGCGGCACACCCTTGCGACCGTGCCCCCTTTGGGGGTTGTCGCGGGTCACAGAGATTCGCCAAACGTATGCCACCATCAACAATCCAACAGGCACCAATTCTACGACAGCAAAAAATTTGGCGAGGATACCTAGAGCAAGCGTAAAAGCGGTAAGAGCGGCAAAGCAAAGACCAGCTGTGCCCTCCGGTCTTTTCCACCACAGATAGGCCAATCCTACCGCCAGCAGTGCCAGAGCCGTAGATGGAGCCTCCGCTTGAAGAATCCGCGATTCCGCAAGGTAAAGTGGGTTGACAAGCAGCAACAGCATGGCGGCAATAGCTGCGATGCGCCCGCCCAGCGTTTTACCTAGCAACAATGCGCCCAGCAGGCCGAACAGTGAAATAAGTGCAATGCCCAATCGTGCAGCCCAGATCGTTTGACCGAAAAGCAGATAGATAGGAAATACTGAGAGCAGGAAAAATGGCGGCTGCGAATAAAAAATTTGCTGGTACAGAGTATGGCCTGTGCTCATAGCGCGCAAGGATTGCCAGTACACGCCCTCATCGTAAGAATCGCGATCAAATGGCAGACCCAGATTGTGTAAACGCATCCAAATGCCAGTGGCCAGAAGGATCAATGCCAGAGCATAGAACAAAAGAGTTTGCCAGTGAAAAAAAGATTTCGAGGTCGTTTTCGTTTTGCTCGCGCTTATCTCATTCTCGTCATCAAGAATTGTGCTCGTTGACATAAAACATCTCTTTTTACTGTAGTAGCAGTTCGCGCCAGCGGTGCTCTCAGAAAGATTTTCAACCTTCATTTTGCGCAATGCGCAAAATGAAGGTTGAAAATCTTTCTGAGAGCACCGCTGGCACTACCTTGCAGCCACATGGGCGAAGCCAGACGCGCTAGCGGCGTTTGTGGCTGCATAACAATGTACGAACTTGTTGTTAATCGCCAGTCGGGCCTTCTTGTACAGAAGGAGGCTGGAAGTTCGTCTGATCGCTGCTCTGAGCTTTTGACTCTGAGGACGATCCAATCAAACGTCGTGCGCCATTGCTATGACCATTGTGACCGTTGTGGCCATTATGACCGTTGTGGCCATTATGACCATTGGTGCTAACTTCAAGTAGAGGTTGGAACTCGCTCATGACTGTGCGGGCAACACTACGTGCATCGGCAGCATCAATAACTTCCTTGATCTCTTCGGCTACCAGTTCGTCGCGCTCGATCAAGGCTTCTGATAGTGCAATCACGGCCTCGCTGTGCTCCTGGAGCAGTTGCTTCACCGCTTTAAACTGCGATTGCAGCAGGGTTTCAACGCGCTCTGATAGTTTTGGCAATTTACCAGCATCACCATACGCGATAAACGAGGAGAATGTGCCGTCCATGCCGGTTATGCCGATATAGGCCATTGCCAGTTGCGTCGCGCTGGCAAAGTCGCCTGCGACGCCATTTAACTGCACATTGAGGAATACTTCCTCAGATGCGCGCGAGGCCAATGATACCTGAATACGTGCCAGCATGTCTTCTCGGGTCCAGGTGATGATCGATTCTTTCGGTCGCCAGGCAGCGAAAGCCTCGGCACCCTGGAGATCACCGTGTCGGTGGATGGTCACGAATGCAGGGAAGTAGCGGTCCATCAGGTAGTAACAGGCCACCGCGTGTCCAGCTTCATGATAGGCCAGGCGACGGCGTTCAACCGTTGTCAACTCACTCAGCTGGCGCAAACCAAATTCATGCACGTCCTGTGCCTCAACGAGATCTCTGTAGGTGATCGATTCTCGTCCATCGAAGTGTGCGATAACCACGGCTTCGTTGACCACGTGCTTAATTGCGACGGGTGTATAATCTACTAGACGCGCGGAGAGAGCGGTTATCGAGACAGTCGGCTCGTGCTTAACCTTGTTCAGGTAGTACTCGATGACCTCGGGGCGATACTTGTCGGTTGGCGGCGCGACATTGATCTTGCGGTCAAAGCGACCGGGACGCAGCAGCGCCGGGTCAAGCGAATCGGGAACGTTGGTTGCGCCAACGGTCAGGACTGGCTCGTTCTGCGCGCGACCGTGATAGAGGCCCAGAGTACGGAGGACCTTTCTGAACCAACCGGTCTCAATATTGGGGGGATCCATTTCCATCAGCAACTGGTTTAGTCCGCCGGTACCACCCATGCCGCCGAAGATGCCGCCGCCCATTGCCATCATTCCGCCACCACGAGCGCTACGTGACATGCCAATAGCATCGATTTCGTCCATGAAGACGACACATCCGCCATACTCGCGTGCCAGGCGACGAGCCTTACGGTAGAGTCGGCTAATCATCAACACGTCCATACCGATGAACATAGCACGGAAGCTCGCAGCGCTAGCATAGGCGAAAGGGAGACCAGCTTCGGTGCTCATACACTGTGCCAGATAGCTTTTACCTGTTCCAGGATCACCGGTGAGCAGCAGGCCGCGTATCGGTTTACCACCCATCTCCTCGAACTCTTTGATGCCTCGCATCAGGGCCACGATACGCCGCGCAGACTCAAGTACTTCCGGGTTGCCTTTGTAGTCATCAAATGTCACACCAGTCTCGCCCGGCATCACCCAATACAGACGTGGGCGTCCCAGAAACCAGAACAGTGCAACAAACTGGATGAGGATGTAGAAGACAGCAAAACCGATCTGGATGATACCTGCTAAAAGGGTTCCCGGATCAATGCCAGCTACCGGGCGTGGTTGGGTGAAGAACCAGATCGCAAATGCTACGAGTAAGATCCAGAACCACCTTTGTTTGATAAATCGCCCAAACTGGTCCAGGCCCAGGTCGATTGATTTATCCAGATCACTTCTTTGTCGCTTCGTTTGGTTGTTGTCTGTTGACATTGCAGTTATCCCTTCTGCCTCGTGGACTGATTACTGGCTCTCGCGTGCTGTTACTTTGTCGATGGAAAAGATACGTCCGTCTGGGAGAGGATACGTTGAGAAGTGCCAGAGTATTACCTCTGTTGTTGCACCTGTGCTAGCTGTCGTGCTAGCAGAAGGTTTCATGTTCACTTCTACGTAAGCATCTATCAGCTTATCTGATGCAGTGACGGGACCTACAACGCTAATATTGTTCCACTTGACTCCGCTATATTTCTCACTATACTGCAAGACGTACAGAGCTGTGTCAGGAGGCTGGGACATGGACTGATCCATCTTTTCGAGTGTGCTTAGATCTCCATCTCGCAATGCATAAAGCCACACTTTCACGTTATCATTAAGCTGCGCATTTGCCTTGATCTGCTGGCTGACAGCATCGTTTGCGCCTCCGCCCACCAGAGGTACCGTGCCGGTCAGGACATACGAAGTCAGGCCGATACTGCCCAGCAGGAGAATGATGGCGATCAGCGCAACTATTTTATGCTTGCGCATCCCATTAATCAAATAATAGAGGAGCTTGATGATGGGACGGAGGATTGCTTTCACAAACAACGCGAGAGGGGCTTGTCCCGCTCTCTTCTTAGCGGGCGTCAGTTTGACCTTTTTCGGCTCCGCTGCTTGCTGCGTGATTCGGTCTGATGGCCCCGGGCCTGGTATCACTGGCGGCATCGGTGCTGGTGGAGTTGGTGAAGGGCTTATCATAGATCTCTCTCTTCTCAACTTTCTGGGATATGTGTACTAGTGTGTGACATACTACAAATCTATGGCTCGATTGCTGTACAAGCTATCAGGGTGTGTTGTTCTGGCTTGTGTCATAGAACTGTGCTATGATTTTCTTTATTGTACCATACACCACATCCTCTCTTTTGGCAAGCTATTTCCTCTGGTAACAATCTACCAGAGGGGCCCTTCAATTTTTGCGGAACGACAACCGCAAGGGACCCTACCCGGGGGTAGGTAATCTCGCTACGTGTGCCCCTCGCGAAAATTGAGGGACATAATCTACCAGGGATGCCTCTACAAAACGTTTTTGATATAATGTACGTACAAAAGTTACTCTTCGATACAAGCATACGCAATAATATACAGAAAGTTGGATAGCCGGAAAGCAGGTGCAGTGTTATGGATGATACTATGCATGACCATGAAGGGCCAGGAACACATATCTGGTTGCGCTATGCAACCCAGTACTCTTGGAATGGACGCAACCATACTGTCGAGATGAGCGTCCCTGTGCCTGTGGGGGCAGATGCTGAGACACGCGCACAGCTGTTTCGCGAGGCTGAGACAGGGATGCGCCAGCTCATCGGCTATGTCGAGAGTCGCATGCCAGAGATAGTCCAGCATACTCAGAAGGCTCAAGGGACAAAAACTACGCAGGTTATGCCTGGAGCGCCAACCACGCCTCCTCCAGCGGCAGGACAGGCCCCGTCACAGAGGCCACCGAACAGACCCGCGGCCGTATCTGCTCCTCAGACCTCGCCACAGCCATCCCCAACCGGTCAGGCGCGTGCAACGTCTCCCCAACCGCCGGTCCCTCGCAGTGAAGAGGTCACGGTCCCGCCGACGCGCCCCAGCGTGGGGGCGAGTATGCCGCATGCCCCTGTTCCTTCCGGTGGGGGAAGTGGGACGATTGATCTTCCACAGTTCATTAGTCGCATTCGCGATCTGGGTTTAACGCCTAAAGATGCGATGAAACTGTTGAATGTAAAATCTCTCTCTACCGGTATTAACCATCGTGAAGCGCTGGAGCGCCTGGAACGACTGGTTGCGCAAGGGACAACCGCAGCTCCAACTGGGGAAACTGCTTCCACATCCTCTCCTAAGAAAGAACAGGAGAAGCGACAGAATCAAGAAGCGCAGGAGAAGCAAGAGCCCGCTAAGACTCAAAAGCCAGAAACAACTGCTCATGCTAACTCGTCTCCCACGCGACCTGCGCCTGTGCCGATTATCATACCGTCCGATAATCATCAGACCAGGGCTCCCATTGAGGATGAACTGCTGGATATCGATGATGATCAAGCTGTATCCGATGTGCGCGAGGTCCGCCCGGCCTATCGTTTCGATGAAGAGGTCGACCCCGACGAGCCCGATGAACTTGAAGATCTCGATCTATCACATGAGTTCTCCTCCCAGGAGTTAGCAAGAGCAAGGGATCTGGTGAACTCAATGCGCGAATGGCGAGGACCTACCACTGCTAGCGCGGGTCGTTTGCAAGTATTGAACAATGTGGTGGTTTCGCAGATTAGCAAAGAGCAATTGCACACACTGATAGAGGGACTGTGGAGCGTCACGCAGCTCAAAAGGTTGAAGGTTGACCAGGTGGAGGCGCTGATCTCCTGGGGCAAAGAAGATAATTTTGTGAACGAGGTGGAAGCTGTGTTGTCTGTTTTAGAGGAGGATCATTATGCGCGTGGTAACCGGTGAGGCGAAGGGCCGCAAGTTAAAATCTCCTAATATGCCTGGCACGCGTCCGATCATGGATCGTGTGAAGACGGCCCTTTTCGATATCCTTGCCGACGAAGTCGAAGGGGTGCGCTTCCTGGACCTCTTTGCGGGCACGGGTAGTGTGGGCATTGAAGCGCTGAGCCGTGGAGCAGCCCAGGCGACCTTTATCGAGATGAACCATAAAGTTCTGAAAGTGGTGCGTGAGAACCTGCACATTACCGGGCTGGCGGACCGCGCCGAAGTCCTGCGTGCTGATGCCTTTAAATTTCTACAGACACAGGAAGTACATGCTCCTGAAGGGACGGAGAAACAGCATAGCCAGCAACGCAGCTATGATATCATCTACGTAGCTCCCCCGCAGTACGAAGAACTGGCGGCGCGTGCTCTGGCCCTGCTGGATGAATCGCCGTTGGTGCCTGATAACGGGCTGGTTATTGTACAGATTCACCCGAAAGAGCGTGCCGGGGTAGTTGCTGTGCCAGCTAAGCACCTGTTGCTCACCGATGAACGGCGTTACGGGAGCACGCTTCTAATGTTCTATCGAAAATTGACACCGTCAGGAGAAAAAAATGACGATAAATAGACCCGGTGGGCGCTTCGCTTTTATGGATGCTGGCGAAGCTGCCCGCAGATTGGGAGTAGACCGCATCACGCTCGATCAGTGGATCAAAGAGGGGCGTATCAAAACTCATCGCGGAGTGGGTCGTGAAGCCTTCTTTCGTGCCTCCGATGTCGAGGAACTCTATAAAGAACTCCATCCATCGTCCGAACTGGCTGAAGCTGTGGCCGCCGACGAGCGCGAAAGTGCTGGGGAAATGCAGCAGCCTGCCCGTAAGAAACAGGACCCGCAGATGCGCGTCTATCTGCGCCTGCAAGCCGATGCCAAGTGGTACGATATCTCTGAAGACGACATTCGCTACTGGTTTCAGCAGCTTGCTCCCGATGGCTATGCGCGCAACAAACGTAACGCGGAACATACCATCAAAAAACTTCAGTTTCTCGTCAGCCTGATCGAAGAAGGGCAAAAGAGAGCGTCAGAGCAGAGCTAGAGGGAAGCCGCGACAGTATCACTGCCGCGGCTATTTTCAGTTATATCACTATTGTGGCTATTTTCTGGAACAATCTGGTTCAGCAAATTTAACCTTGCCAATTTCTTCGCAAGATTATATGCATCCTTCTTATCGCCCTCTTTTCGTATCCCTACTGTTACTACAATAACAACAATCTGCTCTTCCTCCACCTTATAAATAATGCGGTAATGTTTCCTTACCGCGCGAACGCTACGATAGTCTTCTAATTCATCTTGTAATGGTTTTCCCTGTTTATCTGGATCGTATTGCAACCTATCAATACGTTCGCTGATTTGTCGCTGTATTCGCTTGTCTGTGATAGTTGATAAATGAAGCTGTGCCCCCATTGCAATCTGAATTTGCCAGCGGTTCATTCCCAGCCAAGCTCCTTTTTCACTTCCTCCCAGGGTTTTACCCGACCTTCCTCTACGTCCTTTACTCCCTGACGAAAAGCTGCCATGAGTTCTTCATCCTTCATGATCTCTATCGTCTCCTGAAGCGCTTCGACGGTTTCTTGAAGTTTCTCAATAGTTTTTTCCACTGCCATATACGTTTCAAATGGTAGAATGACCATAACTGGTTTACCATAACGCGTGATTGTGATAGCCCGTAAGTCTTTCTCAAACTCTTCTGGCAAGCGGGTAAGTTCTTTCTGGGCCTCAGAAATGGATAAGCTTCGCTCTACCATCGCAACTCCTCTCTGTAAAATCTTATATAAGATATTTTATAAGATTTTACTTAACATGTCAATGAGGAATCAGGTGTCCTCGTCCTGCTCAAGCTGGCTTTTGATCTCTTCCAGTGATAACATTGCTTCTGTGTTGCTGCCCTGGACGATCTGACGAAATGCAGCCATAAATTTTTCGTCTTGCAGGATTTCGAGTGTTTTTGCCTGTGCTTCGAGCGTTTCCTGCATCTTTTTGTAGGCGTCGAAGGGCAATATTGCCAGCATCGGCGATTCTTGTTGGGTGATGATGATGATTGCAGGCTCTTGCGCGAGTTGTTCGTGCAGGTGCAAAAACTGTTGGTGAACTTCGGCTAGTGTCAATTGGCGCTCTACCACAATGTCCCCCTTTTGACATAGAATAAATAGGAAGTCTTGTATGAATTGTACATACTATCAAGCAGATAGTATTGTCAATAGCTGATGAATGTAGGAGAAATTGGTGGATGAACACGCGTATGTCTTTTCAATCTGAACAATTCATTTCAAGGTTAGATCAACTCATTTCGACTCTTATGTCGATAGCGGATGTCCCTGGCCTTACTATTGCTGTAGTAAAGGACGCCTCGGTCGTGTGGGAGCGCGGTTTTGGCGTGAAAAGTACTGTTTTGAAAGGGCCTGTTGACGCTGATACTATCTTTGAAGCAGCCTCATTGAGTAAACCTGTTTTTGCTTATGCAGCCTTAAAGCTATGTTCCAGGGGCCTGCTGGATCTAGACACCCCGTTAGCGCATTATTATCCTGCCCCTTATACGGAGTTTGGTTTTGATCCCAATGAGCCTCGCCTCAAACTTGTCACGATGCGTCAGGTGTTGAGCCACTCAGCTGGCTTTGGTAACTGGCTTGAGGGGGAGATCGGTCAGATCAATTTTACTCCCGGCGAGAGATTTCTCTACGCTGGTGAGGGCTATATCTATCTGCAACGCGTCATTGAGCATCTCACTAGGGAGCCATTAGCCACTTACATGGCGAAGCAGGTGCTGGAACCTTTGGGTATGCGCAGCAGCAGCTATACCTGGCTTGAGCGATACGCAAGCGAAATCGCACATGGGCACGGCTATCGCAATATAGATGTTGGCGATAGGTGGTCACAGGCATTTGCAGCTTTCAGCTTATATACTACAGTTCGTGACTACGCAACCTTCTTGATCGAAATGATGCGTACCGATCAAGGCGATGCATACTGGCTCGGCGCAGATGAGTTAAATACTATGATCACACCGCAGATCAAGATCAATGACCAGCTTTCCTGGGGTCTGGGTTGGGGATTAGAGGAGACGACGCAGGGCCGTTACTTCTGGCACTGGGGAGACCTTGGCGACTACACAGGCTTCGTGCTTGGCTCGCGTGCAAGGCGTGAGGGATTGGTGATCCTGACCAATGGCGAGATGGGTCTGAGCATCTGCGAGCGTATCATGCAAGAAGTGATAGGGGGAGAGCATCCCTGCTTCTCCGGTTTCCTGGAGAAAGAATACGATATCTTATCCGTAAACCTATAAAAATGGAAATGCTAGGGACTGGTTAGCAAAACGGACTAATGTGATAAAAAGAAAAGGGTGCATAGATACGTAACCGTGTTATAATAATGCAATATCATGGGCGCGACCGGCACCCTGCTTTTATACGAAAAGTGGATTGTGTTCTTATCATTCTATTGTGCCTTTTTATGCCGCCACGTGGGCATCCACCAGATATGGTAGCGCGCATGTGGCTGTAAGATAGCGGGGCCCCCACAAAGGAGATGAGTCTATGCAAGATTCGATGGCTGAATCTGTTCCAACGCTTTCAACACCCCAGCGCTTGCTCATAGCATTTCTTATAGGCTTGCCAACGACGCTTATGTTCCCTTTCAACTCGTTGCCAACTCCTATCTGGTGGAATCCGTTGGTACCAATAGCAGTCCTCTTGATTGCCATGTTATTTGGTGTGTTGCGCGACCCCAATGTGCGTCAGGGGAAGATAGAACCCGCTCGTGTCAGGAACAGCATCATATCAGTCGTGCTCGTGATTGTTGCCTCCATCATTGCAGAACTGGTATTGGGCAGGCTAGGTCCCCTGGTCTTCCTGGGATTAGCGATTGTGCCCTTGATGGTTGGCTTGGTCGCGGCATTCACTGTAGGGGGCAATACCTACGAGTACGGGAGAATGCCAACGTGGTGCGCGCTTGTTGCCTGGGTCGGGGCCTGCATTCCCAATGCGATTGCCACCATCCTTGATCTACAGGCTTACGCAAAATCTGATGCATTTATGAATGTTCTCAAAAAGAACCCGCATACCGATGTCAATTCACTTCTCTGGATTCCAGTCATCAGCTTTGTCGTAGGTCTCGGCGTAGCCGCAATCGGTGCCGGAGTGGGAAAATGGCTTCACCAGAAATTACTCGGCATTCCCTACGTGCCACAGGAAGATGGCTGGGGATCATAAAATAACACCATCGCCCGACGCGCGTCAGGCGATGGTGTTATTTTATGATCTCCAGCCATCATCTTTCTGCTCTAGCACTGCCAATTTGCTGAGAAGGGTCGTTTGAAGCTGCTCCAATTCTGCTATTTGTCTTCCAATTGCCTCAACTTTTCGTCGCAGGAAGACCACCTGTTGCTCTTTTGTCAGCGAGCCTGCATCATACGCTTCTGCCAATTCTTTGAGTTCCGCTATGGTGAAACCGGTAGTTTGAGCCTGTTTGATGAGCTTGAGGCGTTCGACGACCTCTTCGGAATAATAGCGATAGTTATTGGTTCCACGTCGGACATGGCGAGTATCCAGTAGTCCTTCTTCCTCATAAAAACGGATGGTATGAACCGTTAAGCCAGTCTTTTTTGCCAGCTCACTGATGAACATAGATGCCTCCTTCCAGGAAACTCTTGACCTTAGGGTACACTCTATAGTTTACACTCTGAGCACCCGAAAGGGAATCGTCCAGAAGAAAAGAAGGAGTCTCACATGAAACAGCTTGTTGTCCTTATCACTGGTGCATCGAGCGGGATTGGCAAGGCCACTGCGCAACTGTTTGCCGAACACGGCCACATCACCTACGTGACAGCCCGTCGCCGAGAAACGTTCCCAGAACTGCAAGCTCTGGCTTGCTATCCCCTCTATGTTGACCTGACCGATGAAGCATCAATACTGGCCGCTGTCCGGGGCATTGAAACGAAGCACAGTGCTGTCGATGTGCTAGTAAACAATGCTGGCTATTCTCAAGCCGGTCCATTGGAGGAGTTGCCGCTTTCAGCCATGCGTCAGCAATTTGAAACGAATGTTTTTGGCCCGATGCGCTTGAGTCAACTGGTGCTGCCGGGCATGCGCAACAAGGGGAGAGGACGCATCATTACTGTCAGTTCAGTCGCAGGTGTGGTAGCGATGATGGGGACAGGTGCCTATACCATGAGTAAACATGCTGTCGAGTGCTTTTCCGATGTCTTGCGCTATGAGGTCAGGCCATTCGGTGTGAATGTGATCACAATCCAGCCAGGAGGCGTCTCGACGAATTTTACCTCTGTGGAAGAAAGCTTGTTCTCTCAAGGTGAACACAACAGCCCCTACGCGACATTTCGGGAGAATGTCTTCAAGACACTGCACCAGGGAGCAAGTTCAACCCCGCTCATTCTCAAACCTGAACAGGTCGCTCAAGTGATCCTCAAAGCGGCGACAGTTCCTCGCCCCCGGAAGAGATATCAGGTTGGAGTGTTGGCAAAGATGCTGCCTCGTGTTCGTGATCTCCTGCCAGAGATCATGTGGGATCGATTGGTTGCACGGATGTATTCGATGGACTAGGTTTCTGTGCGCAAAGAGAGGCTAACAGCCTCTCTTCCCTAATCAGTCATTTCATGGTGTGGCATATCGTGTTGGGACATGTCGTGCCGATCTGGATCGTGGTGAGACATATCATGTTCTTGACTATCCATCATCTTAAGCATTTGCGTGCCACCTGTACGAACAAATCGGATCACCAGCACCGCCGCTAGCACCAGGAAAATGATGTTGAGCACTGTCGTATAGTTCCACTGTATCCCCTCCGTGATCGCCACCACATTGCGGTTTGTTGGAATGATGCCGAGCGCTTCAAACAGCCATTCCACGACATATCCAGCTGCCGCCATCGTCACGTAGAACGTCGCGAGAATGTAGCCCATGACTTTCCATCCATAGTATTTCCGGTAAATGTCAAGGATAGGCAGGATGATCAGATCCGCAAAGATGAAACTGACAACGCCACCAAAGCTGATGCCAC
>Ga0070741_10013278_pt1 | contig 14610 bp, 15 predicted proteins | sample Coa_R1_4_FD_66440 | JGI IMG/M metagenome (GOLD analysis project Ga0070741, IMG submission 66440) | Surface soil microbial communities from Centralia Pennsylvania, which are recovering from an underground coalmine fire - Coalmine... | ecosystem: Environmental > Terrestrial > Soil > Unclassified ...
TCGTGATGGTCCACGACTACCACCTCTACACGCTCCCCGACCTCGTCAGGCGCGCCCGCCCGGACGCGTTCCTGCACCACTTCATCCACATCCCGTGGACCCAGCCCGACGCTTGGCGCGTGCTGCCGGCGCGCATCCGCGAGGAGATCTTCGCCGGGCTGCTCGCCAACGACATCATCGGTTTCCACACCCGCTCCTACCGCCACAACTTCCTGCAGTGCTGCCGCGACCTGATGGACCTCGACGTGAACTTCGACGAGGGCATCGTGCGCTACGCCGATCGCGAGGTGTGGGTGCGCGCATACCCGCTGCCGATCGACCACGAGGCGACCAGGCAGATCGCCGCCGGTGAGCGCGTCGCCGAGTTCGAGCGGGCGCTGCTCCGGCGCCGGCGCGAGTTCCTGATCCTGCGCGTCGACCGGGCCGACCTCTCCAAGAACGTCCTGCGCGGCTTCTCGGCCTTCGACCTGTTCCTCGAGCAGCACCCCGAGTTCACCGAGCGGGTCACGTTCGTCGCCCAGCTCATGCCCTCGCGCACCGACGTGCCGCAGTACGCCGAGTACCTGGAGCGGATCGAGGCGCTTGTCGCGGTCGTCAACCACCGCCACGGCACTCCCGACTGGATGCCGATCCAGCTGAAGCTGCGGGACGACCTCGACGAGGCGCTCGCCTCCTACAAGCACTACGACGTGCTGCTCGTGAACGCGATGTTCGACGGCATGAACCTGGTCGCGAAGGAGGGCCCGATCGTCAACGAGCGGGAGGGTGTGTCGATCCTCTCGGAGAACACGGGCGCGCACGAGGAGCTCGGCGAGTACTCGCTGTCGGTGAACCCGTTCGACATCCAGGAGCTCGCCGACTCGATCCACGCCGCGCTGACGATGAGCACCGCCGAGCGCCGGCGGCGGCGGACGGGGCTGGTGGAGATCGTCACCTCGCGCGACCCGGGCGACTGGATCGACGACCAGCTCGCCGACATCCGCGCGAAGGGGCGCTCGCGGGCCTCGGCGTAGACGCGCGGGCGGCGGCCGACGGGCGCGGCGGGCGCACAGGACCCGCTATCTTTGTCCGCTGCACATGACGCTCCCTGCCCCCACATACGACCTGATGCTGCTCCTGGACCCCCAGGCCGAGGAGTCCGAGCGCACGAAGATCGTCGCCGACGCGGTCGCGGCGATCAACGCACAGGGTGAGCTCGTCCGCCAAGACGACTGGGGCGAGCGGCCGCTGGCCTACCCGATCGACCGCAAGGCGAACGCGGACTACCACCTGCTGCAGTTCCACGTCTCCCAGGCCGCTCTGCTCGAGAGCCTGGACCGGAGCCTGCGCATCACCGACGGGGTGATCCGGCACCGCATAATCAAGCTCGCGCCGGGCACGCCGAGCCCTCCCGAGATGACGGGCCCGCGCCGCTCCGAGGCTGCCGAGGGCGAGGCACCCGCCGCCGCCGCCGAGGCCGCCGCGCCCGCACCGGCGCCTGCCGAGGCACCCGCCGCCGAAGCTCCCGCCGCCGAGGCTCCCGCCACGGACGCTCCGCCTGCCGAGGCGCCCGCTGCGGAGGCGCCCGCCGGCGACGCCGCGGCTGCCGAGCCCGCCGAGAGCGCCTAGCTCCACGGTGCCCGCGGGCCCGGCCGCACGCTCGCGACCGCGCCCCCCTGACAGCGCCCCGCTCGTAATAACATCTGCGCGCAGATGGACTGGCGCGAAGACATGAACGACGGGACCGTCAGCCGCAGCGACGTCCTGCGCGCCTCACCGCCGATGTTCGAGTCCCGCGTCCTGGACGCGCTCTCGCGCGTGCATCCCGCGGTGCCGATCCTGATCTTCCTGCCCGCGATCGCCCTGCTGTTCGCCTGGGGCCTGTCGCTGACGAGCCTGCCGCTCGCGATCGGGCTGTTCGCCGTCGGCTACGCGGTCTGGAGCCTGTTCGAGTACTGGCTGCACCGCCTCGTCTTCCACTTCGAGCCCCAGGACGGGGTCGGCGCACGCTTCCACTGGATCATCCACGGCGTTCACCACGACCACCCGAACGACCCGATGCGGCTCGTGATGCCGCCGGCGGTGAGCATCCCCCTGGCCGCCGCGGTGTTCGGCCTGATCTGGCTGATCGCGGGGCACCGCTACGCGCCGGGGATCAGCGCCGGGTTCTTCGCCGGCTATCTGGTCTACGACATGATGCACTACTACCTCCACCACTTCCGCCCCCGCGGCAGGCTCGGGCGGGTCCTGCGCGAGCGCCACATGCGCCACCACTTCCAGGACGACACGAAGGGGTTCGGCATCAGCGCCCCCTACTGGGACGAGGTGTTCCGCACCTCGCCGCGCTCCCGCCGTTCCTCGCAATAAGCGGGATCCCGGGCCGCACCGGGGCGAGCGCCGCCCGCCCGCCGCTCTAGACTCGCAGGCCCGGAGAACGAAAGGAACAAGCCCGTGGCCGCAACGAACATCAACCGGGTCGTACTGACCGGAAACCTGACGAGCGATCCCGAGCTGCGCTCGCTGCCGAGCGGCTCGTCCGTGTGCAAGCTGCGCGTCGCCTGCAACACGCGGCGCAAGAACGGCAGCACCGGCGAATGGGAGGACAAGCCCAACTACTTCGACGTGACCGTCTGGGGCGCGCAGGGCGAGAACGCCGCCCGCTATCTGTCCAAGGGCCGCCCCGTCGCGATCGACGGACGCCTCGAGTGGCGCGAGTGGGAGACCCAGGAGGGTGCGAAACGGCAGGCAATCGATATCATTGCCGACTCGGTGCAGTTCCTCGGTGGTCGTGAAGAAGGCTCCAGCGGAGGCGGATTCACGGGCAACGGGGGCTCCAGAGGCAGCGACATCCCAGTCGACGAAGGGGATTTCCAGACCGCACCGGCCGGAGGCGCCGCCTCCGACGAGGACATTCCCTTTTAGAGCAGCGAGGAGCATCTTTGTCTGACAGCACGGAGCAGTTCGATGGCTAAGGCGCGTGGACGCGGAAAGCCCGTACGCCGGCGCGACAAGCGGGGCGGGCCCGGAGGCGGGCGCCGCAAGCCCTGCCAGCACTGCCGCGACAAGGTCGACCAGGTCGACTACAAGGACGTCGCGTCGCTGCGCAAGTTCATCTCCGAGAAGGGCAAGATCCGCTCGCGCCGGATCACCGGCTCCTGCCGGCGCCACCAGGTCCAGATCGCTCGCGCCGTCAAGCGCGCGCGTGAGCTGGCGCTGCTTCCGTATGTCAACGAGGGCGGTCGCGAGGACGGCCCGCGCGGCCGCGGCCGCGACCGCGACTGACGCCTGCGGGCGCAAGCGGAGTTGAGCGATGCCAGAGGCGATCCTGCTCAAAGATGTCGAGGAGCTCGGCGACCGCGGCGCGGTGATCGACGTCTCCAAGGGCTACCTGCGCAACTACCTGATCCCGCGCAAGCTCGCCCAGCCCGCGACGAAGGGCGCGATCGAGACGGTCCGCCAGCGCCAGGCCGCCGAGGAGCGCGCCGCGCGCGAGGCGGTCGAGAAAGCCCAGGAGAACGTCAACCTGCTCAACCGCACCGTGCTGACGATCCCGCAGCAGGCCGGCGCCGACGGCCGCCTGTTCGGCTCGGTCACGGCGCAGGACATCGCGAGCGCGATCCGCGAAGCCCGCGGGCTGCGGATCGACAAACGGGGTGTGCACCTGGTCGAGCCGATCAAGAACGTCGGCACCTACATGGTCGTCGTGGACGTCGTGGACGGCGTGCAGGCCACGGTCAAGACCATGGTCGTCGCCAAGAAATAGGCGGCGCCGGCGCCCGGCCGCGGGCCGCCCCGGCGACCTCCCGGCCGCGGCATGAGCCTCGCCGGGCCGGGTGCGACGTCGTGCCCGCGTGCGAACATCCGTTCGTGCCCTGCGTTCCAGTTTTTCCTGCCGCGATTTGCGGGAACGGCCCGCGAGCCGCGCCTCTCGCGACCCTAAACTCGCCCGACCGATGAGCGCGGTATCGACAGCGAACGGCACGGCCGGCCCGCCCGCGGGCGTCGTCACTCCGCCTCACAACCTCGATGCCGAGCAGTCGGTGCTGGGCGCGATCCTGCTCTCGGACCGCTCGCTCTACGCCCTGGTGATCGAGGAGGGGCTGCGCGCCGAGGACTTCTACCGCGAGCGGCACGCGGTGATCTACGAGGCGATGCTCGCGCTCTACAACGAGAGCGAGCCCGTCGACGTCCTGACCGTGACCGACCGCCTGCGCCGGATGGGCAAGCTCGAGGACATCGGCGGTCAGGCCTCGGTCGACGAACTGTCAGGCGTAGTCCCGGCTGCCGGGCACGCCCGCCGCTACGCCCAGATCGTGCGCGAGAACGCGCTGCTGCGGCGGCTGCTGAACAGCACCTACGTGATCCAGGAGAGCGTGCTCGGCCACGAGGGCGCGCCGCGGGAGCTGGTGGAGCAGGCGGAGAAGGCGATGCTCGAGGTCGCGCGCGACGACCGCCAGCAGGACTTCCGGGCGATCGAGGACGTGCTCCACGACGAGCTCGACAAGCTCCATCGCCTCTCCCTGGAAGGGACCTCCCTGACCGGCACCCCGTCGGGCTTCAAGGACCTGGACGAGATCACAGGCGGTTTTCAGCCCGGCAACCTGATCATCATCGCCGCGCGTCCCGCGATGGGCAAGAGCGCACTCGTCTGCAACATCGCCGAGAACGCGGCCGTCGAGCACAACCGGCCGGTCGCGCTGTTCTCGCTGGAGATGGCGGAGGCGGAGCTCGCCCAGCGCTTCGTCGCCTCGCAGGCGCGCATCAAGGGCGAGGAGCTGCGCAAGGGGCGCGTCGCCGAGCAGCGCTGGCCGAAGATCCTGGAGGCCTCGCAGCGCCTCGCCGACGCCCCTCTGTGGGTCGACGACTCCTCCGACGTCGGGCTGCTCGAGATCCGCGCCAAGGCGCGCCGCCTGCACAGCCAGTGCGAGAACGGGCTCGGCCTGATCATCATCGACTACCTGCAGCTGATGCGAACCGACAGCCGCTACGACAGCCGCGTGACCGCCGTCGGCGAGCTGAGCCGCGGGCTGAAGATCCTCGCGCGTGAGCTGGGGGTCCCGGTGATCGCGCTCTCCCAGCTCAGCCGCGCGGTCGAGAGCCGGCCCGACAAGAAGCCGATGCTCTCGGACCTGCGCGAGTCCGGGAACCTCGAGCAGGACTCCGACCTCGTGATGTTCATCTACCGCGAGGAGTACTACTCGAAAGAGGAGAGCGAGCGGCCCGGCGAGGCCGACCTGCTGATCGCCAAGCACCGCAACGGCGCGGTCGGCGACGTCACGCTCACCTTTCAGAAGGAGTACCCGAAGTTCATGAACTACGCCGGCGAGCGCTACGCGCAGTGAGCGGACCCCCGTTCGAGCGCTTCCCCGAGGAGTCGCCCGCGATCCAGGACCTGCGCGGCGGGACGCGGGGGGACGGGCGTACAGGCGAGCCCCGCTGCCCGCTCGGCATCTGCGACGGCAGCGGCTTCCTCGTCGATGAGGCGACCAACACGGCGCGCGACTGCGAGTGCCGCGGTGCGCGGATCGCAGCGGCGCGCACGCGCAGCCTCGAGGGTCGCATCCCGCGCCGCTATCGCGGCGTCTCCTTCGAGCGGCCCCCGATCAGCGACCTCGCCCGCAGCGCGCCGGACCAGATCGGGCTCGTGCGCCGCTACGTGCACACGATCGAGGGCAACCTCGACGCGGGCCGCGGGCTGTGGGTCGTGGGGGATGTCGGCACCGGCAAGACCACGCTCGCGATGCTGGTCTCCAAAGCGGCGCTCGACGCCGGGCGGTCCGTGGCCATCTACTCCCTGCCGCGGCTGTTGAACCTGCTGCGCGAGTCCCTGGAGTCGCCGGGGGGCCTGATCGACCTGCTCGACCGGCTTGCCGCCGTGGACCTGCTGCACATCGACGACCTCGGTGCCGAGAACCAGACGGACTGGGTGCTCGAGCAGCTGTACTCGATCGTCAACGCGCGCTACGAGTCCGAACGGGCGATCGTGACGACCAGCAACCTCCTGCCGGATGAACTCGGCGACCGGCTGGGGGCTCGCACCGTCTCGCGGCTGGTCGAGATCTGCGGCGAGCCGATCCCGCTGTTCGGCACCGACCGGCGGCGCGAGTTCAGGGCCGGTACGGCGTCCGCCGCGGACGGGCGGGATCTCGCCGCCCGCGCGCACACCGAGCAGCTCTAGCTCCTCGCTTCCGCACGGGGACCCGCGCGCGCCGTCCCTAGAATCCACTGCCTATGCCGGGGATAGTCATAGTCGGCGCCCAGTGGGGCGACGAGGGCAAGGGCAAGATCACCGACCTGCTCGCCGAGCACGGCGACGCCGTCGTGCGTTTCCAGGGCGGCAACAACGCCGGCCACACGATCGTGCGCGGCGAGCAGGAGTGGAAGCTCCACCTGATCCCGTCCGGGATCCTCTACCCCGGCAAGCGCTGCGTGATCGGCAACGGCGTGGTGATCGACCCGCGCGTGCTGATCGAGGAGCTCGACGGCCTGCGCGCCAAGCGCGTCGACGTCAGCGGGCTGCGGATCTCAGCCAACGCGCACCTGATCATGCCCTACCACCTGGCACTGGACGAAGCGGGCGAGGCGAGGCTCGGGAGCCTGCAGATCGGGACCACGCGTCGGGGGATCGGACCGTGCTACGCCGACAAGGCGGCACGCCTCGGCATCCGCGTCCAGGACCTCCTCGACGAGAAGATCCTGAAGAAGAAGATCGTCGCGGCGATGGAGCCCAAGCGCCTGTCGCTGCGCCCGTACGAGAAGGACCCGGCCCTGGACCTGCGCCAGATGACAGAGGACTACCTCGTCTACGGCCACCGGCTCGAGCAGCACATCGCGGACACGAGCAAGCTCATGTGGGAGATGCTCGACGACGGGCAGACCGTGATCCTGGAGGGAGCCCAGGGCGCGATGCTCGACATCGACCACGGCACCTATCCGTTCGTGACCTCCTCGAACCCGCTCTCGGGCGCCGCCTGCGTCGGCACCGGCATCGGCCCGAAAGCAATCGACGAGGTCTGGGGGATCTCCAAGGCGTACACGACGCGCGTCGGCGCCGGCCCGTTCCCCAGCGAGCTGCACGAAGAGATGGGCGACACGATCCGCGAACGCGGTCACGAGTTCGGCACCACCACCGGCAGGCCGCGGCGCACGGGCTGGCTCGACCTCGTCGCGTTGCGCTACGCCGTGCGCCTGAACACGATGGACGCGCTCGTGCTCACGAAGCTCGACGTGCTCTCGGGGCTCGACCGGGTCAAGGTGTGCACCGGCTACCGCGGCGCCGACGGCGCGGAGTTCGAGGACTTCCCCTACCACCAGACGGTGCTCCACCACACCGAGGCCGAGCTGACCGAGCTGCCCGGCTGGAAGGAGGACCTCGGCGAGTGCCGCTCGATGTCCGACCTGCCACAGGGGGCGCGCGACTACCTCGACTTCGTCGCCGAGCAGATCGGCGCCCCGGTGGCGCTGATCGGGGTCGGTCCCGGCCGCGAGCAGGTGATCTGGACCGACGCCGGCCAGCAGACGCTGATCGGCGGCGTCGCCGCGCCCTCCGCCTCGGCCTGAGCGCGGGGCCCCGAGGGCGGCGCCGGCCTCGGCTAGAGGGCGGCCTCGCCGTAGATCGCCTTCAGCCAGATCTCGACCAGCACGTCCATCATCTCCCCGTCGGCGAGCGCAGGCGGCTCGGCCGCGAAGGTCGCGAACTGCACCCGCTCGTTCATCGACACGAGCGCGATCGCCAGCTGGCGCGCGTCGAGTCCCGCCGGGGCGGCCCCCCTGGCCCGCTCGGCCTCGATCGCGTCGGCCGCGTAGCCGACCCATTTGTCCATCACCGATGACCACAGCTCGCGTGCTTCCGCGTTGACGGCGCGCAGCTCGGCGCCCGCACGCACCACCGCGCGGTGCGCGCCGAAGATGTCCACGAACACCTGCAGTCCCTCGCGCCAGCGGGCGGGCGGGTCCTCGTGGATGCGGTCGATCACCTCGCGGCCGCCCTCCGCCTGCTCGACCAGGCGGTCGATCAGCGTCAGGAAGACCGCCTCCTTGGAGGGAAAGTAGAAGTAGAAGCTCGGCCGCGAGATCCCCGCGCCGCGCGCGAGGTCGTCGACGGATATGTCCTGAACGGAGCGCTCCTCCAGCAGCCGCTCGGCGGTCTCGAGGATCGCCGCTTCGCGCTCCTTCGCGCTCACGCGCGCCGCGCGGCGGCCGCGGGCGGGGGCGGGTTTGATCTCGGTGGCCATCGGCAGCGTGGACTATATCCCCGCCCGCGCCGCCGATCAACTACGTGTTGACAGTTTCAACACCGTGTTGATAAAGTCGCCGGCATGGCGAGCACCGAGACGGAGAAGCATCTGCATCCGGTCGACGAGCACGTCGACGTCCTGATCGTCGGCGGCGGCCTCTCGGGCGTGGGCGCGGCACGCCACCTGCAAATGAGGCGCCCCGAGCAGAGCTTTCTGATCGTCGAGTCGCGCGCCGCGCTCGGCGGGACGTGGGACCTGTTCCGCTACCCCGGCATCCGCTCGGACTCGGACATGTTCACGCTCGGCTACTCGTTCAAGCCGTGGGAAGAGCCGAAGGCGATCGCGGACGGCCCGGCGATCCGCAGCTACATCCACGAGGCGGCATCCGAGGGCAAACTCGCCGATCGGATCCGGCTGCAGACCAGGGCGCTGCGCGCCGAGTGGTCAACCGAGCACGCGCGCTGGAGCGTGGAGCTCGAAGGGCCCGGCGGGGCTCGCAGGACCGTCACATGCTCGTTCCTCTACGGCTGCACCGGCTACTACCGCTACGACGAGCCCTACACCCCCGCCTTCGCGGGCATGGAGCGCTTCGGCGGCACGATCGTCCATCCCCAGCACTGGCCCGAGGACCTCGACTACGCGGGCAAGCGCGTGGTCGTCATCGGCAGCGGCGCGACCGCTGTGACGCTGGTACCGGCGATGGCCGGGACGGCCGAGCACGTGACGATGCTCCAGCGCTCGCCCAGCTACGTGCTGTCGCTGCCCGACCGCGACCCGCTGGGCGACCTGGCACGGCGCTGGCTGCCCCCGCGCGCCGCCTACGCCTTCGTGCGCTGGAAGAACGCGCTGATGGCGCAGGGCGTCTACACGCTCAGCCGCAAGCGCCCGGGGTTCGTCCGCCGGCTGCTGCGCCGCTGGACGAAGGAACAGCTGCCCCCGGGCTTCGACGTCGACACCCATTTCAACCCCTCCTACAACCCGTGGGACCAGCGTATGTGCCTGGTCCCGGAAGGAGACCTGTTCGCAGCGATCTCCTCCGGCGGGGCCTCGGTGGTGACCGGCGCGGTCGACAGCTTCACCGAGAGCGGCCTGCTGCTCGCGGACGGTCGCCGTCTGGACGCCGACATCGTGATCACCGCGACCGGCCTCAACCTGCTTGCGTTCGGCGGTATCGAGCTCCACGTCGACGGGCGCCAGATCGAGCTCGCCGAGACCGTCGGCTACAAGGGGATGATGCTCAGCGGCGTGCCGAACTTCGCCTTCGCGGTGGGCTACACCAACGCCTCGTGGACGCTGAAGGCGGACCTCGTGGCCGAATACGTGTGCCGCCTGCTGGGCCACATGCGCAGCCACGGCTACGACGCCGTCACGCCGCTTGCGCCGGATCCCTCGCAGCCCACCCAGCCCTTCCTGGACCTCGCCTCGGGCTACGTGCAGCGCTCGGTGGACAGCTTCCCGCGCCAGGGCACGGTCGCGCCATGGCGGCTGAACCAGAACTACCCGCGCGACGTGCGGCTGCTGCGCCGAGGGCCCCTCGAGGATGCGGGCGTGCGGTTCTCGAGCGCTCCGCGCCGCGCCACCCGGCGCCCGGAGCAGACGCTCGCAGCCTGATCCCGCGCGGCCGCGCGGCATGACGCTACTGCGGATGCAGCGTCTCGCCCGCCTCGAGCATGCGCACGTACTCGGCGAGCCGGCGCGCGCGCGTCTCGGCGCGCCGCGCCTGATCGAGCCGGTAGAGGATCGCGTAGCGGTTCTGCGAGCTCAGCCCTGAGAAGGCCGCCGCGGCCGCCGGGCTCGCGTCGAGCTCGCGCTGGAGGTCCTCCGGCACCGCGGCCGTGCGCTGCGAGGCGTAGGCCCGCTCCCAGCGGCCATCGTCCTTCGCGCGGCGGACCTCCTCGAGTCCCGCGGGAGCCATCAGCCCCGCGTCCGAGAGCCGCTCCGCCTTTTCGCGGTTGATCTTCGACCAGGGGCTGCGCGCCCGGCGGGGCGTGAAGCGCTGAAGGAACCGCGTATCGTCGAGCCGCTCCCGGCGTCCGTCGATCCAGCCGAAGCAGATCGCGTGCTCGAGGACCTCCGGGTAGCGCACGCTGTCGATGCCGGTCCCCTTCTTCGCGATCGAGACCCACACGCCCGCGGCGCCGGCGTGGTTCTGCTCGAGCCAGGCGCGCCACTCGACCTCGGAGGCGAAAGACAGGATCGGCAGACCGTCGTCGGCTTGCACGCCAGCCCGGCCGGTCGCAGTGACGGCGCTAGGCCGCCTGTGCCTCGCTGAGCGCGAGCCGCATGCCCTGCGCGTGGCCCGCCGCCATCACCGCGTCGCGGCGCCGGCGGCTCATCAGGTTCACGCCCATCGCCGCGGCGCTGGCGGCGTCCGGGTTGACCGTCTGCACGGTCGCTCCCCGGTGGCGCAGCGCCAGAGCCTCGGACGCCGCCGCCGACCGCGACAGCGGCCCGAGCGCACCGGCGAGCGACTCCCGTCCCGGGCGCAGCGAGCCGGTGGGGTTCAGACACAGCACGCGCTCGCCACGCTCGACGGGCAGGGCGTCCATGTTGGTCGGGCTCCAGGCACCCCCGTCGACGTAGCGGTGCCCGCCGATCTCGATCGGCGCGAAGAAGCCGGGGATCGCGCACGAGGCCATCACCGCCTGGGCGACGGTCGCCGGCGGCGCGTCCGGGTCTCCGAAGAGGACCCGGCGCCCGTTCGCGAGGTCGACGGCGGCGACGAGCAGTCGTCCGTCGAAGCCGGGTGAGGCGACCGCGATCACCCGTCCGAGACCCGCAAGGGAGCGGGTGCCGTCAGGAACCCGGCGCAGCATCGCGCGGCGGAGCACGGCGCCTCCGGCCCTGGTCGAGCTGAGCGCCAGCGAGGCGATCGGCGCCGCCGCGGAGCCGCCGAGCTCGAGCGCGGCCGCGAGCGGACCCGTCAGCCACGCGCGCCCGCCCTCCTCCTCTGCAGCCTCCGGCCACTCCGATCCGGCCGGCCCGGGCGACGCGGCGCCGTCCGGACCCAGGCGGCTCGCCGGGTCGATCCCGGCGGCGAGCGCGGCCGCGACGATCGAACCGGCGGAGGTGCCCAGGAAGCGCCGCGCGCGGCGCGCGTCGAAGCCCCCCGCGGCCGCTACGCCCGCGAGCACGGCCGTCATCCAGGCCTCGCCGAGCACCCCGCCGCCGCCGAGGACGAGGGCGTCGGGTGGGTCTTTGGCGGGAAGCGGCACCCTCCCAGCGTAGCCACAGCGCCCGCCGGCGGAGGTGGCCCGCAGCGCCGCCCGGATCGGCCTGTACGCTCGCGCCGAGGATGTCCAGCCGTTGGGACACCAGCCGCACCGAGGCCTTCAGCGACGGCGTCTTCGCGATCGCCGTCACGCTGCTCGTCCTCGATCTCGCCGTGCCCCAGGACGAAGTCCAGAAGCATCTCGCCCACGGCATCCTCCACGAGTGGCCCGGCTACCTGGCCTACGTCACCTCCTTCGTCGTCGTCGGCGGCATCTGGCTCGCCCACCACGGGATCTTCGGACGGCTGGGGTTCGTCAACAGCCGCGTGATGAGGCTCAACCTCCTGCTGCTGCTGCTGGTCTCGTTCCTGCCGTTCCCGACGCGGCTGATGGCGCAGGCGATCCGCGACGCGAACGCCGAGCGCACCGCGGTGATCTTCTACGGGTTGACGCTGGTCGCGGTGTCCCTGACGATCGCGGCGCTGTGGTCCGCGGTGGCACGCGACCGGCGCCTGCTCAAGCCGGGACTCAGCGAGCAGGAGATCGGCGCGGTCGGCCGCGCCACCGCGCCCAACCTCGGCTTGCAGCTGGGGGCCACAGCGGTGGCGATCCCGTTCCCGCGGCTGGCGGCGTTCATGTATCTCGTGATCGCCGTCGTGTTCGTGTTCCGGGCGCGGCCCGACGAACAGGGCGGCGAGGAGGCGGCGGGCGCCGAGGCCGCTGCCGCGCCGCCGGGCGGGGGCTGAGCGGACGCGGGGGAGGTAATGGGCCGTGTTGGAATCGAACCAACAACCTTGGGCTTAAGAGGCCCCTGCTCTGCCGATTGAGCTAACGGCCCGCGAAGGGAAGAGCGGCCACTCGCCTCGACGAGACCCGCTCGCGCCAAGATTCTAGCCGTCCGGCGGCGCGCCGGTGGCCGGGGCCCAGTCGCCCCCCGGCGGGCCCTCGCCCTCGCCCGGCGCTAGAACACCACCGTCCGCCGCCCGTCGAGGAGCACGCGGTCTTCGAGGTGGCGCGCGACGGCGCGCGAGAGCACCAGCCGCTCGACGTCGCGGCCCATCCGCGCCAGCTCCCGGGCGGAGGAGCGGTGATCCACGCGCAGCACGTCCTGGTCGATGATCGGGCCGTCGTCGAGCTCCTCGGTGACGTAGTGGGCGGTGGCGCCGATCACCTTGACGCCGCGCTCGTGGGCGCGGCGGTAGGGGTCGGCGCCGGCGAACGCCGGCAGGAACGAGTGGTGGATGTTGATCGCCGGCATGCCGACGCTGGACAGGAAGCCCCCGCTGAGGATCTGCATGTACCGCGCGAGCACGAGCAGCTCCGCCCGCCCGGAGAGCAGCTCCAGCATCTGCGCCTCGGACGCCTCCTTCGAGCCCGCGGCGACGGGCACGTGGTGAAAGGGGATCCCGGCAGCCGCGACCTCCCGCTCCAGGTCCGGGTGGTTGGAGATGACCGCAACGATCTCGGTCTCCAGCTCGCCGCGCCGCCGGCGCCAGATCAGGTCGAGCAGGCAGTGATCCTGGCGCGAGACGAGGATCGCGGTGCGTTGGCGCTCGCCCCACCAGCGCAGCGTCCACTCCATGCCGAAGCGGGCGGCGACCTGTTCCTCGAACGCCGCGGACAGGCGGGCGCGAGGCTCGCCCGGCGGCAGGAAGAACTCGGTGCGCATGAAGAAGCGCCCGCCGGCCGGGTCCGAGGAGTACTGGTGCGAGGAGACGATGTTCGCCTCACGCTCGAACAGGAACCCGGAGACCCCGGCGACGATCCCCGGGCGGTCCGGGCAGGCGATCAGCAGCCGCGCCGTGTAGTCGGCCTCGCCGCCGGGACCGGCCGCAAGCCCACCCGCCATCGCCGCCGCCCTATTTGCCGGTCGTGGTGCCGGTCGTCGTGCCGGTCGAGGTGCTCGTCGCCGGCAGCGGCGTCGGCGCGCCGACGGCCGTGTAGCCGCCGTTCGGCGCTTTGCGGATTTTGTAGACCTTGCCGTTGGTCGTCGTCGTGTAGATCTGGCCGCCGTGCGGGAACTTCTTCACTTCCGCGAGCTCGGTTTTGAGACGGGCGCGTTCGGAGACCGGCGCGAGTTTGACGGCCTTCGCCGAGGCGAGGTCGCCGAGGCTCTTGTTGCCGGCTTTGTAGGCGTACTCGGCGAGCTGGGCGTAGTAGGACGCGGTTTCGCGCTTCGTCACGACGATGTTCAGCGCCTGCACCGCCTTGGCGGGTTCGTTCAGGCCTTCTTCGCCGTAGATGCCGAACACGAGCTGGGCGAGTTCGGAGTTCGGCGTGTGGGGGTTCAGCGCGAGGTAGGACAGCCAGGCCTGGGAGGCGCGCCGGTACAGTTCCTTGCCCTTCGCGTTCGGGGCGCCCGTGCTGGTGATGTTGCCTTCGTTGCCGGCTTCGTGCAGCAGGTTCTTCGCGAGGTTTTCCCAGGCAGAGACGTTGTTCGGTTCCTTCTTGGTGATCTTTTCGTACTTGGAGATCTTGCTTGCGAAGCTCGCGCCGCCGGAGCCTTCGCTGTTGCCGGCCGAGCTGAGGATGCCGCCCCCGCCGAAGCCGCCGCCGACGCCGAAGCCGACGAGGCCCACGCCGATCAGGACGGCGAGGCCGATGTAGATCACGCGCACCGTGTTGCGGCGGCCGCGCCCTCGCAGGTCGAACAGCATCAGCTCAGAGTGTCGTCGGTGTGGTCGATGATCTGCTGCACGGTCGGCTGCTCCCCAGGGTCCTCCTCCGGCGCGGGCGCGGGCGCGCCCGCGGTGTCTCTCCCGTCCCCGTTGCCGGCTGTGCGTTCTCGGCGCCGTCTTCGGCGGCCGAGACCCGCTGCAAGCAGGATACTCACCTCGTAGAGCAGATACAGCGGTGCCGTCTCGAGCAGCAGTGTGATGAAGTCGCCCGGCAGGAACGCGGCCACCGCGGCGCAGCCGACGAGCGCATAGCGCCGCCAGTGGCGCAGCTGCGCGACCGTCACGATCTCCAGGCTCGTCAGGCTGATGACCACGACGGGCACCTGGAAGACGAGGCCCATCGCGAGCAGGATCGTGGCTGCGAACTTGTAGAACTGGTTCGCTTGGACGAGGTTGTTGAACTGCCCCGCGTTGAAGTTGACGAAGAACCGGACGGCCGCCGGCAGCACGATCAAGTAGCCGAAGAGCACACCGGCGACGAACAGGCCCGGGATCGCCAGCAGC
>Ga0070741_10013279_pt1 | contig 14609 bp, 12 predicted proteins | sample Coa_R1_4_FD_66440 | JGI IMG/M metagenome (GOLD analysis project Ga0070741, IMG submission 66440) | Surface soil microbial communities from Centralia Pennsylvania, which are recovering from an underground coalmine fire - Coalmine... | ecosystem: Environmental > Terrestrial > Soil > Unclassified ...
CAAGGCCATCGACCGGATGGAGGATCCCCGGGAGACGCTCGACTACTCGTACCAGCGCCAGCTGGAGATGCTCCAGAAGGTCAAGCGGGGCCTCGTCGACGTCGCCACGTCCCGCAAGCGGCTCGAGCTGCAGGGCGAGCAACTCCAGGCGAAGGCGGCCAAGCTCTTCGAGCAGGCCCGGCGGGCCATGGCCGCCGGCCGGGAGGACCTGGCCCGGGAGGCGCTCTCCCGCCGGGCGGCCATCGAACCGGAGCTGGAGGTGCTCAAGACCCAGCACGTCCAGCTACTGGCGGAGGAGACGAAGCTGACCGAGGCGTCGAAGCGCCTCTCGGCCCACGTCGAGGCCTTCCGCGCCCGCAAGGAGACGATCAAGGCCAGCTACACCGCCGCCGAGGCCGAGACCAAGGTCGGCGAGGCCCTGTCGGGGATCTCCGCCGACATGGGCGACATCGGGCTGGCCGTGCAGCGGGCGGAGGACCAGACGATGGCCCTGCAGTCCCGGGCCGGGGCCATCGACGAGCTGCTGGCCTCGGGGGCGCTCGACGACCTGTCGACGCCCGGCGACCGCATCGATGCCGAGCTGGGCCGGGCGGTCTCCGCCGCCCACGTTGACGCCGAGCTGGCCCGGTTGAAGGCGGAGCTGACCGAGGGCGGCCCGCCCCCCAAGGAGCTGGAGACCTGAAGCCGGCATCATCCGCGGGGGGACAAAAACACCGTCTGACCTGCTATTCTGTCCGCGCACCGCTGAACACCAGTTCGAGGTGCGCAGAAAGCCGCGGCCTGGGTAGCACCCATTCGGCGGACTGTCAGGGTCTTGGCCGCGTCCAGGGGGGAGGCCATCGATGGACACTGGAAGGGGCGGTCGCGGAACGATACGTTGACAACCGCCTATCAGCCGCAGTCCATGCTCGCGGATCGGCCGAGAGTGCTATTGCCGATGGGCGGTCGACGGGGATCGGCCGTCCAACGCTTCATCCGCTTTCACAGCCCAATGGGAGGTCATGGAATGGCCGCAGGGGAAGAGGCTCAGGTCTCCGAGGCGCAGATCGCTTCGCACTGGAAGGAGGAGGACAAGTACTCCCCTCCGGCGACGTTCATCGCCCAGGCCAACGGTGCCGACCCGGCACTCTTCGAACGCTTCAGTGAGGAGCACTTTCCCGAGTGCTTCAAGGAGTACGCCGATCTGCTGACGTGGGACCAGTACTGGCACACGACGCTCGACACCAGTAACCCTCCGTTCTGGAAGTGGTTTGTCGGCGGCCGCCTCAACGCCTGCTACAACTGCGTCGACCGCCACCTGGAGACCGACCGGAACAAGGCCGCGCTCATCTGGGTGCCGGAGCTCGAGGAAGACGAGACCCTGGTCATCACCTACCAGGAGCTCTACCGCCGGGTCAACGAGTTCGCCTCGCTGTTGCAGAACTTCTGCGGCCTCAAGGCCGGCGACCGGGTGACCCTCCACCTGCCGATGATTCCGGAACTGCCGGTCGTCATGCTGGCCTGCGCCCGGATCGGCGTCATCCACTCCCAGGTCTTCGGCGGGTTCAGCGGTGCAGCCTGCGGCGGCCGGATCGCCGACTCGGGCAGCCGTATCCTGATCACCGCCGACGGCTACTACCGCAGCGGCAAGATCGAGGACCACAAGAAGAAGGCCGACGAGGCGCTCGAAGTGGCAGCCCAGCAAGGCCAAGAGGTCGACAAGGTGCTGGTCTGGCGCCGGCTCAAGGGCCAGTACGTCTCGCAGACCCCGATGAAGGAAGGCCGGGACTTCTTCGTCGACGAGGTCCTGAAGGACTACGCCGGCGACCTGGTCGACCCGGTGTCGATGCCGGCCGAGGCGCCGCTGTTCCTCATGTACTCGAGCGGCACGACCGGCAAGCCGAAGGGCTGCCAGCACAGCACCGGCGGCTACCTCGCCTACGTGGCCGGAACGTCGAAGTACTACCAGGACATCCACCCGAACGACACGTACTGGTGCATGGCCGACATCGGCTGGATCACCGGGCACTCCTACATCGTCTACGGCCCGCTGGCCCTCGGGACGACGTCGGTGCTCTATGAGGGCGTCCCGACCTATCCCGACCCCGGTCGCCCCTGGCGGATCGCCGAACGGCTCGGCGTGAACATCTTCCACACCTCGCCCACGGCGATCCGCATGCTCCGCAAGGTGGGAGCCGACGAGCCGGCCAAGTACAACTACAAGTTCAAGCACATGACGACGGTCGGCGAGCCGATCGAGCCCGAGGTCTGGCGCTGGTACTTCAACGTCGTCGGCAAGCAGGAAGCGGTCATCGTCGACACCTGGTGGCAGACCGAGACCGGCGGCTTCCTCGGCAGCACCCTGCCGGCCCTGCACCCGATGAAGCCCGGCAGCTGCGGCCCCGGCGTGCTCGGGATCTACCCCGTGATCTACGACGACGAGGGCAAGGAGCTCGAGGCCGGCAGCCCGACGGCCGGGAACATCTGCATCCGCAACCCCTGGCCCGGCATCTTCCAGACCATCTGGGGCGACCCCGACCGCTTCGTGGCGACGTACTACGGCAAGTACTGCAAGGACAAGAACAGCAAGGACTGGCACGACTGGCCGTACCTGGCCGGCGACGGCGCCCTCATGGCCGCCGACGGCTATCTCCGGATCCTCGGCCGCGTCGACGACGTGATCAACGTGGCCGGCCACCGTCTCGGCACCAAGGAGCTGGAGTCGGCGTCGCTCACCGTCGAGGAGGTGGCGGAGGCGGCGGCCGTCCCGGTCATCGACGACGTGCGCGGCCGGGCGGTGGAGATGTACATCTCGCTCAATCCCGGCTTCGAGGCCAGCAAGGACGTCGAGGCGAAGGTCGTCGCGGCGATCGAGAAGGAGATCGGGAAGATCGCCCGACCGAAGACCGTCTGGATCGTGCCCGACATGCCCAAGACACGCTCGGGCAAGATCATGCGGCGCGTGATCGCCTCGATCTCGAACTTCGCCGACGTCGGAGACATCACCACGCTGGCCAATCCCGAGATCGTCGACAAGATCAACCAGTACGTGAGGACCGAGAAGGTCGCCCGGGGCGAGGCCCCACGGGAGCTGACTCCGGAGGAGGAGGCGGAGATCAAGGCCTTCGGCAGCGTCGACTGACGACTCCATCCGAGCACACGACGGAGGGGCCGGCCCGATGGGCCGGCCCCTCCTGACGTCGACGACGCCTCCGGTCAGGTGGTGGTGGCGGTGGCGCCCTGGGACCGAGGGGCCTCGAGCTCGTCCCAGATCCTCGTGGTGGGCGTCTCCTTCAACAGGATGGCGCCGACCCTCGGGTACCGTCCGCCCTGACAGAGGAGCAACGCGTGATCGATCTCCATTCGCACTCCACCGCCTCGGACGGGTCGGATTCGCCGGCCGCCCTCGTCGCCCTCGCCGGCGCCGTCGGGCTGTCGGCCCTCGCCCTCACGGATCACGACACCGTGGAAGGACTGGCCGAGGCCCGGGCTGCCGCCGAGGGGGCCGGGGTACGGCTGGTGCAGGGCTGCGAGCTCTCCTGCGAGGTCGGGCCGGCGACCATGCACCTGCTGGTGTACTTCCTGGCCGACGCTCCGGGGCCGCTGCAGGACCGGCTCGTCGGCCTGCAGGCCGCCCGGGCCGACCGCAACCGGCGCATCGTGAGCGTGCTCCGTGACCATGGACTCGACGTCACGCTGGAGGAGATCCTCGACGAGGCCGGTGGAGGATCCGTCGGGCGGCCCCACGTGGCCGGGGTCCTCCTGCGGAAGGGGTACGTGACCTCGGTCCAGGAGGCCTTCGACGTGTGGCTGGCCAAGGGCCGGCCGGCCTATCTCGACCGGGACCGGTTGCTGCCGGCCGAGGCGATCGCCCTGGCCCATGCCTCGGGAGCGGTGGCGGTGCTGGCCCATCCGACGTCGCTGGGGTTCGAGCCCGGCGAGTTGCAGCGCTTCGTGGCCGACCTGGTCGCCGACGGGCTCGACGGCATGGAATGCGAGTACGGCCGTTACGACCCCGAGCTCCGGGCCGGTCTCCGGTCAGTGGCCGGACGCCTCGGCCTGGCCGTGACCGGCGGGAGCGACTACCACGGCCGCTACAAGCCCGACATCGCCCTGGGCACGGCCCTCGGCGACCTGAACGTCCCCGACGGCCTGCTCGACGCCCTGGAGGCCCGCCGTCCCTGAGCTCCGGCGTTCCTCCGCAACGACCGCTGTTGCGCACGAAGGCGCAAGGTCAGGCGACGGAGGTGACGCCGCCGGCCAGTGCGGACGGCAGCGCGTCGCGCCAGGCCCGCTCGGCCTCGGCCAGCCCGACGTCGAAGGCGCCGGCCCACACCAGCCGGTCGCCGCCGGCGGTGCCGATGTCCGCCGCCGGGACACCGTCCGCCGCCGCCCGGCTGAGCACCTCGTCGACCCGGGCCGGCTCGACCGACAGGACGACACGGTTGGCCGACTCCGAGAAGCAGCCGACCGCCGGTGCCGGCGCCACCAGGCCCTCCGCCGCCACCGAGAACCCGCAGCCGCCGCCGATGGCCATCTCGGCCAGGGCCACGGCCAGCCCGCCGTCGGAGCAGTCGTGGACACCGGACACCGCCCGGTCGCCGACCAGCGCCGCCACGAGGCCGTGGAGCCGGGCGCCGGCGGCGAGATCGGCGGCCGGCGGCATCCCCCCGACGAGCCCGTGGCGACCCGCTGCCCACTCCGACCCGCCGAGCTCCGCTTCCGTCTCGCCGAGGACGACGATCCGGTTGCCCGGCACCAGCACCGCCGGCGGCACCGGCCGGTCGAGCCGCTCGATCAGACCGACGACGGCCACCACCGGTGTCGGCAGGATGTCGGCGCCCCCCGACTCGTTGTAGAAGCTGACGTTGCCGCCGATGACCGGGAAGCCGAGCGCCCGGCAGGCCTCGGCGATCCCGTCCACCGCTTCCGCGAACTGCCACATCACTTCCGGGTGCTCGGGGTTGCCGAAGTTCAGGCAGTTCACCAGCGCCAGCGGGCGGGCGCCGGTGCAGGCCACGTTGCGGGCCGCCTCCAGCACCGCCAGGGCACCGCCGGCCCGGGGATCGAGCAGGCAGAAGCGGGCCTTGCCGTCGGTGGTGAGCGCCAGAGCCTTCTCGGTGCCTCGCAGCCGTAGGACGGCGGCGTCGGCTCCCGGCCCGCGGACGGTGTTGAGGAACAGCTGGTGGTCGTACTGGCGCCACACCCACGACGAGTCGCCGATGTTGGGCGACGACAGCAGCCCGAGCAGCTCGGGGCCGAGGTCGGCGCCGGCCGGGAACCGCTCGACGAGCGCCGGGAGCGGGTCGGCGCCCTGGAGCCGGTCCTGCCCGGAGGGCCGCTGCACCGGCCGGTCGTAGACGGGCCCGTCGCCGAGACTCTCGGCCGGCACGTCGCACAGCGGCTCCCCGGCCGTGTCGCCGTCGAAGAGGCCGTCGTAGACCCGGAACCGCCCGGTGTCGGTCACCCGGCCCACCACCGAGGCCCGGATCTCCCACCGCCGGCACAGGGCGAGGACCTCGTCGAGGTCCTCCGGCTTCACGATGGCCAGCATCCGCTCCTGGCTCTCGGAGATCATCACCTCCACCGGGTCCATCCCCGGCTCCCGGCGGGCCACCCGGGCGATGTCGACGTCCATCCCCATGCCCGCCTTGGCCGCCGTCTCCGAGGCGGCGCAGGACAGCCCGCCGGCGCCGAGGTCCTGCACACCCACGGCCAGGCCGGAGTCGAGCAACGCCAGGCAGGCCTCGATGAGCTTCTTCTCCTCGAACGGGTCGCCAACCTGGACCGACGGCCGCTTGTCGGCCGCTTTTTCGTCGAAACCGGCCGAGGCCAGGATGCTCGCCCCACCGATACCGTCCCGCCCCGTCGACGCTCCGAGCAGCACCGCCAGATTGCCGACACCTTCGGCCCGGGCCAGCACGAGGCGCTCTTTGGGCAGCACACCGAGACAGAAAACGTTCACCAGCGGATTGGCGCTGTAGCAGGGGTCGAAGACGATCTCGCCCCCCACGGTGGGGACGCCGACCGAATTGCCATAGCTGGATATCCCGGCGACGACACCTTCCACGAGATACCGGTTGCGGGCGACGTCGAGCGGGCCGAAACGGAGCGGGTCCATCAGAGCGATAGGGCGCGCCCCCATGGAGAAAATGTCGCGGATGATCCCGCCGACGCCGGTGGCCGCCCCCTGGTGCGGCTCCACCGCCGACGGATGGTTGTGGCTCTCGATCCGCAGGGCCACGGCGAGGTCTTCGCCGACGTCGATGACACCGGCCCCCTCCCCGGGGCCGACCAGCACCCAGGGCGCCTCGGTGGGAAAACGCCCCAGGTATTTGCGGGACGACTTGTAGGAACAGTGTTCCGACCACATCACCGAGTACATCGCCAGTTCCAGGTCGGACGGGTCGCGCCCCAGCAGGCGCACGATGGCGGCCAGTTCGTCGTCGGTCAGGCCCAGCAGGCGGTGTCTCGATTCCACTCAAGAGAGCCTAATCGACATCACGCTCTTGTCTATTTGTCGTCGTGGCTGCAAGATATGTGCTACATATCGAACGCGAAACACCGCCGTGTTATCGGAGGAATCAGTTGAGCCCCAGAGCATCCGCATCCGAGCCGAAGACTCCGGTCAAGCGCAAGCGCTCGCCGATGTCCAACGAACACAAGCAGGCGTTGGCCGAGGGCCGGGAACAGGGCCGGGGCGTCCGGCTTTATCTCGAAGCGCTGGAGAAGAACCGCCCGAAGCGGGGCCGGAAGCGCACCTCCGATTCCATCACGAAGCGGCTCGACACCATCGAGCAGCGCCTGGTCGACGCCGACCCTCTCACCCGGCTGCACCTGATCCAGGAACGGCTCAACCTGCAGAACGAGTTGGAGAGCCTGAAGGCCAAAACCGACCTCACCGAACTGGAAAAAGGGTTCATCAGCGCGGCCAAGAGCTACGGCGAGCGCAAGGGCATCACCCACGCCGCCTGGCGGGCGCTCGGCGTTCCGCCCGACGTGCTGCGCAAGGCCGGGATCAGCCGGGGCGCCTGACGAAGCCCGAGCGAAGCGAGGAACAGCTTCGTCACCTGACGAAGCCCGAGCGAAGCGAGGAACAGCTTCGTCAGGACGAAGAAGCGGGCGCCGAAGGCGCCGCCATGCCGTCGGGGGGCACTCGGGGGGCAGAGCCCCCCGAGGAAGCGCTTTCGGGGGGCAGCGCCCCCCGAGAAAGTGTCAGCTGCCGAAGTCGTAGCCGACGTCCGGCGCGCCGAGCACCGGGAAGAACGGGATCCGGCGCTGCTCCAGTGCCGGCCCGAGTTCCCCGCCCCGGTCGAGGAGGCACGCCGCCCCCACCACGACCGCGCCGAACTCCACGATGGCGTCGAGCGCCTGCAACGTACTGGCCCCGGTGGTCACGGCATCGTCGACGACGAGCACCCGGTCGCCTTCCCGGATCGGGCCGGCCATCCGGCCGCCGGCACCATGGCCTTTGGCTTCCTTGCGGACGGCGAAGGCCCGCTTGCCCGACACCGCCGCCACCGCCAGGGCCACGGGGTCGGCTCCGAGCGTGAGGCCGCCGACGGCGTCGAAGCCCAGGCCGCCGACCGCTTCGAGCACCGCCCGTCCGACGGTCTCGAGGCAGTCGCCCCGGAAGGTGACCTGCCGGGCGTCGACGTACCACTTCGACTGCCGCCCCGACGCCAGCGTGAACTCGCCTTCTTGCACCGAGAAACGCCGCAGGGCGGCCAGCAGCTCCTCGCCGGCGGGGCCTCTCACAGCAGGGCCCGCAGCAGGACGGCGCCGTCGGTCGAACCGAGAATGGCTTCCGACGCCCGTTCGGGATGCGGCATCAACCCCACGACGTTGCGGCCTTCATTACAGATTCCGGCGATGTCGTCGAGGCTTCCATTGGGGTTGTCGACGTAGCGCAGCACGATCTGGTCGTTCTCCCGCAAGCCCTTGAGCGTACCCTCGTCGCACACGAAGTTGCCCTCGAAGTGGTTGATGGGAATTCGCAGGATCTGGCCCGCTTCGGCTTGGCGCGTCAGCACGGTCGAGGTGGTCTCGACCCGAAGATCGACGGCCTCGCAGCGGAACTTGAGACCGGCGTTCTTCTGCAAAGCCCCGGCCAGCAAACCCGCTTCACACAGGATCTGGAAACCGTTGCAGATTCCGACGACGGGGCCGCCGGCCCGGGCGAATTCGGCCACGGCGTCCATGACCGGTGAGAAGCGGGCGATCGCCCCTGTCCGAAGGTAATCGCCGTGGGCGAACCCGCCCGCGATCACGACGGCGTCGGCCGTTCCCACCGTGCGGTCGCCGTGCCAGAGCATCTCCGGTTCGCCCCCGAGCACCGTGACGGCCCAGGCGACGTCCTGCTCGCAGTTCGTGCCCGGGAACATGACGATGCCGACGCGCCGGCTCACACCGTCTCCACCGAGAGAACGTCGATCGTGTAGTCCTCGATGACCGGATTGGCCAGGAGCCGGCGGCACATCTCGTCCACCTGCGCCCGGGCCGTCGCCTCGTCGGGGGCGTCGACGGCGAGGCGGATGCTCTTCCCGACCCGGACGCGGCTGACGTTGGCCCACCCCAGGGCGGGGAGGGCCCGTTCGATCACGCCGCCCTGGGGATCGAGGATGCCGGGCCGGTGGCCGACCTCGATGCGGACCTCGTACTGGGTCAATCCTCCACCCCGTACCAGTCGTCGAAGCTCTGCTCGGTCAGCCGTTCGTAGGCCTCGATGTAGCGCGACCGGGTGCCCTCGATGACCTTTGGCGGCAACGACGGCGGCGGCGGCGTCTGGTCCCAGCCCTCGTCGAGGAGGAACTGGCGGACGTACTGCTTGTCGAAGCTCGGCGGCGACGTCCCGGGCTCGTACCCGTCGGCGGGCCAGAAGCGCGACGAGTCGGGTGTGAGGATCTCGTCGATCAGGAGCAACTGGTCGTCGATGGTGCCGAACTCGAACTTCGTGTCGGCCAGGAGGATGCCCCGGGCCGAGGCGATCTCGCAGCCGTAGGTGTAGATGGCGATCGACAGGTCCCGCAGCTCGTCGTAGCGGGCCTTGCCGACGAGGGCGATGGCGTCGTCGCGGCTGAGGGCGAGGTCGTGGCCCTCGTCGGCCTTGGTCGTCGGCGTGAAGATCGGCTCCGGCAGCTGCTCGGCCTGGACCATGCCCGACGGCAGCGGCTCGCCGTTGACCGTGCCCTGCTTCTTGTACTCGGAGAACGCCGACCCGAAGAGATAGCCCCGCACCACGCACTCCATGAGCACCGGGCGGCAGGCCTTCACCATCATCGCCCGGCCGGCCACGCTTGGCCCGGCGGTCTCGGGGAAGTCGGTGGGATCGGCCGAGATCAGGTGGTTGGGGACGATGTCGGCCGTCCGGTCGAACCAGAAGGTCGACAGGCCGGTGAGGACCCGGCCCTTGTCGGGAATGGGTTCGTCGAGGACGACGTCGAAGGCCGAGATCCGGTCCGAGGCCACCATCAGGAGGCGGTCGTGGCCGATCTCGTAGACGTCGCGCACCTTCCCCGATCGGAGCTTGGGGAGGCCGATCGCGCTCACGGGCGTTCCTTTCAGTCGAACGATTCGGGGGCGTCGAGGACGTCGAAGACCCGGCCGGCGTTGGCCAGGGCCGCCTTCAGGTCGAAGCAGGCGGCGAGGCGCTCCTCGGAGACGCGGCTGGTGACGTCGGAGTTCTCCCGGAGGATGTCGGCGAACGGCCGTCGCTCCTCCCAGGCGGTCATGGCCGCACCCTGCACGATGCGGTAGGCGGCATCGCGGTCGAGCCCGGAGGCCACCAGGGCCAGGAGGACGGGCTGGCTGAACACCAGTCCGTAGGACCGTTCCAGGTTCTCCAGCATCCGCTCCGGGAAGACCTCGAGGCCCTCGACGATCTCGGTGAACTTCACCAGCAGGTAGTAGGCCAGCATCGACGAGTCGGGCAGGATGACCCGCTCCACGGAGGAATGCGAGATGTCGCGCTCGTGCCAGAGGGCGACGTTCTCCAGCGCCGCCTGGAGGTTCGAGCGCACCACCCGGGCCAGGCCGCACATCTGCTCGCAGCGCACCGGGTTGCGCTTGTGGGGCATGGCGCTCGAACCCTTCTGGGCGCCTGTGCGGAACGGCTCGGCCGCCTCCCCGACCTCCGTCCGCTGCAGGTGGCGGATCTCGAGGGCGAAGGCCTCGACCGAGGCCGCCACGGCGGCACAGGCGTAGGCGTACTCGGCGTGCCGGTCACGAGCCAGGACCTGAGTGGCGGGGACCGGCCGCAGGCCGAGGCGCTGGCAGACGTAGCGCTCCACGGCCGGGTCGACGTTGGAGTACGTCCCGACGGCGCCCGACAGCTTGCCGACGCTCACGGCATGGCGGGCCCGGACCAGGCGCTCCCGGTCGCGCCGGACCTGCAGCGCCCACAGGGCCAGCTTGGCGCCCATGGTGGTGGGCTCGGCGTGAATGCCATGGGTCCGCCCCACCATCGGCGTGTCGCGGTACTCGTGGGCCCGGGCGGCGATCGCCTGTTCGAGGGCCGAGGCGGCGTCGATGAGCAGCGTGGCGGCCCGGGTGAGGGTGACGGACAGGGTGGTGTCGACCACGTCGGAGGAGGTGAGCCCGTAGTGGACCCAGCCCCCGGCCGGTGGACCGACGCGCCCCGCCACGACGTCGACGAAGGCCGCCACGTCGTGGTTGGTGATCCGCTCCCGGGCCTCGATGGCGGCCACGTCGTCGGTGGTGACCATGCCCGCGGTGCGGTCCCGGATGGTGGCGACGTCGGCGGCCGGCACCGTCCCGAGCAGGGACCAGGCCTCGACGGCCAGGATCTCGACCTCCAGCATGGTGGAGAAGCGCTGCTCGTCGCTCCACAGCGACGCCATCTCCGGCAGCGAGTAGCGGGGGATCATCGGGCCGCCCCCCCGTCCGAAGCCGCGGCGGCGATGTCCCGCCGGTACTGCATCCCCGGCCACGAGATCTTCGCCGCCGCCTCGTAGGCCCGGGCCCGGGCCTCGCCCAGCGTCGCTCCGAGCGCGGTCACGTTCAGCACCCGGCCCCCGGCGGTACGGATCTCCCCCGGGCGCCCGTCGGCGGCGGTGCCGGCGTGGAACACCGTCACCCCGTCGACGGCGGCCGCGGTGTCGAGCCCGGTGATGACGTCGCCGGTGCGGGGGGCGACCGGGTAGCCCTCGGAGGCCAGCACGACCGTCACGGCCGCCTCGTCGCGCCAGCGCAGCGGCGTCTCGAGCTTGCCGGCCGCCGCCTCGGCCAGGTGGGCGGCCAGGTCAGAAGCCAGCCGGGGGATCACCACCTGGCATTCGGGGTCGCCGAAGCGCACGTTGTACTCCAGGATCTTGGGGCCGTCGGGGGTCAGCATCAGGCCGGCGTAGAGGACCCCGCGGTACGGGGCGCCCAGCCGCCCGAGGGCCTCCAGCGTAGGGGTCACGGCCCGGGTCATGACCTGCTCCACCAGGTCGGGCCCGACGGCCGGGACCGGCGAGTAGGCACCCATCCCGCCGGTGTTGGGGCCGGCGTCGCCGTCGCCGATGCGCTTGAAGTCCTGGGCCGGCGCCAGCGGGACCGCCCGTTGGCCGTCGCACAGCACGAGCAGCGAGAGCTCCGGGCCGGAGAGGCCCTCCTCGATCACGACCGTCTTCCCGGCGGCCCCGAAGGCCTCGCCCGACAGGTAGGCCCGCACCGCCTCCCGGGCCTCGGCCCGGTCGCCGGTCACGACGACGCCCTTGCCGGCCGCCAGCCCGTCCGTCTTGACGACGAAGGTGTCGGAGAGCGTGTCGAGGAACCGCAGCGCCGCCTCCTCGCCGGCGGGGGTGAAGGCGCCGTAGCGGGCGGTGGGGACGCCGGCGATGGCCAGCACGTTCTTCATCCAGGCCTTGGAGCCCTCCAGCCGGGCGGCGGCGGCCCGGGGCCCGAAGGCCAGCCGGCCCCGCGCCTCGATGGCGTCGACGACGCCGGCCACCAGCGGCACCTCCGGCCCGACCACGACGAGGTCGGCCGAGATCTTGTCGGCCAGCCCGGCCACCGCCTCCGGGTTGGCGGCGGCCACCGGCACGCAGTCACCGAGGGCCGCCATCCCCGGGTTGCCCGGGGCGCAGACGACGCTGTCAACCGCCGGGGAGTGGGACAGGACGTGGGCCAGGGCGTGCTCCCGTCCCCCCGATCCGACGACGAGGACCCGCAAGCCCGACCCCTCAGGCGGCGGCCGGCATGACGACCGTCTGGCCCCGGGCCGGGCCCACCGAGCAGAACGTGACCGGCACGCCGGCCAGCGCTTCGATGGCCTCGACGTAGGACCGGGCGGCGGCGGGCAGGTCCTCGAAGCGGTGCACCTCGCCGATCTCGGCCCCCCAGCCGGGCATCGTGTCGTAGACCGGCCGGACCTTGTGCAGCACCGACTGGTGGTAGGGCACGTGCTCGTAGCGCTTCCCGGTCTCGTCCTCGTAGGCCACGCAGATCCGAAGCTCTTTCAGCGGGGCGAGGACGTCGAGCTTGGTCAGCGCCAGCTCGGTCAGGCTGTTGACCCGGACGGCGTGGCGGAGCATCACGGCGTCGAGCCAGCCCGGCCGGCGCCGGCGGCCGGTGTTGGTGCCGAACTCGCCGCCCCGCTCGACGAGGACGTCGCCGGTGTCGTCGAACAGCTCCGTGGGGAACGGGCCGCTGCCGACCCGGGTCACGTAGGCCTTGGCCACGCCGATGATCCGGCTGATGTGGCGGGGCCCGACACCGGCGCCGGTGCAGGCGCCCCCGGCCACCGGGTTGGACGACGTCACGTAGGGATAGGTCCCCTGGTCGAGGTCGAGGAACGTCGCCTGCGCCCCCTCGAAGAGCACGTTCTCACCCCGCTCGAGGGCGCCGTGGACGAGGTCGACGGTGTCGGCGATCAGGGGCTCGAGCCGCTCCAGGTACGACCGGTAGCGGGTGAACATCTCCGACGCCTTGAGCGGGAGGCGGTTGTAGACCTTGGCCAGCACGCCGTTCTTCTCCCGCAGGGCGAGGTCGAGCTTGGCCGAGAAGATCTTCTCGTCGAGCAGGTCCTGGACCCGGATGCCGACCCTGGTCGCCTTGTCGGCGTAGGCGGGGCCGATCCCCCGCTTCGTCGTACCGAGCTTGTTCTTGCCCAGGAACCGTTCGGTCACCCGGTCGAGCTCCTGGTGGTAGGGCATGATGAGGTGGGCGTTGCCCGACAGCCGCAGGCGCGACGTGTCGATACCCTTCCCCTCCAGCATGTCGAGCTCGGCGAGGAGGACGGCGGGGTCGACGACCACGCCGTTGCCGATCACCGGCGTCACGTGGGGATAGAGGATCCCGGACGGCACCAGCTGGAGGGCCAGGGTGTGCCCGTCGGCGACGATCGTGTGCCCGGCGTTGTGGCCGCCCTGGTAGCGGACGACCATGGCCATGTCCTCGCAGAGGAGGTCGGTGAACCGGCCCTTGCCCTCGTCGCCCCACTGCGTGCCGACGATCACCGTGCCCGGCACGACAGCCCCCCCAAAAGCCCCGCAGTTGTCACGTGTCGTCAGCGTACTAGTGCGGGCGCCGCAGCTTCTCGTCCAACGTGACCGAGACGATCTCCCGCCCGGGCGGGCCCATCTGCTTGCCGGTGAGGCGCTCGATCACCGAGATGGCGATCGGGCCGGTGTCGACCAGGCCGGCGTAGAGGAGATATCCCGACAGGACGCCGCAGAGCCGGTCCCCGAACTCCTCCAGGTGGACGATGATCGTCTGCTCCGGATCGTCGAGGAGGTCGGCGATCGTGCCGTAGACCTGGGGCAGCAGGACGGGCAGGTCGCCCCCGGCCACGCCGAGCGGGACCTGCGTGTGGGGGAGGCTCATCTCGTCGTAGGCGTGGAGGTTGTGGGGGGAGTCGAGGAGCGACACGATCATCGTGAAGCCGTGCTCCCGCAGCCAGATGATCTCCTCCATCCGCCGCACCTTGCGGTGGTTGCGGGCGTAGCCCCCGGGACGCTCGCAGGCCGCCATCCGGTCCTTGATGACCCAGCAGAACATGCGGGGCTCGATGCCCCGGGCCCACTTGCCCTTGAGCGGCTTCATCGGGTTCATGGGGTTCATGCGGTCACCACGGCCGGGCGCCAGGAGACCGGCGGGTCGGGATCGGTGGGCGTCGCCGCCGCCACCGCCCCGAGCAGCCGGACGGCCTCCACCGCCGGGGCGACGTCGTGGACCCGCACCATGGAGGCGCCGTGGTCGAGCGCCCACACCACGGCGGCCAGCGTCGGGTCCTCCCGGTGGTCGATGGGCAGCGGCGCACCCGGCGGGCCGGCGGCCACGCCGAGGAAGCCCTTCCGGGACGGGCCGACGAGCAGCGGCACGCCGGCGGCGGCGGCCACGGCGCCGAGCCGGGCCAGCAGGGTGAGGCTGTGGGCCGCCGTCTTGCCGAACCCGAGGCCGGGGTCGGCCATGAGGTTTTCGTCGGCGATGCCGGCCTCGTTGGCCGCCGCCCGCCGCTCGGCCAGGAAGGCCCCGACTTCGGCCACGACGTCGCCGTAGCGGGGGTCGAGCTGCATGGTGGCGGGCGTCCCCTGCATGTGCATGAAGACGTACCCCGCCCCCGCCTCGGCCACCAGCGCCAGCATGGCCGGATCCGCCCGCCCGGCGGTCACGTCGTTGACCACGGT
>Ga0070741_10013280_pt1 | contig 14607 bp, 11 predicted proteins | sample Coa_R1_4_FD_66440 | JGI IMG/M metagenome (GOLD analysis project Ga0070741, IMG submission 66440) | Surface soil microbial communities from Centralia Pennsylvania, which are recovering from an underground coalmine fire - Coalmine... | ecosystem: Environmental > Terrestrial > Soil > Unclassified ...
CCATCCGGGCGCAAAAGAATTGCTCCGCCAATCGCGAATCCGGAACCCAGCCAATGCCGAACCGGTCGCGGCGCTTCGCCGATCCCAATGCCAGCAACGCCAAGATTCAGTGCGAGGGCAGTGAAGAATATCTCCAGAGTCTCGGTAAGAGCTGCACCTGCATAGTTGGCAAGAAACGGACACAGCGCTGCCATCAGGAATGCCGCCTGCGCGGCGCGCGGCGAGAATAGCCGGCGCGCCATGTCGGCGATCAAAAAGCAGGTCGCCAAGTCGAAGGCTACCTGGATGAGCAAAACCGCGCGAAAGTTATCAACGCCAAAAATAGCGAAGACAGCGGCGAGAAAAGCTGGATAGCCCGGCAAGCGGGAGAGCGTCGGCATGATGACGCCTGAATTTGTGATCCCGTAAACTCCGTGCTGCAGCCAATTTTTAGCAATATCGGCGTAGAGGCGCGAATCGTCGACTATCCCCGGAAATCGGAATACGAACAATAGACGCAGGGATAGCCCGGCCAAGGTCACCGCGATGAAGAATCCTGGTTTCTTCTTTATGAGTTCGCGCACAAGTCTTCCGCTGCGAATGATATCGCGACGCGGCAATCCCGCGTCCGGGAAAGTGCATCTTAAGCAAACAGAGCGATCGCTCACCCTGGCTTCGCGGCGTTTGACCCTGTGCCTTTCGCAGCTTACGATTGAACATCATCTGGAATGGCTGAACCTGTCTTCTACGATCCAAGGCGCGCCCGTTGGAAGCGCCTGCGGCGTCTTGTCGACGTCACCGCCGTCCTTGTGTCGGTGCTGATCGTATTTTTTGTCTACACCGCTCTTCGCGACGAACCTCTTCCCGAACTTCTGTTTTTTCCGCAAAAGCGGGCTTTCAAAGCCCTGAAAGAGAGCGAAAGACAAAGAGCGAGGGAGCGCGCGAAAAAAGCCGTAGCCCACTCGCACCGGAAGTCCAAGCTGGCAGCCTCACAAGTCACTCTGAACCAGGAAGAAGGCATCCGCGCGGCGTTCTACGTGCCATGGGATGCTGCGAGTTTCTCGTCTCTCCGTTCCTTCGCGCGGCAAATCGACCTCCTGTATCCAGACTGGCTGCACGTCCTTACCCCTGACGGCCGTCTCCAGGGTGTCGACGACCAGACCAATAAGTATTTCGACGTGATTCAGGGAAACACTGTCCGTTCTGTGGACGACCGCGTGATGCCCTTCCTGAAGAACGAAGACCCGGCGATGGAAGTGTTTCCGATGATCAACAATTCGGATGGTTCGAATTGGGTCGACATCTCGGAATTTCTGAACGACGCCAATGCACGGTCGCTCTTCCGTCAGCAGGTTGGTGAGTTTCTGTCGTCAGGGCGCTTTCATGGGGTGATGGTGGATTTCGAAGCGTTTCCCGCAAAAGGGCAGTCCGGTTACATCGCACTGCTTCGGGAGCTCTCGGGAGATCTTCACGCTCGCGGTATGAAGCTGTACACCTCGGTCCCACCGCACAATGACGAGTACGACTATCCGGAGATTGCGGCGGCCGCGGATGGCGTCGTCCTCATGAACTACGACGAACACTATCCGGGGGGGGAGTCGGGCCCGGTGGCCTCGCAGGACTGGTTCGATCAGAATCTGACTTTTGCAACAAAGGTTATTCCCAAGAGCAAGATCATCTGCGCCATCGCCAATTATGGCTACGACTGGGTGCTCAAGCCCAAGAACGGCAAGCTTCCTCCCGGAGAGCACGATGCTCCATCGAGCGCGCAAGATGCATGGCTGGCCGCTCGCGATTCAGAGCAGGACGTCAATTTCGATGACGATGCGATGAATCCGCATTTCAGCTACCTGGACGAGCGTAATGTCCGGCATGACGTCTGGTTCCTCGATGCTGTGACCGCGCTGAACCACATGCGCCTGGCCCAGGAACTGGGCATTCAGACTTTCGCGCTGTGGAGGCTCGGCAGCGAGGACCGGTCACTGTGGCGGGTGTGGGACGTCCCTGGAGACCCGAGCGCTCCCGACAAACTGCGCGACGTACCTCCCGGCGCCGACGTTGACATGGAGGGACAGGGCGAGATCCTTCGCATTGAAGACCAGCCTGCCCATGGGACCCGCGACATCAGCGTAGACGCAAACAGCAAGATGATCGACGACGAGGTCTTTCAAAACTTGCCCGAACCGTATCGCGTGGGCCGCTACGGATATAGCCCGAATAAAGTGGCAATCACCTTTGACGACGGTCCAGATCCCGAGTGGACACCGAAAATTCTGGACGTCCTCAAGCAAAAGCAGGCGAACGCTACATTCTTCCTGATCGGCATTCAGACAGACAAGTTCTCCGGTATCGCAAAGCGCATTTATCGGGAAGGCAATCTCGTTGGCAATCACACCTTCACGCACCCTGACGTAAGCAATATTTCGTCCGGCTACATGAAGGTGGAACTTAATTTGACTGAGCGACTGTTCGCCAGCCTCATGGGGATTCGCACGACACTGATGCGGCCTCCCTACGCCATCGATGAAGAGCCCGATACTGCCGACGAAGTGCGTCCTCTCGAAATCCCCCAGGAAATGGGATATATCACGATCGGCAACCGCATCGACCCTAACGATTGGAGCGACAATCCCCGTCGTTCGGCGGAGCAGATCACCTCCTACGTGCTGTCGCACCTGCCTCCGTGCCGGGTTGAAGACTTACGATGCGGAAACATCATCCTGTTGCACGACGGGGGAGGCAATCGATCCGAAACCGTTCGCGCCCTGCCCATGATGATCGACGGCATTCGGGCCAAAGGGCGAGAGATCGTGCCCATTTTTGAATTACTGGGCATGCAAAAGACCGATGTGATGGCGCCGTTGCCGCGGGGCGAGCGGTGGTCGGCATGGCTCGACCGCTTCGGATTCTTTGTCTTCGACGCCGGCATCGTCGCCATCACCTGGATTTTCCTGATTGGCGATCTTCTCATGACCGGCCGTCTCATCTTTATCGGTGCAGCCGCGACTTACGACCGTTTGCGCGAGAAAATTTTCGGCAAGCCCGCAGAGATCGCGTCGTACAAGCCGAACGTTGCGGTGCTGATTCCCGCATATAACGAAGAAAAAGTCATCGAACGCACGATCCGCTCCGTGCTCAATTCGACGTATCCCAATCTGCGCGTGATCGTCATCGACGACGGCTCCAAGGATCGGACCCTGGAAGTGGCCCGCAATGCATTCGCGGCGGAATCGGCCACCGGAAAGGTCCTGATCCTGGGAAAGAAGAATTCCGGAAAGGCGGAAGCGTTAAACTTTGGCATCCAGCATATCGGGGACGCCGAACTTTTCGTCGGAATCGATGCCGATACCATCATCGCGCCGGACGCAATTGCGCGGCTCGTTCCGCATTTCATCAATCCGAAGATGGGGGCCATTGCCGGCAATGCCAAGGTCGGCAATCGCGTGAATCTATGGACGCGCTGGCAGGCCCTCGAATACATCACCAGCCAGAACTTCGAGCGCCGCGCCCTCGACGTGCTCGGAGCGGTGAGTGTGGTGCCGGGAGCGATTGGCGCATGGCGCGTCTCGGCCGTGCGCGAAGCTGGCGGCTACCATACCGACACTGTCGCGGAAGATGCGGACCTCACGATGGCGCTGCTGCGCCTGGGATACCGCGTCGAGTATGAAGACATGGCGCTGGCCTACACTGAGGCTCCCACGAACGCGAACGGCCTGATGCGCCAGCGTTTCAGATGGTCCTTCGGCATTCTGCAGGCAGTGTACAAACACCGAGGTGTCATGGCTCGCAAAGGCGCATTGGGATGGGTGGCGCTGCCGAATATATGGATCTTCCAGATTTTTCTGCCGCTTGTCTCTCCTTTGATCGACATCATTTTCGCGGTTGGAACGATCTGGTATTTCATCCAGAAACATTTCCATCCGGACTCGACGGACCCGGCAAGCTTCCACAAACTCGTGCTTTTCTTCTTCGCATTCCTGGTCATCGATTTCTTTGCGTCGGCCATTGCGTTTGCGTTGGAGCGGCGGCGACCGGATGACAAAGAAGATCCATGGCTGCTCAGCCAGGTATGGCTCCAGCGCTTCGCCTATCGGCAGCTATTTTCGATCGTGCTGTTCAAGACGCTGAAGCGCGCCTTTGAGGGGCGCAAGTTTGCATGGGACAAACTCGAACGTACCGCAGCAGTGAACTACATCCCAGCCGCAGAAGATCACGAAAAAGTGAACGTGCCATGAGATTGTTCAGGGCTGATGTTTCATTGGTCTGCCCCCAATCGATGTGAGACTCTCATTTCGCCTCGCGCCATAGCGGCGAAGGCGTCGACACCTGGTTACCGGAACAGCAGCGGCGCAAACTCTGCCAGATTTCTTCGCCAGACCATCCATGTATGCATCCCGGGTGTTTCGATATCGGTGTGATTAATGCCTTTCTGCTTGAGCCAGTCGCGGAGGTTGCGGTTCGCGGTAATCAGGCGATCTTCGGTTCCGCAGGCTATCCATAAAACTTTTAGCTGTTGATTCACATTACTGTCGAGTCCCTGAAAGTCACTATCGAATGGTTGCGGCAGCCCTCCCGCGCTGAATGCGCCGATCCATGCGAACTTCCCGACATTATTCAATCCGGTTGTCAGGGACTCCGAGCCGCCCATCGAGAGTCCCGCTATCGCGCGCGCTTTCCGATCTTTATCAATGCGATATTCAGCCTCAACCTTGGGCAGGACTTCACTCAGCAACGCCTCGCGGAATTTCGTCATGTTTTCCTGGCGCACTTCCGGACGGTTCGCAAGGCCTCCCCATCCGGCGTGAACGATCTCCATCGTGCCGTAGCCAAGCGGCATAACAACGATCATCGGCTTAGCCTTGCCTTGTGCAATCAGGTTATCGAGGATGATGTTCGCGCGACCAACTGCGGTCCATCCGCTGGCGTCGTCACTGTAGCCGTGCAGCAGGTAGAGAACGGGATAGGTTTTCTTAGCGGTCGCATCATAACCCGGCGGGGTATAGACGTAGAAATCACGATCATCATTGGCCACGACCGAACGGTAGAAGTGATGATGGATCTCTCCATGCGGCACGTCGTTCAGTTCCCAGGGCAGCGATGGGGGACCCGGCACGTGCACCATATTCTCGGTGGATAGCAGGTTTGGCTTCAGCAGGGGATTGTATGGATCGATGGTTCGCTGTCCATCCACATCGAATGCGTAGCCGTAATAGTCGGGCGGCAGCGGTGCAGTATTTACGGTCCACACGCCTTGATCGTCTTTTTGCATCGGCAGCGGGTCAGTGGTCCCTTCGATTCTTACCGAGACTGCCTGCGCGTTCGGAGCACGAAAGCGAAAGGTCACGCTGTTATCGGAGTGCACCTCGGGCGTAATAAGAGCCGGAACCGGCTGTGGAGGCGTATTCTGCACTGGCTTCGCTTGCTGGGCAATGGCGAGTCCGCAAGAAAGAATAGGAACAATCAGGAGAGAGAGAAACTTCATCGTAGCACTCCATTTCCGGACTCCAGCATTGTAAAGGCGGGAGGATAGACATGGAGAATGAGTCCGACCAGATTACTGGCTTCAGAAACGGCGCTTCGGAAGACGCAAACTTTTGGGAGGTGAGTGGGTGGAACTATTTTTCGCTCGCCACTTCGATACGGGTCTCGGCGCGGTGCAAAGCGTCGAGAGCACGGTCTACATCAACGGAAGTATCTCCGCTGGTGAGGCGCTGTTCGGCGCGCTGTTTGGCTTTGCGGGCACGGTCGACATCGATCTCGGAAGGACGTTCAGCAGTCTCGGCGAGAATCGTCACTTTATTCGGCAGCACTTCGGCGAAGCCCCAAGCCACCGCAAGATGTTGCTGGGCAGAGTTCTCCCGGTACGTAATCTCGCCCACGGCGAGTTCGGTAATAAGCGGGGCATGGCCCGGAAGAATGCCCAAATATCCGTTTTTACCGGGTATCTGAACTTCTTCCGCCGCCGTCTCAACCACCTTCTTTTCCGGCGTGACGATCTCGAGTTGGAAAGTATCTGCCATTCAACCAACCGTCAGCTATCAGCGATCAGCGAACCAGCCTCAGTTTTGAAGCTGAGAGCTGATGACTGAGATCTGAAAGCTTCTTACGCTGCTGCCTTCATCTTTTCCGCGGCTTCGAGGACTTCCTCGATCGGTCCTTTCATATAGAAAGCCTGCTCGGGAATGTCGTCGTATTTCCCTTCAACAATTGCTTTGAAGCCCTTAACGGTGTCGGCGATTTTGACGTAGCGTCCCTGTGCACCGGTGAACTGCTCGGCGACGTGGAACGGCTGCGACAGGAATCGCTGGATTTTGCGGGCGCGAGCTACGGTCAGTTTCTGATCTTCGCTCAATTCGTCGATACCGAGAATCGCGATGATGTCCTGCAGGTCCTTGTAGGTCTGCAGAGTCTTTTTCACGGATTGCGCGACGTCGTAGTGCTCCTGGCCGACAATGCGCGGGTCGAGAATGCGCGAGGTCGAGGCCAAGGGATCGACGGCCGGGTAAATGCCGATCTCCGTCAAAGCACGCGAAAGAACGGTGGTGGCATCGAGGTGAGCAAATGTCGTTGCCGGCGCTGGATCGGTCAAGTCATCGGCAGGAACATAAATCGCCTGCACCGACGTGACAGAACCTTTTTTCGTCGAGGTAATGCGCTCCTGCAGTTCGCCCATCTCTGTGGCCAGGTTTGGCTGATAACCAACGGCGCTGGGCATGCGGCCCAGCAGGGCCGAAACTTCAGATCCGGCCTGGGTAAATCGGAAAATATTGTCGATGAAGAGGAGCGTGTCGGCGCCTTCGGCGTCGCGGAAATATTCCGCAACAGTAAGTCCGGTCAGCGCGACGCGCAGACGGGCTCCCGGCGGCTCGGTCATCTGGCCGTAGATAAGCGCGGCCTTGGATTCGGCCGGCTTGCCGGGTTTAATGACACCCGACTCGGTCATTTCAAGCCACAGATCGTTGCCTTCGCGAGTTCGCTCCCCGACTCCCGCAAAAACGGAAAACCCGCCGTGGTTCTTGGCAACGTTATTGATAAGTTCCATGATGACGACGGTCTTCCCGACGCCAGCGCCGCCGAACAATCCGATCTTCCCGCCCTTGAGAAAGGGCTGGATCAAATCGATAACCTTCACTCCGGTTTCAAACATTTCAGCGGTGGTCGCCTGCTCATCGAACGCCGGTGCCAGACGGTGAATCGGCAAGCGCTCTTTGTAGTCAATCGGACCGAGTTGGTCTACCGGCTCGCCAATGACGTTCATCACTCGGCCAAGCGTTCCGCGGCCCACCGGCACTGAGATCGGGCCGCCCGTGTCGATCGCCTTCATGCCACGCACCATGCCGTCCGTCGGCTCCATGGCGATGCCACGCACGCGGCCTTCGCCTAGATGCTGCTGCACCTCGAGAATGACCTTGATCGGCGTGGGAACATTGAAGCCGTCGCTGACGACTTCCACTGCTTCGTAAATTGGCGGTAGATGTCCCTCTTCAAACTGGACATCAACTGCCGGTCCTGCGATTTGAATTACGTGTCCTACGTTTTGTGCCATAAAGTCAGCTTCTAGCTACTAGCCGCTAGCTCCTAGCGAATGTCGTTTTACTTGGAACCTCTTGCGATCTTTTGATACCTCATGCTCAAACCCGCATTGGCTAGAAGCTAGTAGCTAGAAGCTAGCAGCTTCTTCACATAGCCGCCGCGCCGCTCACGATCTCGATGATCTCTTTCGTGATCTTCGCCTGACGGGCACGGTTCATTACCAGGGTCAGGGAGTCGATCATGTCCGTTGCGTTGCTGGTGGCTGAATCCATCGCCGTCATACGAGCCGCGTGCTCGGCGGCCACCGATTCCAGCAGCCCACGGAAAATCTGTATGCTGACGTACTTCGGAAGCAGCGCGCGAAACAACTCCTCTGGCGACTGCTCGTAAATGTAGTCGACCTGCGACGTTCCGAACTGTGCTGCCGCATCATCGGCGCCTTCGGTCGTCCGCATTCCTACGCCGGCGCTAACGGCCGCTTCCTTGGCGCGCTTTTTCTCTTCTTCAGTCGGCTCTTCCACCAAACGAACTGCTTGCTCGCCGATCTGCTCGATCGGCAGGACCTGTTCCACAATCAGCCGCTGCGCAATGACCGATTTGAACTCGTTGAACACCACGTACACCGAGTCCACCTCTTCGCGGCAATATCGCCGGATGACAGCCTCTGCCAGGGCCGAGGCCTGCGAGAACTCGACCTTGCCCAGAATCCCGACATGCTCGCCGACGATCTGAATCGTTCCCGCACGTTCGCCCGTCGCTGCCTCTGTTTCGACGGATTCGGCAAGCTCCGCCAGATTTTGCGTCTGCACCTTCGCCGCCGGATATCGTCGCCGCAGGAAGTCGCGACCTTTGCGGCCCACCGCTTCAATGTCGATATTTTTTCCGGCTTTCGAAGCCAAAAACCGCGCCGCCGCCTTGATGATGTTGGCATTGAATGCGCCAGCAAGTCCCTTATCGCCCGTAACGACGATCAGCAGGATGTTCTTCTCTTCGCGCTGCGCCAGCAGAGGATGCTTCGGCTCCCCGGTCTCGGGATCGTAAATCTCGGCACGCGCAACCAGCGACTTCAACACATTCGTCAACATCTGCGCATACGGCCGCGCTGCCAGCGCGCGATCTTGCGCCCGACGCAGTTTCGCAGCGGAAACCATCTTCATGGCCTTGGTGATCTGCCGCGTGTTGATCACGCTGCGAATGCGCCGTCGAATGTCGAGAATGTTGGGCATTGTTCGTTTCGGATCCCAAGTCTGGAAAACGTTCGCGACTCAGGACTCCGGCCTATCGACTATTTCGCTACCGCTTGTCTTTGCTCCACGAACTGCTGCTTCGCCTCTTTAATCACGTTCTGCAACTGCGACTTCAATTGATCGTCGAGAACTTTCTTCTCCATGATCGTCCGCAGAATTCCCGGGTTCGTCGAATCAACATATTTATAGAGTTCCTTCTCGAAATCCCGGACCTGGTTGACCGGCAGGTCGTCCAGAAATCCACCCGTACCCGCCAGGATGATCAGAATCTGTTTCGAGAACGGCAACGGCGAAAACTGATTTTGCTTCAACAGTTCGACCAGACGCTGTCCACGATTGAGCTGCGCCTGCGTAGCCTTGTCGAGATCGCTGCCGAACTGCGCGAACGCCGCCAACTCGCGGTACTGCGCGAGTTCCAGTTTCAGGGTACCCGCTACCTGACGCATGGCCTTGATCTGAGCACTACCCCCCACGCGGCTCACCGACAAACCGACGTTTACCGCCGGCCGTACGCCCTGGTTGAACAAGTCGGTTTCGAGGTAGATCTGACCGTCGGTGATTGAAATGACGTTCGTCGGAATATACGCCGAGACGTCGCCAGCCTGGGTTTCGATGACAGGAAGAGCGGTGAGCGAGCCGCCACCGTTTTTGTCGCTGAGTTTTGCCGAGCGCTCCAGCAATCGCGAGTGGAGATAAAAAACGTCTCCAGGATAGGCTTCGCGCCCCGGCGGACGCCGCAGCAGCAGCGAGATCTCACGATAGGATGCAGCGTGCTTTGAGAGATCGTCATAGATCACCAGGGCGTGACGCTTCGTGTCACGAAAAAACTCGCCCATCGCCGTCGCCGCATAAGGCGAGATGTACTGCATCGGGGCGGGCTCGGATGCCGAAGCGGCAACCACGATCGTGTATTCCATCGCACCGGCGTCTTCCAGAACCTTTACCACCTGCGCAATCGACGACCGCTTCTGTCCGATCGCGTTGTAGATACAAATAAGATCGTTGCCTTTGCTATTGATAATCGTATCGAGTGCAACGGCGGTCTTGCCGGTCTGGCGGTCGCCGATGATCAACTCGCGCTGGCCACGGCCCACCGGAATCATGCTATCGATGGCCTTCAGTCCCGTAGCCATTGGCTCGCGAACCGGCTGCCGGTCAATGACGCCCGGAGCCAGACGCTCCAGGGGGATAAACTTGTCGGTCGAGATCGGACCTTTGTCATCGATCGGCTGGCCCAGTGAGTTCACCACGCGTCCGATCAGCGCGTCGCCCACCGGCACGCTCATGATCCGTCCAGTGCGCTTCACCTCGTCGCCTTCTTTGATCTCGGTAAATTCGCCCAGCAGCACCACGCCAACCTGGTCTTCTTCCAGGTTCATGGCGATGCCGGCCACACCGTGAGGGAACTGAAGCAGTTCCCCCGCCATCACCTTGTCGAGTCCGTAGACGCGCGCGATGCCGTCGCCCAGCGTGATGACGGTGCCCGTCTCGTCAACCGAGATCGACGACTCGTAGTTCTCGATCTGTTCGCGGATCAGTTTTGTTATTTCGTCTGCTTTGATTTGCGCCATAAATAAACTCTAGCCTTTGGCTTTTGGCTCTTAGCTTTAACGACTGCTCTCTGCGCTTACCGTTTTCGGTTCGAGCCAAGAGCCAAAAGCTAGGAGCTAATCGCTTCCTTGATCTTCTCCAACTGCCCTTTCACTGAACCGTCGTAAATCGTACTGCCGATCCGCACCACGGCTCCGCCCAGCAGTGATGCGTCCAGACCATACTTCGCCCGGACTTTCTTGCCGGTGGTCTTGGCGATCTGCGCTTCCAGCACCTGTTTCTCGTCTCCGCCCAATTCGCGGGCACTCGAAATCTGCGCCTCTGCAAATCCCATGCGGGCATCGAGTTCCTTTTTCAATTGCTCGACGATCCGCGGCAAGAACGCCAATCGACGATGGTCCATCAGCACCGCGATCAGATTCCGGACGGGCCGTTCGATTCCATCGCGCTGCACGATCACGTCCAGCAGCTTGCGCTTCTGCTCCACCGGAACCGCGGGATTCTCCCACACCCGCCGAAGCTCAGCGCTCTCGCTAAACAGCGTCGTAATCTGCTGCAATCCACCCATGGCTCGCGCAGCGTCGAGACGCGCGCTGAAAATTACATCCGCGAATGCGCGGGCATAGGTGCTGGCGACGGAAGCCATGGCCTAGTTTCCGTCCTTTCCGGGCTTGTTGCCCGCACCCAGATCGGCAGCGAAATTTCGTACCAGTGCCTGATCTGTGGCCGCATCGATGTGGATTTGCTTCTGGGCCAGTCCCACTGCCAGATCGGCGGCATGCGCCGTCAATTGACGGCGGGCAGCCTTGGCCGCGGCTGCGATTTCCTGCTCCGCTCCTGCAATGATTTTCCGGGCATCTTCTTCGGCCGCAGCTTTAATGCGCGCCTCTTCTGACGCTCCTTCTTTTTCGGCCGTGTCCCGCATCATGCCGATTTCGACATCAAGCTTCTGCAGGCGCGATTCAATCTCCGCCAGCTTGCGGCGTGCCTCTTCGCTGGCCTTCTGCGCGTCCTGCATGGCCTTCTGGATTGCCGCTGTCCGGTCTCGGAAAATGCCAGGCAGGAACTTGCGTCCCGCCCACACAACCATCGCTGCAATCACCATGAAGTTGAAGACAAAACAGGCCCAGTACGACTGCTGCACGCTCAATCCAGTAATGCGATGGACGGCCTGCACCGAGGCCGAGTGCTTAAACTCCTCCATCTCATCTTTCTCTTCACCCGCAGCTTCGCGGCTTTCGTGGGCCAGCTGCCGTCCGGGTGCCATGCTCGCTTCATCTGTTCCGGACTGACTCTGTGCGGGCGCCGCTGGAGCCTCTTGCGCGCGCAGGTAAACAAGTCCGGCGCAGCTGGCCAGCAGCATGGTCAAAAGCCCAATTCTGATTGTTCGGCTCAGCTTCATCACCGCCCCGCTCCCGCCGGTTGCAACACGCGCCGCACAATTTCCTGCGCCAGTGCTGCCGCTTCCGATTGCAGTCCCTTTTCCGCCGCAACCCGGTCTCGCTCGATGTCGGCTTTCGCGGCCTGCACTTGCGCTTGCGCTTTGTTACGCGCCTCACCCACCGCATTTGCCCTGGCCTGCATGGCCGCCTGCCGCTTCGCTTCCTGCGCGCGAAAAACAGCGGCGCGGGCTTCGCGCATCCTCTGTTCGTACTCTGCGGTGCGCGCGTCCGCTGCCGCAATGTCTGCCTTTGATTTCTCTACTGCGCCTTCGGTTTTGCTGTGACGCTCGTCCAGTACGCGCTTCAGCGGCTTGTGCACAAGCGCCGTATAGAGCGCATACAGCAGCGCCAGAAGAATCACTGTCGGAACCGATCCGAGCAGTAATTCGCCTAGTTGTCGCAGTGTTTGATCCATTGACTGTGAAACGACCGCTCTAGATCAGCTAAATGAGGGCTCTGAAAACTGTTAAGTCTAACGTCCGCGAGAGTTTAATGTCAATGAAGGAAGATCGGAGGAGCGCATCTATGGGGCTGCGGGACCCGAAAACGGAAAAATTGCATTCCCACCCTGTTACTTCCTGAAAACACGGGACTTAGAACCCCCAGCTGCACCCCGTGCGGAAATCGCAATTTCTTGCAGATTAACCTCTTGACTTCAGAACTCAGAGTATTAGCATAGACATATCACCTCCGATCCAATTCAGGATCGAATGGGCCGATAGCCAAGGAATGTCACCGCTTCTTGGTTGCCGGCCCATTTTAATTTTCTAAGCTTTGAAGTTTAGAGACCAGGTATTAGCGCGCGAATGCCCGCACTCGTCGGATCACCGATTCCGGAGCTTCCGCCTCCAACTCAACCGCCCCGTCTTTGTACTCACGCGAGTAAATGCGCGCGCGCGCCTCGAGGAATGCGAGCAGCTTCCCTTCTGATTGCGGGATGCGCAGGTGCACGCGGCTGACCTGGTCTTCTTCGATCATCTTGTCGATGCGCTCACGTAGAAGATCCAGCCCGATGCCATCCATCGCCGAAACATACACAGTCCTTGATCCTTGTTTCCCCGCGTCTGCGATCAGTCCTTGTGCCACTTCCTCGTCCAGCAGATCGACTTTATTCATGACGCGCAAACGCGGCTTCTTTTCCGCCTCAAGCTCTTTCAGAACGATTTCCACCTGCGCATCCTGCTCGGCCGACAAGCGGCTGCTCGCGTCGGACACGTGCAGTATCAACGACGCCTTCTGCACTTCTTCCAGAGTCGCGCGGAACGCCGATACCAACGTGTGCGGCAGGTTGCGGATGAATCCTACCGTGTCTGATAACAGCACTTTTCGCTTCGAAGGCAAGTCCACGGCGCGAATCGTCGGATCGAGCGTCGCGAACATCTTCGACGACGACAGAACTCCGGCACGAGTGAGCGCGTTGAACAGCGTCGACTTTCCGGCGTTCGTATAGCCCACCAGCGCAACAGTCGCGACTGGAGCCGATTCCCTTCTCTGCCGTTGCTGCGCCCGGATGCGGCGAACGTTTTCGAGTTGCTGCTCCAGGTGCCGTACGCGGCGCGCAATCTTGCGACGATCCGTTTCCAGTTTCGTTTCACCTGGGCCGCGTGTACCAATGCCTCCGCCAAGCTGCGACATCTCAATGCCATGCCCGGCCAGCCGCGGCATCATGTAATGCAACTGCGCGACTTCGACCTGTAACTGGCCTTCGCGTGTTCGCGCGTGTCGCGCAAAGATATCGAGGATGAGTTGCGTACGGTCGATCACGCGCCGTTGAATGATCTTCTCGATGTTGCGTTGCTGCGAGGGACTCAGATCGTGATCGAAGAGAAGAACGTCTGCATCTACCGATGCCGCCGCTCCAGCGATTTCCTCTAGCTTCCCCGCCCCTACGAGCGTCGCGGGATCAGGACGATCCCGGCGCTGCAGAATCTCGCCGACAACCTTCGCGCCAGCGCTTTCCGCCAGCGTTCGCAATTCGCCGAGCGACTCCTCGGCATCGAACTCGGGAATGCTCGGGCGTCCCTCTTTTTTTGTGCCGCTGGTCGATGCGGCAACTGCATCACGCGCAGCCGTTGCCTGCGCCGTCACGGCTGGCTTAGACGCAGATCGGCCCCGGGTTCGCGCATCCAGTCCAACCAGGAAGGCGCGCTCCTGCTGCGATTCGTTGCTGTAGCTCCGGTCGCGAAGCCCTGTCGACCTGGAAGACACACGATTGGCAGCACGCGTCGTGTCGCGGGATTTCTTGCGAGAACTTCCCAATCTGTAAACGCCTATCCTTCAGTGCCCGAAGCGCTCACGACCGGAGTGGCCTGGGCCGAACCGGCTGGCGTCTTTTCCGCATGCACCGCGTGCGCTACATGCGTCGACGCCACCCGTCCCATCACCACGGTCGAGATGGCATGCTTGAAGATGAGTTGCTCCTGGCCGTTGGCTTCCAGAACGACGGAGTACTTGTCGAAAGAGCGGATCCGGCCCGTAAGCTTCACACCACTCAAAAGGTAAATTGTGATGCTGGCTCTCTCTTTGCGGGCCGTGTTAAGGAAGGAATCCTGGATGTTCTGCGCCGGCTTGTTATTTTCCATCGCCGATCTCCTTCTTCTCTGTGAGCTGCAGACTGCAACCGCAGCCCACCCGATACGTGGAAAAGCCCAAGTAACAGTATGTTCGCGGCCGCTTCGCAGCTGCCTCGGAACACAGGGGGACAACCCGCCATGTCGCTCTCACCCATCTGGTGCTCAGCAACCCGGCGGACAAGTTGTGAGTACGATACGGCGATCCGCCCCGCTTTTCAACCGTGAATTTGATCTGGCAACTCGGCGGGAAGGCGCCTTCACCTTCTGAGTCGCGGAGTTCGC
>Ga0070741_10013281_pt1 | contig 14607 bp, 10 predicted proteins | sample Coa_R1_4_FD_66440 | JGI IMG/M metagenome (GOLD analysis project Ga0070741, IMG submission 66440) | Surface soil microbial communities from Centralia Pennsylvania, which are recovering from an underground coalmine fire - Coalmine... | ecosystem: Environmental > Terrestrial > Soil > Unclassified ...
CGCCAGCGTCACGGCGCAATTCGCCATCGACGCGAGTGACGATCTCGAACACTGGCGCACGCTCGCCGAGCGCGCCACGGTGCTCGAGCTTGTGCAGAACGGCAACGTGCTCGGTCGCCACGACATCGCGCTCGGTAACGCACGCGCAAGCTATTTGCGGCTGCGGCGCCTGGATCGAGGCGCGGCGTTGCCCGAGTTGCGCGTCGGCGCGCGCGTGGTCTCCTACTCGACGCCGGCGGCACCGGCGCTTCAGTGGATCGCGGCGACGCTCGACGGCACTGCCACGGACGCGGCGCAACCGCCAGGGTTCCGCTACCGCTTGCCCGCCTCACTCGCCGCCACGTCGGTGAAGCTCGAACTCGCCGACGACAACTCGGTCGTCGCGGGCACGGTGCTCAGCAAGAGCGCTCCGGAAACGGCCGGGCCGTGGACGCTGCGGAACCGTTTCGTCGCATTCCGCATCCACGAGGGAAACGCGATGGCGAGCAACGACGAATTCGCCCTGTCGCCGGCAGCGCGCGCACGCGATTGGCGCATCGAGCTCGCCACGCCGCTCGAACACGCGCCGACGCTGTCGATCGCCTACCGCCCCGACCGCTTCGTCTTCCTTGCACAGGGCGCAGGGCCGTACCGCCTCGTCGCCGGCAGCGTGCACGCGCGACGCGGCGAATACCCGATCGACGCTGCGCTCGCGCCGCTGCGCGCCAAGCTCGGCGCCGATTGGCAGCCGCCGCTCACGAGGCTCGGCGCGCGCGAAGTGCTGGAAGGCGCGCAGGCGCTCGAGGCCGCTCCCGTGCAGCGCAAACCGGATTGGAAACGCTGGCTGTTGTGGGGCGTGCTCGTCGCGGCGGCGGGGGTGGTCGGCGGATTGGCGCTGAGTTTGCTGCGACGGCCAAACCACTAGAAACGTCGCAGGCGGCTCGATCGACAGACGCCAGGGAATGTCAGTTTCCGAGCGCCGACAATCCGACTCAGCCAGTGAAGTTCCTGGCTGCCCTGTTCATCGCTAGCTGCGCCAGAACGCGCGAAGCCCATGCGGCGAAGTAGCTGTTCCGCTTCCCGAGCTCGTCTTCGATCTCGCGCTTCATGGTCGCGACATCCACGATCCGCCCGCGGACGATGACGTACCTGAGGCACCGAAATGCCGACACATCATCCGAAGGATTCCGATCGAGGATGAGCAAATCCGCCTCCATATCGACGCTCACCTTTCCCGAGTTCGCGTCGCCTAGACGACGTGCTGCATCACTGGTGGCGATCTGAAGCACCTTGGCCGTCGGGATACCGGCGTCGACCAACAAGCTCAACTCGCGCAGCAACGCGTCGCCGGGAACCGAAAATGGCTGGAGCGTATCGGTGCCCGCGTACACTGGGCAACCCGCCTCGCAAAGAGCGGAAGCGAGCGTCATTTTCTTCTCCAACGCTCGCGCCAATTGGTCGAGTTGTGCCGGTTGCAGATCTCGGTAGGCGGAGAGTCCATTCTCGGGGTGCCAAATCACCTCGCCGAAGAACGAAGGCAGCAGATCGCGGAACGGCTCGAAGGCGGTAGCTGGCTGTCGGTAGCGCAAGATTCCCGCTGAAGTGACGAGGGTCGGCGTGTGGTGAAGGCCAAGACGCACGCTCGCTTCCACCACGGCGTCGATGCGCTGTTGATTCACCGAGTTCCAGCACGCTCCTCGATCGAACACGTGATCGCGCCTGAGATCGGTGGGTTCGACGACGCCGAAAAAATGCTGAGGCTCGCGAAGGCCGGCCGCCTCGATCGACAGGGGTGTGGGCACATGGCCGATGACCTGCAAGCCCGCCCGCTCGGCCTCCCGCTGCAACTGTTCGATATCGTCGCGCCCTAGATTCTCGTAGAGCTTTATGCACCGCGCGCCGCTTGCGACGACGCGTTCGACGATACGCCGCGCGTCGTGCGACCCCGTGTACTCCAGAGAATTTTTCCAGCGAAACGGGGGCCGACCGACGAAATAGAACGACCCCGCGAGGCGCGGAAGAATTCTGCCTTGCCCCTCCAACGCTCGAAACGCGCCAGTTGCCGTGCCGTCCACGTCGCCGGTTTCCCGTAGCGTCGTAACGCCGTGTACGAGGAACAGCTTGCAGAACAGGTGCGTCAACCGCAGCACGTTGTGCGACGGCAAATGCACGTGCATATCCACGAGCCCGGGATGAACCCAGCGCCCGCGGGCGCCCGGCAATTCCGAATAGCCATCCGGAATCTCCGCAGAGGGTTCAAGAATGGCTTCAATTCGCCCCCCATCAAGCAACAGCGTGCCCCGACTAATCGGTCGACCGGGATTGACGACGGCCCATCCGGCAAAGCGATGCGTGGCGGCGACCCGCTGCGAAGGGATGCTGGCTCGCTCGTCCAGGCTATTTGCGGCGCTTTGACGCGGGGGGCCGGTTGCCGAACGTCGGCGAGGCGCTGAAAACCTTCCACGCGCGAAGTCGCCGCCGAACAGCAATGTGATTGAGCGCCGAGAGCCGAAAGAGCGGATGCGAAATCCGCGATTTCCCGATCCACGCCGCCGTCGTGAGGAGCCGATCCACTCGGCACCGGACTGCCGTGGGGAGATTCATGGAATAGCGGTACCGACGATCGCTGCGCACCCATTTCCTTCTCCGAGATTCAGCACGGTACGCCGGCCGTTGCCATCTGCCGAAAAATTCCCGCTGGCCGATTGGCGTCCGTGCACATCTTTGTTCCGACCGCCCACGCGTCACAGCCAAGATCACCCCACTCAATTCGTATACGGCGAGAGAGCACGAACGCCGCCAAGCAAATGCTCGCAAAGGAATACGACGGGCTACCGGCGCCGCCGCGCTTCGTATACTTTTGCGTATTTGAGAAACACGTAGAAGGCGCCCGTAGCAGCGCTGATGAAGCCGGCCCAGCCATTCAGGAAATAGCGCTTGAAGAGGTACTGGCGCAGGAAGAACACCGGCGGGTAGACGATCATGCGTAGGCCAAGGAAGCGTTGGCGCCGGCGCAGCTTGTCCGCGACGAGGCCGCTCGAGTAGGCATTGATCTTGTCGACCTTGGTGCGGATATCGGGTTCGCCGTAGTGCAGGAGTACGGCGCGATGTAGCGTGCGCACCGGACCTTCGACTTCGGGCGCGGCGTGCACGGGCACAGTGTTCATGCGTCCGCGGCGGCGGTCGAACAGGCGCAGGTGTGCGTTCGTCCACGACCAGCGGTGCTGAAACGTCCAGAACATCTGCTCGCGGCGCGGCAAACGGAATCCGGCGACGTCCGGCGCCGCCAATGCGAGCTCGATCGCGCGAGCGGCGCCCTCGCTGAGCGCTTCGTCGGCATCGAGCAGCAGCACCCAGGCGTGAGCGGCCTTGTCGATGGCCGACTGTTTCTGCGCCGCATAACCCTTGAACGGCTCGGAAAAAATGCGCGCTTTATACTTTGCAGCAATTTCCACCGTGGCGTCCGTGCTGCCCGAGTCGAGCACGACGAGATCTTCCGCGAAGCATGCGCTCGCGAGACAGCGCTCGAGCGTCGATGCATTGTCGAGCGTCGTCACGACGACGCTGAGCGGCTCACGCCCCATGGCCGTCGTCCGCGCCGAGCGCCGCCGCGTAGAGCGCGAGCAGCCACCAGAACAGGAGTCCCCACCACGCCGAATAGAACGCGAGGTGCGTGTCGAACGGAAAGCACATGGCCGCCAGTGCTAGCGCAGGAGCGAACGCCCGTTCGCGCGCCTCGGCGCCGGCACGACGCCAAGCGCGCAGCGCGACGAACGTTCCCGCGAGCCATAGCGCGAGCCCGACGACGCCGGTCTCGCTCAGCACCTCGAGCACGATTTGGTGCGCATGCGCCGCGCCTTCCTCGCTGGCCGGATCGACGAAGGCGTCGCCGGGCGCCGCGAACTGCGGATAGGCATAGCGGAACCCGCGCACGCCGACGCCGGTGAGCGGGTGTGCGGCGATCATGCGCACGGCCGTGCCCCAAATGCGCAGGCGGCCGGCCGAGGCCGCGTCGAGCGCGCTTTCCGTTCCCTGCAGCGCGAGCAAGCTGCGTTCGATGCGGGCGTCGAAGGCGTCCGAGCCGCGTCCTGCGACGATCGCACCGACCACGGCGAGGCAAAGCGCACCCGCCATCCATACGGCAAACCGCGGCAAGGCATGCGTGCTGCGCCATGCGAAAGCGAGCGCGACGAGACCGAACATGAGCCAGCCCGAGCGCGAACCCGCATAGAGAATCGGCATGAGCTGGAACACGAACGCGAATGTGAGCCCGCGCCAGCCCAAGCGGCGCTGGGCGGCGACGAAGACGAATGGAGAAAGCACCGCCAGCACCGGACCGAGCTTCAAATTCCCGGCGCCGAAAATGCCCGAAAGGCGTGTCGCGTCGCTCGCGCCCGCGATGTCGTAACCGGTGAGGATCTGCACCCACGCGTCGAGCAGCCAAAGCACGACGATCGCCGCCGCCGCGTCGACGAACCCCGGCCACACGCGGCGCTCACGCAGGGCGAGCGCGGCGAACACCGCGAACGGCAGGAAACGCAGCGCGCCCGCGACGGTGCTCCACGTCTTCTGCGGCGCCACGGCTCCCGGCGCAGAGACGAGCGCGGCGAGCCAGTAGCACGCGAAGATGCTCGCGGCGAGCCGCACGCCGGGCTGCACGCTCAGTTCCGCACGCAGGCGCCAGGCGAACACGAGTCCCGCGACGCCGCCGATCGCGAGCGGCGCTTCGGCGGTTCGCCCGACCGGCAGCAGCACGAGCACCAGCAGCGCGACGAGCGCCGGCCAATAGTGGGCGAGAGTCGAAAACGGCGAGCGGTCCACGCGGCATTCCGGCGGAGGAGTGCGCGATTGTAGCGCGCGCCTGCGGTCTACTTCCGCGCGAGCTCGGCGTAGACCTCGAGCGTCGCAGCCTGCATGTCCGCCAGACGATAGCGCGTGAGCGGCGCGATCGGCGGCGCGACGCGCAGGAGCTCGGCCGCACGTTCGGTCAGGCGAGTGGCATCGCCGGGCGGCACGCGGCCTTCCGGATAGAGCTCGGCCAGGAGCTCGCCGACGCCGCCATGCGCATAGCCGAGCACGGGGCGGCACAGGGCGAGCGCTTCGATGACGGTGCGGCCGAACGCCTCCGGCTGGTTCGAGAGCTGCAGGACGAGCTGCGAGATCGAATAGATCTCGCGCACGTCGGTGCGCGGCACGCTGATGGCGACGCGTTCGGCGACGCCGCGTTCCGCCGCGAGCCCTTCGAGCTCGGCGATGTAGGCGTCGCGCCCGGGCTCGCGCGCGCCGAGCAGCAGCAGCCGCGCGTCGAATCCGCGCGCGACGAGTTCGGCGAGCAGCACGATCGCGTCGCGATGTCCCTTGAGGCGCGTACCGCGGCCCGGAAGGGTCAGCAGCAGACCGCCTTCGAGCTGCGGGAAATCCATGAAGAAACCGCGGCACCAGGCGTCGTCGGGCTGATAACCGAACGGGAACTCCTCGGGATCGACGCCGCGCGGGATCACGGTGAGCCGCGCCGGGTCCGTGCGCGGGTAGTGCTTGAGGACATAATCGCGCACGGCGTTGGAAACGCAGATCACGCGCTCGCCGCGCGTCAGGATCGAGCTGTACAGGCTCGGCGAGTTGAGCCCGTGCACGGTCGTCACGAAGTGCGCTTTCGGCGGCAGCATGCCCGCGAGCGCCTCGCGTGCGAGCCACGCAGGAAGGCGCGAGCGTGCATGCACGATGTCGGGTTTGAGCTCGCGGAACAGGCGCCGCAGCGTCCAGACATGCCGCAGCGTGGCAAGCGACTTGCGGCCGATGTCGATCGCGCGGTGCTCACTGCCTTGTGCGACGAGCTTGTCGAGCAGACGTCCGCCGGCCGAGACCACGACCGAGCGGTGCCCCGCGTCGACGAGCGCCCGGCTGATCTCCATGACGGTACGTTCCACGCCGCCGGCATTCAGCGCCGGCAGCAACTGCACCACCGTAAGGCGTTCCCCTGTCATGCCACGCCTTCGTCAGTCCTTGAGCGTGTACTGCGCCCCGCAATACGGGCACTTGGCCCGGCCGGTGGCTTCCACTGCCAGATACACCTTCGGATGCGAATTCCACAGCGCCATCCCGGGCATCGGGCAGGACAGCGGCAGATCGGCGTGCGTGATCTCGTAGGCGTTCTGCGCGTTCGCCGGGATCGGGCGCAGCGTGGAAGCCGGAGTCGCTGAGAGAGTTTCGGACATGATCGTCGCCCTGTTTACATTGCGTTGGCCGATCGGACGGCCATTAGGTTCAAAGTCTAGCAAGTTGCACGCCATCACATGCCCACTGCGAAGCGCGACACGGCGTGCGCGTGTCGCGCCACACACCCGCAGCGGGCGCGAAATAGGTAAGATTCCGCGTCGGTCAACCCGGAGGGGACGTTACGTGGACATCAACAAGCTCATTGCGCGCGCAAAGAACATTCTGCTCACGCCAAAGACCGAATGGCCGGCGGCCGCCGCCGAGCCGGATACGGTCGCAGGACTTTACCAGAATTACATCATCGTGCTCGCCGCCATTCCGGCGGTCTTCGGCTTCATCAAGGGCAGTCTGATCGGCTACGGGGCATTCGGCATCACGGTGCGCACGCCGATCGCGGCGGGCATCGGCGCGATGATCGTGCATTACGTGCTGACGCTCGCGCTCGTCTTCGTGATGGCGCTCATCATCGACGCGCTTGCGGCGAGCTTCGGCGGCCAGAAGAACCAGGTCCAGGCGCTCAAGACCGTCGCCTACGCGTACACCGCGAGCTGGGTGGCGAGCGTGGCGCTGATCGTGCCGTTCCTCGGCTTCCTCGTCGTGCTCGCCGCCGCCATCTACGGCATCTACCTGCTCTATCTCGGCCTGCCCTACACGATGAAATGTCCCCAGGACAAGGCCGCCGGCTACACCGCGGTGTCGATCATCATCGCCATCGTCTTGAGCTGGATCGTCGGCATCGTCGTCGTCGGCATCACCGGGGCGGGTTCGTTGATGAGCGTCGGCGCCTCGCACCTCGGCAGCACGGGCAGCAGCGTGACCGTCGATCCGAACAGCGCGCTCGGCAAGCTCGCCGCGATGGGCGAACGCGCTTCCGAAGCCGGCAAGAAGATGGACGCCGCGCAAAAGGCCGGCGATGCCAACGCGCAGGCGCAGGCCGCCGGTCAGATGCTCGGTGCGATGCTCGGCGGCGGCGATCAGGTCGAAGCGCTCGCGCCCGATGCGCTCAAGCCTTTCGTGCCCGATACGCTCGGCGGCTTGCCGCGGTCGAGCTACGAAGCCGCACGCAACGGCCAGATGGGCATCCAGGTCTCGAATGCTCGCGCCACATATCGCAACCCGCAGGGCGGGCCGGAACTGCAACTCGAGATCACCGACACGGGCGGCGCCAAAGGCTTCATGGCACTGGCCGGTTTCGCCGGCATCGAAGAAGACAAGCAGACCGACCACGGTTACGAGAAGACCTACCACCAGGACGGCCGCATGGTCCACGAGCAGTGGAACACGAACGGCAACAACGGCGAGTTCACGATCGTGCTCGGCGATCGCTTCGTCGTCGCGGTGCACGGCTCGGGCGTGGGCAGCGTCGACGCGCTGAAGCAGGCCGTGGCGAGCCTCAACCTCGGCGGACTCGAAGCCCTCAAGAACGCCGGCGTGAAGAAAGGCTGATCGAAACGCGCGAGCTGCGCTGACGCAGCTCGCGCGGCACGGCTCAGGAATGGGCCTTGTGCGAGTCGAACGTGATATGGACGTGGATGTCGTCGCCCACGTTCGGCACGTACTTGTCGACGCCGAAATCGCTGCGCTTGATCGTGAGATCGCTGTCGAAACCCGCCGACGGCGCGCCCATCATCGGGTTGTCGCCGATCTTGTTGATCTTGACGGGCAGCGTGACCGACTTCGTCACCCCGTGGATCGTCAAATCGCCGGTCACCTTGAGGTGATCCGCGCCGACCTTCTCGACCTTCGTGCTCTTGAACGTGACGTTCGGGTATTTCGCCGCGTCGAAGAAATCGGGCGACTTCAGGTGCTCGTCGAGCTTCGGCACGCCGGTGTGGATGCCGTCGAGCGGCAGCGTCACCGAAATCGAAGACTTGGTCAGATCGGCGGTGTCGAGCTCGAAATCGCCGCTGATCTTCTCGAGCATGGCGCTCGGGTTCGAGAAGCCGAAATGGTTCCACGTGAACTGGACTTGGGTATGGCCCGAGTCGATGTCGTACTTCTCCGCGGCGAGCGCGGGCAGGCTCGCGGCGGCGAGCAGCGAAGTCAACAAAATGCGACGCAGCATTGCTTTCTCTCCTTTGGGTTCACACGATGCGACAGGTTTCGTCGAAGGCGTAGCGCTCTTCGCGAGGATGGATCACGGCGGGGTTGCCGTAACCGATGTTGATGAGGAAATTCGATTTGACCTCGGTGCCGGCGAAGAACAATTCGTCGACGAGGGCATTGCGGAAGCCCGACATCGGCCCGCAGTCGAGGCCGAGCGCGCGCAGAGCGACGATGAGATAGGCGCCTTGCAGCGTCGCGTTGCGGAACGCGGTCGCGGCGATCACCTCGGGCCTGCCTTCGAACCACGTGATCGCCTCGGGCGATTCCTTGTAAATGCGCGGCAGCGCGCGGTAGAACGCGTGATCGCTGCCGATGATCGCGGTCGCCGGCGCGGCCATCGTCTGCGCGACGTTGTCGGGGCTCAGCGCTTGCTTGAGTTTCGCCTTCGCCTCGGGCGAACGCACGAACACGATGCGCGCCGGCTGCGTGTTCGCGCTGGTCGGCCCGAGCTTGGCGAGATCGTACGCCTGGCGCAGCAAGGCGTCGTCGACCGGCTTCGGCAACCACGCCTCGGCCGAGCGCCGGTAGGTGCGTGCGGTGCGGAAAATCTGGTCGAGCGCAGCATCGGGAAGGGCGGTGTGCATCGAGAGCGGTCTCCAATCGGGCGCACGGGCATGTGCGGCGGCCGGCAATTCTGCCAGTATAACGGCCGCGCCGCCCGGCGGTTTCGCCCAACAATGGAACGCTGTGATCCGTCGATTCTTTCAATCTCCCCATGGATGCTGATCGGCCGCCTGCCGAACGTCTCGTGGCGTGGGCGATCAGCGACGGTGCTCCGGGCAACGAGCGGCAGGCGATGGCGCTCGCCGAGGCGATGGGCATCGCGGCCGAACCGATGCGCGTGGCGCCGCATGCGCCCTGGCGCTGGTTCGCGCCGCGTCTGACTGCGTTCGCCGAGCGCAGCCTGCCACTCGCGCAACGGCGGGCGTTCACGCCGCCTTGGCCGGCACTCGCGATCGGCTGCGGACGTGTCGCGGCACTCTACACGCGCGCATTGCGCGGCTTGAGCGGCGGCTCGACGTTCACCGTGCAAATCCTCGATCCGCGCGTCGACGCGGCGCTGTTCGACGTCGTCGTTGCGCCGCGCCATGACGGCGTCGCGGCGCCGAACGTCATCGGCACGCTCGGCGCGCTCAATGCGGTCGACGACGCCTGGCTCGCGCGTGCGGCTGCGGAATTTTCCACTTTGCTGCAATTGCCGGCGCCGCGCACGGCGTTGCTCGTCGGCGGACCGCGACGCGGCCTCGCGCTCGACGCGGCCTGGCTCGACCGGCTCGTCGAACACGTCGAAGCGCTGCTCGCGCGCGACGGCGGCAGCCTCATGATCGCGCTCTCGCGCCGCACGCCGGCGGAGTGGCGCGCGCGCTTGCGCGGCGCGTTCCGCAGCGGCTGCACGTATTTCTGGGGCGGCGCGGCGGACGGGCCGAATCCGTACGCCGGCTATCTCGCGCACGCTGCGCGCATCGTCGTGACACCGGATTCGGTCAACATGCTCTCCGAAGCCTGCGCCACCGACATCCCGGTGTACACGCTCGTTCCCGAGCAGGCCCACGGCAAGCTCGCCGCGTACCATGCGGCGCTGCGCGCGCAATCGCGGCTGCGCCGCCTCGACGAACCTGAGCCTGCGACGGCATCGGCCGTTCCGCTGCGCGAGACCGCGCAGGTCGCCGTCGCGGTCTGGGAACGCTATCGCGCACGCCGATCCGCGCTTCAACCGGCGTGAGCCGGGGCGTCGAAATCGAGTCCGAGCGAGGCCGCCACACGCAACACGGCCCCCGTGTGAGCACGCAGATATTCGTCGCGCGGCGCCAATCGCGGGCGCGCATCGAGCGTGCATGCAAGCGAGCGCGCGAGCAGTGCGGCATGTGCTGCGGCAAGCGCCTGCGCATCGGTCGCCGCGAGCGCGCCTGTGCGCTCGGCAAGCGCGATCAGCGCAGCGCTGTTGCCGTCGGCGAGCAGTTCCGCATGCTCGTGCGCTTTCAACAACACGAGCGTCTGCAGCATGAATTCGATGTCGAGCAAGGCACCGGCGCCTTGCTTGAGATCGAGCAGCATCGCGTCCGAACGATCGCGCTCGGCGCGCCAGCGTGCGCGCATGCGGCTGACCTCGACGCGCACCGTGTGCGCATCGCGGGCCTGGCCCAATACGGCCGCACGCAACGCAGCGAAACGGCGCAGCATCTCGGCGTCGCCGGCGAGCGGCCGCGCGCGCACGAGCGCCTGCTGCTCCCAGACCCAGGCGCGCTCACGCTGGTACTCGGCGAATGCATCGAGGCTCGTGACGAGAAGTCCCTTGCCGCCATCGGGGCGCAGGCGCACGTCGACGTCGTAGAGGCGACCCGCGCGGGTCGGCGTGGTCAGCCAGTGCACGACGCGCTGGGCGATGCGTGCGAAGTAGCGCGACCCTTCGAGCGGCCTGGCGCCGTCGCTTTCGAGCTGGGCGAGCGCGCCGTCGTAGACGAAGACGAGGTCGAGGTCCGATGCGAAGCCGAGCTCGGCGCCGCCGAGGCTGCCGTAACCGGCGATCGCGAAACCGGCGCCGATACGACCGTGCTGAGCGGCGACGTCGCGCTGCGCGAGATCGAGCACGCGCGCGAGCATCGTCTCGGCGACCTCGCCGAGCGCGCGCGCCGTCGCCACCGCGTCCAAGCGCTCGTCGCGATAGGCCAAGCCGAGGCGAAACACGCCGCTTTGTTTTTCCTCCTGCAGGAGCTCGATCTCCGCTTCCGCATCGTGCGCGTCGATCTGCGCGAGCCGCCGCGAGATCTCGGTTTCGAGCGACGCTCGATCCGGCAGGTCCTCTTCGAGGCGCGCGTCGAAGACGTCGTCGAGCAGCAGCGGATGGGCGATGACGTGCTCGGCGAGCAAGGCGCAATCGGCGAACAGCGCGACGAGACGCTCGCGCGCCGCGGGCTGCTCCTCGAGCAGCGCGAGATACGCGGGTCGGCGCAGCACCGCATGCACGAGACGCAGCAAGCGTTCGAGGCAGACATTCGGGGCTCCGCTCGCTGCCGCACCCTCGATGAGCAGCGGCGCGAGGCGGTCGAGACAGGCACGGGCGCGCGGCGACAACTCGCGTGCGGCAACGCTCGTCGCCACCGCGAGCAACTGGCCATGCAGCTTCTCCGCGGCCGCGAAGCCGAGCGCAGCGAGCTCGGCCGCGCCGGCGCCGTCTTGAAGTTTTTCCCAATAGGCGCGTGCCGCCGTGCCGATTTCACCGTTCCCGGCGCGCGTGCGTCCGGGCGCCCACAGCGACGCGAATTCTTCGGCGACGCCGGCGCGCTGACGCGCAATCTCGCGAGCCAGCGCGCTCCATTGCGCGTGCCCGAGCGACGCGGCCAGGCGCGCGCGCAGGAATTCGTCCTGTGGCAGCTCGTGCGTCTGCTCGTCGCGCAGCATCTGCACGCGATTTTCGATGCGGCGCAGGAAACAGTACGCCTCGCGCAGGCGCTCGGCGCTGTCGGCGCGCATCGCTCCGAGCCGCTCGCACGCGGCCAGGGCGGGCAGGAGGCCGGTCTCGCGCAAGCTCGGTTCGCGGCCGCCGCGAATCAGCTGCAGGAGCTGCACGATGAACTCGATTTCGCGAATGCCGCCGGCGCCGAGCTTCAAATGCTGGGCGAGATCCTTGCGCGCGACTTCGGCGTCGATGAGCGCCTTCATTTCGCGCAAGCCTGCGAACGCCGTGTAGTCGTGGTAGCGCCGATAGACGAACGGCCGCAGCGACGCGACGAGACGCTTGCCCGCCGCGATGTCGCCCGCGACGGGCCGCGCCTTGATCCAGGCGTAGCGTTCCCAATCGCGACCTTCGCGCTGGTAGTACTGCTCCATGGCCGCGAACGAAAGCGCCACGCGCCCCGCGCTGCCGAACGGGCGCAGGCGCAAGTCGACGCGGAACACGTAGCCGTCGGCCGTGATCTCCGCGAGCAATTTGACGAGCAACTGCCCGAGCCGCGCGAAATACGTTTCGTTGGCGAGCGGACGCGCGCCGTCGCTGTGGCCGTTCTCCGCGTAGGCGAGGATGAGGTCGATGTCGGACGAAAAATTGAGCTCGCCGCCGCCGAGTTTGCCCAGGCCGAGCACGACGAGCCGCTGCGGCGCACCGTGTTCGTTGCGCGCCACGCCGTGCCGCACGGCGAACTGCGCTTCGGCGTAGCCGAGCGCGGCCGCGAGACAGGTCTCGGCGAGCGCGCTCACGCCGGCGAGCGTGTCTTCGATCGAATCGAGGCCGTTGACGTCGCGCCAGATCAGGCGCACGGCTTCGGCACGCCGATAGCGGCGTAATGCGCGCATCGCCGTCGCTTCGTCGCTAGTCGGCGGCAACGCGAGCGCACGAACCTCGGCGTAGCGCGGATCGGACATCAACGCGATGCCGGCGCCGCCGAGCAGCTCCGGTTCGCGCAGGAAATTGTCGAACGCGAAATCGCTGGCAAGCACGACGCGCTGCACGTGCTCGGCGACGCCCGCGTCGTCGTGGAATGCCACGCCCGTTTCGCGGCAGCGCGCGATGAGCCGCGAATAGCGTTCCTGGACGAAGTCGCTCAAGTCGGTCGGCAAAGCCATCGCGCGATTAAATCAGGTTCGCCGAGAGACGGGCAAAGTGCACCGCCAAAAATAAAGGCCCGCCGCGATTGCTCGCGACGGGCCGCCCTCCCCCATATTTCTTTTGTTCGCGGCGTATTCTTATCGCCGAGCGTGCGGAATTTGCACGTCGCGGCGCAGCAAAATCGGCCGCGACGCGTTTTGGAGGCCTGCACGCAAATGGAAAAAAAAGCCCCACATCGCTGCGGGGCTTTTCGAGGACCGGGAACTCCCGATATCAGAAGTCCATATCGCCGCCCATGCCGCCCGGGCCCGGGCCATGCGCGTGCTTCTCTTCCTTCTTCGGTGCTTCGGCGACCATGGCCTCGGTCGTGATCATGAGGCCGGCGATCGACGCGGCGTTCTGCAGCGCCGTGCGCGTCACCTTGGTCGGATCGAGGATGCCGAACTCGACCATGTCGCCGTAGTCGCCGGTCGCGGCGTTGTAGCCGTAGTTGCCCTTGCCGCCGGCCACCTTGTTGAGCACCACGCTCGGCTCTTCGCCGGCGTTGGCGACGATCTCGCGCAGCGGCGCTTCCATGGCGCGCTTGGCGATCGCGATGCCGTGGTTCTGGTCTTCGTTGTCGCCCTTGAGCTTCTTGATCGCGTCGAGCGCGCGCACGAGCGCCACGCCGCCGCCCGGCACCACGCCTTCCTCGACCGCCGCACGCGTGGCGTGCAGGGCGTCTTCGACGCGCGCCTTCTTTTCCTTCATCTCGACTTCGGTCGCAGCGCCGACCTTGATGACCGCCACGCCGCCCGCGAGCTTGGCCACGCGCTCCTGGAGCTTCTCGCGATCGTAGTCAGACGTGGTCTCTTCGATCTGCGCCTTGATCTGCTTGATGCGCGCTTCGATCGCCTTGCTCTCGCCGGCGCCGTCGATGATCGTCGAGTTCTCCTTCGAGACCTGCACCTTCTTCGCGCGGCCGAGATCCTTGATCGTGGCCTTCTCGAGCGAGAGACCGACTTCCTCGGAAATCACCTGGCCGCCGGTCAGGATGGCCATATCTTCGAGCATCGCCTTGCGGCGATCGCCGAAGCCCGGCGCCTTGACCGCGCACACCTTGACGATGCCGCGGATCGTGTTGACGACGAGCGTCGCCAGCGCCTCGCCCTCGACCTCTTCGGCCACGATGAGGAGCGGCTTGCCGGCCTTCGCCACACCTTCGAGCACGGGCAGGAGCTCGCGCACGTTCGAGATCTTCTTGTCGTGCAGCAGGATGTACGGATCCTCGAGCTCGGCCTGCATCGACTGCTGATTGTTGATGAAGTACGGCGACAGGTAGCCGCGGTCGAACTGCATGCCTTCGACGACGTCGAGCTCGTTCTCGAGACCCGAGCCTTCCTCGACCGTGATCACGCCTTCCTTGCCGACCTTCTTCATCGCCTCGGCGATGATGTCGCCGATCGCGCTGTCGGAGTTCGCGGAGATCGTGCCGACCTGGGCGATCGCCTTGTCGTCCGAGCAGGGCTTGGACAGGTTCTTGAGCTCGGCGACCGCGGCGTGCACGGCCTTGTCGATGCCGCGCTTGAGATCCATCGGGTTCATGCCCGCGGCGACGGCCTTCAGGCCTTCGCGGATCAGCGCCTGCGCGAGCACGGTCGCGGTCGTGGTGCCGTCACCGGCGACATCGGAGGTCTTGGAAGCGACTTCCTTGACCATCTGCGCGCCCATGTTCTCGAACTTGTTCTCGAGCTCGATCTCCTTGGCGACGGTGACGCCGTCCT
>Ga0070741_10013282_pt1 | contig 14606 bp, 12 predicted proteins | sample Coa_R1_4_FD_66440 | JGI IMG/M metagenome (GOLD analysis project Ga0070741, IMG submission 66440) | Surface soil microbial communities from Centralia Pennsylvania, which are recovering from an underground coalmine fire - Coalmine... | ecosystem: Environmental > Terrestrial > Soil > Unclassified ...
GACCGGCCTGCTCGACACCGAGAAGGGCGAGAACCTCTCCATCGAAGGGCTCGTGAAGACGGCGCAGGTGTACGCGCTGGCCGCGGCCGAGCTCTGCGGGGTGGCGGCTTGAGCGTCTACTCGCTGCCGCCCGACCTGCCCGCTCCGATCGACGACGGCGCTGCGGATCACCTCGCCGGGCTCGAGGTGCCGGCGCTCACGCTCGACTCGTCCGCGGGCCCCGTCGACCTGGCCGAGCTCGGCGCCGGCCGTGCCGTGCTCTACATCTACCCGCGCACCGGGACTCCCGACCGGGAGCCGACCGACGAGTGGAACTCGATCCCCGGCGCGCGCGGCTGCACGCCGCAGTCCTGCGGCTTCCGCGACCACGTGGCCGACCTGGCGATGCACGGCGCCCGCGTCGCGGGCCTGAGCGTCCAGCCGCTGGACGAGCAGAAGGAGCTCGCCGAGCGCCTGCACATCCTCTACCCGGTGATCGCCGACCCGGAGCGCCGCCTCGGCGCCGCGCTCGGGCTGCCGAGGTTCGAGTTCGAGGGCCAGACGCTGTACAAGCGCATCACGCTCGTCTTCGAAGCCGGCCGGATCGCCAAGGTCTTCTATCCCGTCTTCCCGCCCGACAAGAGCGCCGAGGAGGTACTCGCATGGCTCGACTCGTGACCTTCGGCGAGGATTCGCGCCCCGGCCGGATCGAGGGCGACGAGATCCGCGTCCTCGACGTGGCCGACCTGCGCACGTACTTCGAGCGCGGCGGTGCCGACGAGACAGGCGAATCCGTCCCGCTCGACGGCCAGCGCCTGCGCCCGCCGATCGTCCCGAAGAAGTTCTTCCACACCGCCGGGAACTTCCGCGAGCACGAGGAGGAGTCGAAGCAGGTCGGCTGGGCGCACGAGATCGCGCCGTGGATCGTGTTCTTCCAGAACGTCGACGCGCTGATCGGCCAGGACGACCCGGTGATCTATCCCGAGCACCTGACCGAGGAGCTCGACTACGAGCTCGAGCTCGCCGTGGTGATCGGCAGGCCGGGCAAGTGGTTCGGGCCCGAGGATGCCGCCGACTACATCGCCGGCTACGTGATCTTCAACGACATCACCGCGCGCGACATCCAGCGCCGCGAGATGCGTTCGGGCGTGTTCTCGTTCTGCAAGGCGATCGATACCTTCTGTCCGCTCGGGCCGTGGATCGTCACGCCCGACGAGATCGGCGACCCGCACGACCTGGCGATGGAGCTGCGCGTGAACGGCGAGCCGCGGCAGGTCTCACACAGTGCGCGCATGTCCGTGACGATCCCGGAGATCCTGTCGCACTACTCGCCGCTGGGGTACTCGGCCGGCGACGTCGTGTCCACCGGCACCGTGTCCGGCGTGGCCGGGTTCTCGCCCGACGCCGCGTCGCTCTACCTCAAGCCGGGCGACGTGATGGAGGCCGAGATCGAGAAGATCGGCGTGCTCCGGAATCCGGTGATCTCGTGGCAGGACGGGCACGGAACGCCGCCTCCACCGCGCGTCCGCTGGTAGAAGTCTCGGCATGACCGGGTTCGTGGGCCAGCGCGTCCTGCGCAAGGAAGATCCGCGCTTCCTCACGGGCGAAGGCCGTTACGTCGACAACCTCGCGCTCGACGGCGCGCAGCACGTCGTCTTCGTCCGCTCGCCGTTTCCGAGCGCGCGAATCAACGGCATCGACACGAGCATGGTGGAAGGCGCGCGCGTCCTCACGGCAGCCGACGTCGACCTGAAGCCGCTCGAGCCGCACTTCCCCGGGATCGAGTCGAAGATGGCCCGGCCGCCGGTCGCGGGCGACGCCGTGCGCTTCGCGGGCGAGATCGTCGCGATCGTGCTCGCCGGCAGCCAGGCCGAGGGCGTCGACGCCGCGGAACTCGTACTCGTCGACTACGACCCGCTGCCCGCCGTCGTCGATCCTGCCGCGGCGCTCGCCGGCGAGCCGTACCTCTTTCCCGATGTCGGCACGAACGTCTGCGCCCACATCGAGGTCGGGACAGAAGCCGACATCTTCGTGGGCTGCGAGGTCGTGGCGAAGGGCCGCGTCGTCAGCCAGCGCATGGCGCCGGCGCCGATGGAGCCTCGCTCGTCCGCGGCCGTGGTCGGCGAGGACGGGCGGCTTCACGTCTGGCTCGCGACGCAGACGCCACACAGCGACCGCGACGGGCTCGCCGGCGCCCTGGGGCTCGACGCCTCCGAGGTGCGGGTCGTGGCGCAGGACGTCGGCGGCGGTTTCGGCGCCAAGACGCTGTCCACCGAGGACATCCTCGTCGGCTGGCTGGCGCGGCACACCGGGCAGCCGGTGCGCTGGACCGAGTCGCGCAGCGAGCACATGCTGGCCATCGGCCACGCGCGCGCGCAGGCGATGGACTTCACGATCGGCGGCACCCGGGACGGGAAGATCGAGGCCTACAGGCTCGACGTGCTGCACGAGGCGGGCGCGTACCCGAGCGTGGGCGCCTTCCTGCCGGCGCTGACGCAGTGGATGCAGTCCGGCGTCTACGCGATTCCGCGGCTGGCCTACGTCTCCGACTCCGTGGTCACGAACACGGCCTTCACGACGGCCTTCCGCGGCGCCGGCCGGCCGGAGGCCGCGCAGGCGATCGAGCGAGCCGTCGACGCCTTCGCCGCGGAGGCTGGGCTGGATCCCGCGGACGTGCGCCGCAAGAACTTCATCGGCTCGGACGCCTTCCCGTACCAGACCGGCTCGGGCGTGACCTACGATTCCGGCGACTACGCGCCCGCGCTCGAACGCGCGCTCGAGACGGTCGGGTACGACGAGCTGCGTGCCGAGCAGAAGCGGCGCCGCGAGGGCGGCGACACCAAGCAGCTCGGCTTGGGGATCTCCGTCTACGTCGAGGTGACGAACGGCGGCGCGGAGCCGGAGTTCGGAGCCGTCGAGATCACGCCCGACGGCGGGGCGATCCTTCGCACCGGCTCGTTCTCGCACGGCCAGGGACACGAGACCGCCTATGCCCAGGTGGTCGCCGACCGCCTCGGTCTCGACCTGGACAAGGTCACGGTCGTCGCCGGCGATACCGACCAGGTCGCGCGCGGCGGGGGCACGTACGGCTCGAAATCCCTGCAAATCGGCGGAACTGCCGCGGCGCAGGCGGCCGCGGAAGTCGTGGAGAAGGCGAAGCAGGCTGTCGCCGAGGAGCTCGAGGCGAATCCGGGCGACGTCGTGCTCGACCTCGAGAACGGCGGCTTCCACGTCACCGGCGCGCCCGAGCCCTCGCTGAACTGGGCCGAGCTTGCGGCGCGGCTCGCGGCGAAAGATGCCCTCTCCGAGCTCTCGGCCGAGCACGACTTCAAGCCGGACGCGGGCACGTTCCCGTTCGGTGCGCACGTCGCTGTCGTCGAGGTCGACACCGAAACCGGCTCTGTCGACCTCGAGCGGCTGGTCGCGGTCGACGACGCGGGCCGGATCATCAGCCCGACGATCGCCGAGGGGCAGCGCCACGGCGGCATCGGCAGCGGCATCGGCCAGGCGCTCTACGAGGAGTTCGTCTACGACGAGAACGGCAATCCGCTGACGGAGACCTTCGTCGGCTACGCGTTCCCGACCGCGGCGGAGATGCCCTCTTTCGAGCTGGTGCCGATGGAGACGCCGACGCCGATGAACGAGCTCGGCGCGAAGGGCATCGGCGAGTCCGGCACGATCGGCGCGACCCCGGCCGTCCACAACGCCGTGATCGACGCGGTCTCGCATCTCGGAGTGCGCCACGTGGACATGCCCGCGAACGGCGAGAACGTCTGGCGCGCGATTCAGAACGCCCGCTCTTGAGCTGGCCGCGCGACGACGCCAAGCTCGAGCGCGTCCAGGCGCTGATGGCCGAGCGCGAGCTCGACGCGCTCGTCGTCCGCGCGCCCGACAACGTGCTCTACCTCACCGACTACTGGTGCATGAAGGGCTACGACATCGCCGTCTTCCCGCGGGAGGGCGAGCCGGCGCTCGTCGTCCTCGAGCCGCAGGCGCAGGAGGCCGGTGAGTCCTGGGCAGGCGAAGTCAGGCTCTTCGGCGGCTACGACGCGACCGACCCGCGGCCGCCGCTGGTGCGGGCGGTCGAGGTCGCGCAGACCGTGATCCGGGAACGGGGCTACGAGCGCATCGGGCTCGAGCTCTCCCTCGGCACCCAGGCGGCGGACTGCATGGTCGGCGAGCCGACCACGTACACGCGCGACTTCTTCGACGCCTTCGGCGCAGTCGAGGACGCCACGCCGCTGCTCGTCGAGGCGCGCGCGATCAAGACCGGGCAGGAGCTCGAGCGCGTGCGGCTCGCGAACGAGCTCGCGGCCGAGGCGATGGAGCACGTCCGCGCGCTCCTCCGACCCGGGATGAAGGAGAGCGAGGCGGCCGCGATCTGGGAGGGCTACGTCCACGCCGCGGGCACCGGCTACCGGGAAAAGGTGAAGCTGGCCCGCGGCTTCTCGCTCGTCTGGTCGGGGCCGGGGATCAGGACCTTCACGGCCACCGGCTCGCGGCCGGTCGTCGAGGGCCAGCCGACGCTGTTCGAGATCTGGGTCTGCTGCGACGGCTACTGGGCCGATCACACGAAAAATCTCTGCCCGGGCGAGCTCGAGCCCCGGTACGCGGAGCTCGAGCAGGCGCTGACGGCGGTCTACGACGAAGCGGTCGCGTATCTCCGGGACGGCGCCGAGCTCGCCGGGCTCGACCGGCTGATCCGCGAGGGAATCGACGCCGCCGGTTACCCGGGCCAGCCGTCGCACCCGATCTGCCACGGCGTCGGCGCGCGCGCACACGAGCCGCCGTACGCGCACCAGGCCGGGGGTGGCGTGATGCGCGAGGGGATGGTGCTCGCGATCGAGCCGGGGATCTACTGGCCCGAGGGCGGCGGTCTCCGGCTCGAGGATAACTTCCTCGTCACGGCCGACGGCGCCGAGAAGCTGAGCCCTTTCCCCGACGGGATCGTCTGCTTGTAATCCCGGGCGAGCGGTCGTACCATCCGGCACGTGGTCGAGCACCGCGCCGTCGGTCTCGCAGAAAGCTCGTTCGCCCGCGCCGGGAACGCGGTCCGCAGGCGCGAGGTCATGGGCTACGTCGTCTGGGGCGCGATGGGACTCGTGGTCGCGATCCCGGAGATCTGGGCCGCGGCGGGATCGGGCCTGCCGTGGCAGACGATCTCGAGCACGGTCGGCACCGGCCTGGCGCGAGATCACACGTGGGTGAGCCTCGTCGTGATCCTCGTGCTCGCGGTGGTCGGGTACTTCAGCTTCCGCTTTCCGCCGACGCGCACGGCCTCGGACGCCGTCATCCCGGCGCGCGTCCAGGACCGCTCCTTCCGGCGGCTGCAGCACGGCGACCGCCTGACGCTGAGCACGCAGCGGCCCGACGCCGCCGACGACTGGGTCGGCACCACCGGCATCCTCTACGCCGTCGGGTCGTCAGCGGTGATCGCGGGCGCGACGATCCTCACCGACCAGCTCAGCTCGGGCAACGCCGAGCGCTACCACGCCTCGTATGTGCTCTACGGGCTGATCGCCGTCTTCTGGATCCTCGGCCCGAGCGTCGTCGCGCTCGCGTACGGGCACGAGGCGCCGTGGCCGACGCTGTTCAGGACGATCAAGAACCTCGAGAGCAGGGTCGGGCCGCTGTACGGGTCGCTGATCGCGGCGCTGGTCGTCGGCGGGCTCGCGATCCTGCTCCTGCACCTCGTGCTCTATCCGTTCCCGGACATCACGCACGTCCTCAATCCCGGCGCGCGCTGAGCTCCGTCAACCGGCGATCGTCAGGCTGTCGATGTCGCTCGGATAGTCCGTCAGGACATCGATGCCTTCCTCGGTCACGACAACCGTGTCCGAGTGGCGGAACCCGCCGATCTCCGGCAAGTAGACGCCCGGCTCTACCGTGAACACCATCCCCGGCTCGATGCAAGCGTGGTCGCCGACGTCGAGGAACGGCGCCTCGTGGTTACGGAGCCCGATTGCATGGCCGGTGTGCTGGCGCCAGAGCGGCAGCAGGTCGTTCGCCTCGAAGTAGCGCAGGACGGCCTCGTCGACGTCTGCGCAGGTCGCGCCCGGTCGGATGGCGTCGAAGGCCGTCCGCTGCGCAGCGAGCATGTGGTCGAACAGGCGACGCTGCTCGCCGGTCGGAGGGCCGACGATCATCGCCCGCTCGAGCTCGGCGTTGTAGCCCCAGACCGGCGCGGCGGTCTCGGTGACGAGCACGTCGCCCGGCCGGAACTCGATGTTGTGCGCGACCGCGTGCGCCCACGAGCTCCGCCTGCCGATCTGGCCCCGGTAGCCCGCCGAGGCGCCGGCCGAGGACGATAGGCCGCCGACGTTGGAGCCGAGCGCGTCGAACATGGCCAGAGTCGCTTCCTGCGCCGCCCGGAGACTCGCCTCGGCTTCCGTCGCTCCCGGCACCGAGTAGCGCTGCAGCAGCTCGTGCGCGACGCCGCACCAGCGGCCGCTCTCGCGGATCAGCTCGACCTCGGCCGGGCTCTTCCGCACGAGCATCGATTCGACGTAGGGCGCCATGGAGACGACGCGCGCTCCTGTCGCATCGGACAACTCCGGCCCCTGGTAGCCGAGGATGCCCGGGTAGCCGTCCTGGTCGGCGCCGATCGCACCGGCGATGCCGGCGCCGGCGAGCACGCGCGCCAGGATCCGCATCGGGTGCTCGCGTCCCGGGTACTCGGGGTAGGACGCGACCGCGTCGAAGTCACCCTCCTCCCGCACGCGCTCGACCTCGAACTCGGGAACGAACGCGATCGGCGTTCCGTCCCCGGCGAGCGCCACGGCCACGGGCCGCTCGGTCGCGAGGAATCCGAGCCCGGTGAAGTAGCGGATGTAGTGCTCGTCGAAGAGCACGCAGCCGGACAGGCCCTGCTCACGGGCGTGGTCGAGGAGCCGCTCTCGTCGGGTTGCGAGCTCCGCGGCCGAGATCCCGTTCACGGCCGCAAGCCTAGGGCGTGAGCCGGTTCAGGTCGCGGGGGAAGAGCGTCGTCTCGCGGATGTTCTGCGCGCCGGTGAGGCGGGCGACCCAGCGCTCGAGGCCGAGGGCGAACCCGCCGTGCGGCGGCATCCCGAACTTGAACGCCTGCAGATAGCCCTCGAACGCGGCCGTGTTGCCGTCGAGCGCGGCGACGTAGTCCTCGTACCGGTGCAGCCGCTGGCCGCCGGTCACGATTTCGAGGCCGCGGAAGAGCAGGTCGAACGAGTTCGAGTACTCGGGCCGGCCGGGCTCCGGATGCGTGTAGAACGGTCGCTTCGCCATCGGGTAGCCGGTCACGAACAGGAACTCGGCGCCGCGCTCCTCGCAGAGCCGCCGCTCGTCGGCGGGCGAGAGGTCGACGTCGTCGACCCCCGTGTCCGCGAAGTGAATCCACGGGATCTCGGTCGGCACCTCGGGCGCGTCGAAACCGGCCTTGCGGGCAGCCTCGCACATCCCCGCGACCGCCTCGCGGAGGACGCGCATCACGTCGAAGTGGTCGCGGACGAACCCGATCTCGGCGTCGAGCGAGACGTACTCGGCGAGATGCCGCGACGTGTCGTGCGGCTCGGCACGGAAGACCGGCCCGACCTCGTAGACCCGCTCGAAGACGCCGACCATCGTCTGCTTGTAGAACTGCGGGCTCTGCGCGAGGAAGGCCGGGCGGCCGAAATAGTCCACGGTGAACAGGTTCGCGCCGGTCTCGGTCGCGGAGACGACGATCTTCGGGCTCTGGATCTCCGTGAAGCCGAGCCGGTCGAGCGCCGCGCGGAAGCCGCGCACCGACGCAGCCGCGAGCCGGAACGCCTCCCGCCGCCGCGGGTGGCGAAGCGCGACAGGCGCGTTGTCGAGGATCGTCGGCAGCGACTCCTTGAGCTCCGGGCGGCGCAGCTCGATCGGCGGCTGCTCGGCCGGCTCCGCCAGCACCGTGAACGCCGGATCGCGCAGCTCGACGCCGGCCGGCGCCTGCTCGCTTTCGGCCACGGTGGCCTCGACCTCGATCACCGTCTCCGGCAGCCACGCCGCGACCTGCTCGACGACGGCCGGGTCCTCGACCACGACCTGAGCCAGCCCCGCCCGGTCGCGCAGGAGAACGAAGGTCAGCCGCGCAAGCCGACGCTGGTGGTGGAGCCAGCCGGCGAGCCGCACGCGCTTGCCGATACGCACGCGCAAATCGCCCGTGAGCGTCCGTTCCATGTCCGCCTCCTCATCGCATCTCGTCTCCGCCTTGGACGGAGCGGGCGAGGAAGGCGTCCCCGCGGTGCCACCGCTCTTTGCCGCTTTCGCGACCTCGTTGCCGAACCGGCTCGGGAGTGTCTTCACGGGGGCCGGAGACCGCCTTCACAGCTCCCGGCGGCTCTCTCGGCTCCGGCGGGCCCCGCTACTCCTCTCCGTCGTCGCCGCTGGCAGGATACCGGGCCGTGTCCCATCCCGATCTCGCCGCCGAGCAGGCCTACCTCGACCACGCGTATGCGTGCCTCGACCGCATGCGGGAGCGCGTCGGCCGCGTGCTCGACGTGGCGACCGGCGAGATCGCGGCGCTCGCGCTCGAGAAGTGGCAGGCGCGCACGCTTCGCAGCTACGAGGACGCCGAGCGCGGCATCTGCTTCGGCCGGATCGACATGGACGAGGGCGACGAGCTCTACGTCGGCCGGCGCTGGATCCACGAGGACGACCAGAGCATCGTCGTCGTCAGCTGGCAGGCGCCCGCTGCGAGGCCATTCTACACCGCGACGCCGGTCGTGCCGCAGCGGGTCGCGCGGCGGCGCCGGTTCCGCACGGACGGGCGCAAGCTGCTGGACATCGCCGACGAGACGCTCGGCGGGACGATCGGGGACGAGCCGCGCTCGCTCGGCGACTTCCTGCTCGAGGAGCTCGAGCGCAGCCGCGACGAGCGGATGCGCGACATCGTCGAGACGATCCAGGTCGACCAGTACCGCCTGATCGCGCACGAGACCGAAGGCGTGCTGGTCGTCCAGGGTGGGCCCGGGACGGGCAAGACCGCCGTCGGCCTCCATCGCGCGTCCTGGCTCCTGTTCACCCATGCGGTGCGGCTGCGGCGGGAGGGCGTCCTCGTCGTCGGGCCGAACCGCACCTTCATCGAGTACGTCTCGCACGTGCTCCCGTCGCTCGGCGAGACGAGCGTCGTCCAGCGGGCGATCGGCGACCTTCGCGAGGGGACGGAGCCCGAGGGGCGCGACGACCCGGAGTCCGAGCGGCGCAAGGGCGACGAGACGATGGCGGAGCTGCTGCGCGAGACCGTCCGCGGCCACCGGGACGAGCCCGGCGACGACTTCGAGGCCATGCTCGGCATGAACTACATTCGCGTGCCCCTCGCTCGCGTCCGGGAGATCGCCGAAGAGGCGTGGGACGAGGCGCCGAGCTGGGACGCGGCGCGCGAGCGTCTTCGGATGGGCCTGCTCCGGGCGTTCTACCGGGCGTACGCGGACAAGCTCGGCGCGGCGGGGATGCGGAGCTTCGACGAGCTCGAGAAGGCGCTCTCGAAGGGCGGCTACCTCAAGCGCTTCGTCGACGCGATCCTGCCGCCGCTCACATCCGAACGCGTGCTCGTCGAGGCGCTCGGCCTGCCGCGGCGGCCGAAGCGCTGGACCGGGGCGGACGTGGCCCTGCTGGACGAGCTCGACGAGCTGATCCGCGGCCGGCCGAAGTCGTACGGCCATGTGATCGTGGACGAGGCCCAGGACCTGACGCCGATGCAGCTCCGGATGGTGGCGCGGCGCGCGCCCGGTGGGTGGGCGACCCTGCTCGGCGACATCGCGCAGTCGACGGGTCCGGTCGCCTACGAACGCTGGGACGAGCTGCTGCGCCATCTGCCGGTCGAGACCGCGGACGTCGAGGAGCTCGTGCTCGCCTACCGCGTTCCGTCGGAGATCATGGAGCTCGCGCTGCCGCTGCTACCGACGATCGCGCCGCATGCGCGGCCGCCCGAGGCGTACCGGCAGGGCGGCGAGCCGCCACGTTTCCTCCGGGACGCGAACGCCTCGCAGCGCGCGGCCGAAGAGGCGGTCGTGCTCGACGGCGGCGAGGGCTCGGTCGCGGTGATCGCGCCGCTGGCGCTGGTGCCGGAGATCCGGGAGCTGCTCACCCGTGCGCAGGTCGACGTCGACGCATCGACGGTCGAGGACCTGGCGCCGGCGGTTCGAGTCCTCGACGCGCGGGAAGCGAAGGGCCTCGAGTTCGACCACGTCGTCCTCGCCGAGCCGGCTGCGATCGTCGCCGAGGTCGACGGCGTCCAGGGCCTGCGCCACCTGTACGTCGCGCTCACGCGCGCGACGAAGACGTTGACAGTCGTGCACGCGCAGCCGCTGCCCTGGGCTTGACGTTCACCTTTCCGGGTACTCAGCGTCTTCTTAGCTCGTTCCGCTCTACTTAGGGCTGTGCTGGTGAAGAAGTTGCTGAGCCTTGCGGTGCCGGCGGCACTCGTTGCGACCGCGATCGTGGTCGGGTCCGCCTGGCTCTCGGGCGGCGCGAGCGGAGCTCCGGCGGCCGCGGCCCGGACGCCGCGCTCCGGCGTCGTCGTCATCACGACGAGGCTTTCCGTCGCGGGCGAGACCTCGGCCGGGACGGGGATCGTTCTCACCTCGTCCGGCCGGGTGCTGACGAACAACCACGTGATCCGCGGCGCCACGTCGGTCAGCGTCACGACGCCGAGCGGTCACAGCTACCCCGCGACCGTGCAGGGCTACAGCATCTCCAAGGACGTGGCGCTGCTCAAGCTCTCGGGCGCGCACGGGCTCGTCACCGCGTCGATCGGCGACTCGAACCGCGTGCAGGTCGGCCAGTCGGTGACCGCGGTCGGCAACGCCGGCGGGAGCGGGAGTCTCTCGGTCGTAACCGGGAAGATCACCGACACGGGTCGCGTGATCACGGTGACGGACAGCGAGGGGAACACCGCCCGGCTGACGGACATGATCGAGACGAGCGCGCCGCTCGTGCCGGGCGACTCCGGTGGGCCGCTGCTCCTCGGCGGGCGCGTGATCGGGATCGACGCCGCCGGCCCGCGCGGATTCCGGTTCGAGAGCGGCAGCGACGGCTTCGCGATTCCGATCAACACCGCCGTCTCGCTTGCGGGCCAGATCCAGTCGGGTCGCCGGTCGTCCACGGTTCACGTCGGGCCGACGGCGTTCCTCGGCGTCGCGCTGGCCACTCCGGACGCGAGCGGCGGAACCGGCGCTGCCGTGGAGCAGGTCGTCGCCGGCTCCCCGGCCGACCGGGCCGGCATTGCCGCGGGCGACGTGCTCACCGCGATCGGAGGGCGGACGGTGACGAGCCGGAACGTCGTCCGGAGCGTGTTGCTGCAGACCTCGCCGGGCCATCCACTGAAGGTGAAGTGGACGGACGGCACCGGCGTGCCGAGGTCTGCCACGGTCAGGCCGGTCTCCGGTCCGCCGCAGTAGCGGCGCCTAGATCCGGCCGCTGAACGTGTTGCAGGCCGGCGGGCGGCCGGTCGTGTAGCCCACCGTGAACCAGTGGTCGCGCTGCTTCGACGAGCCGTGCGTCCACGTCTCCGGGTCGACCTGCCCCTGGGTCTCGGCCTGGATGCGGTCGTCGCCGACCGCGGCGGCCGCGTTGAGCGCGTCTGCGATGTCCGCCTTCGTCAGATCGACGAGATAGCCGGTCTGGACGGCGTGGTTCGCCCAGACGCCGGCGTAGCAGTCGGCCTGGAGCTCCGTCCGCACGGAGCGCCCCTCCGCGCCCTGCTGGCTCGAGCCGCTGGTGAGGTCGCCGAGCAGGTCCTGGACGTGGTGGCCGTACTCGTGGGCGAGCACGTAGGCCTCGGCGAACGGACCGCCCTTGGCGCCGAACTTGTCGCGGAGCTCCTGGAAGAAGCCGAGGTCGATGTACACGTGCTTGTCGACGGGGCAGTAGAACGGCCCGACGTCGGTCGTCGCGGGGCCGCAGCCGGTGTCGACGCTGTCGGTGAAGAAGACCGTCGTCGCCGGCACGTACGTCTGGCCGCGGGCGGCGAACCACGTCTTCCACCAGCTCTGGACGCTGTTGATGTCGCCGACGATCCGGCAGTCCTCGCGCTTGTTGGCATCGGCACCGGTGCGGCAGTCCTGCGCCAGCGCCGAGTTGCCGCCGGTGCCGCCGGACACGCGGGTGCCGTCGAGCGGCTGCAGCGCCCCCGACAGCCCGCCGCCGCCGGAGATGAAGCTGACGAGGAGCCAGATGACGAGGCCGACCAGGCCGAGCCCGCCGCCGCCGACCGCGAACCCGCCGCCCGGCAGGCCGAGCATCGGCCCGCTGCCGCGCTCGTCCTCGACCTGCGAAGGATCGAGGTTGGCGCCGGTGCGGAACCGAACCATAGGTTCCTAGCTTAGGCCCGTGGCCCTTACAATCGCCCGATGGGCAGGCGGATCACCGTGCTCGGAGCGGGTTTCGGGGGCCTCGAGCTCGCGACGACGCTGTCCGAACGGCTCGGCGACGCGGTCGACGTGACGCTGATCGACAAAGGCGACGCGTTCGTGTTCGGCTACTCCAAGCTCGACGTGATGTTCGGGCGGACGACTCTCGACGCCGTGCGCCTGCCCTACGACGCGTTCTCGAAGCCGGGTGTGCGCCTCGTACGCGAGACGGTCACAGCGATCGATCCGGAGGCGCGCGCGGTCACGACCGACGCCGGCGTCCACGAGGCCGACTACCTCGTGGTCGCGCTCGGCGCCGACTACGACTTCGACGCGACGCCGGGGCTCGCCGAGGTCAACGAGTTCTACTCGGTCGCCGGCGCGGAGGAGCTCGCCGGGATCCTGCCCGGATTCGCCGGCGGCAAGGTCGTCGTGGGCGTCTGCGGAGCGCCGTACAAGTGCCCGCCCGCCCCGAGCGAGGCGGTGCTCCTGATGCACGACTACCTGACGCAGCGCGGCATCCGCGAGGACTGTGAGATCACGCTCGCGGTGCCGTTCGGGACGCCGATACCGCCGTCGCCGGACACGTCGGCAGCACTACTGGAGGCGTTCGCAGAGCGCGGCATCACCTTCGTGGCCGACAACCGCGTCGCTTCGATCGACCCGGCCCGAAACGTCGCAGTGCTCGAGCACGGCGACGAGTTGCCCTTCGACCTCTTTCTCGGCGTGCCGAAGCACCGTGCGCCCGACGTCGTGCTCGAAAGCGGCATGGCCGTGGACGGCTACATCCCCGTCGAGTCGCGGACGCTCGAGACGAGGTTCCCCGGCGTGTACGCGGTCGGCGACGTCGCGACGGTCGGGGTGCCGAAGGCGGGCGTGTTCGCCGAGCGCACGGCGCGGGTGGTCGCCGAGGAGCTGATCGCGGAGATCGAGCGCGCGGAGCGTCCCGAGGGCTACGACGGGCGCGGAGCGTGCTACATCGAGTTCGGCGGAGGCCGGGTCGGCCGCGTCGACGTCGACTTCTTCCGCCCGGATCCGAGGGGGACGCTCGTGGAGCCTTCGTTCGAGCTCGTCGCGGAGAAGGAGCACTTCGGGGCGAGCCGCAACGCCCGCTGGTTCGGCTAGCGGCTCAGCGAACCCGGGGTAGGACCTGCTCGCCGAAAAGGCGCAGCTGGCCGGCGCGGTCGTCGCCCCACAGCTCGAGCATCACATGCGTGCAGCCGGCGTCGCGGTACTCCTGGATGGCCGCGACACAGTCCTCCGGGGTGCCGGCGATCGGCTTGCACTTGTCCAGGATCTCGTCCGTGACCGCGGCCTTGGCCGCCAGCCGGCCGCCTCGCTCCATCGACTCGGCGACGGGGACGATCTCCGCCCGCGTCAGCCCGGCGCATTCGAGCAGCGTGTCCGCGGCCGCCTGGATGTTCTGCACCTTGTTGGCCAGGTACATGCCGGCGATCTCGCGGGCGCCGTCGCGACCGGCCTCGCGATCCTCCGAGATCGAGGCGACGATCGTGCACCCGAGATCGAGCGTGTCGGGATCGCGCCCGGCCCCGCGAACCTGCTCGCGGACGTAGCGGACGAACGCCGGCGTCGTGATCGAGGCCGTCAAGAGCCCGTCGGCCGCGTGCGCCGCCGCGCGCAGCATCATCGGCCCCGTCCCGGCGAAGTACAGAGGCACGTCCCAGCGCGGCGTCTCCGCGTCGTCGGCGAGCGGCGGTACGTGCGCCGAGAACACCTTCCCCTCCACGTCGACCGCACCGCCACCGAGAACGCCGCGGATGATCTCCGCCGCCTCCTTCATCGCCGCCACCGGCTTCGCGCCCTCGGCGATGCCCGCGTGCCGCATGAAGATCTTCGAGACGCCGAGCCCGAGGTAGAACCGCCCCGGCCCGGCGGCCTCCTGCGTCACGCGCGCCTCCATCGCGATCTGGATCGGGTGCCGCGTGTACGGCGAGATGATGCCCCAGCCGACCGCGAGCCGCTCTGTCTCGCGCGCCACCAGCGCGGACAGCGCCGTCGACGAGCGCGCCTCCATCGAGTGCTTGCGCCACCACGGGTACGCCTCTGCGAGCCAGATCGTGTCGAACCCGGCCTCGTCCATGACGTGCGCGTGCTCGAGGATCTCCTCGAGCGGCTCCATGGTCAGTTGCATGACGCCGACCCGGAAGGGCGGCGCGGATGGGCTCAGCTCGACACCTTCGCGTCGGAGACCTGGTTCTCCAACGCGTTCAAGACGTTCGAGACCTGCTGGTTCACGATCGGCTGGAACACGCGCTGGCCCATCGA
>Ga0070741_10013283_pt1 | contig 14606 bp, 14 predicted proteins | sample Coa_R1_4_FD_66440 | JGI IMG/M metagenome (GOLD analysis project Ga0070741, IMG submission 66440) | Surface soil microbial communities from Centralia Pennsylvania, which are recovering from an underground coalmine fire - Coalmine... | ecosystem: Environmental > Terrestrial > Soil > Unclassified ...
CCGCCTCCGGAATCTCGATCTCGCGCTTGAGGATCTTGCCGGTGGGGCCCTTGGGCAGCTCGTCCACGATCCAGATCACCCGGGGGTACTTGTAGGCCGCGACCCGCTGCTTCAAATAGTCGCGCAGGTCATCCGGAGAGGCATCGCAGCCGTCCTTGAGCGCGACTGCTGCGCCCACCTCCTCGCCCAGCGACGGGTGCGGGACGCCGAGCACGGCCGCCTCGCGAATCGCCGGGTGCCCATACAAGACCTCTTCGACCTCACGCGGATAGACGTTGTAGCCCCCGCGGATGATCAGGTCCTTCTTGCGGTCGACGATGAAGTAGTAGCCGTCCTCGTCGACGGTCGCGATGTCCCCCGTGTGGAACCATCCATCGCGCATCGCCTCCTCGGTTGCGTCAGAACGGTCCCAGTAGCCGCTCATCACGAACGGCCCTCGCATCACAAGTTCCCCCGGCTCGCCGCGGGGCACCTCGGAGCCCGACTCGTCGACGAGCCTGATCTCGGTGCCGCCGATCGGGACCCCGATCGAGCCGGGCTTGCGCTCGCGGTCCGGCGTGTTGAAGGTGCCCATCCCACACGTTTCCGATAGCCCGTACCCCTCCAGCACCTTCGCGCCGAACGCCTCGTCGAAGCCCCGCAGCACCTCGACCGGCATCGGCGCCCCGCCCGAGACGCACAGATCCAAACTCGAGACATCGAGGTGCTCGCGCTCGGGGTGGTGCAGCAGCGCCGCGTACATCGTCGGCACCCCGCCGAACGTGGTCGCGCCGTCGCGCTCGATCACCTCGAGCACCTTGGCGGGATCGAACCTCGGGACCAGGGTCAGCAGTCCGTGGGCACGCAGCGTCACGTTCATGATCGCGCTCATCCCGAACACGTGGAAGAGCGGCAGCGTGGCCACCGTTACCGAGTCCGGGCCCGCGTCGACCAGCTCGCGGCCCACGTCCGCGCCCGCCTTGAGATTCGCGTGGGTGAGCGTCGCGCCCTTGGGGGTGCCCGTGGTCCCCGAGGTGTAGATGATCACCGCCGGGTCGCTGTCGGATCGCTCCGCGATTTCGCGAACGGGCTCGGCCGAAAACAACAGCTTCTCGAACTCGCCGGGCTCAACCAATATGCACTCCGCCCCGGCCTCAGAAGCGCCCGCCGCGCACGGATCACGGAACTGGTGCCAGCCGAGCAGCAGACGCGCCCCGGAGTCCGAGAGGTGGAAGGCGACTTCGCGCTCCTTCAGCAGCGGGTTCATCGGCACCACGATGGCGCCGAGTCGCAAAGCTCCGAAGTAGATCGCAGGGAAGTAGGGGACGTTAGGCAGCTGCATTGCAACCCGGTCGCCGACGTCGACGCCCCTTGACCGGAGCAGGCCGGCGGCCCGCGCGGTGGCCTCGTCGAGCAGCTGATAGTCAAAGACGAGGTCGTCGAGCTTGATCGCGGGGTGGTCGGGATGCTCGGACGCGGCGGCCGCAAGAACCTGCGCGAAGTTGGTCACGCCTTCGCCTCCGCCTTCGCCTCTGTCTCAGAGCCCTCCGATGAGTCCATCTCCGCCAACTCCCGCTTGAGCACCTTCCCGGTCGGGTTGCGCGGAAGCTTGTCCAAGAAGACCACCTCGCGCGGGACCTTATAGCGCGCGAGGTTCGACTTCACGTGGTCTTTGAGCTCGTCCTCGGAGACCTTGCCCGAGTCGCTCAAAACCACGAACGCCCGCAGTCGCTGGACGAACTGCTCGTCGTCGACCCCGATGCAGGCGGCGTCCGCCACGGCGGGATGGGCGGCCAGCACCTCCTCGACCTCCTTGGGGAAGACGTTCTCCCCGCCCGAGACGATCATTTCGTCGTCGCGGCCCTGGACGAACAGGCGTCCCGCGGGATCGAAGTAGCCGATGTCGCCGGTGGCCATCAAGCCATCGACGCGGTCCTTGTCGCCACCGCCCGTGTAGCCCTCGAAGAGCATCGCGTTGCCCACGAAGATCCGTCCTGTCTCCCCCTGGTGCACCGGACGCCCCTCCTCGTCGTACAACCGCACGATGCTGCCGCGGGTGGGCTTGCCGGCGGTGCCCGGTGCGGCGCGCAGATCGCGCGGCCGCGCCAGCGTGGCCGCCGCTACCTCCGTCGAGCCATACATGTTGTAGATGTTGTCCCCGAACTCGTCCATCCACTGCCTGGCAAGCTCGCCCGACAGCGCGGAGCCGCTCGCACATACCGCCCGCAGCGAGCTCACGTCGTAGCGCTCGCGCTCGGCCGGTGCGAGCGCGAGGATGCGCTGCAGCATCACCGGCACGACCACCAACACCTCGCACTGATGCTCGGCGATGTCGGCCAGGCACTGGGCGGGATCGAACTTGCGGCGCAGCACGAAGGTCGATCCGAGCGCCAGTCCCAGCGCGAAATTGGACAGCCCCCAGGTGTGGAACAGGGGCGCTCCGATACGCACCCGCTGACCCTCGTGCATGGGGATCCGTTCCAGCAGCGACGCGGGCGGGTCAAGGGTCAACGGCGTGTGCTCACGAGAGGCACCCTTGGGCGTGCCCGTGGTTCCCGAGGTGAGAATCGTCAACCGACCCGTGCGCTCGGGCCGCGGCGGCGCCGCGGTATGGCCGCTTGAGGCGAAGTCCTCGAGCCGCGGGTCGGCCAGGTCGTCTGAGTCGTACCAGCCGATGAACCGACGCCTCCTGCGCCCCGCATCGTGGACCAGCTCGGAGAACTCCTCGTCGTAGATCAGCGCCGCGGCACTCTCGCGCTTGGCGACCTCGGTCAGCTGGGGTCCCGCGAAGGAGGTGTTGAGCAAAAGGACGTCGGCGCCGATCTTGCCGACCCCGACGACTGCCTCCACGAAGCCGCGGTGGTCGCGGCACATCAGCCCTACGCGGTCACCGGCACTCACGCCGGCCTCGAGCAGCCCGTGGGCAATCGCGTTGGTCCGCTTGTCGACCTCCTCGTATGTGAGCATTCCCAGCTCGTCGATGAGCATGGGCCGCTGCGGATGGCGGATCGCGCCCGCCACCAGACCGGTGGCGAGCGACGCTCCAAAGCGCACCGCTGCGAGCCCGATGCGAGCGACCTTGTCCGGCCGCATCGGCGCGACCAGACCCGCTTTAGTCAACACCCACACGTTCCCGGCCTCGTGCAGCGCCCGCCCCACCAGGCCGCTGGTCCCGTTAGAAGCGCTCGGCGGCGCGTTTCCCTCCGCGGCGGCCTTCACGCCCTCGAGCCACCTGCGCGCGAGCCCCGAGACCTCGCCTCGAGAGACCAGCTCGGCGAGCGTCCCCAAGAACGTCCCCGGAGCGCCGTAGGAGAGGCGCAGCTGCACCCGAGTGCACCCCGAGCCGCCGTCGCGCAGGCGCAGGTGCACGCGCTGCTCAATCCCTCTGATCGAGGTCCAGGAAATATCGCGCTCGGAGTCGTACTCGACGATCTCTACCTCGCTGACGACCTCGGTCGCGCCGACGCGGTAGCGGATCCGATAGCGGGCGCGCGGGCCGGGTTCGCGCTCGGGGTCCTCGGGGTCGCAGGTTGTGATGCCGTCGAAGAGCTTCGGGTAGCGGCCGGGGTCGCGGACCACCTCCCAGACGCGGCCACGTGGGGCCTGCACCAGTGTCTGCTGCTCGACCCTCATCCGATCACCGGCAGGCGGCGATCCTCCGCAAGCGAGGTCAGCACGTCTTGCATCTGCGCGCGGATGTCGCGGTCGATCTCGGCGACGTCGGGGTCCTTGCCATAGCGCTCGCGCAGGTCGATCGGCGGTAGCACTCGCACGCTGATCTTTGCCGGGAGCGGCAGGTGCCCGAACAGCGCCGGCTGAAGCCCGAACGGCAGTCCCAGCATGAACGGCAGGGTCTTCAGGCGCAGCAGCCGGTCGGCTCGCGTCACCCGGGCGAGGCCCTCGCCCCGTGTCAGAAATAGAGCGGTCTCCTGACTGCCGATGGAGACCACGGGCGCGATCGGCACGCCGAGCTTGAGCGCGGTGCGCACGTAGCCCTTACGCCCGCCGAAGTCGACCTTCTCCTGTTGCCAGCTGGGGCGAAAGACGTCGTGATCGCCGCCCGGATAGACGAGCACCGCCGCGTTGGCCTTGAGCGCGAGCTCCGCATTGCGGGTGTTCGCCGCGACCGTGCCGTACCCGCGCACGAGCTGGCCCGTCGGGCCGGCCACGACGAGGTTGTGGGCGAGCTGGTAGAAGGGCCGCTCGACCCCGAAGTAGGTGCTGAACGCGAGCACGAATACGAACAGGTCGGGTGCCACAACCCCGCCGGAGTGATTGCCGACCAGCAGCACCGGTCCCTCCGGCGGCACGTGGTGCAGACCGTCCACGTCGGCGCGGAAGTAGCGGCTGGCGAGCAGCCACAGACCCGGGAGCGTTTCGCGGATGTAGTCGGTGTCGCGGGCATCCAGGTCGCCCGCTGGAATCGCCGCGGTGATCGTGTCTTTGACCGCCCGCGGCACGCCGAGAACCGCCCGCCCAGCAGCGGTCGGCAAGCTCGCGACCGCCGAAATCCCCGCCTGCCGGGGCGCGCTCACCGCCATGCGGTCACTCTACCCCCGTCAGTGGTGCTGACGCTTGACTGGAGCGATGGAGTCGCCGCGCCCGATGGTGGCGCATCCGTTGACAGCCGGCCCTCCGTTCAGGCGGTCAGTCAGGAACGTGGCCGCGTCGGCCTCGAACGGAGCAGCTGCGTTCGTGTGGTCAAGGCCCTGGTTGATCTTGAACTGGACCTTCAGTCCGCGCTTGCAGTATGCGTGGGCGAGCGCCTCATCGTCCGCGGCGACCATGACGCCATCGCCCCGCTGACCGTTCTGCTTGCCCACCTCGATCAACATCGGCTCGCGTGGCGTTCCGGTCCGGCTCATGATCAGGCGGTTGACGATGCGCACAAAGACCTCGTTCGAGAAGATCGGCACGTAACGGGGCTTGAGCAGCTGTTGGTACCTAAGCCCGGGGTACTTGCCGAGGTAGTTATTGATGCACCCGCCCTGCTCCTGGCCGATGAGCTTGCGGCCGTAAGCGGAGGCGTACTTATCGATGTTGACGCCGAACGCCCGTCCCAGCGAGAGCAGCACCGCGGGAATGATTCCCGACCAGCTGGGGCTGCCGTTGATGTAGGACAGGTTGTGCGCGAGGTCCACGGGAACGCCGCCCTCGGCGGCGCCAACGATGTGAAGTTGACTTGCGTACTTGCCCGCGAGCTCGGCGCCGAAATCGGTGGCGATCGAGCCGCCCGAGTAGCCCACCAGGCCAACCGGGGTCTTGCTCCGCGAGAGCTTGAGCAGATTCTCCGCGGCGCGGATGCCGTCGAGCGTTCCGTACCCCGACTGCTGCCCGGCGACCCAGCGCAGGTTGACACCCTCGTAATCGGGGACGAGGACGGTGTATCCCTGGGCCACGTAGCCGAGGATGAACTGCTCCTCGTCTTGGGCGGTGGAATCGCTCGAGTTGCCGCCGCGCAGTGTGTAGGACGGATCGCATTGCGAACCCAGTGCGTCGTAGGCGGTCTGGTAGGAGACGAGGCGCGTCGTAAGCGCCGGCGCGACGGGACTTATGACGGTGGTCACCGCGAGCTCGGGCTGGCCAAGCTCGCCGGTCGTCCGGTAAAGGATCTGGGTGGCCTTGACCGGGGTCTTGTTGCCGTTCTCGGCGATCTTCACGCTGCGTTTCTTGAGCACGGTCCCAGGCGCGATGTGTGCCAGCGGACGGCTGTAGCGGTAGAAGGGGTCCTTCGAGGGCAGCACGGGCTTGCTGCCCGCATGCGCACCCGACGCGCTCGCCAACCCCACGAACCCGAGCACACACGCCACCGCGCTCAATGCAACCGCTCCAATTGCGCAAGCTAGCCTTGCCATCGCGTCGCCGGAAACCTAACACTCCGGAATCCGGCGTGCGTCACTGAACCCATGATCAAGGAGACTTAGATGACCGCCACGACCGATCACGCCACCAGCGTTCGCGACAAGCTCTACATCGGCGGGCAGTGGGTCTCGCCCGCGGGCGCCGGCAAGATCGAGGTGGTCAACCCGACCACTGAGGAGCCGCTTGGGTCGGTGCCCGAGGGCAGCGCGCAGGATGTCGAGCGCGCGGTTCAGGCGGCCCGGGATGCCTTCCCGACCTGGTCGCAGACGCCCGTGCAGCGGCGCGCCGAGTCCCTTCAAGCGATCGCGGATGGCATCGGCGAGCGGATGGACCAGATCGCCGCGCTGATCGCCCACGAGGTGGGGATGCCGGTCAAGCTCGCGCGCATGATTCAGGCGGGGCTGCCGCGCACCGACTTCGCCTCGATGCCCCAGGTCATGGAGCAGACTCTCTGGGAGGAGGAGGTCGGCAACTCATTGCTCGTACGCGAGCCGATCGGCGTGGTCGGCGCGATCACGCCCTGGAACTACCCCTTGCACCAGCTCGCCGCCAAGGTGGCGCCGGCGCTCGCGGCCGGCTGCACAGTCGTGGTCAAGCCCTCCGAGGTCGCGCCGCTCACCGCGTTCGTGTTGGCAGAGATCATCGATGACGCGGGGCTCCCCGCCGGCGCGTTCAATCTCGTGACCGGTTACGGTCCGGTGGCGGGGGAGGCGCTCGCCGCCCACCCCGGCGTCGACATGATCTCCTTCACCGGCTCGACGCGAGCCGGGCGGCGGGTCTCCGAGCTGGCCGCCGCCACCGTCAAAAAGGTTGCGCTGGAGCTCGGGGGAAAGTCCCCGAACGTGATCCTCGAGGACGCGGATCTGGAGCAGGCGGTGCCCGACGGCGTCTCGAAGTGCTTCTTGAACTCGGGCCAGACCTGCAGCGCGCTCACGCGGATGCTGGTGCCGCGGGGCCGGCTCGCAGAGGCGGAACGGATCGCGGCGGCGGCTGCGCAGCGGTTCACGCCGGGCGACCCCTTGACGCCGGAGACGAGGCTGGGACCGGTGGTGTCCGAGACTCAGCTCGAGCGCGTGCGCGGCTACATCCGCAAGGGGCTCGAGGAGGGCGCCAAGCTGGTGACAGGCGGCGCCGACCTCCCGGAGGGCATCGATCACGGCTACTTCGTGCAGCCGACCGTCTTCTCCGAGGTCAACCCAGAGATGACGATCGCGCGCGAGGAGATCTTCGGGCCGGTGCTTGTGCTGATGCCCTACGAGGACGAGGAAGACGCGGTGCGGATCGCGAACTCAAGCGACTACGGTCTCGCGGGGGGTGTGTGGTCGGGCGATGAGGAGCGCGCCAAGGGAGTCGCGCGCAGGCTCCGCACGGGCCAGGTGGAGGTCAACGGCGGGGCCTTCAACCCGCTGGCGCCGTTCGGGGGCTACAAGCAATCCGGTCACGGTCGCGAGCTGGGGCGCTTCGGGCTCGAGGAATTCCTCACCGTGAAGGCACTGCAGTTGTAAGTATTGGTGGCCGGGGCGCATGCGCCCCGGCCCCGGCCGGAACATGTTCCGGCCGGCCGGCGGGCACATGTGCCCGCCGGTGGGGCCGCGCATGCGCGGCCCCAAACGCGGAAATCCGTACGACATGCGTCAGCTGACCGCCCTCGATCAGCAGTTTCTCGCGCTCGAGGATGCGCGCCATTACGGCCATGTCGGCGCGCTCGCGGTTCTCGACCCCTCTCGAAGCGCGGCGCATTGACCGTGCTCGACCTACAGCAGCTGATCGAAGAGCGGCTGCCGCTGGTGCCGCCGTTCCGCTGGCGGCTGGCCGAGGTGCCGCTCAACCTGGACTACGGCTACTGGATCGATGACCCCCACTTCGACCTGGAGTTCCACGTACGCGAGATTGCGCTGGCGCCGCCGGGAACGGACGATCAGCTCGCCGAGCAGGTCGCCAGGATCTTCTCCCGCCCGCTGGACCGCGCGCGGCCGCTGTGGGAGCTGTACCTGATCCATGGCCTCCCGGAAGGGAGGGTCGCGGTCATGACCAAGATCCATCACGCCGTGATCGACGGTCTATCGGGTGCCGAAATCACCGGAGCGCTGCTCGATCTGAGCCCCGAAGGGCGTGACCCGCCGCCCCCGCTTCAGCCGGCGCCGGAGGCCTCGCCGGGGCAGCTCGACATGCTGGCGCGGGGTCTTCTGGGGGTGCCGCGCTACCCGATGCGGCTGCTTGGATCCATCCCGCGCGCGCTGCCCAACATCGAGGAGGTCCCCACGCTGGGAACCGTCCCCGGCGTCCGGGCGGCCGGTCGCGTGGCCGCTTCGGCCGAGCGCCTGGTGGGGCGACGGCGCGTGGTGGGAAACGTCGACCTGGTGCCGCCGCGGACCTCGTTCAACGGACGGGTCTCCGCGCACCGGCGGTTTGCCTTCACGCAGCTGTCGCTCGACGAAGTCAAGGCGATCAAGAACAGGCACGGCTTCACCGTCAACGACGTGATCGTCTCGGTCTGCGCGGGCGCGGTGCGCCGTTGGCTGATCAAGCACGGAGAGCTTCCCGAGGAACCGCTGGTCGCGCAGATCCCGGTCTCCGTCCGCCACGAACAGCAATACGGCACGTTCGGCAACCGCATCCTCCTCATGACCGCGCCGCTGTACACCAACATCTACGACCCGATCGCCCGGCTCGAGCAGACCCACGAGGCGCTGGTCGACATGAAGGAGCGTCACAAGGCGCTGCCCGCGGAGCTGCTCAAAGATGCAAACCAGTTCATCCCGCCGGCCCTGTTCTCGCGCGCGGCGAGGCTCACCTTTTCGCTCAGCGCGAGCAAGCGCGGCCGTCCCGCCTGGAACCTCGTCGTGTCAAACGTCCCCGGTCCCCAGTTCCCGCTGTACATGGCGGGCGCTCGGCTCGAGGCCCATTACCCGATCTCGGTGGTGACCGACGGGATGGGGCTCAACATCACGGTCATGAGCTACTGCGGCCACCTCGACTTCGGCATCGTCGCCGACCGCGAGCAGATGCCCGATCTGTGGTCGCTCACCGAGTGGCTGAGGGAGGCGCTCACAGAGTTGCAAGCGCCTCCCTCGCGAGTCTCAGTGAAGTAGCTCCAGCGAGTTGGCCACCGGGCTGGGCGGCCCCGCGTCATTGACGAAGTAGACGCCGTTTCCCTTGGGGGCGATGGCGAGTCCGAACAGGTCGCCGGCGCCGTTCTTCATCAGTGTCTTTGCGGTCTGCTTGCCGGACGGGGTGGTCTCGACCGCCCTACCGTCGGCGCCGTTCATCGAGATGATGTTGCCGTTCGGGGCGATCGCGAGGCCGAGCGGGTCATTGAGGAAATGACCCTTGGAGACCGTGATGCCGGCGCCCTTGAACTTGGTCGTGCGCGTCATGGCCGACGGGATCGCGGCGATCCTGTTGGCGACGGCGCCGGCCACGTACAGGGTGCCGTTGGGGCCCAGCCCCACGCCGGTCGGTCCCACCACAAGCGCGGCCGGGTCGGTGCGCTCGCTGAAGCCGCCGGCGATCACCTTGTTCGAGGTGACGGTGAAGTTGCCGCCGCTGGTCTGCACTCCGATGCGAACCACGGTGCCGCGGTGCACGATCTTTCCTGCCGCCGCAACGGTTCCGTTGAGGACATTGGTCACAAACAGGGTGAACTTGTTCCCGTTGCCGACGGCGGTCATGTCCCACGGGCCGTTGATATCGCCGCCCTTGAGCGTCTTGACCACCTTGCCGTTGGAGTTGAGGACTGTGAGCGCTCCCGCCGTCATGTTGGCCGACATGCCACCCGGCGCGGGGAGGCTGCCCACGACAACAAACCCGTTTGGAAGCTCGACCAGTGCCGTCGTGAGACCGACCGCCTTGGCCTTGGTGGGTCGCGGGACGACCGCGAACACGTGCGCATTGCCGCTGGGGGAGACCTCCATGATGCTCGACCCCGTCCCCTGCTGGTTCTTGGAGTTATTGAAGTTCGAGACGAGCACGTCGCCCTTCACCAGCTTGCCCACCGAGCGCTGAACCACGGCGACCCCGTAGGGGTTCTGGTCGCCCTTCGCGGGCCCCGCCTTCGGAACCATGCTCGCGAGGTGGGTGATCGTGTGAAAGCGACTCAGGAAGCTCTTCTGCGGCTTTCCCACCGATGCGGCGGCCGCCGAGGCGATCAACGCGGCTGCAAGCGTGGTCGCGACCGCCACCGCAGCGGTGAGCTTGTTCTTCTGCATCCCTGGCCCTCCAATCGTGTTTGGCGCCCCGTCGAGCGCTTCTTTAGAGGAGACGCAGAATGTTGTGCGAACCTTCCCGCGTGGCATCCGTGTTCATCTACCGCGCGGGTCCCCAGCGGATCCCTGAGCTGGAGCCGCTGTGGCGCGTGCTCTACGACCACCAGGCCGAAATCGGCGACTCCGTCGCTCCCATGCGCGATTTCGGCGATAGCTGGCGCCGGCGGCAGGCTCAGTACCACGCCTGGCTGAGGGGCGATGACGCCGTGCTGCTGGTGGCCGAGCGAGATCGCCAGGCGATCGGCTACGCGATGGTCACCATCGGCGATGGGCCGGCCACGTGGGACCTGGGGGAACGTACGCTGGTGATCGAGTCGTTGGCGGTGCTGCCCGAGGAGCGCGGCGCCGGGGTCGGACACGCGTTACTGGCCGAGGCCGAGCGCGTCGCCCGGGAAGCGGGCGCAGACACCATGGCCGTCGGGATCATGCACACCAACGATGACGCGCGCACGTTCTACGAGCGCGAGGCCTTTGGCCTGTTCTACGTCGAGCTGGTCGCGGACCTGCGAGAGCAGGGGTAATTCCCGAGCCGCCTCGCTCCCGAGCCGTCTCGCCCTTCTTAGCGGACACCACGGACCTCACCCCCACCCGCGGGTCGAGGTGGGGTCCCCCATGTCCGGTATCCGGACGCGAGGGACCTCACCTTGGTCGACATTGGGGGGTGCGGTCCCTGATGTCCGCTTGGCGCGCTCAGTCCAGGTTCCAGCCGAAGTAGACCTCGGCCCTCGAGATCCGGTCGCCCCTGAAGGTCAGGATTTCGGTGTTGCGACCCCTGCCGCCGTCGGCGCGCGTCATCTCGTAGGTGACGATCACCTCGTCGCCTGACTGAACCACGCGGACGAACTCGAACTGTTGGTGCTGACCCGCGCCGGGCCAGCAGCGCTCGAAATAGCCGGCGCGGTCGAGGGACACGTCGACTGGGCTCGAGAAGGTGAAGTCCTCGGTAAGGGCGCGCTCGACGAAGTCACGGTCGCCCGCGGCAAAGGCGCGATACATATCGCGTGCGATCTCCGCAGTGTCTCTGGCCACGTAAGCTGAGACCACGGGGACTGCCAAAACTCATCGCCCATGACCGAACAGCACGTCCGCAACCGCACCATGCCCCCGTCCACGGTCATTCCGCAGCTCATCTACGAGGACGTCGGCGAGGCGATTCGGTGGCTGTGCGACAAGTTCGACTTCGTGGAGCGCTGGCACGCCGGTGACCATCGGGCGCAACTCTCGTTCGGCGGCGGCACCGTGGTGGTCACCGAGCCGCGGACCTCGAGCGTCCTGCCGGGACGCCAATCGGTGATGGTGCGCGTCGAGGATGTCGACGCTCATTGCGCGCGCGCCCGCGACCGCGGCGCGAGAATCCTCCGCGAGCCGCAGGACTTCCCTTACGGAGAGCGTCAATATACGGCGGAGGACCTGTTCGGCCACCACTGGAGCTTCTCGCAGTCGATCGCAGATATCGCCCCCGAGGAGTGGGGTGGCACGTCTGGTCCCGCACTCGAGGCGGATGCGGCGGGTCCTCACCTCTCGGTCATGCTGATCGTGCCCGACTGGCGCGGGCGCTCGCGGCCGGCGCAGTCCTCGGGTCGGATATCGAAGATCACGCGGTGCCCTGGGGGACGCACCGCCAGGGCGGTTTCTACGACCCTTTTGGCCACAACTGGTCTGTGGGAGATCGCTCTCCGCTGAGCCGGTGGGCCGAGTCGACCGGCTCGAGCGCGAGCACGCCTTAGCTCAGCGTCTGCCCCTCGCTGAGCATCTGAAGCGCTCGAGCCACGCGGCGATCCCGCGTCTCCTCGCGCTTGGCCTCGGCGACCCAGCGCGCGTACTCCTTGCGGTGCGTAAAGGCCAGCCGTTCGAACGCCGCCTGGGCATCGGGGTCGTCGGAGAGGGCTCGGGCCAGCGCTTGCGGGATCTCGACCTCGCGCGGGTCGGTGTCGAGCTCAATCGCCACCTCGACTTTGTCCCCGGCTTCGACCCCCGCCGACTCCCGGACCGCGCGGTTGAGCCCCAGCAGAAACTCGCCGCGCATGCGCGTCACGGTCGTGCGCCAGGTGTAGCCGTTGACCGTCGCGCGTACCGGGAAGCGCTTGGCGCCCTCGCCGATCGCGGCCACCTGGTCGTCGTCTAAGACGACCGCCGCCGCGGGGCCACGGGGGACCAGCTGAGTCTTCAGCTCGAGCGCGCCCATCGGCCAAGAGTGTGGCATCAGGGCGGCGACGAGCGCCCGTCCGCGAGAATCACAACCAGTGTCGCAGTACGGCCCCAGCACGCGGGCGGTCCGCGCGGGCCAGCCGGAGGCCCGCGACGAGGCCCCTTTCCTCCCGGGCCCGACGTTCGCCGCTTCCTATCACCTGCGCGGCGACCCCTCCGAACACGCCGACGTCTACGGCCGTTACGACAATCCCACCTGGCGCGGGCTGGAGGACGCGATCGGGGCGCTCGAGGGGGGCCACGCGCTGGTCTTTGCCTCGGGCATGGCCGCCGCCTCGGCCGTCCTGCTCGAGTGCAGCGAACCGGGCCGCCCGGCGGTGCTCCCCAGCGACGGATATCCAGCCGTACGTGCGATCGCACGCGATTACCTCGGTCCTCGCGGGGTGCCGGTGCGGTTCGTCGCCACTGACCAGGAAGCGATTCTCGAGGCGCTTCCCGAGGCCGGCCTGGTTTGGGTGGAGACGCCGTCCAATCCACGGCTCGATGTGGTCGACATCGCGCAGGTCGCTCGCGCCGCGTCGGAGGTGGGGGCGCTGCTGGTGGTTGACAACACGTTGGCCACTCCGCTTGGGCAGCTCCCGCTCGGCCTCGGCGCCGACCTGGTCGTCGCCAGCGGGTCCAAGCACCTGTGCGGACACTCCGATCTGGTGCTCGGGTACGCCGTCGCGCGTGATCCCGCCGGGATTGAGCGACTCCACGCCTGGCGCACGCTCGCCGGTGCGATCCCGGGCCCCTTCGAGGCCTGGCTCGCGCACCGCTCGCTGGCAACCCTGGAGGTCCGCCTGCAGCGTCAGTGCGGCAACGCGTCCGCGCTCGCCGAACTGCTCGCAGGGCGCGAGGAGGTCTCGAAGGTTCGCTATCCCGGTCTCGCGGCCGACCCTTCGCACGCTCTGGCGAGAACGCAGATGCGGGTGTTCGGGTCAGTGCTCGGCTTCGCCTTGCCGGATGCGGAGTGGGCGCAGCGATTCCTCGACCGGGCCGACCTCGTCATCCAGGCCACGAGCTTCGGCGGAGTCCACACAACCGCTGAGCGACGGGCGCGATGGCGAACCGATGACGTGCCGGACGGCTTCATCCGCCTCAGCGCCGGGATCGAGAACACCGAGGATCTGCTGGCCGATGTGACGCGAGCCCTCGACGCCGCGAACATGAAGGGATGCTGAGCGTCCCGCTAGCCGCCGTGAGCGTGGCGTGGCTCGTGTCCGCCCTGGGCTTTGCGGTGGCCATGGCAGGCACGCCGGGACCCAACAACGCGATGCTGACGTCGTCGGGATCGCTCTGGGGCTTTCGCCGCACGGTGCCGCACATGGTGGGGATCTCGATCGGCTTTCCAGCGATGCTCCTCGCGGTGGCCCTTGGACTCGGTGGGCCGCTGCGAGCACACCCCACGGTTCTGACGGTGATGCGCTGGCTGGGTGCCGCCTATCTCCTGTACCTCGCCTGGAGGATCGCGACCACTCCACCGCAGGCCGAGGCGGGGCATGAGAACCGCGCTGCGTCGAGGCGCCGACCTCTGGGTTTCTTGCAGGCGGCGATGTTTCAGTGGGTCAATCCCAAGGCCTGGTTGATCACGCTCAGCGCGCTCGCCACCGTGGCGTCGACCGCGGGACACCCGTCCGTGCCCCGCGCGCTCATCCTCTCGGGAGTTTTCCTCGCCGTCACCGGGCCGATCACGGCGTTTTGGACCGCGGTTGGGGTGGGGGTCTCGCGCTTTCTGGCCACTGCGCGAGCGGTGCGCCGGTTCAACGTTGCGATGGCCGGATTGCTGGTCGCTTCGCTCGTGTCTGTGCTTGTCGGCGGCGCATAACCCTCGATGTGCGCCGGGCGCGGCGGGCGTGCTCTACAGCAGCCCCACCTGGCGCAGGATCGCGACCGAATCCGAGTACACGTCCTTACGCTTCACCTTGCCGCGCTCGAAGGGGATGATGTCCATGCCCTCCCACTCGATGCGGCGACCTGACGGCTCGGCGACGATCTCGCCTCGCCGCAGCGGCTTTACATGGGTGGCGGTGGCGGTCCACTCCTGGACCACGAGGTCATCGCGCACGTACAGCCGCCGGGTCGTAAACGCGATGTCGGGCCAGGACTCGAAGATGCGCGCGATGTGAGCGATCGCCTCCTCGCCCTCGGCGCGCTCGCCGGCGGTGTGGTTCTCGAAGACCATGTCCGGTGCGTGCAGAGAACGGATCCGGTCCAGGTCGTGTGCGCCCCACGCCTCGTTGTATGCCGCGATCGCCTGGTGGAGATCCTCGGTATACGTCGTCATGCCCACTCCATCGGCGCGAATCCACT
>Ga0070741_10013284_pt1 | contig 14605 bp, 27 predicted proteins | sample Coa_R1_4_FD_66440 | JGI IMG/M metagenome (GOLD analysis project Ga0070741, IMG submission 66440) | Surface soil microbial communities from Centralia Pennsylvania, which are recovering from an underground coalmine fire - Coalmine... | ecosystem: Environmental > Terrestrial > Soil > Unclassified ...
CGCGGCGTTGCGTTGGGGTGACGTCGACCTGCTCAACCGCGAGCTACACGTCGCACGCAGCTACGTGCCAGGCATTGGTGAACAAGCGACCAAGAGCAACGAGCCGCGGACGATCGATCTCACTCCGCCCGCCGCGTCGGTCCTCGAGGAGTGGTTCAAGCTATCGGGCGACGAAGGCCTCGTGTTCGAACGCGAAGAGGGCGGCTACCTCAACAGTCCCTACGTCACCAGAAGCGTCCTCTACCCCGCGCTCGAACGGGCCGGTGTCGCGCGCGTCGGAGAGCGGGGACGTAAGCGCGATTTCCATTCGTTCCGGCATACGTTCGCGAGGATCGCGTTGGAGGGCGGCGCCGAAATCGTGTGGGTGCAACGTCAACTCGGCCACTCGTCGATCACTCTCACGGTTGACACGTACGGCCATTGGGCGCGGTCGGCGGAGAAGTCGCAGGCGGAACGGCTCGCTTCCGCGTTCGTGCTCTAGCATCGTCGCGGGGCGGCGCGTCTCGTGGTGTGGAACCCGCGGGCCCCGCGCTGCCCCCCGAGAACACAGGCGGGGTCAGGCCGGCTTGGCTCCCGGTTGCAGATAGATCGCCGGCTTGGGCGTTGGAATCTCGCTTTGCCGCTTGTCGCAGGTGACAAGCACAAGCTCCCGCTCAACTCCCGTCGCGACGATCCACAAGTCGTTGTCATCGCATCCCCGTGCGCCGTGGAGTTTGCATTGCGCGTCTAGCTCGGCCCACCGTTCGACGATGCCAACGTCGAGCGGGATCCACAGGAAGGACCGTCGACGCTCGGCTGCCTCTCGAACGCTCTTCTCTCCCCAACCGTTCTTGACCTCACCGGCCCGCTCCTCGGCGATAGTGATGACACTGATCGCGAGAACGGCAGAACGAATCCGTTCGACCACATCGACAGGCCAGCCCGCAGTCAGATACGGCCGTCGTTCGGATGCGCGGATGACGCCGAGGTAACTGGTGTCACACAGGAGAGTCTCCGGCGCACTTCCTTCCACTAGTCACCGAGGATGTCCGCGAGGTAGCCATCAAGTTGTTCGTCCGTCACATCGCTGGGAAGAGTGAGAGCATCGGCCAAGGTCGGTCCGGAAATGCCCTGCGCCTCCGCAAGCGCCGAGAGAGGAATACGTTCATACGAAAACAGCTCGCTCTGCTCGTACGGGCCGACCGATTGCAGTTCTTCAATGTCAAGCGTGCCGCGTTGCGCTCCCGTCACTTGACCGACGCCACGCGCCCACACCGTTTCGCCAAGCAGCCTCCGAACCTCATCCTCGAGCGGCTCGGGATAGCGGCAAGTCCAGTCGATTCCATCCGCCGCCCGAATGCCGATTCGATCCGGCTCAAGGTCGATGAAATGCAGTCGGCCGGAGATGCTCATGCTTCGAGCCTCCTGGCGATGCGTCCGTTCGATGACCTCTCGCTCCTTTGCCTCATCGAAGACGACACGTCTGCCCTTTCCTCGCACGATGATCTTTCCGTCCGCGCCAAGTGCTCGGCGCGCCTTTGAGAGCGCGTCGGCGACGTCCGCATCGAACACGGCATCAGACTCGATCGCGCCAAGCATTCGGTTGAGGTTTGTAAATGCGAGCGTGCCAGCGTCCGGGAACATCTCCGTGTCGGTCTCCTCGCTCGCCGCCCCCTCAATCGTGAGCACCGCGCTTCCCGCCTCGAGCTTCACCAGCCGAAGCGCCGTTACGTACTCCTCTCGTTTCGTAGGGTGCCCCGACCGCAGAGGCCGCTCGAGCCGCGTCGAACGATCGAAAGCGCGCAGCCCTCGTAGAAACTCGTCGATGAAACTCTCTAGATCAAAGAGCCCAACGCCGCGGATAGCTCTTGAGCCCGTGAGTTCGAGGACGATCTGGTTCTCGGGGATGATCTTCGACATCTCCAAACAGGGCGTCGAGCGACCCTATCGACTTTCGTCCACAGGCACGGTATCCCTCTCGGGCGGGAATACAGCCTGCACTTTGAGGAGCCCCACATACTCTGAATCCGGTTCGTCGACCGGGACGGCGTCGAGCACTCGCAGTTTGCGGCCGCTGCCGACAAGGATGGTCTCCCCGGCCTGAATGTAGACGGCGTAGGCGGCCTCGCCGGCTTCGCTGCCGTCGGGCCAGAACAGGCGGTATTTGAACATCGCTTCCCCCGTCCCGCTGGGGCCGGACGACTGGAAGGCGACACTACCGCATCAGGCGCCAGGATGCGAACACACGTTCGGGGAGGGAATCACCCGGCCCGAACCCTCGCAGGGCCTTAGAACGGCTTACAGCGCGACACACGGGCACGCCTACCGGCGATCCCTAACGATCTGCTGCACCCGTTGGCGGCTGAGGCCAGCTGCGCGGCCGATGTCGTCGAACGTCTCCCCGGCCGACCTTGCCTGAACGATCGCCTGGCGCAGCTCATCCCGCGCGAGGTCCATCTTTCGGGCTGCCCGCTCCACGCGCCGAAGATCCCTCTGGGCCACGCCCGCTAGGTTCGCCCTTTCATTAGCGTTCACCTTCGGCAGAAAACTAGCATTGCTTCTCGCTACTTTGCTTGACAAATGCATACCGGAGGCGGATGCTTGGCGGGTGCGAACACGGCGCACCCCTCCGCTATCTCTATTCAGCTTGCGGCCCCGGCCCCGTGTTGGCTGGGGCCGCAGGGAGAGGAGGCCCATTGTGGCCGCTGGTGTCGATGAGGCTGTCCAAATGGCGGCGGCGCTCCAAGGCTTGGAGCGTCTCGCAGGCAAGGCCTTCCGGGAGTTCAACACTGACATGACGGAAGCGAGCAAACGCGTCGACGACGCCATCGCCGCCATCCGTCAGCCGTTGATCGACCGATACATCAAGGTGAACGCGGTCGACCTGCTTGTCCGCCAGTTCGAGGAGTCCTACAAGCAAGCGATAGATCCCGCCGCTCATGACCTGCCGGACGAGCTCGGGCTCGCCGCATACGAACTGTGGGACGCGCTCTGGCCCCACGACGACGTCAACGCGCCCGCCGCCGCGGAAGCGCAGTCCTGCCAGTACGCACTCGCGCTGCTGGACGCGATCGTCGCCGACGCTGACGCAATCCGGACCAGCCTGCAAACGAACCTGGTGCGCGTGGAAGGACTGGTTCCGGCATGACAGCCGACGCGGCCTTGGCGGATGTGGCAGCGCACGTCAAGGGGTACGTCCGCAACGCCGACCGCGTAAACCGGTGCGTTCGCCTGGTCGCCAGGGAGAGGCCCGTAACGTTCCTCGCGGTCGTCCGTCAACTCGACGCGTACAACCGGGCGGCGTGCCGGCTGCGACAGGCGCTCGAGAGTGAACTTAAGCGAGCCGCCGCCTGGGAGGACTTCCTCGACGAACACAAGGAGCTGACCGCATGACCATCATGACCGAAACACCGTCCGCGCTCGACGTCTCGCTCGAGCTCGTCGCGACCAAGAACGCGCTCTCCACCATCATCGAGGGGCTCCCGCCCACCGGTACCACCTACACAGAAACCGATTGGGCGAATGAAACCCCGGTGCCTCTCCCGACCGACGAGGCATCGCAGGACCGAATGCTGCACCGTGCGACCGTAATCGAGGCCGAGATCTGGGAGGGGATCGCGAGGTACGCGCTCGCCCGCGCCGCCCATCTACGTCGGATCAGCGCGTCGGAACTCGCCTAGCCGGTAGGAGCGGTTTCGGCCGCTCCCTCCGGGTAGGAGACACCGATGCACGGTCTCTACATCGCGATCGCAGCCGTCCTGCTGGTCCCGTTCGTCGTCCTCAGCGGAGCGGCGGTACGCCACTGGTACGTCTACTCGTTCCGGTGGGGGCCTGCGTTCAGGTTCCGGCGGCGCGTCCTTCGCCAGATGGAAGCTGAGCGGAACTTACGCCGCGTCGGTCTCCACGTCGACAGCAAGTAGGGCCGCGAAGATGTCGGCCACCGGTCAATATCCCCGCCTGCTGCGTAATCATCCTAGGAGCGCCCTAAGTGAAGCGAGTCGCAATAGTTATGTCGATCCTCCCGCTACTAGCGCTCGTCACCACGGCTTCAGCGACCGCAACGATCACCGGCAAATACAGAACTACGATCACCACGCCAGCGTCGGCCGCAGGAACGTACACGCTGAACTTCAAGAGCAACGGAACGGGCACCGTCACGGTGAACGGCCTGCTCACGGCCCACACGTTCACGTTCAAGGGATCCACGCTCACGGCTCCTGGCGGCGGGGCGAACGTATGCCCCACCGTCGGCACCTACAGAATCCATCTCGCCGGAAAACACCTCACACTCACAGTCATCCATGACACGTGCACGATCGGCCGCGCACAAGTCTTCCCTGGACACATCTGGACCAAAGTGGGCTAATCCAACGAGGCGGCTACAAGGCGACTGATCCGGATGCGCCGAGGCGTATCGTCGCGAGGGAGGCGACGCTCGAAGACGGCATCTCCTGAACAGCCTCATAACGCTCCTTCTGAACAGTCGAGCCGGAAGAACCCGGCAAACGCCTTGAATCCTGGGACAAGTAAGCGAGCCGGAGTGCGTGCGCGTGCGTGACGGCGTCGCCCTTCAACGCGGTCTTGGCAGACGCGCTCCTATCCAGAATCGGACAAAGCGCGCTTGTTTCGTTCGAGCGCGGCGACGACGACTCGCATCTCCTCATCCTTGACAGTGCGTCCAAGCAAGCGCTCGAAGGCATCCACCAGGGTTACACCCTTGCTGGTGCGCTCACCGGACACGAGCCGCCAACCGCGCAGAAGGCGCGCGACAGTAACCTCGCCTCCGCGGTAGGGAAACGTGTGCGTCCACGTGTGGTCGACTTCCACCACGTCTCTCCTAGGGCAACCATGCCCCACCGGAGGAGGTAGCAAACGTCAGCCGCTTCGCGTTAGCGGCACTAGCGGGCCCGTGATGCCGTCGTCCGTGACGTAGGTTCGCTACCGCCGCGGGTCCGCTCAAAGAACGCTTTGTCCATGTTCGTAGTCGACCACTGGCAGGTCCGGCGCGACCGTCGCAGCGAACTTCGACGCCCCACGCAGCGTGTTCAACGGCCCGACGACGCTGACGATCGGCCACCGCTCACGCGCAGCCTGGACGAGATCGCGGCCGACTCCGCGGCGACGGTGATACCCGGCAACCCAGACGTGCAGTAGCGCGTCCGGCTCGCCGTCCCCGTCCCCGTCGATGACAGCGGCGTATCCGACCGCGCGGCCGCCACGCACAAGGATCAGGCGGGCGCCGACGTCTTCCGCGGTCGGCGCGTAACTGCACGTGACGTCCGCGTACGCCAACGCGTTCAGCACGTGGTTGACGCCGGCGAGCCTCCCCCACTCCGCAGTCTCCTCGCCCGGCCCGACGTCCTCGAACACGTGGAAGCCGTCGGCGACACCGGGGGCGCGGACACCGTCTCCGACAGAAGCGCCGCCGAACCCGGCCGCGTACGCGCGCGTCTTCTCCCGGTCGCGCAACGCCTCCCTCACGTTCAACCGATGCTCAGTGTCACGCTTCCGTGAGAGCCGCTCGAGCCGTTCCCGCACCCGCGACTCCTCCGCGTCGAAGAGGGCGCGACGGTCCGGTTTCGCGGCGCGACGGGCCTTCACGGCCGCCATCGACACCGCTACGTCGCCTTCCGTCTGCCGAGACGATGGACGAGCGCGAAAGCCTCCTGTTCGAGCTTCCGGGCGATCAGCGTCGGCCGACCGGCAGGCTTGCCGGGCAGGCCGTGGTCGGCCGGGTTCAACCCGAGCGACGCAACCCACTTGCCGGCGTCGGCGAGCCGCTCATGGTGTGCGGCCTCGACGCGCGCCCAGAACTCGCGTTCTTCCGGTGTCCGTTCCTCCGGGGTTAGATCGTGCATAGCGTCGGTCTCCTCGAGCTGTGTGGGGATGGTGGGAGCGCGGCGAAGGCGCCGGCCAGGACGGGACGCGCCAAGCCGCGCTCACCACGGGCCGGCGTCCCAGGATGGCTTGAGGGACGTTCGGCCGATCGGCTGGCGAGGTGATGACCAGCCGAACCAGTTAGAGGCCGAGGTCGCGCCAGCGTGCCCGGTTCACGCGGTACTCGCTATCGCGTTCTTTCGCGGACAGCTCGGCCGGCTCCGGAGACGGCGCATGGATCCGCGCCGGGCGAACATACGCGGTCACCTGGGCGCCACAGATAGGGCAGTCCGAGTCGACGACGCCGGTGCGGGTGGCCTGCTGGAGGTGGAGCTCGAGGCCGTGGCCGCGCCGGCAGACACCATGCACAACGTTCACGGCTCCGACCACGTGTCTGGGATCTTCCAGCGTCCGCCCAACATCTCCTCGAAGAAGAGACGCTGACGGGCGCGCTGTTCCGCCAGCACCGAGACCGGGTCCGGCGCGACGTCGAGCGTCGGCCAATCTCGGCCGAACTTCACATGGCCGGCAGTAGCGACGTCTCCGAGGCTGCGTACAGGCGGCCGGTCGGCTCGCTTGCTACGCACCGATGAACTCCGACTGCGGCCGATAGTGACCGCCATGCGACGGCGTGTCGCCCTGGAACTCATGCTCGGGGTCCGCCAGCGGCGGGATCAAGTCACCGATTGCGTTCGCGAGCCCGAGACCAACCATGCTGTTGCGCACGCTGCCCTCGTACAGCGTTTCCAGGAGCGCCTTGAACGTCCGCGGGATAGACGGGAGTGTCCACCGAGGCGCCGACTGCGCCCACGTCTCGAAATCGCCTGCTAGCCCGGCCGCTTGCGCCTTGCCGAACACTTCGCGGCGCATCAGTTCGTACGCCTTCGCGGCTGGAATGTACTTCTCCTCGTATTCGCGGTAGAGGTCCAGGAAGAGCTCCACCATCATCTCGACCGCCGCACACTCGCCGCCGTGCGTCTCCCCCAGCTCGAAACGGGCATCATTGGCCGCGTCTATCCGCGCCTCCTGCTCCGCCTCGACGATCAGGCGAGTCAGGGTGGCAATGTCGGCGTCGAGCCCGGCCAGAGCGCCCTCATCCTCACGCCGCTTCCGAATAATCGCGTTCACGCCGTTGACAGCGCCCGGCCGCGTCTCGAGCGACGACGCGTAAACCTCGTAGCGGGCGTCGGCTTCCCGCTGCGAAGACTCGGCCAACCGCGTTGCGACCTTGTCGCGCTCACCCTGTAACTCGGTCAGTTTCGCGCGCAGCTCGGCAAGCGTCGGCTTCGCGGTCGTGGCGTTCATGACTCCTCACCCTCGACCGTCTGGCTCCGCTCGAGCTCCTCCTGCGCTGCGACGAAACCCTCTGAATACGCCTCCGCGCGCGCACGCTCCACCGCCTGCTCATGCTCCCACTGATCGACGCCGGCAAAGACATCCTCGATCGGCTCCTCAGCGGCTTCGACGGCCTCGAACTCGCGCGCCTGCCGCGCATACACCGCTTCGGCAAGACGGTCGAACTCCTTCGCGTCGAGCGAGTCGACACCCTTCGCGTTAACGCGCCGCTGCGGGCCGGCCGGACTGTCGCTCGAAGGCTTCGCCGCCGATGCGGGAGCGCGAAGGAGCGCCCGGTCGCGGTATCCCGGCTCGCGCAGACGCCACGGCGCAACCCTGGCGACGGCGTCCATCTCGAAACCTCGATCGGCGGCCGCGTACCGCGCCTGCACATCCTCGACCTTCATGGATCGGTGCCCGGCGGTCAGATCGCCGACGACGCCGGCCATCGCCTGCTCCGCGTCAGCGGGCGGAGGCGCCACGTTCGCGACGCCGAACATGTCATTGAGAACGGCCGCTGCTGCGGCCTGTGCTGCATCGCTATCTGCCATGGCTTCCACTCCTTCGTAGAGATCGGGTGCCGGCAGCGGCGGACGTCGCCACCGCGCCGGCGTGCTTCGTCTGGACATGCACTACTTGCCGCGAGCGGAAGGCTTCTTCGAGCCGGCCCGGCCACGCCACGGCAACGCGACGCGGACGGCCGGTGCGGGAGCCTCCTCAGACGCACCCGCCTCGGGCTCGTTCTCACCCTCACCCTGCTCCTCCGTCTCGAGATCGTCGAGCGCACTCGACAAATCAGCGAGCGCGGCACGCGCACGAGCGAGCGGATCCTGGGCGGCCATCAGTTTCCGCCACGGTCAGCCGTGGCCTGCGCCTCAGCAGCCTTCGCGTCGAGGTTGTCCGCCTCAGCGAGGAAAGCCGCTGCAGCGGACTCGACGTTCGTCAGTCTCGCGTTTTCGCGCGCCGCGTCCGCCTGACGGCCATAGGCCGCGGCCAACTCGGCCGGGCTCACCGGCGGCGGCGGGACAGCCGGCGCAGGCGGAACCGGCCCGGCCGTCGCCACAGACACCCGGAACGAATCGGCGTCCGCCTCGACGTCCACGTCGATGAGCTGGTCCGCGAGACGGTCGCCAGCCGAAAGCGCCAAGCCGACATCGCGCAGCACCTGCCTCGACGCCGCATCGGTGACGTTCGCGTCGACCGCGTCGTTGAACGCGCGGCCCGAGGTGCGAAAAGCCGCCATCACTGGCCGCCGATCGCGTCATCGTTCGATTTCAGCGTGAGCTTGTTCGAGACCGTCTCGCCGCCGAGGTTGCGCGAACCGGGCGCGTCCGGCTGCACCGTGTCACGCGTGAATCCCGGGCCAGCGCTCCCCCGGTGGTACGCGTCGGAACTAACACCGCCGCGGCCGCCAAGGCCAGCCTCGAACGTCGACGAAATATCGACGGCATGGTCGAGCGCATCCGCGCTCAGATCGCGAACCGACGGGGGCGTCGAGCTATCAATCGTGCGCGCCGCATCAGTGTCGATCGGCGCCTTTCCCTGTGCAGACATGCGAAATCCCTTTCTTCCGAGTTCGATCAACAACTACGACCGGGAGCCGCGACACACGCGCGCCCCTGAAAGAACGCGGCCCCCGCGACACACGCGGAAGGCCGCCCTACATCCGGCCTCCGCTACACGCGGTCCGGGTCATCCCAATACGCCACCGGACGCTCAACCGGAGACGTCGACCGCGTCCCGCCGCAACGGACACACCGCTGCAACGGACGCGAAGGGACCGCCACCCAGAAGTGACGGCACATCGCCCGATGCCGAGCCTTCGCCGCATCGAACGCGGCAAGCATCGGCGACACGAACGAACCATCTTCGATCACCTAGCCTTCACCCCCCAAGCTCGACAAGGAGACACTGATGCGCGCAGCCACGTTCAAGTGTCCGAAATGCGGACAGACGATCAGCAGGACCTACGGCCCGAACTCCACGGCCGTTCCCGGACCAGCACCAGCGAACTGGGTCGTCTCCGTCCTCACCTGCCCGAACCCGAAATGCGGCCACGTGCTCGGCACGATCGCCGCACCCGCCAGCTAGAGGGTTGATGTGAAACGTGCCGGTGGTAGGGTCGAGCGTCCCCGCAGCGCCGAGAGGAGGTTTCGCAATGCCCACTTACCTCGTCGTTGGTCAGCACCCGCCGGACCTGTGCCCGTCAGCGAACGACATGATCCGGAAACTTGCGGCCGAGGGTGGCGAGCAGATGCCCGCCCTCGCCGAAAAGCTGGGCGTCAAGATCCTCGCGACCTACGTGCCAATGACAAACCATCAGGTCTATGTCGCCGTCGAGGCGAACGATGGGAACGCGGTGCGAGAGTTCGCCTTCCAGGGCAGGCTCGGTCAGTGGAACACGATCGAGATTTACCAGACCTCAACCCTCGAAGAAGCTCTTACTCGCGTCCAGGAACTGCCGACGATCTACTAGGGAATCGGAGCGGACGGCGAGTTCGGGTGCGCGCCGTCCGCTCCGATTTCACATCAAGCCTCTAGTCCTCGAGCGACGCGCGGTCGATCCCCGCCCCGCGCATCAGCATCCCCTGCCGCTCACGCTCAGCCCGCGCCTCCGCACGCGCCCTCGCATCATCAGCACTCAACGGCAGCGACGACACCGGAGCCGCAACACCACGCTCCGCCCGCAACCGCAACAGCTCCTCCTCGGCCTCCCGCCGCGCCAACTCCGCCCGCGCAGCATCGACGACAAGCCTCCGCACATAGCGCGTCAGTCGGACACCGCCGCGCAGCCGCTCCAGCAACGCGCGATCCTCGCTCCCAAGTCGAAACGTCAACGTCGACATCGACACAACCGGATTCCCCCCACTCGCCACAAAAAAGTTGAGACCCGTCCCCCAGAACACGGAGCCCCTCAGCGCACCCCCGGCTTCGTGTAAGACGAACTTGTCGCCGCCAACAAACTAGGCGGCCCGTATAGCGCCCCTCACGAGGATGGGCGTTAACACCCCCGGCATGACGAACCCGCGATGAGCGCAAAGCACAGACAGCCGGCACGGCAAGACCAGGCGGGCGAGCTCGAGCCGACAACAAGCAGATACAACCGGACCCACACCCGTACGCACGCTGTACGCGCACCCCAATAGCCATGCGGCCCAGCGGCACACGCAGCGGACTAACAATCCGGTGAAAAGCCCGGCCAACCGCCAACCAGCTCACCCCATCCATGCCGAAAATCCGCTTCGGCGACGATTTCCAAGCTTTGAGCGGGAAGACCGCCAACTGGCCCGAGGCGGGGTTGCGGCTGGTGGTTGTTGCCGGTGGTGTGGGGTTGGCTGTTTCGGCTTGGTGGTGCGGTGTTTGTCGCTTCCGGGGTATCCCCGCTGGGCGTAGTGCGTGCGGGCGTGTGAAGCCCTGGTGTCTTACCGTCAGTCAGTGTTGGTGTTCTGGTTGCGCGCTCGCCTACGGCGAGTCGCGCGTAGTGGGGCGGCCGCATCGTCGATCATCTCGAGGCGCTGCTGGAGCCACTCGTCGGAGTAGCCCTCTTGCTCGGCGAGGAACACCGCGGCGTTGATCGCCTCCTCCCGGTACATCGTTACGCGGCGGCGCAGGCGCCAGGGGTCGAGCGTCGCCCTAAGCAGCCTGAATCTCAGCCAAAGCAGGCTCAAGCGGCCATCTCGACGGTCTCTCCGCGCTCCTCGGCGAGCAGCATCATCGCGATCTCGCGGCGCTCTCCCGGCGTGGTGATGTCGTTCCGGCCGATCAGCTCGGGTCGGTAGGTCTCGAGCAGCCGGCGCACCTCCCGGTCGTCGATCTCCCAGCGGGGATCGTGATCGGGATCGTGGTGATGATCGTTCTGTACGTGGCTGCCGCAGACGTGGCAGTTGCCGCTGATCAGGCCTATCCGGGTGGATCCACACACCGGGCATCGGCGCTCCGCTGCTGTCATGGTCGCCACCTCGGTCTCCGAAACCGTGACAAGCGTGACATCGCTCTGCTCATGCGGGTTTGCGCCGTTTTCGGAAACCGTGACAGAGAGCTGTTGTCCCGGTTTCTGTTCGGCCGGATTCGGCTCAACGATGCGGGTTGTCACGGTGTCACGGTTTCGAGGGTCGATGCTGGGGATGTAGCGGCTCCAGGCGTCCTGGAACTGGTCCCGCTCGTACCCGTTGGCGCGCGTCTCGTGACTCCTGATCGTCTTGGCGATCACACCGAACTTGCTTAGCTTCCGGCCGAGCTCGCGCGTCGTGATGCCGGCGCCGCTGTTCCAGCCGCCATACGGCATCGCATCGTCACCGTTCAGCCTCTCGGCAAGGTCCCTGCACGTCACCCGTTCCTCGACGAACACGTCGCGGATGTGGCTGAGCAGCTGCACGGCCACCGAGCCGTCACGGCGCACTCTGTCGCCGCCTGAAAGCTCCACCGCGGCATCCCTCGCCCGCGCCGGCCAGTCGCCCCCGGCGTGGTCGGCGATCCTGAGCAGGATCCTCCAGATCTCGTTACCTCTCGCGTCGAGCTCGGGCAGCTTCTCCGGCTTCAACCGCGGATCCGTCAACACCACGAATGTGGCTTCCTCATCTGCCCAGGACTGCAGGTTCACCCGGATGATCTCCGCGTCCGGCTCCGCCTCCTCGGGGTCGAAATCCTGGTAGCGGTCGGACGGAAGCGGCGGCTTCATCGCGATCGGGATCGACCTGTGCGCCAACGTGTCCGGCAGCTCGTGCAGCCCCGCAGTCGCCTTCGGACAGAAGACGTCGAACGTCGCGATCTCATGGCTTGGCGGGACGCACCGGTACGCCTGCTTCCCCTTCCGATATCCGCTGTTCAGCACCTGGCGGATGCCCTCCGCCGAATCAGACTGCTTCTTGCCGAACACCGCGTCGACCTCGTCGAAGAGCAGCGTCGGCTTCTTCGCGTCGATGAGACGGAAGAGCACCGCCTCGGTCAGGTTGTCCGCCTGAATCGCGTTGCGGGCGACGACTGCGAGCACGTCGAGCAGCGTCGTCTTCCCCGATCCCGGCTCAGGACTGAATGGGTGCAGGTATGGCGTCGCTGGCGCGCACTCGAACACGTAGCTGTGAGCCGTCCACAACGCGACGACGTCGGCAGCATGATCACCGAGCACCACGTATCGGTGAACGAACTCGACCGTTTGGTCCAACACCGTCCCGAGGTACTCATGCTCGAAGTGGGCAGTCACGCTGCCTCCTCGAGCAAGTATCCGCGCAGGTACTTACGGTCCTCCGCGGTCAGCCAGACGAACCCGCGCACCACTTCCTCAAAGTCGTCACCGCTGAGTAGCCGGCCGCCGTTCACAAGCCAGCGCGCCGCGCGCTCTCGCTCCGAAGAGCGTCTTGACTCGAAGGCCCGCTCGATCTCCTGCACGATGGCGGGCACCTCGTTCTCGTCTGCCATACTGTCTCTCCAGATAGTTGTTGGTTTCGTTGAAGGCCCGGTCGCTAGCCGGGCCTTCAACGTTCTCGGGCTATGAGTGCTCGCCGCTGTTCCAGCGGTCGATCGCAGCCGCCAGCTCCTGATCGGTCGGCTCACGGCCGAGCTCCGCGCCCAGCTTCGCGGCCTCCTGCTTGACCAGAATCCAGGTCGTCTTCTTGATCTGATCGCGCGCAGCGTGTTCTTCAACAGTCATTGAATCCTCCGGGGATGCTCCTCTACCTAATAGGTCGGGGGTATCTGCTTTAGCCTCGCGCAGTAGTTCCCGCGCTCTCTGAAACCGTTTGCTGACCTGCTGCGGGGCGATGCCCCACACATCAGCGATGTCCTTCTCCCTGACGCCGGCGCCCTTGTAGAGACACCAGAGGAGCAGCGCGCTCCGGTCGTAGTTCTCGCCTCGACCTCTCGCCATCTCCGCCGGCGATATGTCCCACGCCCCACAGATGAGCACCGCGACGTCGAAGATGATCTGCGGGATGGTCTGCGCGTCGGGTCGCGGGATCGGATATAGGCCAGGATCACGCCTCCGCGAAGATGGTCCCGGCTTGGCATCGTCGCGGTGCCATGTGTGCGCGTCCGCCGTCCCTGCAAAGTAAGTGTCCGCTCCTGACGCATAGGGGCTGTGGCCGTAGCGGTCTAACCGCGGATCGTGTTCGAGCGCCAACAGTCGCGGCTGCGAGTCGTTGACGAACCCGTAATCGGTCCAAGCCGACGGGTCATCTGCGCTGCGTGTCGGTGCGCCGTCCTCCACGATGGTGGGCGGCCTCTGCCACGCCGCCGACTCTCCCCTATCTGGATGCCAGTCGTTCGAGCGATCACGTTGATAGCGATGCTCGTGCTTGCGCTCGGGGGCGGCGGGATAGTCCGCGGCGAATCGCTTCTTGGCGACGATGGCTTGCCGCAAGCGTCTCCTCGCGAAACAAGACGCGACGATGGCCTGCCACTCCGCCGTCGTTAGCGAGTGTTCTAGATCGCGATCGTCGCGGTCGCCCATGTTTCTCCTCGGGTTTCCCATCTGCCGTGGCACACGTGGCGACCGCCGAAACCCGAGGAGGGGAAAGGGACGGTCGCCGCGTCTGCCGCGACAGTCGGCTTGGACTAATCGGGGTTCGTCTTCTCTGCCTTTCCGAGGCTCTTTGGACGAACGATGCGTCCACCGCGCGCGAGCGGCACGATCTCGAGCTCCACGCCGTCCAAAGCGGCGATGATCTCGGACTCATCGAACAGGAGTCGGCGGCAGCCGCTAAGACGCCTGTGCGGTAGACGGCCTTCCGCGACAGCGTCCTGCACTGTCCGCTTCGAGCAGCGCAACAGCGCCGCCACCTCTTCGGTGGTCAGGTAGCGCTTCACGCCACCGACCCCAGCGGGACGGTGGCTAAGGCTGGGTCAGGTTCTCGTGAGGGGTCGCCGCGCGAACTGCTGCGCGTCCGCGTCACTGCCGCAGCCGCGCGATGCGATCGCCGGCGGCGGGCAGCCTGGCGAGAGCGGGTGAGAGCCGCGTATGCGGTCCGCTTGCCGATCGGCATGCGGATGAGCTGCCGGCCAAGGCCGAGCGTGCGGCGAGCCCAGAGACGCCGCTCCCGGAGGACCTCCACTAGTTCGGCATCGGTGGGAGGCCGGTAGTCGGCTACCAAGCCATTGGCGTCGATACCCGTCACGGTGAACATCGCGGAGACAGAGATAAGCGGAGGCGTCGGACAGCGCGAACTGCGCTTTGGAGTGTGCGTACGCCACGACGTACACGCTTGCCGCGGGAGGCTGCGTTTCGCCGCGTTAGCTGCGCTTCCGACCCCTCGGAAACCCGCATAGCTGCGTCAGCTGCGGCTAGCTGCATCTCGTCCGGTCGGATTATGAGTCCCCTGCTCTGACCAGCTGAGCTACGGGCCCGACGTGCGCAGATTCTCCTGAGGATCCCATTCTCCCGCCGATTCCGGTGCGGGATCCGCCAGAATACGACGCCGTG
>Ga0070741_10013285_pt1 | contig 14605 bp, 15 predicted proteins | sample Coa_R1_4_FD_66440 | JGI IMG/M metagenome (GOLD analysis project Ga0070741, IMG submission 66440) | Surface soil microbial communities from Centralia Pennsylvania, which are recovering from an underground coalmine fire - Coalmine... | ecosystem: Environmental > Terrestrial > Soil > Unclassified ...
TTCAATAAGTCAGAGGCAAAGAATTAAGACGATGATCCGCACTTATTGGTCAAAGACAGATTTTCTTCCAGAGTCTGGCAAATGACCGGCGATTTTTATGATTGTTTCACAGCTTCAGAGACTCACCGCACATCAAAGCGGCAAAGCCGCCAGAACATAGTTCGGCAGCAGTCTCATCTGGGAGCGCACGCGTTCCGCGCGCTCAGAGGATTTACTTCTGATTTCTCAGATAAGCATCCTCGCCTTTGATCCAGTCTTCGCGCGGCGGCGAAAAGATATCATAAGCGATAATATCTTCCATAGCCGTGGCCGAGTGAACAGCCTTAGGCGGAATGTATAACATCTCGTTCGGCCCGACGAATATCTCTTTGCCGTCCATTTCAAATCGCCATTTGCCTTTGATAACAAACGTCAGTTGCTCATTTTCGTGTGAGTGTGGAGGAACGTAGCAACCTTCTTTGCACTCCATCCATGCCACCATCAGACCGCCGTCCCAGGCCAGCTTGCGAACGAACTTGTCGTTGATATTCTCCAGGGGGATTTCATCCCACTTAAAGTGAGTCATGTCTGTTACTTCCTTTGCGTATGATTGCTGCCGGTGTTTCTTATACTACAATCAGGCGTTGCTGAATAGCTTCTCAACGCCGCAGAAGCTCGTGGCGGACCCTCTTCACGGAATCCAGTATTTCCGGAACTCTCTCTTCGGATATTCCTCTTACAAATCTCAGGCCGCCGCCTTCTGCAAAGTTTTCAAAGTCTCTCAAATTGCTGATGCCAAAATCGTCGTAGAGCAGCCTTGCAGTTTTATGGCCGATGCCGCGTATTCTCATCAGGTCGAGGACGGTGACAGGCACTTCCTTTTTCAGGATTTCAAACGTTTCGCAGGTTCCGGTGTTGATGATCTCAACAATCTTTGCGCTTATCGCCTTGCCAATCGCCGGGATTTCCTGGAGCCCGGACACCCCTTCCTTCCGTACGATGTCTGCCATCTGTTGCGGATAGTCTTCGATCGTATCAGCAGCCGTACGATAAGAACGAACCTTGAACGGATTATCGTCTTTGAACTCCATCAGGTCGGCGATTTGCCTGAAAACGTCTGCAATTAACTGGTTATCCGCCATATTCAGGCTGGTTCTTGCAATTAGAATGCACAAGTTTGAGAGAGGAATCGTGGATTATCTAATCCGCCGAGAGCGGTTCTTATCAATGATGGCTATGAGAATTAAACCGAACCCAGCTAAACGCAAAACATAGAGCCAGGTGCGCACTTCATCACCTTTGGTCGCTGCCAGCCCCAGCCAGTTAAACCCCAACACCACAAAAGCCACCATGAAGAAAACGAAAAGTCGGTCTCCGCTTTCTCGCCAGAACTTTAGAAAAAACAGAGCGGCAACCAAACAGGCGAAAAATGTTGCCCCTTGGAGAAATTGGTTCACTTACACCTCACTCTTTAACGGCCGCTATCGTGAATCCCAAATCAATCCGTATAGAAGGAAGCACAAGGCTGCCAGCCCAGTCACGCTTCGCCAAATCGATAAATCTACATCGGGTACCACAATAATATCGATGAATAACAACAGGTTATTAAGGAGCAAGCCAACGAAACAGAGCGCACACCATAGAAGCAATTTCGCTCTCGTCTTCCTATAGCTCCTGAGCAACAGCCAGGCGCAAGCCAGACTGGTCAGAATGCAAAGTATGTATACGGCTTCAGCCATCCGTATCTCCTTTTAACTTAAAGGCGTCAGCAAGGATTCGAATTTTATTTGTCGACCTCGAAGAGATGAACGTAATGATAGCAACACGCTGAGTAGTGTAAATCTTTGCCAGCTGGTCAATCGATATTCGAAGGTCGGATGATTTTGGTGAATAGCTATATCGAATATCCGAGCCGCTTTCGGCCGTCAAGAGTCCCTTGGCTGCCAGTTCGGATAGTTGCGCAGTAGCCCACTGCTCATCGATCGATAACTCTCTGGCTACCTCCGCGGCAGTTCGTTTTAAGTTGGAGTCGCGCTGAAGCAATAACAGGACTTCTAACTCAGCTATCGAGTTTATGTTTCTGGCAAGAAACTGCTTGACGCCCTCAGGTATACCGCCCTCGCTCACCTTTCCCCGCTACTCTCACAAGATTGTCTCTGGACCCGGGCGCCAAGGTATTCTTTATCGCTCCATAATTTTGAGCGTGAATAGAATAGATGTTGCACCGATCGGAGAGCCAAGCCGACGTGCTAAAGACGGACGGCCAAACTGGGGATGATTACAAAGGAAGAGTACCTTATCACAACGCGAGGATTTTTAAAAACATCTCAGCGAAGTTGTGAGCAAAGGTGATCGGCTTAAAAGCTGCAACTGGCTTGCGGCTCATAATCTTATAGGGTAAATTAGGTCGTTCCGTCTCCCATAAAGCTTTGTATTCATAATAGGAGAATTCATGAAACAGCAATTGGAGCCAGAAGATAAACGCCTGGCCAATTTGGCGACTTCCGATCGAGCAAAACGCAATCTTGCAGTACCTGAATTAGTTGAAGAATCCCTTAGGCGAAGTGAGAGCACTTTATCCGCGAAAGGCGCTTTGTGCGTCACAACAGGCAAATATACCGGCCGATCCCCAAACGATAAATTTACCGTCGACGAACCTTCTTCACACGACAACATTGCCTGGGGCAAAGTTAACAAGCCGATTTCACGCGAAGCTTTCGATAAACTATATGACCGCGTTCTCGCGTATCTGGCAGATCGCGACGTGTTCGTATTCGATGGATTTGTCGGCGCGGATCCTGATTATAGACTTCCGATTAGAGTGATCAACGAATTTGCCTGGCATAATATCTTTGTTCGACAGCTTTTTATCCGGCCAACTGCTCAGGAACTGGAATCCCATAACCCGCAATTTACAGTGATTGGCGCCCCTGGTTTCAAGGCCGATCCGGTTACCGATGGCACTCATTCGGAGGCGTTCATCCTCGTCAGCTTTGAAAAACGAGTTGTCCTTATCGGCGGCACACACTACGCAGGAGAGATGAAGAAGTCGCTCTTCAGCGTCATGAATTACCTGTTGCCGCAAAAAGGCGTGATGACGATGCACTGTTCCGCAAATATTGGCGAAGCCGGCGACGTTGCGCTCTTTTTCGGATTGTCAGGCACCGGAAAAACGACATTGTCCGCAGACCCGCAACGTATGCTGATTGGCGATGACGAGCATGGGTGGTCAGATAATGGAGTCTTCAATATCGAGGGCGGCTGTTATGCGAAATGCATTAAGCTGTCACCTGTCGACGAGCCGCAGATATGGAATGCGCTCAGATTCGGCACTGTGCTGGAAAATGTTGTGCTGGACCCTGAAACCCGGGTGCCGGATTTTGACAACGCGAAATACACCGAAAATACCAGGGCGGCCTACCCGGTCGATTTCATTCCCGGCGCAGTCATACCTAGCGTCGGCGGCCATCCCAGCGTAATTATCTTCCTGACGGCGGATGCATTTGGCGTGCTTCCTCCGGTTGCCAAACTTACAAAAGAACAGGCCATGTATCACTATCTTTCCGGCTATACCAGCAAACTGGCCGGCACTGAGCGTGGAGTCACCGAACCGCAGGCCACTTTCTCTACCGGTTTCGGAGAGCCCTTCCTTCCTCTTCGTCCCTCACGTTATGCAGAGTTGCTTGGCGAAAAGATTAAGAAACATGATGTGCGCGTTTACCTGATTAACACCGGTTGGTCTGGCGGTCCGTACGGCGTCGGCAGTCGAATGAAGATCAGCTATACGCGAGCGATTGTGACTGCGGCGCTTAACGGCGAACTGGAGAAAACAGAGTTCACGCCGGATCCGGTATTCCGAGTGCTGGTGCCGAGTGCTTGTCCAGGCGTTCCAGCCGAAGTGCTGCAGCCGAAGAACACCTGGAAGGATGGCGCGGCATACGATCAGAAAGCGAAGGAACTGGCTGACTTGTTCATCAAGAATTTCACGAAGTTTTCCGGGGTGTCGAACGAGATCGCGAGCGCAGGTCCAAAGGGGTAATTGCAAACCTGGGAATAATGTAGGGGCAGGGCTTGTCCCTGCCCGGATTGCCGAAAGGCAATGAAGATCATCCACCACCCTCATGCTGATGGAAACGGATAATTACGTCAGGAAAAATACCTTAAGGCTGAAAGGCTTCGATTATTCCTCTAAAAGAATCTACTTCGTAACGACTGTCGCTAAGGACAGACTCAACTTTTTCCTCAACCATCAACTTTCTTATGCGGTCCTGGATTCCCTTTTCGAATTGCGAATTCAATATCAATTCAATCTTTACTGTTATTGTTTGATGCCCAATCATTTTCATGGACTGATAGGCGCAGGAGCATCTGAAAAGACTTTAGGTGATATTGTCGGTGGATTTAAGAGTTGTTCGACCAAGGTTTTCTGGCGATGGCATGGCGGAAAGCTATGGCAACCCAGATTCAACGATCATATCATTCGAAATGAACAGGATTTCCAGGAAACAATGAATTATATTTTGCAGAATCCCGTCAGGAAAGGGTTGGCTGAGAGGCCGGAAGACTGGCCGTTTTCTGGGACGTTGGACGCTCTGTAAATGCTTAATCGTGCTGGCGCACGATCCGGGCAGGGACGAGCCCTGCCCCTACATCTTTATTGCTAGTTGCTCTTCTTGCTGAAATTGAAGTTCGCCAGATCGCCCAGTCGGGTCATTCCGGAATCTTCGTTATTCAGATAGCTTCGAACATCGATCCGATCATCATCCTCTTCGTCGGTGTGCGTCGCGGCTCGAGCCGACAAGCCGATTCTCTTCTGATCCGGATCCAGCTTCAGAATCTTGAACTGCAGTTCCTGACCGATCTGAACGGCATCTTCAGGTCTTTCGACTCGCTGATCAGAGAGCTCAGAGATATGGCACAATCCCTCGATTTCATCAGCCAGCTCGACAAACACGCCAAAGGAGATAAAGCGCGTAACTTTGCCTTTGACGACGTCGCCGGGACGGTGATCTTCAAAAAACTTGTCCCATGCGTTTGGCTCAAGGTCTTTGATCGACAGGCTCAATCGACGATTCTCGGTATCAATGTTGGTGATGATTGCGTCGATCTCCTGTCCTTTCTTCAGAGCTTCCGACGGATGTTTAATCCGCTTGGTCCAGGAAATATCGGAAACGTGAACAAGTCCGTCAATTCCATCCTCGACTTCGACAAATGCTCCGAAGTCCGTCAGGTTGCGAACTTTACCGTGAACCTGCTGACCGATCTGATAACGCTCCGGCAGAGTGTCCCACGGATTGGATTCGATCTGCTTGATGCCAAGGCTCACGCGGCGTTTGTTGGCGTCAACGTCCAAAACAACTGCCTCGACGTCCTGACCGACGTTAACCATCTTGTTCGGATGCTTCATCCGTTTCGACCACGACATTTCGGTAACGTGGACCAGACCTTCGACGCCGTCTTCCAATTCAACAAAAGCGCCGTAGTCAGTGACATTGGAGATCTTGCCTTTTACCCGCTGACCCTGGAAATAGCGCTCGTTGACTGTGCTCCACGGATCGGGCAGCAACTGTTTGTAGCCGAGGCTGATCCTTTCCTTGTCCCGGTCGAATTTCAGGACCTTGACTCGGACATTTTCGCCGACTTTGAAGACATCGCCCGGATTGTTAACACGTCCCCAGGCCATATCGGTCACGTGCAGCAATCCATCGATTCCGCCGAGATCGACAAACGCGCCATACTCGGTCAGGTTCTTGATCTGACCTTCGACAATATATCCTTCTTCTAAATTCGAAAGCGTGTCGGTCTTCTTCGATGAATTCTCTTCTTCCAAAACCGATTTGCGCGACAAAACAACGTTTCCGCGCTTGCGGTTGAACTTAATTACGTGGGCTTCGACTTCTTTATTTTTCAGAGAATCGAGATTTCGAATCGGGCGAACATCGACCTGGCTGCCTGGCAAAAATGCCTGGATTCCCTCGATCTCGACCAGCAATCCGCCTTTGGTGCGTCCTACGACTTTGCCTTTGACGACCTGTTTTTCGTTAAAAGCATGCTCCAGGTTTCCCCACGTCTGCCTTGCGACAGCTTCGCCGTGCGACAACACAACGCCGTTCATCATGTTGTCCAGGCTCTTGATAACTACATCAACTTCATCACCGGGTTTAACAGTTACATTGCCTGCTTCATCGGTGAATTCGGCGCGCGGGACGGCGCCCTCACTCTTGAATCCAATATCAATGATAACGTCGGTATCGGTAAGTCCCACGACTGTTCCTTTAACAACGTCTCCGGGTGCAAATGAAGAGACTCGCTCTTCATATGCGTCAAACATCGCTCCGAAATCTTCGGTCGGGATGTTGTTCTCTGCGGCCGCAGAGTCTTGGCTATTATCCGCCGCAGGGCTAGCTGCGGTCTGATTCAGGTTGTCAATTGACATTACGGTTACGGTTCCTCCCAGGAATACTACACTCTTCAAATACTGCTCAAGCTATGAACAGAGGACGCGATGCTTCAGACAATGCGACGATCATGAAGCCATCTCGTGTTTCCGTCACTGCATCCTGCCTGGGTTTTAATCTCTCTGTTGCGGCTACTAAAGAATCGGCAGAACAGGTCGAAATCCTTCGCGGGAGCCAATGGCAGGTCTGCTGGAACACGGGCTGAAAAAGTCCTCATTCAACGTTGCTTAAGACGAAAGGATAATCTACATCTTGCTATAAGTGATGTCAAGTCAGTCGCCTGACGCTCGATTGAACAAAAATTGTTTCTGACTAATATTTTCCGTCGGCATCAAGCTTCGTCCTGCGTTACCCCTTCAAACAAATCCATCTCAACTCGATTTCTGTCACTGAATTCCGGGTAAGCCAGGTAAAAATGCTCGTTATTTTCGTTGGCTTCAATCCAGTCTTTTAATTTCGGCAGTAGTGATTGCTGCGAATTCTGAACACTAAACGCCTTAAGCTTCGTTTCAACAAAGCGCGCGATGTCGATTGTTGCAGTGATCGGCAAGAACGAGGCCGTCATTTCACGCCAAGGCGTCACTTTCGCGGTAACATAGTAAAACTTCGCCACTTGATGCGGTTCAGAATCAGGAAATATATTGGGATCGCTCAAAGCTTTAAAAGACTCCCAAGCGAGGGCAGAGATCGCTTTGTGATCCGGATGCTCGTTTCCGCCGCCCTCCGGACCGAAAGTTACAATCACGTCGGGCTTGAAACTGCGGATTATCGGTACGATTTTTCCTTTTACCTCATTCGGATCAGCCTGGTTGAGCTCCTTGTCTCTATAACCGAGGAAATGAACGTCACTAATTCCTAATATCCTGCACGATTCTCTGCATTCGTCACGTCGAATTTTACCGAGCTCTTCCGGCGACGAAGCCAGTCCTTCGGTGCGACCGGCTTCGCCACTGGTCGCGCAGATCAATTCGACGCGAACTCCTTGTTGAGTATATTTGGCGATTGTTCCGCCGACCGCAAATGCTTCGTCATCCGGATGGGCAAAAATAGCCAGCAGTCTTCGCTCAGTCATTCTTAATATCCGAATCCCCTTTATCCACGAGTTTCGCGACCCGATACATAACCACGGCGTGTTCTCACCTGCCAGGGTCGATCGCCGAGCTTTCCGGTAAGCCTTACCTCGATCGCGCGAAATCGCCCATCGGTTGTCGTGTTTGTCGGCTCGTAGACAAGTATATATTGGTTGCGCAACTCCTCATGAATCTGAGTAAACAGCCGTTGCACATCCACGTCGTCCTTCGGGAAGAACAGCTTTCCACCTGTCTGCGCGCAGAGTTCGCGCAATTCTTTTTCTCCGCGATTCAGGTAATCCTGATTCTCGCGCTTGTCCATGTTTACATCAAAGCCAAGGAATTCGGTGCTCAGACCGTAAACGACGATCTGTTTCTTTTGAGCAAGCTCAACCGTTTGTTTGAATGTCTTACCGCTGGCGGTGTCGGCGCCATCGGTAATTAACACGATCGCGCTTCGGCGACCTTGTTCTGTGCCGGCCTTTTCCTGAGTGATTTGATAGACGGCGTCATAAAGCCGTGTCCGGCCGCCGGCGCTCAGCCGATTAACAGCACTGAACAATTGCGACATGTTTTGGGTGTAATCCTGCTCAAGCTTTATCTCGTCGTTAAAGGAACCCAGCAATACCCTGTCTTGCGACTGATCCAGTAACTGTTGCAAAAACTGGCGGGCAGCGCTTTTTTCAAAGTCCAGCTTCGTCTTTACGCTGCTGCTGACGTCCACCAGAACCGAAATATCCATCGGTACGTGAGTGCTGATCTGGAAATCAACTATCTGCTGGGGATGATTATCCTCAAAAACCTGGAAATCGGTTTTCTTGAGATTAGGAACAAAACGATCTTTCTGATCAATTACTGTCACAGGCAGCACGATGTTAGTAACACCCAGCTGAACAGCGCCCTGGTCCTGTTCGTCTTGCTGCGAGACGTTTTTTCCGTTGTCTGGCGCTTTCTTTTCCTGAGTTTGATCTGTCGGAGCAACCCGGCGCGGCCTGGCGTTTGGCTCTCCCTGCTGCGGCAGGGCTGTAACTACCATAGACAGCAACAGAATCAGTGAAAAAATAATTCTCATATTACACTCTCGTTTGGGATTTCCATTAATCTTCAAGAGCCGTCAAATCCAGTTTGATGTCATCCGTATTACTTGCGATGCACCAGGAATGCCAGAGAACAATGGGAGCAGGCCGTATTATGTATCATTTTCTTACTTTGTATTCGTCAAATCGTATTTTTATTTTTAAAGGTATTTGGTGCAGGAACATCAATCTGACACGAATAATCTTATTTGATTGGATAAGTCGAAAGTGACGTACGAAGGCTACAATCAAGATCTCGCTCGAATTGAGCAAACCGTAAGATTGTCTGAGGGGTAAAATTCTATCCGGCTAAAAAATAAAGAACATGACCCGGCCGAAAAAGTCTTTGCCGCGCTGAATGTGAACTCCAACCAAAATCCAGAGCTTATTCAATGAATTCCGTATTGATTCTGGCCAAAACTATTCAGCGTGCCCTTACTCCTTTTATTGCCTTACTACCCGTTAGCTGATTTGCGCAAGCTGCCTACTGTAAAGGTCGGTTGATCTCGCCCTGTCTCCGATTGACTGCTGGTTGCATTGTCATTATCGGCGCCAAGACTTTCAGCTTCTTCTTCCCTTTCGATTTGCGTTATCTCCTGCCCATCAGTGAAGAGGTAAGTTCGAAGAACCTGATTGAACTTCTCATCGTGCCGCCGTATCCACTCCAGAACCATCGCGGCGTGTTCTTTTTCCTCATCTCTATTATGAGTAAGTATTCGTTTTAACGCTTCATCCGTAGACGCGTCTATGCGCTGTTGATACCAATCGATTGCTTCAAGCTCTTCTTTCAAAGAGTTGATCGCCCGGGTCATGTTCTTAGTTGCTTCAGTTAGTTGTTCCGATGACTCGTGCCATTGGTCAGTCGCCATTAAATCCCCTCCTCGTGATTAGCATTAATCCTTTTCTTCCGCACCACACTCGTTATTAAAAAGTTCTCCCGAAATTGAAATCTTGGAAGCATTCGGCTAAAAGCTTCTTCGACCGGCTTTGGCTCGATCGTCGAGATTCAGTAAGCTGTCAGAATTCCCAAACATCGTTTTGATAACGCTACGAGTATAACACGAGAATACCACTGCCACTTCAACCTCTGCTGATCTTTGAATTTTATTAATCAGGACTTAATCTCGATGCTTATGCCGGCCGAATCTGGCGACTGTTACACGACTACTGTTTTGCTTTACGACGCTCTGCCCATCTCAGCTTCATCTTTTCAGATATAGCTTGTCGATGAGCTTCGCTCATTTTCCGACCAGGTTTACGACCTCGCTTTTTACCTCCCGGAGGAGCCAAGGTGTCAAAGGCGAAAAGACCTTCCGCCGCGGGTTTACGACCTCGACGTCGACCGTCTGTGATACCCATTCTGGATCTTAGGGCAGATATCTCCAGATCGATAGTACGTCGCTTCTCTTCGAGATACTCCAATGCTAATTCAAGTAACCTTGATTCTGTGATGCTCATTATTTACCTCGAACATTTTTTTTGGGCCAGCTTGCATCATAACACAGATTTTTCCGTTTTCTAGTTCAAGATAAACAACTTTTATCAATATTCATGCGGGTTGAATACAATATCCGGCTCTTCTATTGATGATTACCTGAGGATTGGCCGGCCACGCAGGGCCGCGGCTCGCGTTAATCGATGTAGTCGGTTGCTGAACGAAGAGATAAGATCAGCGAACCCCAATAACAGTTTATAATAACCGAACAGCATCCATTGAGAAGTAAGTCAGGATCATATCGGCCCCGGCGCGTTTGATCGAAATCAACGACTCCATCATCACTCGCTGTTCGTCAATCCATCCGAGTCGACCGGCGGCCTTTATCATCGCGAATTCACCGCTTACTTGATAGGCGGCTATAGGTAAGTCAAATTTCTGACGCACCGCATGGATTATGTCCAGGTACGGAAGCGCGGGTTTAACCAAAAGAATATCGGCCCCCTCTTCTACGTCCAGCGATGCCTCTCGCATAGCCTCGCGCGCGTTAGCAGGATCCATCTGGTAACTGCGCCTGTCGCCGAACTGCGGAGCGCTATCGGCCGCCTCCCGGAAAGGCCCGTAAAAGCCTGAGGCATATTTGACTGCGTAAGACATAATCGGAAGATGTTGAAAACCGGATTTATCCAGCGCCGTTCGAATTACCCCGACAAAGCCATCCATCATATTTGACGGAGCGATAATATCCGCGCCAGCTTCCGCCTGCGCTATTGCTGTCCTCGCCAGCAGTTCCAGCGTCGGATCATTATCTACGTCGTTATTTCGTATAACGCCGCAATGTCCATGGTCCGTATATTCGCAAAGGCAGTTGTCGGCAATTACCAGAATGTCAGAGACCTCTCGCTTTACCGCTCTAATCGCCTGCTGAACAATGCCATCTTCCGCGTAGGCATCACGACCCGCAGGATCTTTTTGCGACGGTAAGCCAAACAGGATGATTGACTTGATTCCTAACGACTTTACTTTTTTGACCTCTTTGACCAGTTCATCGACAGACAGATTAAAATTGCCAGGCATAGAACCGATCTCACGTCTGACGCCTTCGCCGGGGCAAACGAAGAGCGGCATAATGAAGTCGTCCGGCGAAAGATTCGTCTCCCGAACCACGGAGCGCAGCGTTTCGGTACGCCTCAGTCGTCGGGGTCGATGAATGAGATCGGTCATGATATTTCTCCTTGCGTTTCTTACAGATAGCAGCCAAACGAGCCTGAGCGCTTCAGTATACCAAAAGACGCCGATAAGTGATAAAGTACGACGAATCGAAAGCTTAAACTCGACTGATTCGCCCGGAGAATTTTGCCATAGGTTCTTATTCCGTAAAATCGGGAACTTTAGGTGTCCAGAACCGTGTAACTTTCCGAGACAGGCGAGATAAACCAGTCGCAGCTTCCGGGTCGATTTTAGACTCTGATTGGGCAGAAACTGGCAGAGAGGAGTTCATGCGCGGTTTGGCCGCCTCCGGCAACTGCGGTCCAAGAGGATGGAGACGCTAATCTACAGAAGTAATCTGGGCGTCAGCCAACGAATGGTGACGAAAGTCGAAGCGTTGAGCGATCATGAATTGCTTCTGGCGACCCGTGATGGCGACGAAACGGCGTTCCAGGAATTGGTGCGTCGCTATCGCAACCCGATTACAAACTTTGTATATCGGATGCTGGACGATTACGACAAGGCGGTGGATTTGGCGCAGGAGACTTTTGTCCGGGTTTACACCAGCGCAGATCGTTACCGGGCGGATTTCAGTTTCTCGACCTATATTTATCGCATCGCCTCGAATCTTGCGATCACTGAATTGAGGCAGCGAAAGAGACGCCGATTAGTTCCGTTATTCTCCTTCTTCACGAACGATGACGGCGAACAGGTCGAGATCGATTTCCCTGACGGCAAGCCGCTTCAGGATACGACGATGATCGACGACGAGCGGCGGCGGGCAGTTCAGCGGGCGATAACATCGCTGCCGGAAAAATATCGCGTGGCACTGGTTTTGCGCGATGTTGAGGGGTTGAGTTACGAGCGAATAACAGAAATATTGAGTTTGTCAGAAGGAACCGTGAAATCACGGATTAACCGGGCGCGTAATCTTCTGAAGGACAAACTCAGCGCATACGTTTGATGGACGGAATTGATATGAGTACGAAAGATCGTGATTGCATAAGAGTTCAAAGCATAGTCGACGAGATGCTGGCTGATGATATGCCGCTGTTTGTGGCAAAGCACATTACCAGTTGTTCGAACTGCAGCCAGTACACGAACAAGTTGAATGGTCTGCGAAGGCTTCTGCGAGATTCACACAGAGTGACCGTTCCCGACGATTTTGACGTTCGGTTACGAATGCGTCTGCAGGACAGGTCTGAGCAACGACGAACGTTCTGGGCTTTTGTTCCTACTCCGGCGCTGGCCGCCCTGGCAATTTTCGTGGTGACTTTTTCGATTGTCTATGCACTGTTTAGGCATCCCGCTCCGGGCTCTGGAACACAAACGACTGCAGAATCAACATCTGCTCCTATCGCCAAAAATGACAATCCTGCAGCGGCGAACACACAGGCTGATCCGATTGTCGCATCTGATGTCGCGTCTGATATAGACGGACAGGCTGTGCCAGTCGGGAGAAGGAACTCAGCAGGTGCTGGGATCAAGTCAATAAGCCGTCTCGATAGGAGTACGGCATCGACAACCGATATTCCTGGTGTACCGATACTGTTAAACGGCGAACAGGTGATGCGATATCCGCAGGTGGTTTTCGGCGCAAGGCGTGTGGTCCCCAGGTCTTCATCGGCCAGCAGGTTGCAAACCGAGCCAAGCACTTTTTAAGTATCGACACCTGACGGGGACAGAAAAAGATAGAATCGGCAAATGGCCCTGTGGTTTTGAAGTAAGAACATGCGCACTAGATTGATTATCCTCTGCATAATGTTGGTGAACGCTGCCGGCGTAGGGATTGCGGCGTCGACTCAAAGATCGGCTCATCCGGCGGCCGCCGTCGGAGTTGCGGCGCAAGCTCCCTGGATGGTTTCAGTCGTACATAAAATCAATCTCCTACCCGTGCTCAATAGCAGTGGTATTCAGGCGAGCACCGTCGATGGCAGTAACGCTGTAACTTATAATCTCACGACTGGCATAGTAATGGACCGCGATGGCCATATAATGACCCGGCTGGTCAACGTTAATCCGAACAATCCTTCGCCCGATATCACGATAAAGACAGTTGATGGCAGAGCTCTATCGGCCGAAATTCTTGGCTTGGATGGATCGACAGGTTTGACGATCCTTCGAGTGCCCGATCTGAAAATCGACCCACCAACATTCGCTGAAGACGCGAATCTCGCGGATGGCGATATTATCCATGTTCTGAGCCCGGACTTTGAAGGCACGCTGACCCATTTCAAAGCTCGAGGAGACAATGGATCCGCCGACCAGACTGTCTCTTTCTTCCCGACAATGAAGCTTTTGTCGACAACTGCGCGAATTACCAGAGTCCCTTCAACTCCCAGAAGAGCAACTCGCAACGGAACGGTCAGGGTTACTGAAGGGCGGTTTACGATATCAGCGCCTTCAGCAAGAAGAATCGCTGATGACAGCGTCGTTGTGAACCGCCGCGGACAGGTAGTCGGGCTTACCCTTGTTGAACAGTCTGACGCCGGCAGAACGAGAGAAATGGTCAGACAGGCCAATTTTGTCTATCCGATTGGCGACGCTAAATTGGTTGCCGAAAGAATTATCCATAGCAGAAGCATTTCAAAAGCGTGGCTGGGCGTATCGGGCGTCAGTATTACCGAACTATCAGTGGATGAGAAAAACGCGTTTTTCTCTTCGTCACAGTTCCCATCGCAAGGCATTATTGTAAGCCGTGTCGAGCCATCCAGCCCTGCTGCAGTTGCTGGTCTAAAACCAAACGATATCCTGATTAGCTTTAACAATCAGGATATTACTTCCACGCAGGAGTTTTCGCAGATTTTAAACGCTGCTCCGATTGGCCAGACGATGGAAATGGTCACCTATCGAGACGGCAAGACTGTTAAGGTCGACGTGAAGCTTGCGCAGCGTCCTTTTGTTGTCGTCCAACAGACCGCAACGGCGAATCCCAACAGAAGCGCTCTTGAGTTACAGGATTTGAAATATCGGATCACTATTCTCGAAAACGAGTTTGCATTCCAACAGCAGCGGCTGGCCTTGATTACCGACCAGGAAGCGCGCCAGACAATGGAAACAAAGCTCCGCCAGATTAAAGAATTGCTCGAGATTCAAAAATCGGCATTGTCGCAATTGGAGGCCAGTAACGCCGCGGCCGCCGCCCAGTCTTCGACGACACCTCCGCCTCCCAAACCAGTCGTTCCGAACTTCTCGCTTCAAATTCAGCTGGGCATTGCTGCCAGGGAGTTGAGCGATCAGTTACGGGTTTTCTTCGGAGTGCCAGACCATCAGGGTATTTTGATAGAGACCGTCAAAGCAGGGGGATTGGCGGACCAGGCCGGACTAAAAGCGGGCGATGTATTGATGGAGTTGAACGGTGTTGCGATCACTAACGCA
>Ga0070741_10013286_pt1 | contig 14604 bp, 16 predicted proteins | sample Coa_R1_4_FD_66440 | JGI IMG/M metagenome (GOLD analysis project Ga0070741, IMG submission 66440) | Surface soil microbial communities from Centralia Pennsylvania, which are recovering from an underground coalmine fire - Coalmine... | ecosystem: Environmental > Terrestrial > Soil > Unclassified ...
GAACAGCGTCAGCACGCCGTCGCTGATCTCGTGCGCCTGCGCCATGTCCTGCAGCACCGGGATGTTGAAGGTGTTCGTCTTCGACCAGATCAGCAGGATCGCCAGGAGGAAGCCGATGTCGCCGAGGCGCGTCGTCAGGAACGCCTTCTTGGCGGCGTTCGCCGCGGCAGGCTTCTCGAACCAGAAGCCAATGAGCAGGTACGAGCCCAGCCCCACCAGCTCCCAGAACACGTAGACGAAGATGATGCTGTCGACGAGGACGAGGCCGAGCATGGCCGCCGTGAACAGCGACATGTACGCGAAGTAGCGCGAGTAGCCGCCATCGCCGTGCATGTAGCCCTGCGAGTACACCTGCACGACCAGCGAGATCGCAGTGACCGTGACGAGCATGATCGCGCTCAGGCCGTCGATGCGGAGCGCGAGTGAGATATCGAGGTTTGGGCCGCCGAGCCGCGCGAGCACGTCGTTCTGCGTGCCGATGCGCAGCCAGTGGTGCGAGTGGAACGCGAGCGCGTGGCCGTCGCTGTCGATCACGCTGTCGAGCGCCCAGAGCGCGAAGAGGAACGCCGTGCCGACCGCCGCGATCGTCACCCAGCCCGAGAGCCGCGGGAACGGCTTCGTGAGGAACGCGATCGTCAGCAGCGAGCCGACGGGCAGCAGCAGGATCGCCCAGGCGACGCCTTCCGGGATGGTGGGGAGCAGCACTAGCGCACCGTCCGGCGGGACAGCGTCGTCTGCGCGGTGCGGTCCGGTCCGAGGCGCCGCGCGCGGACGGCGGACGCCCTCTCCGAGGGCGGGCGGGTGGGCAGCACAGGCCGGATGATCACGCCGGTCAACACCTCTAGATCTTCCGCATGATCTCTTCGGCGACGTGGGTCTTGCTGTCGGGTACCCAGATCTCGCGCGGCTGCGACATCGGCGCGTCGCCACCGATCGGCGGCACGATGCGGTTGGACACGCCCTCCGCGTCGAACAGCTCCTTCCACACCTCCGCGGCGTAGCCGTTCTTCACGTCCATCAGCTTCGACCACATCGCTCCTCGCTCCCTACCAGCGCAACAGGTCGATCTCGTCGAGGTTCACGGTCTCGCGGTGACGATAGATCGCGACCGCGAGCGCCAGCGCCACCGCCGCCTCCGCCGCGGCGACGGTGATGATGAACACCGCGAACACCTGGCCATCGAGCGGGCGGGGCGAGACCACGAAGCGCGAGAAGCCGAGCAGCGTCACGTTGACGGCGTTCAGCATCAGTTCGATGCCCATCAGCACGCCGATCGCGTTGCGCTTCCCGAGCGCCAGGTAGAGCCCGACGACGAAGAGGATCGCGCCGAGGATGAGCACGTGCTCGAGCGGCACCGTCGCGAGCACGCGGTCAGAAGGCATCGTCGGCCTCCTCGCGCGTGAGCACGATCGCGCCGACCATCGCGGCGACGAGCAGCACCGAGGCGACCTCGAACGGCACGATGTAGGGCTTGAAGAACGCGCGCCCGAGCTCGGCCGCGGTGACGGCGAACTCGCCGCGGCCGGCGATCCGCCAGTCCGTGTCGTAGACGACGAAGACGATGACCGCGAGCAGCAGCCCGGCGAGCACGAACGCCGGACCCTGGTACACCGTCTCGCTGTTCCTCCGGTCGGCGCCCGGCGTGAGCATGATCGCGAACGTCAGCAGCACGGAGATGGCGCCGGCGTAGATCAGCACCTGGGCGACCGCGACGAAGTCCGCCGAGAGCACGACGTAGATGCCCGCGACCCCGACGAAGGTGAGCACCAGGAACAGCACCGCGTGCACCAGGTTGCGGACGGCCGCGACCATCAGCGCGCAGGCGACGGTGCTGGCGGCGATGACATAGAACGCGACGACGACGGCGGTCTGGTCGATCACCCGCCGATCCCCTCTGCCCGCGCGCGGCCCCGCGCGGCCTGTCCGTTACGCAACGCCGGTGCTCGACGGCGCCGTGCCGATGCCCGTGGCCTCCGGCGCCGGCTGTCGGTAGGCCGGCAGCGACGGCACGTCGATCCCCGAGTAGAAGCGCGGCCGGTCCGGGAAGCGCGAGAACTTCGGGCCCATGAACCGCACCCAGCCGACGATGAGCGCCACCGCGAACGCGCCGTTGACCGCGACGTACACCGGCAGCAGCAGCCCGGCGCTCCAGCCGGTCTCCGTCCAGATCAGCACCTCGGCGGCGACTACCACGATGTTGATGAACGCCATCGGCGTCATCCACTTCCAGGCGAACGCCAGGAGCTGGTCGATGCGGAATCGCGGCAGCGTACCGCGCGTCCAGACGAAGAGGAAGTACACGGCATAGATCTTGCCGATGAACAGCATCCACCCCGGCACGATCTCGTCGAGCTTGTACGTCCACCAGCCGCCGAGGAAGACGGTCGCCATGATCGCCGAAATGGCGACGCAGTTGATCAGCTCCGCGGCGTAGAACAGGCCGAACTTCATCCCCGAATACTCGACGTGGTAGCCGCCGGCGATCTCCGACTCGGCCTCCGCCAGGTCGGCGGGCGTGCGGTTCAGCTCCGCCGAGGATGAGATGAAGTAAATGAGGAACGGGAGCGGCTGCACGAGGACCAGCGGCAACCAGTACTTCTCCTGGAAGAGCACGATCGAGGCGAGGTTCATCGTGCCGGTGAAGAGCACCAGGCCGAGCAGCGCCAGCACGCTCGGGATCTCGTACGTCACGAGCATGGCGATGACGCGCATGGCGCCGAAGAGCGCGTACTTGTTGTTCGAGCCGTAGCCGCCGGTGAATACCGCGAGCGCCGCCAGCGACGACATCGCGAGGATGAAGACGACGCCGACGTCGAGGTCGGCGAGCGTCATGTTGCGCCCCCACGGCAGCACCGCCAGCACGACGATGCCCGGCACGGTGAACGCGATCGGCGCCACGGAGAACACCAGCGCGTCGGCCACGCGCGGCTGCAGCACTTCCTTCTGCATCAGCTTGATCGCGTCGGCGATGGGCTGCAGCAGCCCGAACGGCCCGAGGCGGTTCGGCCCCAGCCGCGACTGCATGCGCCCGACCACGCGCCGCTCGATCCAGATGTTGATGATCGCCGCGCCGCCGATGAACGCGACGATGCCGCCCGCCCCGAGCAGCGCCGAGACGACGTACACCAGCCAGCCCGGGCCGCCCGCATCGCGGATCCGCTCGAGGATGGCGTTGCTCAGGTTCGAGAGGTCGCGGATGTCGTACCAGTTGCGCGAGATGATGGTTAGCAGCGCGCTCACCGGTCCACCTCGCCGACGTTGATGTCGATGCTGCCGAGCGTGACGATCGCGTCGGCGATCGTCTGGCCGACGGTCATCTCCTTGAGCACGCTGAGGTTGATCAGCGACGGGGCGCGCACGTGCCAGCGGTAGGGGGCGGCGCCGCCGTCGCTCACGACGTAGAACCCGATCTCGCCCTTCGGCGACTCGATGCGGCTGTACGCCTCGCCGGCCGGCGGGCGGATGGCGAGCGGCACCTCGGTCTTGTGCGGCCCGGAGGGGAGCGCGTGCATCGCCTGGCGGATGATGCGCAGGCTCTGCTTCATCTCCTCGATGCGCAGCACCATGCGGTCGTAGGCGTCGCCGTTGTAGCCGACCGGGATATCGAACTCGTACTGGTCGTAGCCGCAGTAGGGGTCCGCCTTGCGCAGGTCCCAGGCGATGCCGGCGCTGCGCAGCATCGGCCCGCTGAGCGAGGCGTTGATCGCCATCTCCGGCGTCACGACGCCGACGTCGCGCGCCCGCATGAGGATGATCTCGTTGCCGACCAGGAGCCGGTCGTACTCCTCGAAGCGGTACGGCAGGTCGTCGTTCACGAGCTTGTCGAGGGCGGGCAGGAACTCGTCCGGGATGTCGAACGCCACGCCGCCGATGCGCATGTAGTTCGTCGTGATGCGCGCGCCGCACGTCATCTCGAACAGGTCCAGCACCTTCTCGCGGTCGCGGAACGTGTACATGACCGGCGTCTGCCAGGCACCGCAGTCGTTGATGAAGGCGCCCGTCGCCATGCAGTGGCTCGCGATGCGCTGCAGTTCGGCGAAGATCACGCGCAGGACTTGCGCCCGCTCGGGCACGTCGATGCCGGCGAGCTTCTCGACCGAGAGGCAGTAGCCGAGGTTGCTGGTCATCGCGGCCAGGTAGTCCATGCGGTCCGTGAACGGGATGTTCTGCGTGTAGGTGCGCTCCTCGGCGAGCTTCTCCATGCTGCGGTGCAGGTAGCCGACGACCATCTTCACGTCGACGATGCGCTCGCCGTCGATCAGCGCCACCATCCGGAACACGCCGTGCGTGCTCGGGTGCTGGGGGCCGATGTTGACTTCGATCAGGTCGGACTTGATCGTCACGCGCGTCCTGTCCGCGGCATCTAGGCGCCCGTGCCCGGCATGCGCGGCCGGAACTCGCCGCCGGTCTGGCCCGGCACTTGCTTCGGGAACTGGCTCAAGCCGGACTTCTGCCCGCCCGGCAGCGCCATGAAGTCCTTGCGCAGCGGGTGGCCCGGGAACTTGTCCCAGAGGAACAGCCGGCTGAGCCCCTCGTGCCCCGTGAAGCGCACACCCATCAGGTCGTACACCTCGCGCTCCTGCAGCGTCGCGCCGATCCACAGCTTCGTGATCGAAGGCACTTCCGGCGCTTCGTGGTCCGCCGGCACCTTGATCTCGAAGATGTGGTTCTGCGCGAGCGACGAGAAGTGGTACACGACCTCGATGTGCGTGATGCGGTCGACGCTGCAGAGCTGCACCAGGTACTTGCCATCCAGCTCGTCGTCGTCGCGCAGCGCCGCCATCGCGTCATACGCGCGCGCCGGTTCGAGCACGACCCAGCCATCGGTGACCTCGCGCACGCCGTCCGGCACGCGCGCGCGGATGCGCTCCGCGACGAACGTGCCCGGCAGCGTGACGGTCGCCGGGTACGGCACTAGACCCACTCCATCGCGCGCTTGCGCCATGCATAGGCGTAGCCGACGAACAGGATGCCGATGAAGATCAGCGCCTCGACGAAGGCGTAGACGCCGAGCTGGCGGTAGGCGACCGCCCAGGGGTAGAGGAACACCGCCTCGACATCGAACACGACGAAGAGCAGCGCGAACAGGTAGTAGCGCACGTTGTAGCGGACGAGCGCGTCCCCGACCGGCACCATGCCGCACTCGTAGACGGACTCCTTGATCGGGTCCGGCCGCTTCGGCCGAAGGTGGAACACGCCGAGCACCACCGAGGCGACGATGGGGATCAGCGGGAAGGCGATCGCGAAGACGATGAGGAAGCCGGCGCGCCCAAACTGCTCGATCACCAGGCGTCTCCCGCGGCAAACTTTGTGAATTTCTGCGCGATCGCCGCGAAGCATATCACAGGGTCTGGGCACGGACAACACGCCGTGCGGGCGGCGCTCCACCCGTCCGGAGCTTCCGCGTCAGGGGCGTCCCGCCCTCAAGTTCAGGGTCTTCCCTGCCGACTACTCCAGTAGCTAACGCACCTACTGGAGGTACCCGATGTCCCGCTTCATCCCGACCGCGCTCGTTGCCGTCACCATCGTCGCGACCGCCCTCGTCGCCGTCGCTCCGTGGTACTGGGGCTAGGCCCCGCCGTCTGGCAACGGCTGTGATGCCCCGCTCCTGCGGGGCATTCGCACGCCCGGCGCCTGAGCGTCGCGGCGTCCCCCGCCGATACTCCCAGAGGGGTGGCCCGCGAACGGGCCATTGACCGACGGGGGGAGCACATCGACCGGAAACTTGCCGCGGGCGCGGCGTTCGCGCTCGCGCTCATGGTCCTCCAGTTCGTCGCGATCCACACGGCCCCGGCCGGCATCGCCGTGCGCGTCATGCTGCCGCTGACGGCGGCGCTCGTGCCCGTCGCGCTCTGGCCGTTCCGCCGCTGGCTCGGCGCCTGGGTGATCCTCGTCGGGCTGTCGGCCAACTTCGCCGCGATCGTCGCGAACGGCGGGCTGATGCCGATCGAGCGCTCGACCGTCGCCCGGGCGGCGGGCGCCGACGTGGCCGCGGGGCACGCTTCGGGGCAGTGGCTCCGCGGCTCGAAGGACGTGCTCGTGCCGGACGGCGGCGGCCGCGCCGCCGCGCTCGGTGACAGCATCATCATCCCGGCCGGCGGCCGGGGGCTCGTCGCGAGCCCGGGCGACGTGGTGATCTGGTGCGGGCTGATGCTGCTGGGCGGCGAGGCCGCGGTGCGGGTCCAGCGGCGGCGCCCGCAAGAAGTCCCGGCGCCCGAAGCCGCTACGCCTGCCGCCGTCACGCCCGCAAGGGCGCAGGGCGGCGCAGCCACCCCGCGGTGACGCGCCACCCCCGCCACCAGGTGGGAAGCATGCGGCAGCGAGGGCACATCCACCGCCTGCTCCCGCGATTGGCGACGCTACGCGCTCGCTTCTGACGAACCTCTCACCGAACCGCGCGGTCAGAGACGCGCGAAGGACGGCCGAATGGCCGTCCTTCGCAGAGTGCTCGTGGTGCGTGCCCTAGCCGGCGATCGCGTCGACCTTTGCGCGCGCCGCGGCCTTGTCCTTGTACCAGAGCGCGTTGATCTCGATGAACGGCTTCGCGGCGTCCGGCACGTCGTCCTCCGCGAAGATCGCCGTCACCGGGCAGGCCGGCTCGCAGGCGCCGCAGTCGATGCACTCGTCCGGGTCGATGTACAGCATCTTGTCCTCGTCGCCGTCGTCGTGGATGCAGTCCACCGGGCAGACGTCGACGCAGGAACGGTCCTTCGTACCGATGCAGGGGTCGGTGATGACATAGGTCATGGCGGTGCTCGCTCCTCGGTGCTTTCTCGGTGCGGTTCGGCGGCATTCTAGGGACGGCCGCCCGATTAGCGGAAGGGGTTAACGAACCGATTACTTCGCAAATAGCGCCAATCCGTGAAAAACGTCACGCCTCGCGGGCCGCGCCATGAAGCCGGGCGGGGCGTCCGCGCGTAGACTCTGTCTGGACCGCGCGGCGCGCAGAAGAGGGAGGCGTAGATGCTCGACATCGGCTCACCGGCGCCCGACTTCGACCTCGAGGATGCCGACGGCAATCGCGTGCGGCTCGAAGACTTCCGCGGAAAGTCGGCGGTCGTCCTCATGTTCTACCCGGCCGACGACACGCCCGGCTGCACGAAGCAGCTTTGCGCGGCCCGCGACGACTACGACCGCTACCGCGCCGCGAACGTCGCGGTCTTCGGCGTGAACCCCGGAAGCGCCGGCGGACACAAGAAGTTCACCGAGAAGTACGGCCTGAAGACGCCGCTCCTGCTCGACAACGGCGGCAAGGTGGCGCGCGCCTACGATGCGCTGTACCCGCTCCCGTTGCTCACGATCGTCAACCGCACGGTCGTCGGCATCGACGCGCAGGGCATCGTGCGCTTCTCGGAGCGCGGCATCCCTTCCACGGACAAGATCCTCGCCGCGCTGTCCGCGCCCGCCGCCGCCGGCTGACGGCGCGCAGCCGCTAGCATGGCTGCGTGGACATCGATGACCTCGAGCGCCGTGCGGGGGCGCTGACGCCGGACGACGTCGCAGCCGCGGAGGCCGCGCTGCATGCCGGCGCGCTCGCGCCCGCTGACACCCGGCGCCTGGTCGGCGCCCTCGCGCGGCAGCGCGACGAAGCCGTGCGCGGCGCGCTCGTGCACCTGCTCCGAAGCTCGCAGGACGCCGCCCTCGTGCGGGCCGCGCTCGAGGTGCTGTGCGTGCAGTGGGACGACGCGGCCCGGCACCTCGACGCCGTGGCGCATTTCGTGCGCGGCGCCGCCTGGGACATCGCGGCGGGCGGCGAGGTGCGGCGCGCGGCGATCGCCGTCGCCGGCGGCTACCTCGCGCGCCACGAGCACACGCCGCTGCTCTTCGAGCTGATCGCGATCTCCGAGGGCGAGGAAGACGAGGCGACGCGGCTCGCCGCGGTGCGCGCGCTCGCCCAGGCGACGGGATACCGCGGCCGTCCGGTCGACCTGCAGATCGACCTCTGACGCGCGGTCAGGACGCCGCGGCGGCCGGCGCTGCCTCGACGAAGTAGCGCACGCGCTCCTTCTTGAACTCGCGCGCGCTCCAGAGGATCTCGTACTCCCCGACGCCCGTCTTCTCCGCCAGCTCGGCGACGATCGCCGCCACCTGCGACCGCGTCTCGCAATGGACCATCGAGAACAGCGGGTAGGGCCAGTCGGCGAAGGTGGGACGCCAGTAGCAGTGGCTCACGCGGCTGTCGGCGGCGAGCAGCGCGCCGACCTCCTCGATGCGCTCCTCCGGCACGCGCCAGCACGCCATGCCGTTCGCGCTGAAGCCCGCCTCGTTGTGGCGCAGCACCGCGGCGAAGCGCCGCAGGATCCCCTCCTCGTGCATCGCCTGCAGGCGGGCGACGAGCGCGGGCTCATCGAGGCCGAGCACGCGCGCCGCCGGCGCCCACGGTCGCGGCTCGAGCGGCAGGTCGTCCTGGCACACCGCGATGATCCGCTTCTCGTCGTCCGTCAGCTCGCGGCGGGGCGGACGCGCGGCGCGCGGGCGCGGCTTGGCGTCGGTCTGCTTCCCGACCATGTCGTATTCGACGGCGATCTTGAACAGCTTCCGCGCCGGCAGCACGTGGTGACGCGTCGCGCCGGCGCGCGCGGCGAGCGCCGCGACCTCGGCGTCGAAGTCGCGGTCGCGTGGCAGCGCCATCACGAACCAGAGGTTGAAGTCGTGCTCGCGCGCGTAGTTGTGGCTCACGCCCGGATGCGCCGAGATCACCGCCGCCGCGTCCTCGAGCCGCTCCGGCGCCACCGACACGGCGACCAGCGCGCTCCGATAGCCGATGCGGAAGACGTCGAAGATCGGGCTCAGGTGCCGCAGCACCCCGCTCTCGCGCAGGCGCCGCGCGCGCCGGAGCACGTCCGCTTCGTCCAGCGCGAGCGCGGCGGCGACGGCGGCGAACGGGCGCTCGACGAGCGGGAAGTCGCTCTGCAGCGCGTTGAGCAGCCGGCGGTCCGTCAGGTCGAGCTCGGTCATCCTACGAGTAGCGCTCCTCGGTCCACGGGTCGCCGTGGATGTGGTAGCCGTACATCTCCCAGAAGCCGGGGCGCTCGTCGGGCATGACGACCAGCCCGCGCACCCATTTCGCGCTCTTCCAGAAATAGAGCTTCGGCACCACCAGCCGCAGCGGCCAGCCGTGCTCCTTCGCGAGCGGCGCGCCGTTGTGCGCGTGGGTGAAGATCACGTCGTCGTCCATCAGCTCTTCGAGCGGGACGTTCGTCGTATAGCCGCCGTAGCTGTGCACCATCACGTGCTTTGCCGCGGGCTTCAGCTTCACGTGCTGCATGAGGTCGACGAAGCGCACGCCGGTCCAGTCGTTGTCGAACTTGCTCCAGTGCGTCACGCAGTGGATGTCCGACCGCAGGTTGGTCTGGGGCAGCGCCATGAACTCGTCCCAGGTGAAGTGCGCCTCCTGCTCCACCTCGCCCACGACCGAGAACTTCCACGTCGCGAGGTCGATCGCCGGGATGCCGCCGTAGTGCAGCACGGGCCAGCCGTCGGTGAGCTTCTGGCCTGGCGGGAGGCGGTCGCCGTGCTTCTCGCGGTCCTCGCGCGCGCGTCTGTTGAAGAGGTCGAGTGACATGGCGTCCCCTCCGGGCGTCCCTGCCGACAAGCTAACACGGTCCGCCGCCCCGTATCTGCGCAATCCTGCGCTTCGCGGGCGGCCGTAATGCTTCCGTCAGGGAATGGTGATGCAGATCAGATTGGCCTTCTTCTGCAGGTCGACGTTGTCCGTCGGGCACTGCTGCTCGGCCGCGATGTCCTCCTCGAGCGACGCATAGACCTTCGCCGACTGGCCGTCGGACTGGTACCAGTAGCCGTTGCTGATGGGGTCGCCGAGCGGGTCCTGCGGCAGCGGCGAGCGCATCACCTCGCCCAGCCTGCAGCCCTTGTCGAACTCCTTGTAGTTGCACAGCGTCTGCAGCTTGTCATCGGTCGAGGGGTACGTCCCGTCCTTGGCCTTGAGCTGGTTCAGGCCGGCGACGAGCAGCAGCAGGTCGGCGCGGCGCCGGGCATCGCGCTCGGCCGGGGAGCCTGGCGCCCCTTCGACGGTCGGCCGAGCCTTCGGGGTCGGACGGGCGCCGACCGGGGTCGCGGTCGGCGGCACGAAGGTCCCCCGCACCGGCGTGCCGACCTCCCCCAGCAGCGGCGGCGGCTCGGCGCTGCTGCCGCGGGCGAGGTCGAACCATGCGACGGCGGCGAGCGCCGCCACCAGCACGGCGACCGGTGCGATGACGTTCCAGCGGAGCGAACGGAGGCGCCCAGTCCACATAACCTGCGCACTATACCAACGCCTCAGGACACGCTTTCTATCTCCTGGGGCGCCGGCGACGCCAGATGGTACGGCACCTCGACGAGGACCGTGTTCGGGCGCTCCAGCAGGGCGTTCCGCAGCCGCCGCGCCGACTGGTTATGGAGCCAGCGCTGCCAGGGCCATGCCGTCACGAACTCCGGCAGCACCACCGTGACGTACTGGCCCGGGTCGGCGCGGTCCAGCGCCTCGATGTACGAAAGCACGGGCGCGACGAACGAGCGATACGGTGAGTCGATGACCACCATCGGCACGTCGAGCACCGTGCGCTCCCACTCCTCGCGCAGCGCCCGGCCGGCCTCGACATCGTCGGTGACGTGCAGCGCCGTCACGTTCGGCGAGATCGTGCGGGCGTAGTCGACGGTGCGCAGGACGGCGCGGTTGATCTCGTCGACCGGCACCAGCGCCGCCTGCCGGTGGCGCTTCGCGGCGTCGAGGATGACGTCCGGCGGCAACTCCAGCTTCTTGCGGACGCCCGAGTAGTGGCGGTGGATGGCGTAGAAGAACAACGCGAGGATGACCATCGCGATCATGCTGATCCACGCGCCCTCGCTGAACTTCGTGGCGCCGATGATCACCGCCACGATCGCCGTCGCCGTTGCGCCGACGCCGTTGACGACCATGCTGCCCTTCCACCCCGTCTCCTTCAGGCGCAGCCAGTGCACGACCATCCCGCCCTGCGAGAGCGTGAACGACACGAACACGCCGAACGCGTACAGCGGGATCAGCCGGTCGACGTCGGCGTCGAAGACCACCAGCAGCGCCGACGCGACCACGCCGAGCACGATGATGCCGTTCGAGAACGCCAGCCGGTCGCCCCGGAACGTGAACTGGTGCGGCAGGAACCGGTCGCGGGCCAGGATCGAGCCCAGCCGCGGGAAGTCCGCGTAGCTCGTATTGGCCGCCAGGATCAGGATCAGCGCCGTCGCGATCTGGATGTAGTAGAACACGGGCGTGTGCCCGTAGACCACGCGCGCGACCTGCGCCGGCGCCGAGATCTTGTCCGCGTGCTGCACGCCGAAGTGGTGGGCCAGGATCGTCAGGCCGATGAAGAACGTGCCGAGGATGACCACCATCCACATCAGCGTCGTCGAGGCGTTGCGCGACTCCGGCTTCTTGAAGGCCGGGATGCCGTTCGAGATCGCCTCGACGCCGGTCAGCGCGGCGCAGCCGGAGGCGAACGCCCGCAAGACCAGGAACCACGTCAGGTTCCCGCCCTCGATCGGGTGCCAGCCGGAGGACGGCTCGTGCGCCGGGCCGGCGCCCCAGCGCACGAACCCGCCCACGAGCAGCATGATGAACGCGAAGATGAACAGGTACGTCGGGACGGCGAAGATCGTCCCGGACTCGCGGATGCCGCGCAGGTTCAGCAGGGTGATCACCGACACGAACCCGACCGCAAGCTCGACGCTGATCGGGTGCAGGCCCGGCGCCGCCGACGTGATCGCGAACACGCCGGCGGCGATCGACACCGACACGGTGAGGATGTAGTCCACCGAGAGCGCCGCCGCCGCGCTCAGCCCCGCGACGTCGCCCAGGTTCTCGCGCGCGACGATGTACGACCCGCCGCCGCTCGGGTACGCGCGGATCGTCTGCCGGTACGAGAAGGCGACGATCGCCAGGAGCACGCCGATCGCAAGCGCAATCGGGATCGACGCCGAGAGCGCGCCGGTCGTCGCCGCCGCGAGCACGAGCAGGATTTCGTCCGTCGCGTACGCGCTCGAGGAGAGCGCGTCCGATGAGAAGACGGCGAGCGCCTTCACCTTCGGGAGCCGCTGCTCCTCCGCCGCCTCCGACGCGATCGGCGAACCGAGCGCGACCTTCCGCACGTTCCGCCAGAACTGCTGCGCGGGCGTGCGCGGCGCCGTCGCGCGCTCGGTGGCGCGGATCGTCCCCTCTTCCTCGATGCGTTCGAAGCGGCGCTCGCCGGCGCGCACGCGGCGCGCGTAGCGGGAGCCCGGCTTGGCGCCGTGCACGAGCTCCGTGCGCTCGACTTCGGGGATCTGGGTGCGCCGCCGCTCGATGCGGACGCGGGACGACTCGGGCGGCGCATCCTGGGGGCCGCGGGCAGGATCAGCTCCGGCCGGCTCGTGCCCGTCTGGCTGCCTCTCTTCGGTCACCCCGCCTCCGCCGGCGGCGCCGCGGCCGCCGCTTCGACCGGGCCCGAATCAGGGAGCCGGAACAGGCATCTCAGGCGCGCACGCCTTGCCGGTCCGGCGTCCTCCGCCCGATCTTCGGATCGTAACCCCGCGATCGACATCGGTAAAGCGGGCGCGGGTGTGGTAGGATGCGGCGCCATGCGCTCGTACGAGACTCCTGAGGTGCCACGATCCCGCGGTTCATCGCCGCGGGGCGCGATTGGCCGCTGACGGTCCCCCACCGTCAGGCCGCGGCCCGGCGCCGCACGCATCCAGGAGATGGCACCCATGAAGCTCGAACTCTACGACACGACGCTGCGCGATGGCGCGCAGATGGAGGGCATGTCGCTCTCCGTCGAGGACAAGCTCAAGATCACCCGCAAGCTCGACGAGCTGGGCGTCGACTGGGTCGAGGGCGGCTGGCCCGGGAGCAATCCCAAGGACGCGGAGTTCTTCGTCCGCGCACAGTCGCTCAACCTGCAGCACGCGCGCCTCGCCGCCTTCGGCTCGACGCGCCGCCCCGGCGGCGACGCCGAGAGCGACGCCAACCTGCGCGCGCTGCTCGACGCCCGCACGCCGGGCGTCACGATCGTGGGCAAGGCGAGCGACCTCCACGTGCGCGCGGTGCTCGAGACGACGCACGAGGAGAACCTCGCGATGATCGCGGACTCGGTGCGCCTGATGAAGGCGAACGGCCGCACGGTGTTCTTCGATGCCGAGCACTTCTTCGACGGCTTCTACTCCGACCGCGGCTACGCCCTGCGCTGCCTGCGCGCCGCCGCCAGCGCCGGCGTCGACTGCCTGGTGCTCTGCGACACGAACGGCGGCATGACGACGGAGCGCCTGGTCGAGGCGGTCCGCGCCGTCAAGGCGGAGCTCGACGTGCCGCTGGGCATCCACACCCACAACGACGCGGACCTCGCCGTCGCCAACTCGCTCGCCGCCGTCGCCGAGGGCGTGCGGCAGGTGCAGGCGTGCGTCAACGGCTACGGCGAGCGCTGCGGGAACGCCAACCTCATCAGCATCATCGCCAACCTCAAGCTCAAGTACGGCATGGAGGTCGTCTCCGACGAGCAGCTCGCGATGCTGACCGAGGTCAGCCACTACGTCAGCGAGATCGTGAACATGGTGCCCGACCCGTACCAGCCGTACGTCGGGACGAGCGCCTTCACGCACAAGGGCGGGCTGCACGTCGCGGCCGTGCTCAAGGCGGACGAGAGCTACCAGCACGTGCCACCGGAAGCGGTCGGCAACCAGCGGCGGATGCTCGTCTCGGAGCTCGGTGGCAGCCGCGGCGTCATGCAGAAGCTGCGCGAGATCGGCTACGAGCTGGAGCTGTCGCGCGACGAGGCGCGGGTGCTCCAGGAGAAGGTCAACGAGCAGGAGGCGAAGGGCTACCAGTTCGAGGGCGCCGAGGCGTCATTCGAGATGCTCGTGCGGCGCAACCGGCCCGACTACGTGCCGCCCTTCGAGCTGGAGGACTTCTGGATCGTCGAGCGCCGGGCCACCGCGACCGCCGGCCACGACCGCGAGATGCAGGCGGAGGCGATGGTGAAGGTGCGCATCGGCGGCGAGCTGCGCCAGACGGCGGCGGAAGGCAACGGCCCGGTGAACGCGCTCGACGCCGCGGTGCGCAAGGCGCTCGTCGAGTTCTTCCCCGCGATCTACGCCGTGAAGCTCGTCGACTTCAAGGTGCGCATCATCGACAGCGCCGCAGGTACGAGCGCCGCCGTGCGCGTGCTCGTCGAGTCGAGCGCGGGCGAGCGCTTCTGGACCACGGTGGGCGCCAGCACCGACATCATCGAGGCGTCATGGCTCGCTCTCGCGGACTCCCTCGAGTACTTCCTCGCGAAGCGCGCGGGGTGGACGCCCGGGTAGCGTTTCGCCGCGGTGCCTGCCGCGGAGCGACGCGCCCGGCGTGAGCCGAGCCGCTGCGCGGCCTTCGGCCGATGTTCGATCGCGGAGGTTGGAGCGGCCGCGTCCGGCGGATAGACAGCCCGATTGTGCGTGAACACGATCGGCGCCACCCAGGGGCGGCGGTTGCGCCGAAGCCCGGATGTGCAACCATCGACCAGCGGCCAGGCGACCCGCCGACCGAGATGGGAGCGACGCGTGCCATCGTTCACCCTCGTCCCGCACAAGGTCTCGACGCGCATCACCGACCCGGTCGTG
>Ga0070741_10013287_pt1 | contig 14604 bp, 10 predicted proteins | sample Coa_R1_4_FD_66440 | JGI IMG/M metagenome (GOLD analysis project Ga0070741, IMG submission 66440) | Surface soil microbial communities from Centralia Pennsylvania, which are recovering from an underground coalmine fire - Coalmine... | ecosystem: Environmental > Terrestrial > Soil > Unclassified ...
CAATGCGGTGCGCTGCCTCGAGCACCCTGCCCCGCTCCTCGTCTTTCCGGTAGATCGGAACAACTATCACCTTTTCCGGAGCGACCCTGGGCGGCAGCACCAGGCCTTTGTCGTCGGAATGAGTCATGATGAGACCGCCGATCAGGCGTGTGCTCACGCCCCAGCTCGTTTGCCAGACGTAGTCGAGCCGCCCGTCCTGGTTTTGAAACTGAACGTTGAATGCCTTGCCAAAATTCTGGCCGAGGTCATGGCTGGTGCCGGCCTGGAGCGCCAGCCCGTTCTGCATCATGGCTTCGATCGAGTAGCTCTGAAGAGCTCCGGCAAATTTTTCGGCCTGCGTCTTCACGCCCTTGATGACCGGCATGGCCATGACGTTCTCGGCCACATCAGCGTAGACATCGAGAAGCCGCAGGACTTCCTCGAGTGACTCGCTATGCGTTGCGTGGGCAGTGTGACCTTCCTGCCAAAGGAATTCCGTGGTTCGCAGGAAGAGACGCGTGCGCAGCTCCCACCGCATCACATTCGCCCATTGGTTGATGAGCACCGGCAAGTCGCGCCAGCTCTGAATCCACTTACTAAAGAAGTGGCCCACTATGGTCTCGGAAGTAGGGCGGATGACGTAGGGCTCTTCCAGAACTTTGCCGCCCGCGATCGTCACTACGGCCAGCTCCGGCGCGAAGCCCTCAACGTGTTCCGCTTCGCGCTTGAGGAAACTCTGCGGAATCAGCAGCGGGAAGTAGACGTTCTTGTGGCCGCTGGCCTTGAACCGGTCGTCCAGCTCGCGCTGGAGCAGCTCCCAGACAGCGTAGCCGTTGGCCTTGATGACCATACAGCCTTTGACGATCTCGGCGGGCTCCGCCATGTCGCCTTGAAGGACGACGTCCTGGTACCAAGCCGCAAAATCCTCGCTCCGAGGAGTGATTGGAGATTCAGCCATGAGTTGGGGGAATGTTCAGGTTACCATTTCTAATCAGTCGCGCCGGGCTACTCATTCACTTCGGAGCGTTACGCTTCGAACTCTTTGCGTTCGTCCCAGGTCCAGGTCTCGCTCGCAAATCCACTGGCCTCGAAGCGCGCCAGGCGGTCGCGGTCCAGTTCGATGCCGAGACCGGGCGCATCGGATACGCGCAGCCGGCCGTCGTTGTCGAGGTGAAATGGCGGGTTGGCCAGTTCTTCAACCAATGGATTGCCCACATTGAACTCAACAAAAGACCGTGTGGGCAGGGAAGCCACAAAGTGAATGTCGGCCGCAACTCCGATGGCGGTGTTCCAGCCGTGCGGCACAATTTCAATGCCGCGCTCGGCAGCCAGCCACGCGATCCGCCGCATCTCTGAGAGCCCGCCCACCTTCGAGACATCCGGCTGCGCGATGTCCATGGCGCGCCGTTCGAAATAGGGCAGGAACGATTGCCTGCGCGTCAGCACTTCTCCATGCGCGATCTTGACCGGGGCCTGATCTGTCAAGCGCTCGTATCCTTCCAGGTCGTCGGGAGCCAGCGGCTCCTCGAACCAGTAAACCTCGTAATCCGCCAGCATGCGCGCTCTCTCCAGAACATCTTTTAGGCGCAGTTTCCAAAATGGATAACTTCCGCCGGCGTCGATTAGCAGCGTCGTTTCGTCGCCGGCGGCTTTCCGGGCTTTGCGCACCAAGCGCTCGTCATCCGCCAGTGCCTGCTGTCCGAATGGATCCCACCCCAGCTTAATGGCGCGAAAACCGCGCTGGAGCATCCCATCGATACGTTCCGTGAGCGTCTCGAGCGGCGCGAAGAGCACCGATCCGTACGCCGCCACGGCGGCCTCATAGCGTCCGCCAAGCAAGACGGAAACCGGCTGCCGCAACGCTTTGCCGGCTATATCCCAAAGTGCCAGGTTGATTGCACTAATCGCATGAGTCATTGCGCCGCCGCGCCCTACCCAGAATGTGATCTGGTGCAGCTTTTCTGTGACCCGCTCCACTTCCAGCGGGTTCTCACCAACAGCGAAACGCTTCAGCCAATCCAGCGCCCCCACCGCCTGGCCCTTTAACGAATATGCGGCGCCCCATCCACTAATACCTTCGTCTGTCTTCAGTTCCAGGAAAACATGGAACAGTTTGTCTGGAGTGTAAATGCTCCAGTCGGTAATTTTCATATTATTGGTACGATAAAATATCGCAGGATGAGGTGCGCGTGGGTTTGGTCTGTCCGGCTAGCCATTGCATTGGCGGTGGCCGCTTCGAGCCGCGCACAGAAGAGCCCCGACTTTAAGCGCGATATCCAACCTATTCTTCAGACGCGCTGTTTTAGCTGCCACGGAGCCGAGGTCCAGATGCACGGGCTACGGCTCGATCGGCGCTCCGACGCGCTCAAAGGCGGCGAATCGGGTGTCCCGTCCATTGTCCCGGGGAACAGCTCGCAAAGTTTGCTGATTCGCTATGTCGCCGGACTTGACCCGAACATTGTGATGCCGCCCGCGGGCGGCAGACTGAAACGGGAGCAGATCGAATTACTGCGCGCCTGGATCGATGCCGGTGCGCTTTGGGATGGCGGTACGGAAGCAACATCGCCGGCACGGCACGTGAAGCATTGGGCCTTTCAGCCGGTTTCGCCGCCTTCGGTGCCCAACATAAGCAGCTCATGGATACGAAACCCGATCGATGCGTTCGTGCTTGAAAAGCTGCAAGCGCGCGGGTGGAAGCCGGCGCCGCCGGCGAAGCCGGGCGCACTGTTGCGGCGGATTTACCTCGACCTGATCGGCTTACCGCCTTCGCTTCAGGAGCAGGAGCGTTTTCTGAATGCGCCCGACCGGATCGACGAGCTGGTCGAAGACCTTCTCGCGCGGCCCTCATACGGTGAACGCTGGGCGCGCCACTGGCTCGATCTTGTTCGCTATGCCGATACGAACGGCTATGAGCGCGATGCCGTCAAGCCGCACGTGTGGCGGTATCGGGATTACGTCATCAATGCATTTAATAATGACAAGCCTTTCGACCGGTTCATTCTCGAGCAACTGGCGGGCGACGAACTGCCGGATGCCTCCGCGGAAACATTCATTGCGCTCAGCTATAACCGGCTTGGGCCTTGGGACGATGAGCCGGCCGATCCGAAAGAAGACCGATTCGATCAGTTGGATGACATCGTCAGCACAACATCCCAGGCGTTTCTAGGCCTGACGCTCGGATGCGCCCGATGCCACAATCACAAATTCGAGCCGCTTACCGCGCGCGACTACTACAGCATGGTCGCAATCTTTGAAGGCCTGGAACGCTCGCGCAAAGGCCGTACAGAGCTCGATCTGCCCGCGGGCACGTGGACCGAAATCGACGCACTGAATGCGCGTGATGCTCAAATTGCCGGGTTGGATAAGCAGATCCAGGCGATTCGCGATGCCAGCCGCGCGCGCCTGTTGGCTTCCGGTCACGGCAAAATCCCCGCACCAGCCGTGCAAGCATTTCTGGCGGATACTGCGCAGCGCAGCGACGAACAGAAAAAGCTGGTCAAAGAATACACGCCCGTTCTCGAAAAGCAGTCCGCGCGTCTGCTGACCTTAAAGGACCGAAAAGCGATTGCCGTGTATGAAAAGCGAATCGCCGCGTTGCGCGAAGCCACACCGGATCTGCCTCGCGCTTACTATTTGCGCGAGCGGAGTGCCGTTGTAAGGCCTGCCCACCTGCTGATTCGCGGAAAGGCGGCGAATCCGGGTCCCGAAGTGCATCCAGATATACCGGAGGTCCTCGCCTCGGTATCGCCGTTTGTGAGCAAGCTGGAAGTGTCCGCGCCGCATCGCACCAGCCTCCGCCGGCTGGCATTCGCAAAATGGCTTGCGGACCGGCGGAATCCGCTCACTGCACGAGTATTCGTCAACCGCGTCTGGCAGCATCATTTTGGAGAAGGACTTGTTCGCACGCCGAACGATTTTGGTGTGATGGGCGATAAGCCGACGCATCCCGAGTTGCTGGATTGGCTGGCGTGTTGGTTCATGGATAATGGGTGGTCCGTCAAGAAGCTCCACCGGCTGATTCTGGCGAGCAATACATACCGGATGAGCAAGCAAGTGAATCCGCAGTACGCGGCCAAGGATGCGGAGGACCGCCTGCTGTGGCGCATGCCTTACCAACGCTTGGAAGTGGAAGCGATACGGGATTCCGTGCTGGCTGTAAGTGGACAGCTAAGTCGAAAAATGTTCGGTCCGCCCATGATGCCGCACATTCCCGCGGCAGCGCTCGAGGGGAGCAGCGATCCCGATAAGATTTGGAAAGAATCGGATGAACGGGAGGCTTCGCGCCGCACGATTTACGTTCTGCTGAAGCGCTCGATGATCGTTCCGATGCTCGAAGTGCTGGATTTGTGTGACACCACGCGCTCTTCCCCAAGAAGGCAAAACACAAGTGTCGCAACACAGGCGCTGACCCTTTTTAATGGCGACTTCGTGAACCGGCAGGCACAGCACTTTGCGGCGCGGCTCCGGAAAGAAGCCGGAAAGGACCCCCGCAAGCAGATTGATCTGGCCTGGCGCCTGGCTTTGGCCCGGCCCCCGGCGCCATCGGAAATGAAAACGATGCTCGAATTTCTCGACCGTCAGCCGCTCGAACAGATGTGCCGTGTAATTTTCAATCTGAATGAGTTTGCCTATGTGGACTAGCCGGTTTCGCCCGAATCACACGCCCTGCGGGCGCACGCGCCGCGAATTTCTCTGGGAGGTGGGCGGCGGCTTCGCCGGCCTCGCGCTGCTGGACCTTTTCGCTCGGGACGCGCGCGGCTCCGTGCGCCCGCTTGCGGCCAAAGCGCCGCACTTTCCCGCAAAAGCCAAGCACGCCGTTTTTCTGTTTATGAACGGCGCGCCCAGTCATATTGACACGTTTGATCCCAAGCCGGCGCTGACGAAATTCAACGGCACGCCCTACAAAGGGAGCCTCGTCGTCGGCTCCAATAACCGGCCGGTCGGATATCTGATGCAGTCTCCGTTCGAGTTTCGGAAATATGGCGAAAGCGGAATTGAAATCAGCAGCCTCTTCCCGCATATCTCGAAGTTTGCCGATGACCTATGCGTGATCCGCTCGATGTACACGGACACGGCGGCGCACGCCTCCGGTTGCTTGCAGATGAACACGGGGAACATCAATATCGGTAAACCGAGCCTTGGTTCCTGGTTAAGCTATGGGCTCGGCACCGAAAATGAGAGCCTGCCGAGCTTCGTTGTAATGACTGATCCGCGGGGCGGACCGATCAGCGGTCCCTCCAACTGGACGGCGGGCTACATGCCGGCCACCTACCAGGGAACACTGTTTCGCAGCACGGGCGCGCCGCTACTTGATCTCGCGACGCCGCCCGGCACTACCGCGAGCGCGCAGCGTGAATCACTGGACCTGCTCAAGAAACTGAACGAGCAGCACCTGGCCGAGCGCCCGGAGGAATCAGAACTGGCGGCGCGTATCCAGTCCTATGAGCTCGCCTATCGTATGCAGACCGCCGCGACCGAGGTGGTCGACTTGAGCCGGGAGAGCGAGAAGACCCGGGAGATGTACGGACTGAACGACAAGCGGACCGCGGACTTCGGAAAGAAATGCCTCATCACGCGGCGCCTGCTCGAAAAGGGTGTCCGCTTCGTGCAGCTCTACAGCGGCGGCGGGCATATCGAAGAGACATGGGACGGCCATACCGATTGCATTACCAACCATAAGCTCCATGCAGGCGAAACAGACCAGCCGATTGCCGCGCTGATGGCTGACCTGAAGCGCACCGGGTTATGGGACGAGACGCTGATCATCTGGGGCGGCGAGTTCGGAAGAACCCCGACCAGCGAGGGCGTGGGCAAGCCGGGCCGCGATCACAATTGGCATGGCTTCACTATGTGGCTTGCGGGCGCGGGCGTCAAGGGCGGGCAGGCGATCGGCTCGACCGATGAGCTAGGTTTTGCGGCCGTCGAGGAGCGCTGTCATGTGTCCGATTTGCACGCCACCATTCTGCACTTGATGGGTCTGGATCATACCAAGCTCACGTATTTTTATGGCGGCAGAGACGAACGTCTCACCGGCGTTCGGGGAAGCGTAGTTCGTAAAGCGCTCGCTTAATCATCACCAGGCAAGTTGGCCATCTCCGCCGCGCCCGAGTTTCAGAGATACTGGAACGCATGACTCGGCTGACCGGCGCGTTCCTGCACCGCTTGTTCTTCGCGCTCGCCGTTTGCGGCGCTCTCAATGCCCAGGGCACCGCCTATGTTAAGGCGCATTACACCAAGTATGAATACACCATCCCGATGCGCGACGGCGTGCGCCTGTACACCGCGGTGTACAGGCCCAAAGATACCTCGCCCCAACCGCTGTTGCTCACACGCACACCTTATAGCATCCGGCCCTACGGTGAGGATCAGTATCCTTCGACCTTGGGACCTTCGGAGCTTTTTGCGAAAGAAGGCTACATTTTCGTCTACCAGGATGTGCGTGGGCGCTTTCGTTCCGAAGGCCAGTTTGAGCATATACGCCCGCCCAAGTCCGGCAATGGCGGTCCAAAGGATATTGACGAGAGCACCGATACCTGGGACACGATCGATTGGCTCGTGAAACACGTCACGCCGAACAACGGAAAAGTCGGGATGTGGGGAATCTCCTATCCCGGATTCTACGTTTCAACCGGCATGCGCAATGCGCATCCTGCTCTCGCCGCCGCATCTCCGCAGGCGCCAGTCGGTGACTGGTTCGTCGGAGACGACTTTCATCACAACGGCGCCCTTTATCTGGCGCATGCTTTCCGCTGGTTCTCATTCAACGACCGCGAGGGCGGCGACCGTACAGGCAATGTTCCCAGGCGGGAAGTCGACTATCCATCTCCGGACGGTTACCGCATGTTTCTCGAGCTGCAAACGTTGCCGGCGATTGACGAACACCTGCTGAAGGGGACAGTGCCCTTCTGGAACGTGATGCGCAACCATCCCGATTACGACGAATTTTGGCAGGCGCGCGACATGCGGCGCCATCTGAAGGGAATCCGGCCGGCGGTTCTGAACGTGGGCGGATGGTTCGACGCAGAGGACTTGTTCGGAGCGCTGAACACATACCAGGCGGTAGAGGACGGAGGGCCGGCTTCGTTCAATGGCCTCGTGATGGGGCCGTGGTATCACGGAGGCTGGTCGCGAGGCGACGGCGATTCTCTCGGGCCGGTCAGTTTCAACGCCAAGACATCCGAATTCTTCCGCGAGAAGATCGAATTTCCGTTTTTCCAGCATTATTTGAAGGGTGCTCCGGAGTCAGGACTGGCGAAGGCGATGGTGTTCGAAACGGGAGCGAACCAGTGGCATAAATTTTCGGAATGGCCGCCCAAAGAGGCCAAACCGGCGGTTTTCTATCTTCGCGAGAAGGGCGAACTCAAGCTGGATGCGCCGCCTTCGGGCGCATCGCCGGTTTTTGACGAATACATCAGCGATCCGGCGCATCCCGTGCCATATATCGGTTCCATCGCAAACACGATGACCCGCGAGCATATGGTGGACGACCAGCGCTTCGCGGCAACACGCCCGGACGTTCTGGTCTTTCGCACCGGGGTGCTGGAGAATGATTTGACGATCGCCGGCCCGATCGTTCCGAGTCTGTACGTCTCCACCACCGGGACCGATTCCGATTGGGTGGTAAAGCTGGTCGATGTGTATCCCGATAATTTCCCGGATCCGGATCCGAATCCCGCGGGACTGCGGATGGGCGGCTACCAACAGCTTGTTCGAGGCGAGGTCTTTCGCGGCCGGTATCGCAATAGTTTCGAGCGTCCGGCCGCCATGAAGCCCGGCGAAGTGACCAAAATTGAATACACCATGCCGGATGTTTTTCATACGTTCCGGCGCGGGCATCGTGTGATGGTTCAGATTCAGAGCTCCTGGTTTCCACTTGTGGACTTGAACCCGCAGACTTTCGTCAATATCTATCAGGCAAAGCGCACGGATTTCCGGAAAGCGACGCAGCGGGTCTACCGGTCTGCGGAAGCGAGCTCGTCCATCAAGGTGCGGCTCCTACCTTCTGAGAAGTAAGAGGCCGCCTGCGACGAGATTAAATTTGGCCGCGGCCGCGCGGCGGGTCGGATCAGCGCTGGTTCGCCGCCAGGATCTTTTTACGAAGCCGGATCGATTGCGGCGTCACTTCCACCAGCTCATCCTCCCGGATGAACTCGATTGCCTGCTCCAGATTCAGAATGCGCGGAGGCACCAGCCGGATCGCTTCATCGGCAGTAGAGGCCCGCATGTTCGTCAGTTTCTTTTCCTTGACGATATTCACGTCCAGGTCATCCGGCCGCGAGTTCTCGCCCACGATCATGCCTTCGTAGACTTCGGTTCCGGGCGTAACGAAAATTTCGCCGCGCTCTTGCAGGTTGTAGATGGCATATCCGGTCGCCTTGCCCGGCCGGTCCGCAACCAGTGAGCCGGTAGGACGCATGGGAATGTCCCCCTGCCAGTCGATGTAGCCGTGGAACAGCGAGTTCATGATCGCGGTGCCGCGAGTGTCGGTGAGAATTTCGCTGCGCAGCCCGATCAGCCCGCGCGAAGGGATGTGAAATTCGAGCCGTACGCGGCCGGAGCCGTGATTCACCATCTTACTCATCTTGCCCTTGCGCGAGCCGAGCTTCTCCATCACGACTCCCAGGAAATTCTCCGGACAGTCGATCACGAGCAGTTCCAGAGGCTCCTCGATCTTGCCGTTCGTGTTTCGCGTGAGGATTTCCGGTTTGCCTACGGTGAGCTCGTAACCCTCGCGGCGCATCATCTCGATCAGGATGGCTAGCTGCAATTCGCCGCGACCCATCACGCGAAACATATCCGGGGAGCCTGCTTCTTCCACCCGGATCGAAACGTTTGTGAGCAGCTCTTTTTCGAGGCGCTCCCGCAGGTTGCGCGACGTGACGAACGTGCCTTCCCGCCCGGAGAAAGGCGAATTGTTGATCGTGAACATCATCGCGATGGTCGGCTCATCGATCTGAATGCGCGGCAGGGGCTTGGGAGCCTCCGCATTCGTGACGGTCTCGCCGATGGTAATGCCTTCGACACCGGCGATCGCAAGAATGTCTCCGGGGTGCGCTTCTGTCTCGTCCACGCGCTTCAATCCTTCGAAGGAGTAAAGCTTCGTGATCCTGGTCTTCTGCACCGATCCATCCAGCTTGACAATCCCGACTTCGTCGCCATGGCGCAACGCTCCTGCGAAGATGCGGCCGATCGCGAGCCGCCCGAGATAGTCACTGTAGTCTAGGTTCGCGACTAGCAACTGCAGCGCGGAGTCACCGTCGCCCGCCGGAGGCGGGATGTGAGTCAGGATGGTATCGAACAGCGGTCTCAGGTCTTCGGAGGAATCGTCCAGCGACCGTTTCGCCACGCCGGTTTTCGCAATCGTGTAGAGGATCGGGAAATCCAGTTGATCCTCGCCCGCGTCCAGATCGATGAAGAGATCGTATATCTCGTTAACGACCTCTTGCACGCGCGCATCGGCGCGGTCGATTTTATTGATCACCACGATGGGAGGGAGCCGTGCTTCTAGCGCTTTTGAGAGCACGTAGCGGGTTTGAGGTAGGGGTCCTTCGCTCGCATCCACCAGCAACATCACACCGTCCACGATCTTCAGGGCGCGTTCCACTTCGCCGCCAAAATCGCTATGGCCGGGCGTATCAACGATATTGATCTTGATGCCGCCGTAGCGCACTCCCGTGATTTTGGCTAGGATCGTGATGCCGCGCTCGCGCTCGAGCTCGTTTGAGTCCATGACGCGCTCGGCCACTTCTTCGTTTTCGCGGAACACGCCGCTTTGCTTCAGCATGGCATCCACGAGCGTGGTCTTGCCATGGTCCACGTGCGCGATGATGGCGATATTGCGCGTGCGGGAGTTGCTATTCTTCATGAATCACGTCGATTGGGTTCAGGCGCGAAGCCACGCGAGCCGGATACAGCCCGGCCGCTATCGCAACGCACCAGACAAGAAGCAGCGCGCCGGCGAGCAGCGCTTGCGGAGGATCGAACTGGATTGTCCAGCCGAAGCTCTGCTTGTTGACGACAAAAACTAATAGTAGCGAAAGGGCCACGCCGAGCGCCAATCCGAGCAAATTGCCCAGGAGCCCCAGAAGACCAGCTTCGACCAGCACCATGCGCCGGACCTGAGGTCCGGAAGCGCCCAGGTAACGCAAGAGGCCGAACTCGCGCCGGCGGTCAAGCACCAAAGCCAGCAGCGAGTTGGCCGCTCCGAGCATTGCTACCACAATCGCGACAGCCTCCAGCGCGTAGGTAATAGCGAATGTCCGGTAGAAAACCCGAAGCGCATTGCGGCGCAGGAGATCGTTGGGCGCGACTACCACGTGATACGGCGAGACGAGCTTCTCGATCGCGCGGCGCACGCGGCCGGAATCGGCGCCCGGAGCGAGATAAACTGCCATGTTTGTGGGCGGCTGGCCGGGAAGATAGCGCAGCAGAGTCCTACGGTCCAGAACGACGTACCCTTGGCTCGTCGAGTAATCGTAGTAAACTCCGGCGACAGTGACGGTTACCGCTCGGTCTCCAAGCGCCAGTTTGAGACGGTCTCCGGCGCGAGTGTTGAAGCGGTTGGCAAAGGGCTCGCTGACGATCGCACGATCCGTGCCGGGCAGCGATCGCAGAATGGCATCGCGATCCTGGCCGGGAAGAAAGCGCAGCCTGCCGTAGCGTCGCACGATTTCCGACTCGCCGGCGCCGAGCGTTGCGCGTTCTCCTCGGTAACGAAACTCGAGAGCGTGAAACACGTCGACGGCTGCAACGCCCGAAACGCTCTTCAGCAATGTTTCAATTCTTGGATCGAGCGGTGGATGCTGATCGGCGCCGGTGCGGCCCAGGGGCCGCAGATAGAGATCGGCCCGCAACTGGCTGTCGAGCCACACGAGAACGGTCTCGCGGAAGCTGCCGACCATGATTCCCACACTGGCCATCATGGCGATTGCCGTCGCGAGCGCGGCCACAATGATTGAAGTCCGCGCAAGCGAGCCGGTCAGGCTGCGGCCTGCAAGCAGACCCTCGGCTCCAAACAGTTTCCGGGAAAGCCGCCGCGTGGCGGTTTCGATCAGCAGCACAAAAGCTGGAGCGGCGAGCGCCGCCGCGGCAATTGCGAGCAGTGCCGCAATGTATCCGCCAACAGGATTTCCCTCGATGGGGCGCGCGCGGGATGCCAGCCATGCCAGCGCAGCTATCAAGCCGCCCGCGGCCAGTCTGCCGGGCCATCGCAGCCGGATATGGTGCTCGTGCGCGCCGCGCGCCATTGCTTCGGTGGGCGCGATGTCCATGGCATCCCGCGCCGGGCCAAGCGCTGCCAGCACCGCCACCGCAATTCCACCCAGCACGCCGGTAAGCACGCCGCCGGCGGTAAGGTGAATCGGCGCAGGACGGCTGGTCACATACAGCGAATTGACGGTCTCGGCAATCAGCCCGACTACTGCTTCGGCCAGAGCGCGTCCGAGGAGCACACCCAAGATCGAACCCGCCGCTCCGAGCAGCAATGCCTCGCCCAAGAACAGCCGGAACACCGTGCCGCGGTTGGCGCCGAGAGCGCGCAATATGCCGATCTCCGGCCGCCGGCGCACCACGCTTACCGCAATCGTGTTGTAAATCAGGAACGCTCCCACAACGAGCGAGATGTAGCTGAGCACCCGCAGATTCCAGCGGAACGCGCGCAGCATGCGCTGGTTCTCCTCGCTGCGTGCTCCCGGCCTCCGGACAAAATAGCCGGGCGGTACAGTGGCGCGAATCTTACGTTCCACGCGGTCGATGTCTTCCGCTGGGGAGACGTAGACATCGATGCGGTCGAGCTTGCCGTACGCATCGAGGATTCTTTGCGCGGCAGCGATGTCCAGCGCGGCGAATTCGGTCGCGCCTGATTTGGCGACTGCGGCCACATGGAATACGAATTGGCCGTCATTGAGCCTTAGGGAAAGCTCGTTGCCCTTTGTGATTCGGAGCCGTTGCGCCAGCGCCTCGGATAACACGATGGAATCCTCCGGCGTAGCCCGCTCCTTGCCGGTAATCTCTTGGGCTGCCGCTACCATGTCCATGCCGTAGAGCGTTACGGAACCGGCGCCTGGAATCTCGGCTACGGTTTCGATGACCGGAGCGAATCGCGCATTGAGCGGAAGCACCGTCAGCCGCGCGACCCAACTTTCGTCGATGTGCCCGTTCGCCACGACCTCCAGGTCAACCGTACCCACCAGCGTTTCCAGCGAAGAGCGAAACGATCCGGTAGCGGCTTCACCCGCCAGTTCGATTGCGACCACAACAGCAACGCCGAGAGCTACTGCCAGAATCGTGAGCGCTGTGCGCAAGCGGTCCCGGTTCAGCGGGCGCAGAATGAAGGTGGCGAGCAGCCGCATCAGCTTCGGCCGTGCTCAATCGATGCAATGCGGCCGTCCCGCAGCCGCACGCGGGTATCCGCGATCGCCGCCGCCTCCGCGCTGTGGGTCGCCATGAGCACCGCGGAGCCGAAGCGCTCGGCGCATGCGCGCAGAAGCGCCAGTATTTGGTCGCCGCTCGCAGTATCCAGGTTGCCGGTGGGCTCATCCGCGATCACCACGTCCGGCGAATGGACCAGCGCCCGCGCGATCGCCACGCGTTGCATCTGCCCTCCGGAGAGCTGATACGGCATCGCGTTCGCCTTCTCCTCGAGTTCCACCCAGCGGAGGCGCTCCAAGGCCGCCTGCGAAGAATTGCGTTCGCCCGCCAGCATCAGCGGCAGCTCGATGTTTTCTTTCACGGTGAGCGTCGGCAGCAGTTGAAATGACTGAAACACGAAACCGATTCGTTTTCGACGCACCATGGTGAGCTGCGCATCGTTGAGAGCCGTAGTCGCGCGTCCATCCAGCAGCACTTCGCCACGCGTCGGAAAATCCATCGCACCCGCCAAGTTGAGCAGCGTAGTTTTACCGCAGCCGCTGCGCCCCACGAGCGCGGTTACTTTCGCCGCTTCGATCACTAGCGAAACGTCGTGCAAAACCTCAACCAACTGGCCGTTGCCCTGATATGTCTTGGAAACGCGCCGCAGTTCCAGGCGGGGAGGACCACTCAAGCCAGAACCATTATATCCGCGAGCGAGTTACAGCGCGGTCCTGCCAGAACGGTATTGCGCCCCTGTCCCCATTGTGCTATTAAATGGTCAAGTTCGGACAATTTGATCCAACTGTGAAACCATCGGCTCTCGAAAGGGAGCTAGAAGCGGTCTAATTATCTTTAAGAATCTTCCAAGGATGGACTTCTGTGGAATCCGCGAACCGAAAACTTATTCGTCCGTCTCTCAACGAGCTCAAGGAGCAAATCGCCCCGCCTCGTCGAGCCCAGAAAAAGCCGGTTCCCCCCGACCAGACCAACGCCGAGAACTTTTATTACGTAAAACAAATGCAAGCCAAGACCCCGATGGTGTTCGTATTGCGCGACGGAGAAACTCTCCGCGGGGTGATCGAGTGGTACGACAAGTGCTGCTTGAAGGTCAATCGTACCGGCGAGCCGAATATTCTTCTCTATAAGCCAAATATCAAATACATGTATAAAGACGGGTAGGAAAATTCCTTACTTTCGCGACCTGCTGCGAAGAGCGAGCCGGTATTCCCTGCGGCGGCCCGCTTCTTCGTACCGGCGTTTTTGTTCGTCTGTTTCGGCGATCACGGGCGGCACTTCAACGGGCCTGCCGTTTTCGTCGAGCGAAACAAACGTCAGGTACGCGGAGCATGTGTGCCGGCGCTCTCCCGTCATCATATCTTCCACCATCACCTTCACACCCACTTCCATCGAAGTCCGAAACACACGGTTCACGGCCGAACGCAAAATCATTAATTGCCCGATATGAACCGGATGCAGAAAGTTCATGTGATCGACTGAAGCGGTAACCACGGGGCGGCGCGCGTGGCGCATCGCGGCCATCGCGCCCGCCAGGTCCACCAGGTGCATGACCTTTCCGCCGAGCACATTCCCGAGGCCGTTAGCATCGTTCGGCAGCGCGAATTCGGCATACTCGCACTCCGTTTCGTGCACTGGCTTCGGAACTGCGGCCCCGGCCTTCCCGCCGTCGCTCACGCGCACTCGCCTCTTCGACGCAAGTAGCTCTTCAGGTATGCTTCTGCCTGCCGCTGCACGAAAGCATTGGTATGGCCATTTATGAACCTGTCCGCCAGAACGTCGTATTCGAGTGCGCCGTGCTCGAGAGGATGGTGGTTTTTCTCGAGGACATAGTCGATGCGAAGTGATGCATCCGAGTGCCGGGCGATGCGGAAGCGGGCGGCATCGGCGCCTCCGTTTGCCGGGAATTGCCGGCACTCGTGCGCGTAGCCCAGGTTGCAGCAGCTAAGCAGAACATGATGATCAGGCAGGAATGGGTGAACGGCATCGGCGCGGCACTCACCGCAATAGATATCGCCGAGCGGAAGCATCGCGTGGCGCGCGCCCGAGCCGGCCATCGGTTCAGCCGGATAGAAGTAGGGGCACGCCATTCGGCGCTATAGTAGCACATAGAAATGGCACAGAACCGTCTGGAAATCCTAAAAAATATGGTTGCGCAAAATCCCTCCGACTGCTTCTCCCGCTATGGCCTGGCAATGGAGTACGCCAACACGGGCGAGTTCGAGCAAGCTGTGCAAGAGTACCAGGCGCTCCTCGCTG